>Ga0316583_10000732_pt1 | contig 10221 bp, 12 predicted proteins | sample J_170502JBrBrA_D_FD_204513 | JGI IMG/M metagenome (GOLD analysis project Ga0316583, IMG submission 204513) | Rhizosphere microbial communities from salt marsh grasses in Alabama, United States - J_170502JBrBrA | ecosystem: Host-associated > Plants > Roots > Rhizosphere | place: USA: Alabama... | reverse complement strand
ACCACCATTAAGGAGGATGGAGGAGTCAAAACAGTAAAACAGTGTTTGCTAATATAAGTATTATCTAATTTTCTGTCAACCCCCATTTTGCTGCTTTTTCATCCACAGCCACCAGCCCCATAACTGGAATGCCCTTGGGCCGGCAAGGCGGCGCCTGCCAGCCCCCGTGGCAGGGGACCTCAAGCAGGCCACTCCGCCGCCCTTCCTCTCTTGCTAGCGTTAACGCCAGGCCTCGCGCACCACACGCTTCAGTTCGTTGAGTCGACCGTGAAAAAAATGGCTGGCGCCGTCCAGCCAGTAAAGCTTCGGCGGGTTGCTGAGCGGAATGCTGAGCCAATTCCGGACCGCCTCGGGCGAGACTGTTTCGTCCGCGCTGCCGTGGATCACCAGCCACGGGATGGTTACCGCGTCCGGCGGCCCGAAATCGAACATATCCACCGCAGGGGCAACCAGCAACAGCCGTTCTGCAGCCACGGCCCGGTGTGCGCGAAAGGCAACGAACGCCCCGAAGGAAAAGCCCGCCAGCCACACAGGCGCCGCCGGGTAACGTTGCTGTAACCAGGCTACTACCGCTGCCAGGTCGGCCTGCTCACCCCTGCCCTGGTCGAACACGCCGTCGGACTGGCCGACTCCCCGGAAATTAAAGCGTATGGTGGGCCGACCCAGGTCGGTGAAGGTGTCCGCCAGACTGTGCACCACCTTGTTCATCAGACTGCCACCATAGAGTGAATGGGGGTGACAGACCACGGCCACCCCTTCGGGCGGATCCGGGCTGTCCGGTCGCTGGAGCAGGAGCTCGATGCGCCCGGCAGGACCCGCAATAAGCTGCTTTTCAGTGATTATTTTCAAACCGGCGGGGTTAAAAATTTTTCGTCGCGCGTGTCAGTCAATCAACAGCCGGTCGACGATCTGGCCCTGCTTGAGATGCTGCTCGATGATGTCATCGATATCTTCGTTGTCCACATAGGTGTACCACGTCTCTTCTGGATACACGACCAGCACCGGCCCCTTCTCACAACGGCCCAGACAGCCGGCCAGGTTGACCCGCACTCCGCCTGGCCCCGCCAGTCCGGCCTGCTTTACGCGTTGCTTGGCGTAGTCCCGAACTTCACGGGCATTGAATCGGGCGCAGCAGTCCTCACCAGCTTCACGCTGGTTGGTACAAAAGAACAAATGGTATTTATAAAACATGGACAGGACACGTAACAGGTGAGATGAGATAGAATTATATGTCATCTGACCCGGTCGATACCGAACTGATTGGCACCCCAACCCGACACGCCGACAACACCCATTCCCTTGTCTCTCGAATCCCGCATCCTCGAACTGGCTGATCGCTGCGTGAAGTGTGGCTTGTGTCTGCCCCAGTGTCCGACCTACCGGTACAGTCGCAATGAAAGCGAGTCGCCCCGGGGTCGTATCGCTATTCTGCAAGGCCTGGCCAGCGGGCAGCTCGCTCCGATCAATGGCGCCATCAATCATCTGTCCACCTGTCTGGACTGCCGCAATTGTGAGTCCGCCTGTCCGGCCGGGGTTGAATACGAAACCTTGTTCGATACCGGCCAGCAATGGATCCGGCAGCACTCCCGCCAGCGCACTATCCGGCAACGTCTGGCCAGATTTGGACGGGGGCTGGGGCTGGACGTACTCACCCGGCCGGCACGGTTGCAGCGACTCCATAGCCTGCTGCGGTTTTACCAGCGCAGCGGACTGCAACTTGTACTGCGCCGCAGCGGACTATTGCGCCTGGTTGGCCTCGCGCGGGCCGACAACCTGCTGCCCCCGCTGTCCGCCTCAATCCGGTTCGATGCGCCCCCCGCGGTCGAACCGGTAACCGGTCATGTTGCCCTGTTCACCGGCTGTCTTGGCTCAACGCTGGAACAGGACACCCTCAAGTCCGCCATAACGCTACTGCACAGGTTGGGATACGCTATTTCCCTGGCGCCTGCACAACGCTGTTGTGGCGCGCTGGCCTGGCATGCGGGGGAGCTGGAACCGGCCATGCGCCTGGCACGGAGTAACCTGGCAGCATTTGATCTGGATGCGGTCGATGCTGTCATTTACACCGCAACCGGGTGCGGTGCCCATCTGCTGAAATACCCGCAGCTGGCCTGGACGGACAGCGAGAAACGGTCACGCGCCCAACGCTTCGCCAACAAGTGTGTGGAAATCACCGCCTTTCTGGCCAACAGTACCTGGCCGGAGCAAATTAACTGGCAGCAAACCACGCAACGGGTGGCGGTCCATGAACCCTGCAGCCAACGCAACGGCCTGCGCCAGCCGGATTACAGCGCGGCGCTGCTGAAAAAGATTCCCGGTCTGGATACCGTTGCCCTGCCCGGTAACGCGCGCTGTTGCGGCGCCGGGGGTAGCACCATGTTGAGTCAGCCGACATTGGCTGACGCCCTGCGTCAGGACACGCTGCGTGACATCGCGCTGCTCGACCCTGATGTCGTCGTCTCCACCAACCCGGGTTGCGCGCTGTTTCTAAATGCGGGGCTGGGGCATCACACTCCGCTGCGAGTGGTTCATCCTGTGGTGGTATTGGCGCAGCAGTTGCGGGAATAGCGCCGCCTGAAACGGCTGTACGCCTTGTATCCATTGACTTGAATCCTGTACTCTTTGCCGCATGACTTCCCGCCACTACACGCCCGCCGATCAGATCCTGATGCACCTCGATACCGGGCTGCGCACCATCTTTGGCCGCCCCCGGACCACCGAACGCGCCAACCCGGCCGCCGACATCGATGAGGCCGAACTCGCTGCAGCGGAGAAGGACCGGGCCGGTCGGCTGATGCGCATCAATCATGCCGGGGAAGTCGCGGCCCAAGGCCTTTATGAAGGCCAGTCCCTGACTGCCCGCCTGCCGGAAGTGCGCGACAAAATGGAACGCGCCGCCCAGGAAGAAAATGATCATCTGGACTGGTGTGAAACCCGTATCGAGGAACTGGGCGGCCACAAAAGCTACCTCAATCCGCTATGGTACACGGGCTCACTCGCCATCGGCGCGCTGGCCGGTCTGGCTGGCGACAAATGGAGCCTCGGCTTCGTCAACGAAACTGAAAAACAGGTTGTGCGCCATCTTGACGAACACCTGGCGCAGATCAGCGCGGAGGATCTGAAAACCCGCGCCATCCTTGAACAGATGAGAGAGGATGAAGCCCATCACGCAACCACCGCCCTGCATGCCGGCGGCGTCGAATTGCCACAACCGGTGCAGGCATTGATGAAGTTGACTTCGAAGTTTATGACCCGAACTGCCTACTGGCTGTAGACAGGTCGGTCCTGGCGTACCCTTCGCGTATTCGCCTGATCGATAAATCAATGATTTGTTTATCTAGGGATATTCCGCCCGTAGAAAATTTCCAGCATTTCCTTTTGTAACTGCTGCTGGATTTTTTTCTGTTGCGCTGGTTTGAGCTCAGCGGCATCAATGCCGAACAGGTAGTCATCCAGCATAACGCCCTTGCGCATCATCTTGGTGTGAAAAATGTTCTCCTGGTAAACATTTACATCGATCATCTCGAACAACCGACTGGTATCCGGCGCAATATAGTTCTGGATGGAATTGATATTGTGATCGATGTAGTGCTTGCGACCGCGCACATCGCGAGTGAATCCCCGGACCCGGTAATCCAGGATCACAATATCGGAGTCGAAATTATGAATCAGGTAATTCAACGCGCGTAGCGGTGAAACCCGCCCGCAGGTAGATACATCAATATCGGCCCGGAATGTACTGATGCCATTGTCAGGGTGACTCTCGGGATAGGTGTGCACAGTGATGTGGCTTTTATCCAGGTGGCCAACCACCACTTCGGGCAGGGGGCCCGGCTTTTCCAGGTTGGAGATTGATTCCGAGGCCAACGGTTCCTCGGAAATCAACATGGTGACACTGGCGCCCTGCGGTTCATAATCCTGGCGGGCGATATTCAGCACATTGGCACCGATCAGGTGACTGACCTCGGTGAGGATCGTGGTGAGACGTTCGGCGTTGTATTCTTCATCGATGTATTCGAGATATGCCGCCTGCTGGGCCGGTGTATCCGCGTAATTGATGTCGTAAATATTGAAACTCAGGGTTTTGGTAAGGTTGTTGAACCCGCTCAGTTTGAGTTTCTTATTGCGTCGTTCCAATGTCATCTACCCCGTTCCACTCAGCCAGCCTCGGTGGTGACCAGGGGGGGATGATAAATCATTTGCACCACATTGCCGTCGGGATCTTCACAATAGAAGCTGCGCGCCCCGTCGCGGTGAGTCCTCGGCTCGCTGCGCATGTGGATCTGGTGGCGGACGAGAAACGCGTACCAGTCATCGGCATCCTGCGGGGCACTGAGAATAAAACCGATGTGATCCAGCCGTTGTGGCCCGCTTGCCATGTCATCGGCGCGGTGCAAGGCCAGATTGTCATTCCCTGAGGTGAGATAGACGTTGTCGGGATCGGGTCGCCACTCCACCCGCATACCCAGCAGTTCGGTATAAAACCGTTCACAGGCTTCAAAATTTTCGACCTGCAGGGCAACATGGCGCATTCCGGCGGTGGGGGCGGGTCGGGACATGGGACCTCACAGTAACAAAGGAAAAAGGCCGGACATATTACCTGAATATGTCGCGTGGAACGAGGCGTCCTGATCCTATTCGCCTCGTTATCGTAGCCTAGCCAGTCCGGTTATCTTTCGCCGTGGCTTCAGGAAACTCGAACACCCTGCGCCGCACGCTGTCCCAGAGAGGCTCACCATACTGGCTTCGCAGTACCCAGGGTAATGCGATACTCCCTTCCGCCAGCAGGTGATTGTGGAAATCACGCAGGCTGAAATCTGCCTCCAGCGCCTGCAAACGTTCGCGGGTCGCGATGATCAGCGCCCAGCCGGTCGCATATCCCATTGGCACCGTCGGCGACTGCGTGTACCAGGTCAGATCCGCCATGGCCTGCTCGCGGGTAAATCCCAGCGCGGCCTGCATACGCCCGGCCGCCTCATCCAACCCGAGGCCACGCGTGTGCAGTTCTACATCCAGCACAATACGCATCGCTCGCCAGAGCCGATCCTTGAGCATGATAAAGCGGGATTCAGGCGCGTCGAGAAAGCCTTGCTCCTGCATGAGTTGCTCACAATACAACGCCCAACCTTCATACAAGGTGGCCGACGGATTGGTGAGGCGCGGCAGGGTCGCGGCGCTCGGATTCAGGTTGGCGCTGACAAACTGCAAGTGGTGGCCCGGCCAGGCTTCATGCACACAGGTGTGCCGCAGGCTCACCACATTGTGTTCTCCCAGCGTAGCTTCACTGGTGGCCGGCGTGACGTAATACCAGCCTGCTTGCTGAGGATCGTTGGGCGCCGGTTCATGGTAGGCCGCGAATGGAATCTGGTGGCGCAAAAAAGCCGGCGTCTCCACTACCTTGAGCTGTTCGAGCGGCGGCATGTTAACCAGGTTTTGGGCCCGAACGAAATCTTTCGCCGCTTCCATTCCGGCACGGTATTCTGGCAAGACCTGACTTGCGGTCGGGTGCCGGGCCTGGATCCGTGCCGTTAGCGCCTGAATGTCATCGTTGCCCTGGAGGCGACGGGTTTCGGCCTGCAGGGCCTCCAGCGTGATATCAAACAGGTGTCGTCCGAAAGTGTGCAGTTGATCAGCATCCAGCGCCAGACCGTGCCGATGCTTGAGCAACATTTCGAAATAGTCACGACCGCAGGCGAAGTCGCCCGTGGCGCGAGCTCCGATATCCTGCTCGAGAAACGTCGCGAACTCCTCCACGGCGCGTGCGGCGGTCTCCAGATCACTGCCAAGGTGATGCTGCGGTAGGCCGGGATGGTGGTACAGGGAACGAAAAAATTCTGCCCCGTGGCGGGCCTCAGTCACAGCTGATTCGAGCCAAACAGCCGGTATTTGCTCCGGTTCTTCACGCAAAAAAGTCCGCGCTTCACGCAGGTAGCCCGGAATTGCCGCCAGGCGCGCCGCCATTGCCCCGGGCATGTCCGTTACCTGCCGCAAGGTCAGTTGATAAATAGCATTGATTGGCAGGAACCGGCCTGGATCCCGCCGCCGCCAGTCATGTTCGGCCTGCGCTTCCAGCTCCAGCAGGGCTGCCCCGTACAGCAACCAGGCATCGGTCCGCGCCGCCGGCGCCAGGGCATCCATGTCGATTTCGTCGAGGCTTGCCAGGACCTTCTCGTTCAGGCTGTTCAGGGCACCAATATCATCGTCGTCACAGGGCGTGAGGTGGTGACTGTAACCTTCAATCCCCAGATCGACTGCCACCTCGGGGTGAAAGCGAAACCAGGCCCGATAATACGCCTCCGTCAGGGCGGTCAATTCTGGCATGGCGTTATACCCCGGTGTCGATTACTTGATAGTCATGACTGACAGCAACACCGGCCTGACCCAGCATGATGGAGGCCGAACAGTACTTCTCGGCTGACAGGGTCACGGCCCGCTGCACCCGCTCGTCCTTGAGCCCCGCGCCGGTCACGATAAAATGGACATGAATCCGGGTAAACACCTTGGGCTCGGTATCAGCGCGCTCGGCTTCCAGTTCCACCACGCAATCGGTCACCGGCTGGCGGGCCTTCCTTAATATATGCATGACATCGAATGCCGTGCAACCGCCCAGTCCCAGCAGCAGCATTTCCATCGGCCGCACACCACGATTTTGCCCACCATGCTCGGGTGGTCCGTCCATGACCACGCAGTGGCCACTGCCCGACTCGCCGACAAAAGTGGCTTCTTCCACCCACTTAACTCGTGCTTTCATTAATCCGGATCCCTCAACTGGATTTGATTTCGAAATATTTCGCAACGCCAACTATACTTGATAGCAATACTCGGGTTGATGTGTGATTTACGGTGATTTTCCTCTCTAATCACACGGCATCCTATTTACCTATATTTACATTAACCCGCATTGATATACCATAGGCTTATAGGAGCAATAATCAGGGATCAATATATGGTACAGGTGAGTACACAAAAAACCGGCATCGAATCACTCGACAAGTTCCTTGAACACTGCCATCGGCGCCATTACCCCGCCAAGAGCGTCATCATCTATGCAGAGGACAAGCCGGATGTGCTCTATTACATCGTCGACGGTTCGGTATCCGTGCTTATCGAGGATGAAGATGGCCGCGAAATTGTGCTGGCCTATCTGAACAAGGGCGATTTCTTCGGTGAGATGGGCCTGTTTGATGAAGATGAACCCCGCAGCGCCTGGGTCCGGGCCCGCACCAGTTGCGAAGTCGCTGAAATCAGTTATTCAAAGTATCGCCAGCTCTATCAGGAACACCCTGACGTGCTGTTCGCCCTGGTCAAACAAATGGCTGCCCGCCTGCGCCACACCAGCCGCAAGGTCAGCGATCTGGCTTTCATGGACGTCACCGGCCGCGTTGCTCGCACCCTGCTCGACCTGTGCAAACAACCTGATGCCATGACCCATCCCGACGGCATGCAGATCCGCATCACCCGCCAGGAGATCGGCCGCATCGTCGGCTGCTCGCGCGAAATGGTCGGCCGGGTACTGAAAAGCATGGAAGAACAGGGGCTGATCTCGGTCAAGGGTAAAACCATCGTCGTGTTCGGCACGCGGTAACTTCGCCCGGCTATGCGTTACTCACTGGCCAAATAATTCCTGAAGCTTCTCCCCCGGCTCGTCCGCGGTCATGAACGCCTCGCCCACCAGGAATGCATTGACGTCGTGTTTCCGCATCAATGCCACATCCGCCGGTGTGTGAATACCGCTTTCCGTGACCACGATACGATCGGCGGGGATCTTCTCACGCAGTGACAAGGTCGTGTCCAGGCTGGTTGCAAAAGTGCGCAAATTGCGATTATTGATTCCTACCAGCGGCAGATTCAGCTGCAAGGCCCGTTCCAGTTCTTCCATGTCATGCACTTCCACCAGCACATCCATCCCCAACTGGATCGCCAGACCAGACAAGTCATGCAGCTGGGTATCACCCAAACAGGCAACGATAAGCAGAATAGCATCGGCGTCGATGGCGCGGGCTTCATAAACCTGGTACGGCTCGACAATGAATTCCTTACGCAACACCGGCAGAGAACCGGCTTGCCGCGCCTGTTGCAGATAGACATCACTGCCCTGGAAAAAATCCACGTCGGTCAGTACTGACAAACAGGTCGCGCCACCTTTCTCATAGGACGTCGCAATTTCGGCCGGCCGGAAATCTGCCCGCATAACACCCTTGCTGGGTGAGGCCTTCTTGATCTCGGCAATCACCGCTGGCCGACCGGCCTGAATGGTTTGTTTGATATGCGCCACGAAACCCCGTACCGGTGACGCTGCCCCGGCCCGTTCGATCTGCTCCTGGAGGGTAACCCTGTTTCGACGTTCAGCGATTTCCTCCACCTTGCGGTGGATGATCTTTTTCAATATGTCCGGTGTATCAGTCATTATTGAGACTCATGTTTCAATTCAGGCTTTGCGTTTGAATTTCACACAAACGAGTTTGAAACCTCAACCAGCGCAGCCAGTTTCTCCCGTGCTGCGCCGCTGGCAAGCATGGTGCCGGCCACACGAATACCGGCGTCCAGCGTATCGGCCAGGTCAGCCGCGTAGATGGCGGCACCGGCATTCAACACAACGATATCCCGGGCCGGACCCGGTTGATCATCCAGCACGGTCCGGATGATAGCCAGAGATTCGGCCGCACTACTGACCGCCAGCTGTTGAATGTCAGCCCGCGGCAGGTTGAACTGCTCGGGGGTGAGGGTATAACTGCTGATAACGCCCTTCTTCAGTTCAGCTACATGCGTCGGTGCACCAATGCTGATCTCATCCATACCATCTTCAGCATGCACCACCAGCACATGATGGCTGCCCAGCTTGGCCAGTACTTCGGCCAGGGGTTCCACCAGTTCATCGGCAAACACGCCGAGCAACTGATTGGGCGCGCCAGCCGGATTGGTGAGTGGCCCCAGGATATTGAAAATGGTCCGCACTCCCATTTCCTTGCGTGGGCCAATGGCATGCTTCATGGCGCTGTGATGCCGTGGTGCAAACATGAAGCCGACACCAACCTGCTCGATACAGTGCGCCACCTGTTCTGGTGTGAGATCCAGGTTGACCCCGGCTGCTTCGAGCAAATCGGCGCTCCCCGACTTGCTGGAGACCGAACGGTTACCATGCTTGGCAACGGTGCCACCGGCTGCCGCCACGATAAAAGTGCAGGCGGTGGAAACATTGAAGGTATTGGTGGCATCGCCGCCGGTACCAACGATATCCACCACGTGCGCCCCGCTCACATGCACCCCCGCAGCCAGGTCGCGCATCACACCGGCCGCCGCCGCAATCTCGTCCACTGTCTCGCCCTTCATGCGCAGGCCAATGAGAAAGCCGCCAATCTGTGCCGGCGTCGCTTCGCCGGTCATGATGAGGCGCATCACTGCTGTCATTTCCTCAACGGAAAGGTTGCGATGCTCGGTCACGGCCCGGATGGCCTGTTGCATATTCATAGTACTCACCCTAGATAGTATTCCTGCAAAGAGGCAGGGTACTCGCCTCTTCGTGGTTATCCCATTTCCAGAAAGTTCTTCAGCAATTGATGCCCATGTTCAGTGAGAATTGACTCGGGGTGAAACTGCATCCCCTCAATCGGGTAGTCCCGGTGACGCACACCCATGATTTCATCCAGTTCACCGCTATCGGTCTCGGTCCAGGCCGTAATTTCCAGACATTCGGGCAAGGTTTGTTTCTCAATGACTAATGAATGATAACGGGTCGCCTCGAAAGGGTTGGGGATGCCATTAAACAAAGCCTTGCCGTTGTGATGAATCACCGAGGTCTTGCCGTGCATGATTGCACTGGCATGAACAATGTGGCCGCCAAAGGCCTGACCGATACTCTGGTGTCCCAGGCAAACTCCAAGGATAGGCTTACGCCCGGCGAAATAGCGAATAGCATCGACCGACACGCCCGCCTCGTTGGGCGTGCAGGGACCGGGCGAAATGACGAGATAGTCCGGATCCAGTTTCTCAATCTGTTCAATGGTGATCTGGTCATTTCGATAGACCTGCACCTCGGTACCCAACTCGCCGAAATACTGGACGAGGTTGTAGGTGAAGGAATCGTAATTGTCGATAATGAGTAACATCTTGATGCCTCTGCGAATAGCGCGTGTAAGTTACACTTCACTCATCTATTTATGAATTTCGTCCAGGCCCGCCGCTGCGAGGCTGACGGCGCGGAAGATGGCGCGGCCCTTGTTC
>Ga0316583_10000731_pt1 | contig 10221 bp, 7 predicted proteins | sample J_170502JBrBrA_D_FD_204513 | JGI IMG/M metagenome (GOLD analysis project Ga0316583, IMG submission 204513) | Rhizosphere microbial communities from salt marsh grasses in Alabama, United States - J_170502JBrBrA | ecosystem: Host-associated > Plants > Roots > Rhizosphere | place: USA: Alabama... | reverse complement strand
CCTTGTCTTCATTCCGGTATCCATATGTTTTTTCGTGAAGATCATGGAATCTTTCGACATAATCCCTGTCAAAGGGAACGATAATTTCATAGGATTGGCCCTGATAACGCATGTCGAGATATCTTTCGAGAAGGATTCCGTCTCCCGAAATTCCCTCGGCCCGAAGGTCTTTTGTTCCTTTGCGCTCGATGCCGCCAAACATTCCGGACAAGGTCGAAAAAGTGACATCCGCCTGATTCTGCATCACCGTCAAAGAATAGTCCTTGATCACGTCGGCCATCAGCATGCCGATGGCGGAAAGAATACCGGGATTTTGAGGAAACAGCACCTTGGGTATATTCAGAAGTCTTGCCAAAAACGCAGCATGCATTCCACCCGCACCGCCGAATGAAAAGAGCGTAAATTCCCTGGGGTCATATCCCCGCTCCACGGAAATCACCCGGATGGCCCGTTCCATGGCGGCATTGGCCACATCGAGGATCCCTTCGGCCGCTTCCTGGGGGGTAAGTTGTGTGTTTTTGACCATTTCATCGAAATAAATTGCCAGGCGTTCCGGCTTCAATGCCATTTTTCCACCGAGAAAATGCTCGGGAACCAATCTTCCCAGAAAAAGATTGGCATCGGTGACGGTAATGCGCTCTCCTTTGCCGTAACAGATGGGACCGGGATCGGCGCCTGCGCTCTCCGGTCCCACCTTGAGGGCCCCGGCTTTATCCAGCCTCGCAATGGAACCGCCGCCGGCTCCCACCGTATGAATATCGATCATCGGCACTTTTACAGGATATCCGGAGATGCCGGACTCCAGGGTCAAAGACAGATCGTTTTCGATCAATGAGACATCGGTGGATGTCCCGCCCATATCAAAGGTAATCAAAGTGTTGTGTCCGGTCATCTTGCCGATTTCATAGGCCCCCACCGCCCCGCCGGCAGGTCCGGAAAGAATGGTTCTCACCGATTCTTTCATGGCGGTCTCAACCGAAATGCTGCCGCCGTTGGACTGCATAATCCCCAAGGTGTCCCCCGGGACCAGGTTCTCGATGAGGTATCGGATATACCGTTTCATCTTGGGCGACACATAGGCATTGATCACAGTGGTGGATGTTCTTTCGAATTCTCTGAACTCGGCAAGGATCTCATGGGACAAGGATATCTGGAAGCCGGACGGTTCGAGCAACTCTTGTATCTTTTTTTCATGCAACGGATTCACGTATGAAAAAAGAAAGCACACGGCCACGGATTCGACGTCCAGTTCCTTGAGGCGCCGGCCAAGGTCTCGGGCAGTGTCCATATCCAGCGAAACGAGTTCCTCACCGGTCTGGCGCATTCGGCCGTCAAGTCCGAATCTCAATTCCAAAGGAATGATGTGGGGTGCCTTTCGATAGGCCAGATCATAGAGTCGGCTGCGATTCTGTCGTCCGATCTCGATGATGTCTTCAAATCCCTTATTGGTGATCAGGGCGCATCTTGCGCCGTCTCTTTCGAGAATGGCATTGGTGGCCACCGTCGAACCGTGTACGATCTTCCTTCCAGTTGGACGCCCTTTTAGCGAAGACCCGTCTTTTCCCCGGGCAAGATGGTTCAGCCCTCCAAGAACCGCCCGGGCCGGGTTTTCCGGGGTCGAGAGGACTTTATAAATCCCCCATCGACCGCCGTCTTTGTATACGAAATCGGTAAATGTCCCGCCGGTATCCACACCGATAATCATTGAAAACACCCCGCGTTGAATTGAATTTAGTAAGTGTCCATCCATAAATGGTCTTTTTGCCCAACCTCTGCGTTATGCTCAAAAAATAATCCTCGGAATATCAGCTATATGCCTGCGGTTATTTTTTTCGCATGCCTTGATCTTGAACAAAAACCCTCATTTATGGATGGACACTAGTTAGATCCCCAAAAACGCCGATCGGAAAAGGTCGCTGTCGAGAAGTTCTTTCCCCGAACCTTGGGCCACAATTTTTCCGGTTTGAATGACATAGCCCCGGTCTGCAAGTACAAGGGCCTCACGAACATTTTGTTCGACCAGCAAAATGGTCATCCCTTCTTTTTTGAGCCGGCCCACCGTATCCAGCACCTCGTCCACCAGTATCGGTGCCAGCCCCAGAGAAGGTTCATCGAGCATCAGCATTTCGGGATTCGACATCAGCCCGCGGCCGATGGCAACCATTTGCTGTTCCCCGCCGGACAGGGTCGAAGCCGCCTGACGTCGCCGTTCTTCAAGACGCGGGAAAAGGGAATAAACAAAGTCGAGATTCTGTTGAATCCGCTGTTTGTCCTGGACAACATAGGCACCCAGCATAAGATTTTCTTCTACGGAGAGCGGACCGAACAACATTTTTTCTTCGGGAACATAGATGATACCGAGTCTGACGATATCCTCGGTCTTTAACCCATGAATCGCTTTTCCCTTGAAGAGGATTTCTCCTTCGAAGGTCCGCTGGGTCGCCATAATTGCTCTGAGCAGCGTTGACTTACCGGCACCGTTGGATCCCACCACGCAGACCGTTTCCCCCTGACCGACGGTCAGGGAAAGTCCGTGGATCACCGGAAGCCCGGCATACCGGACCCTGATGTCCCGGATATCCAGAATGGGTTCGGTCATGGTAATGTCAACAACCCCCAAATAAAATCGTATCACGATTTTATGAAACGCGGCTATGCCGCTAAGTTGGCGAAAGGCTAAAATTCCTATCCCCGCAGCAAGCTGCGGGGTATTCAAATTTAAAGTATCTCTTGATGTTCTCGAACAAACCGTTCCCCCAGATAGGCTTTGATGACTTCAGGATCTTTCGCAACCGTCCGCGGCGGGCCGTCGGCGATCTTCCGGCCGTAATCCAAAACCATCACGCGATCGCTCACCTTCATCACGAGCTCCATCACATGCTCGATGAGCATGACGGCAATGCCCAGATGAGAGTGGATATGCCGGATATTGGCCATGATCTCTTCGATTTCATTGGGAGTCAGGCCAGCCGCCACTTCGTCGAGAAGCAGTAATCGGGGGCCGGAGCCGAGCGCCGTAGCCATGGTCACCCGCTTTTGCACTGCCACCGGAAGCTCACCCACGAAAACATCCCCTATACCGGTCAGGTTGAACTCGTTCAATATCTCTTCCGCCGCTGCCTGGGCCTTGCTTCTCGAACGGGTGCGCATGAAACAACCCACCATCACGTTCTCTATGACGGTTAGGTCCCCGGAAGCGGCATAGATCTGAAATGTTCTCGCCAAACCCCTCCGGGCTGTTTCATGTGCTTTGAGCGCCGTAATATTTTTCCCGTTGAAAATGACCTTGCCGGAGCTCACCGGGTAAAAACCGGATATGCAATTGAAAAGCGTGGTCTTGCCCGCGCCGTTGGGACCGATGATCCCCACAAGTTCTCCCTCTTGAACGGAAAAAGAGATATCCTGGTTGGCGCTCAAGCCGCCGAAGGTTTTCGTCAGATTTAAGACTTCCAGCAGTGCCATTATTGCCACCTTCTCCGTCGAACCTTTTCCACAATGCCCCAGATTCCCCGGGGTTCCAATGCAGAAATCAGCATGATGATAACCGCATAGATCACCAAATCGATCCCTGCCAGGCCGGCGGCGCCACCCAGCCATGCCTTTAGATAACTCTTGAGCGGTATCAGAACCGCCGCGCCGATGATGGGTCCCCACAATGAACCTGCCCCGCCGAGCATGGCCATGAGTGCAATGAGAATGGAGAGATCCAGCCCCATGGTATCCTGGGGTTCGATATTTTTGATATAACATGCGTGAAAGGATCCCACAACGCTGACAAATGCCGTAGCAATGGCATATGTCTTTATTTTCGCCCAGTGAACATTAATTCCCAGGGAACTGGCCATTTCTTCATTGTCCCGAATCGATCGAAGCTGAAATCCCAGTCGCGACCTTCTGAACCCATTGACATATAAAATGCCAACGAAAAAAAAACCCAAGATCACATAATAATAATAGATGTCTTTTTTGAAAATCAGGCGCCAGAAATCCGGATAGTGGTATTTAATGGGTGAAATCTCAAGACCCCGCGCCGCTCCGACAAATTCCCAGACCGAAAACAGGTCCATGAGCACCAGTGACGTTGCAATGGTGGCAATAGCGAAATAATGTCCTTTTAATCGAAACAGGGGATAGCCGATAATAAATGACCAGGCCATGGCCAAACACACGCCCAGCGGCATGGAAAACCAAAAAGGAATGTTCCATCGAATGAGCAAAACCGCAGTGGTATAGGCGCCGATGCCCACATATTGCGCCTTTCCCAAATCGACCTGACCACCGTACCCGCCGATGGTATTCCATCCCATGCCGTAAACGGAAAACATCAAAAACTGGATCATGGTAGCCATGGCAAAAGCCGAATGGGAAAAAAGCGGAAACACCAGCAAGAATATCGCAATGATTCCGGCAATGGAGATGTCCAAACGCGGAAAATCGGAAAAATCAAACGCGCTCTTTAACGTTTCCATCCAAACAATCCCCTTGGACGCAGCACCATGATAATAAAATAGGCCAGATACACGAAGGTATACTTGAGCGATGTCATGGGAACATTCGCCATCCAATCCCAGTTCAATGCATAGGTCAAAAAATCCCATATTCCGGGAATTTCCATGATCATGCCGACCACAAGCCCCGCAAAAAAAGCACCGGGTACACTGCCGAATCCGCCAAGGGCCACAATGGCAAAGGCGATCATGGTAAATAAGATCCCGACAAACGGATTGACGGACCAGAAATTGACCAAAAGGGCGCCGGCCATAGTGACCGATGCGCCCCCGATTCCCCAGGCCAGTGCATTCATTCGATCGGTGGGGATGCCCATGTATCGGGCGCCCCGTGCGTTCAGCGCCGTGGCGGTCAGCGCTTTTCCTGTTTTAGTCCGGTTCATCAGGAGCCATATGGCCAAAAATGCGATAACGGACAGTAAAGCCGCCGCCAGCTTGGTGGCCGGAACAATCACGCCCATGCCCAGGTCAAAACTTTTTCCAATCAGGATTCCGCGATGCAGGGCCTGATCTTCGGAACCAAAGATCAAAAGGGCAAGATTTCTCAAAAAAAGCATCAGGCCGAATGTGCCGAGAAGTTGTGCCACCATCGGGCCTCTCACGAGATATTTAATAAACCCGTAGTAACAGATCACACCTAGTAAAAAACCGACCATAGCGGCCACGGGCAGGGTCAACAGTGGATCGATCCCTGTCGCCTGTGCGGTCAAGAGGCCGGTATACATACCGATCATCAAAAACTCACCATGGGCAAAATTGACGATATCCATCACCCCGAAGATGATGGTCAGGCCCAGCGCCACCAGCGCAAGGATCATGCCGATGAGAACACCCGCCACAAGCGATCCGATCAATATGTCCATGGTCTGTTCATCACCTTAGAAATAAAAATACGAGCAAGGCAAAGCCGTCATCTTTATCCCCCAACCGAGCCACACATACCTGCGCCAGGAATCAGCTATTCAATAAAAAAAACCCGCCCCCGAGAAGCCGGAGACGGGGTCATCGAGTTTACCACTTGGGGAAAGGATAAATCATGTTTGCAGACGCAACGTCAAAAGGATAGACGATCTCCAGGCCGATGCTGCCGTCCTTTTCTTTCTGATACTGGCCGATCAAACCGGAGCCCAGCACATTTTGTCCCAATTCATCACCGGATGTGGAAAATTTGATGCCGGCCCATGGGACCACCAGTTCTTTACCTGAAATGTGAATGCTGTTGGCGGCCGCCTGGATAGCGGCAGGTTTCGTAGAGCCCGCTTTTTCCAGAATATAGACCCAGGTCTGCAGCCCCGTAAACGCCCTGGCGGAGGCGCCGCCCAAGTCATTGCCGGTTTTGGCTTTATAGAGGGCATTGACCTGTCCAGCCACTTTTTTGATCTCCACGACTTTTGGCAGGAAAACCGTCCGGGTAAGAATGCCCTGGATACTGTCGCCCAGTGTTTCTCGAAACTCCGGTTTTTCAAACCCGGCGTCCTGGCCCCAGATAATCTTGGGCTGGGCCCTTTGCGCCTTCAATGTCTTGACCAAAAGAATGGCATCCGAAGTATAGGAAGCAAAGAGCATGACATCCGGGCGGGCGGCCTTCAAGGATCGGACTTCGCTGGAGAGATCAGCGGAATTAGCGGCATAGAGGAGTGATTTTTTCATTTTAAATCCATATTCCTTATAATTAACTATTGCAAGATCCTTGATCAATTCGGAAACATGGGATCCCCACTCGGTGTTTTCACATGCGGAGGCCAGATTCATGAGATCCTTTTCAGGCACCTTTGCGACCCCGCGCACCTTGCCTTCCATCAACCCTTTGAGCAGTTCGAACAGGTCTTTTGTGAACCATTTATCGTGGGGCGTGGTTCGCCAGAACCATTTGAACCCGCGTTGAGTCAGCCCCGGCGATGTGGAAGAGCCATTGATCATGGGAACGCCGTACTGTTCGCAAACAGCGCTCACGGTTTTGGTCACGGAACTGTGATAGCATCCCAATATGCCGTCCACCTTGTCGTCCAGGATCAGCTTCTTGGCCAGATCGGCGCCCAGGGTCGGATTTCCTTCATGATCTTTGAAGATCAGCTTGATCTTGGCACCCCCAAGGCTTTTGATGCCGGCGTTTTTGGCCATGGCCATGGGAAGATCCGGCATTACGTTATTGGCGATTTCCGCCGCCAGTTCCGCGCCGGCACGAAGTTCGCGACCGGCTGCCGCCGCACCGCCGGTCAGCGGATAGATCACGCCGATTTTAACTTCCTTTACGGCCCAGGCTCCGGATGGAACCAAAATCCCGACAACCGCAAAGAGACACATGACCGTCATTATCTTCCTCGTGTACACCTTCATTTCAATACCTCCTTTCCGTTTGGTATCTTAAAGATAATATCCTGTTCTTCCTTTACGATCTCTTGCCGCGAGTTCATACGGTTTAAAAAAAAGATTATCCATGGAGCGCCTGTTCGGAAAACACCCCGACCCCTTGTATATTCAGGTAGGGGATACAGCTGCGTATATAACACACATGAATATATTATGTCCGGCGTGAAGTCAATACGAGGGAATGTGAGTGACTTTTTTTAAGTTCGGGAAAAAGATCGATAATATTAAACAGGAGTGCAAATCAGTCGTCTAAGAAGGTTACAACAGTGTTAAATCCTCATCTTTAAGATCCGACACAAACATATGCCCCGGCGAATGGGTAATTACCAGCGGAAGCGAGGCGGCAGTCACCGCCAGAGAAGACGTAACGCCGCATGCCCAGAACACGGGGATCTCCCCGGGTCTGATCTCAACGGGATCGCCGAAATCAGGCCGGCTCAAGTCTTTGATGCCGATCTCGCGGGGGGATCCCATATGTATTGGCGCGCCATGCGTCAAGTGAAACCGGGTGGTCACCTGCACGGCCCGGACCGCTTGTTCGGGCGTCATGGGTCTCATGGTTACCACAAGGGGAGACGTGAACCGGCCGGCAGGCCGGCATGTTTTCGAGGTGATATACATAGAGACATTTTTGTCTTCTTCGATATTCCTTACAGGAACACCGGCCGCCAGAAGCGCGTTTTCAAAAGAAAAGCTGCACCCCAACAGAAAACTGACCATGTCCCGGTCAAAAAGGTCCAGGACGTCCGCCACTTCCCCTTCAGGCTGCCCGTGCCGAAACACACGGTATTTCGGCACATCGGTCCGAATATCCGCACCCGGCGCAATGGTCGGTTCCGGCCGGCCGGATTCGAGGACATCCAGGATCGGACACGGTTTGGGATTTCTCACACAGAACAGTAAAAATTCAAATGCCGCTTCCCCGGGCAGCATCACCAGATTGGCCTGAACAAATCCGGTGGCGGCGCCGCTGGTGGGACCCGTCCACTTCCCGGATCGAATCTGTTCCCTCAGCCTCGCGGGCGTTGTGTTTGTCCCCATGGTAAACCTCTTACTCCAATATTGTGGAAACAGAAAAAAAATTTATCACGAAAGCACGAAATTTTAAAACCACGAAAAAGAATGCATTATTTCGTGTTTTCGTCCTTTCGGCTTTTCGTGATTGGTTTTTGATATAAAATAACAGAAATTAAATTATACCCTTAAACGACATTGTTTGCAAAAAGCTAATCGTTTTTATCCTCCGAAAGAATCTTCGGGGATTTCTACCGCTGCGCCGTTAAAGGCCATAATCGCTTTCATCTTGCCGCGAGTGATCGGGAGGATCGAATATATGAAAAATTCGGCGCTTTTGATTTGCCCTTCGTAGAAGACGACGTCTTTTTTCTTTGGGTTGTTTTCCAGATTTCGGGCGGAAATCGCGGCCCGCCACAACAGCATCCACGCCATCACCACATCGCCGCAGACCTCCATGAACGGATGCGCGAAAGCAAATGCACTCAAGACTTTTGGCGACATGGCCATCGTTCCCATGTGAAGGGCGACTTCTCCCAGCTTGTTGACGGCCGCTTCCAACTTGCCCGCAAAATCTTCCAGTCCCCGGGTTTCCTTTGCCATGGCAATGGTCTCCTGGATCTTGCCTAAAAGATCCATCACGGGCTTGCCCTTGTTGAGCCCCAGTTTTCTTCCCAGAAGATCCATGGCCTGAATCCCGTTGGTTCCTTCATAGAGCATGGTAATTCGGCAATCCCTCAAAAGCTGTTCCATGGGGTAATCTTTGATATATCCATAGCCGCCGTATACCTGAACTCCGTGGCTGCATACTTCGAAAGCCCGATCGGTGACATATCCTTTGGCAATGGGAATGAGCACGTCGATGATGCCCTGATAGGTTAATTTTTCTATTGCATCGTCTGTAATTTTAACCCGGTCTTCGCACATTCCGACGTAATAGAGAAGGCTTCTTATGCCTTCCACATAGACTTTCATCATCATGAGCTGGCGCCGGACGTCAGGGTGCTGAATGATCGGGACCGAAGATGCATCTTCATCCATGATTTGCAGAAGATTTTTTCCCTGCACCCTTTCTTTCGAATAGTTTACGGCATACATGTATGCGGAAGATGCGCAGGCCAGCCCCTGAAGTCCCACCAGCAGCCGGGCTTCGTTCATCATTTGAAACATGGCGCGCATTCCCTTGTGCGCCTCTCCGAGCAGCATCCCCCTGCAGTTCCCCTTGCCGCCGAGAGCAAGGGAACACGTGCCGTTGCCGTGGATTCCCATTTTCTCTTCAATGCCCGTGCAGACCACATCATTGGGCTCGCCAAGACTTCCGTCGTCGTTGACCCATATTTTAGGGACAATAAAAAGCGAAACCCCTTTGGTTCCGTCCGGGGCGCCCTCGATGCGGGCCAACACCGGATGAATGATGTTTTCGGACAGATCGTGTTCTCCGCCCGAAATAAAAATTTTATTGCCGGTAATCGAATAGGTCCCATCGTCATTTTTTACTGCTGAAGTGGTGAGCGCGCCCACATCCGATCCAGCCTCAGGCTCCGTGAGAACCATTGTCCCGGCCCATTCACCGGTATACATTTTTTGGAGAAAGAGCTTTTTTTGCTGCCCCGTTCCGAAAGTTTCAATCAATCTTCCGGCACCATGGGTAAGTCCCAAGTATATCATGAATGCGTAGTTTGCGCCGACGAGGTAATCATTGGCCGCCAAAGCAGCGGTTGTGGGCATGCCCTGCCCGCCCCATTCCGGATCTTCGGTCATGGCCACCCATTCGCCTTCTTTCAAAAGTTCGTAAGCCCGGTGAAAAGACTCCGGAACGATCACGTTTCCGTTGTCGAACCGGCACCCTTCCCGGTCCCCGAGGGCCCGGGTGGGAAGAATCTCTTTTATTGCCAGATTGCGCGCTTCCGATACGATCATATCAACGGCTTTATTCGTAAAATCGGCGAACAGTTCGGTTCGGCTCAGGTCCCCGACCTGCATCTGCTCGTGAAGAACAAAATCGATATCCCTTCGATCTGCGATGTATTGTGCCATGTTAATATTTCTCCTTTAATAAATCTTGAAAAACCTGCCCCTTTTGGATCAGGTCAGAAATAAATAGATCTTCCTTGGGGTTTTACGTCTAAAATCACAAATTACAAGCACTAAATTACAAACAAATTACAAATTCCAATATCTAATGATCAAAACCTTTAAGGACGAAACATTGTTTGAATATTCAAATTTCGGTCATTGGGATTTGTCTGCCCTGTTAAATAAATCGAAGATTTAATGCGAAGCATTATTTAACAGGTAAAATATTTGGAATTTATATTTGGAATTTAAG
>Ga0316583_10000730_pt1 | contig 10224 bp, 21 predicted proteins | sample J_170502JBrBrA_D_FD_204513 | JGI IMG/M metagenome (GOLD analysis project Ga0316583, IMG submission 204513) | Rhizosphere microbial communities from salt marsh grasses in Alabama, United States - J_170502JBrBrA | ecosystem: Host-associated > Plants > Roots > Rhizosphere | place: USA: Alabama... | reverse complement strand
GCGGTGGGCAAGCGCTAAGGAGTGACCATGGAAACCAACGCAATTCTGCGCGGCGTGCGCCTGTCGGCCCAAAAGGGCCGCCTAGTTGCCGATCTGGTGCGCGGCAAGCCGGTCGACCAGGCGCTCAACGTTCTCGCCTTCAGCCCCAAGAAGGGTGCTGGCATCATCAAGAAGGTGCTCGAATCGGCCATCGCCAATGCCGAGCACAACGACGGCGCCGACATCGACATGCTGAAGGTCAAGACCATCTACGTCGAAAAGGGCATGGTGCTCAAGCGCTTCACGGCACGCGCCAAGGGTCGCGGCAATCGTATCAGCAAGCCGACCTGCCATATCTTCCTGACCGTCGGCGACTAAGGAGCATTCATGGGACAAAAGATTCATCCGACCGGCTTCAGGCTTTCGGTCACGCGTGACTGGGGCTCGCGCTGGTACGCCACCAGCAAGACCTTCCCGCAGATGCTCAAGGAAGACATCGACGTTCGCGCCTACCTGCGCAAGAAGCTCGCGCATGCTTCGGTCGGCCGCGTCGTCATCGAGCGCCCGGCCAAGAACGCGCGCGTCACCGTCTATTCGGCCCGTCCGGGCGTCGTCATCGGCAAGAAGGGCGAGGACATCGAGGCGCTGAAACTTGATCTGCAACGTCGCATGGGCGTGCCGGTGCACGTCAATATCGAGGAGATCCGCAAGCCGGAGACCGACGCCCAGTTGATCGCCGACTCGATCGCCCAGCAGCTCGAGAAGCGCATCATGTTCCGCCGTGCCATGAAGCGCGCCATGCAGAACGCCATGCGTCTGGGTGCTCAGGGCATCAAGATCATGAGTTCCGGCCGTCTTAACGGCGCCGAAATAGCGCGCACCGAGTGGTATCGTGAGGGCCGCGTGCCGCTGCATACGCTGCGCGCCGACATCGATTACGGTACCTCCGAAGCCAAGACCACCTACGGCATCATCGGCATCAAGGTCTGGGTGTTCAAGGGCGAGATGATGGCCAAGAACGAGCAGCCGGCGGCGGCCCCGGAAGTGCCGGCCGAAGAGCCGACGCGCCGGCCGCGCAAGTCGGCCGCGCCGCGAGGCGAGGGCGCCGCCAAGCCGGCCACCAAGCGCTCGAGCGCCAGCCGCAAGCCGGCCGCCGCCAAGGCCGGCGAGGACGTCAAGCCGGCGCCGGAAGCCGCGCCAGCGGCGGAACCGGCCAAGCCGGCGGTCAAGCGTGTGCGCAAGACTGTCGCCAAGCCGGATGCCGGCACGGAAGGCAAGGAGTAACAGATCATGCTGCAACCCGCACGCAGGAAATATCGCAAGGAACAGAAAGGCCGCAATACCGGCATTGCCACGCGTGGTGCCAAGGTGAGCTTCGGCGAGTACGGCCTCAAGGCCATCGGCCGCGGCCGCCTGACGGCGCGCCAGATCGAGGCAGCCCGGCGCGCCATGACCCGCCACATCAAGCGCGGTGGCCGCATCTGGATCCGCATCTTCCCGGACAAGCCGATTTCCCGAAAGCCGGCCGAGGTTCGCATGGGCAACGGCAAAGGCTCGCCCGAGTACTGGGTCGCCGAGATCCAGCCGGGCAAGGTCCTGTATGAAATGGACGGCGTCGACGAGGCGCTGGCGCGCGAGGCGTTCAGGCTCGCCGCCGCCAAGCTGCCCCTGGAAACCGTCTTCGTCACCCGTCATCTGGGGTAGGACATGAAAACGAACGAACTCAGGCAAAAGAACGATGCCGAGCTGAAGAAGGAGTTGCTCGACCTGCGCAAGGCGCAGTTCTCGCTGCGCATGCAGCTGGCGACCCAGCAGCTCAACAACACCAGCCAACTCGGCAAGGTGCGTAAGGATATTGCGCGCATCAAGACCATTCAGCGTGAAAAGGCGGCTGCCAAATGACCCAGGCCAGCGAAATTGCAAACAAGACCCGCCGTACCCTGCAAGGGCGCGTCGTCAGCGACAAGATGGCCAAGACCGTCACCGTCCTGGTCGAGCGCCGCGTCAAGCACCCGGTGATCGGCAAGGTGATGATCCGCTCGAAGAAGTACCACGCTCATGTCGACGCCGTCGAAGCTACGGCCGGCGATCTGGTGCAGATCGAGGAGTGCGCACCGATATCCAAGACCAAGACTTGGCGCGTGATCCAGGTGATGGAGAAGGCGCGCGTCATCTGAATTGTGCGCAAGTAGTCATTGACACACAAAGGGCGGGCCTATACAATCCCGCCTCTTTTCCGAGGCCGGTCCCTGACCGGCTAGGTTTTTCGACCCGGACGGGTTCCAAGACTGACCGTGCCTTAGCCGGTGCGGGTTAAGTTGGAGAAATGTAATGATCCAAATGCAGTCGATGCTCGATGTCGCCGACAACACCGGCGCCCGGGCCGTCATGTGCATCAAGGTGTTGGGCGGCTCCAAGCGCCGCTATGCCGGCATTGGCGACATCATCAAGGTCAGCGTCAAGGACGCGGCACCGCGTGGTCGCGTCAAGAAGGGCGAGATCTACAACGCCGTGGTCGTGCGCACGGCCAAGGGTGTGCGCCGTGCTGATGGTTCGCTGGTCCGTTTCGACGGCAATGCCGCGGTGCTGCTCAACAACAAGCTGGAGCCAATCGGCACCCGTATCTTCGGCCCGGTGACGCGCGAACTGCGCACCGAGCGCTTCATGAAGATCGTCTCTCTGGCGCCGGAAGTTCTCTGAGGATTCGGCTATGAACAAGATTCGCAAGGGCGATGCCGTCGTCGTCATCGCCGGCAAAGACAAGGGCAAACGTGGCACGGTGCTCAGCCGCGTCGACGACGAGCGGCTGGTCGTCGAGGGCGTCAATCGCGTCAAGAAGCACACCAAGCCCAATCCCATGAAGGGGCAGCCGGGCGGCATCATCGAAAAGGAAATGCCGATCCATATCTCCAATATCGCGCTGTTCAACCCCGCGACCAAGAAAGGCGATCGCGTCGGCTTTAAGACGCTCGACGATGGCCGCAAGGTACGGGTGTTCAAGTCGGACGGCGAAGTGGTGGACGCGTAAGGACCGATCATGGCGCGCTTGCAGGAATTCTACAAACAGACCGTGGTGCCTCAACTGCGGGACAAGTTCGGCTACCAGTCGATCATGGAAGTGCCACGCATCACCAAGATCACGCTCAACATGGGCGTCGGTGATGCCGTCGGCGACAAGAAGATTCTCGAAAACGCCGTCGGCGACATGACCAAGATCGCCGGTCAGAAGCCGGTGGTGACCAAGGCCAGGAAGGCCATCGCCGGGTTCAAGATCCGCGAGGGCTATCCGATCGGCTGCATGGTGACGCTGCGTGGTACGCGCATGTTCGAGTTTCTCGATCGCTTCGTTACCGTCGCCATGCCGCGTATCCGCGACTTTCGCGGCGTCGGCGGCAAGGGCTTCGACGGTCGCGGCAACTACAACATCGGGGTCAAGGAGCAGATCATCTTCCCCGAGATCGAGTACGACAAGATCGACAGGTTGCGCGGCATGAACATCAGCATCACCACGACGGCGAAGACGGATGCGGAAGCCAAGGCGCTTCTTGCCGCTTTCAAATTCCCCTTCAAGAACTGAGGGAACCATGGCGAAACTTGCAATCAAGAACCGCGAAGCCAAGCGCACCAAGCTGGTGGCGAAATATGCCGCCAAGCGCGCCGAACTCATCGCCATCATCAATGATGCCAAGCTGTCCGACGACGACCGCATGGCGGCGCGCCTGAAGCTGCAGCAACTGCCGCGCAACGCCAGCCCTGTGCGTCAGCGCAACCGCTGTGCCATGACCGGCCGTCCGCGTGGCGTGTTCCGCAAGTTCGGTCTGTGCCGCAACAAGCTGCGCGATATTGCCATGCGCGGCGAGGTGCCGGGCATGACCAAGGCCAGCTGGTAAGGAGATCGACGAATGAGCATGACCGATCCCATCGCCGATATGCTGACGCGCATCCGCAATGCGCAAATGGCCGAGAAGGTGGCCGTCAGCATCCCGTCGTCCAAGCTTAAGGTGGCTATCGCCAAGGTTCTCAAGGACGAGGGCTATATCGAAGACTTTGCCGTGCGCGACGGTTCCGGCAAGACCGAACTCGACATCGCCCTCAAGTACTATGCCGGCCGTCCCGTCATCGAGCGTATCGAACGCATTTCCAAGCCGGGCCTGCGCGTGTACAAGGGCAAGAATGATCTGCCCAAGGTCATGAACGGACTGGGCATCGCCATCGTGTCGACGCCCCAGGGCGTCATGACCGACCGCCACGCGCGTGCCGCCAACACCGGCGGCGAAGTCCTCTGCATCGTGGCGTAAGGAGAGCAACATGTCCCGTATCGCCAAATATCCGGTTGCCGTGCCCAGCGGGGTCGAAGTGACTCTCGGCGGCACCGAGATCAGCGTCAAGGGCCCACTCGGTACCTTGAGACAGCGCGTCCTGCCGGCCGTGACCATCGAGAAGGAAGCCGGCGGCCTGCAAGTGCGCGCCGTCGCCGACCGTCCCGAGGGCAATGCCATGTCGGGCACCATGCGTGCGCTGCTGGCCAACATGGTCACCGGCGTCAGCAAGGGCTTCGAGAAGAAGCTGAACCTGGTCGGCGTCGGTTACAAGGCCCAGGCGCAGGGCAGCAAGCTGAATCTGAACCTCGGCTACTCGCACCCGATCGTGCACAACATGCCCGACGGCATCAAGGTGGAGACGCCGACACAGACCGAAGTCGTCATCAAGGGCATCGACCGCCAGCTGGTCGGTCAGGTGGCCGCCGAAGTCCGCGCCTATCGCAGCCCCGAGCCCTACAAGGGCAAGGGCGTGCGCTACGCCGACGAGACGGTCGTCATCAAGGAAACCAAGAAGAAGTAAGGGCGCATCATCATGGACAAGAAAGTAGCTCGTATACGCCGTGCGCGCAAAACCCGCGCCAAGATTGCGGAGCTCAAGCGCGTGCGTCTGGCGGTGCATCGCTCCAACTGCCACATCTATGCGCAGATTTTCGCCGGCGATGGCGCCAGCGTGCTGGCCGCCGCATCCACACTGGAAGCCGACGTCAAGAAGCAGGTACCCAACGGCGGCAACGTCGACGCGGCCAAGGCGGTCGGCAAGCTGATCGCCGAACGCGCCAAGGCCAAGGGCATCGAGGAAGTCGCCTTCGATCGTTCCGGTTTCAGGTTTCATGGCCGCGTCAAGGCGCTGGCCGAGGCTGCCCGCGAAGGCGGCCTCAAGTTCTAAGCGAGAGTCGATATGGCTAAACCGCAAGGCAAGAAACAGCAGCAGACCTCTGACGAGCGCGACGACGGCTTGCGCGAAAAGATGGTCGCCATCAACCGCGTCACCAAGGTGGTGAAGGGCGGTCGCATCCTCGGCTTCGCCGCGCTGACCGTGGTCGGCGATGGTGATGGCACCGTCGGCATGGGCAAGGGCAAGTCGCGCGAAGTCCCGGTCGCCGTGCAGAAGGCGATGGAAGAGGCGCGCCGCAAGATGGCCAAGGTCAAACTCAACAAGGGCACGCTGCATCACGCGCTGATCGGCAAGCATGGCGCCACCAGGGTGATGATGTCGCCGGCGCCACAGGGCACCGGCGTTATCGCTGGCGGTCCGATGCGCGCCGTGTTCGAGGTGATGGGCGTCACCGACGTCGTCGCCAAGTGCATCGGCTCGACCAACCCCTATAACATCGTTCGTGCGACGCTCAACGGCCTCTACGGCATGAGCACGCCGGCCGAGATTGCCGCCAAGCGCGGCAAGAGCGTGCAGGAAATCCTGGAGTAAGCCATGGCCGAGAAGAAGATCAAGGTGACGCTGGTCAAGAGCGTCATCGGCACCAAGCAAGACCACCGCGCCACCGTGCGCGGTCTTGGCTTGCGCAAGCTCAACAGCAGTGCCGAGCTGGTCGATACGCCGGCTGTGCGCGGCATGATCCGCAAGGTTGCCTATCTCGTGAAGGTCGAGGGCTGAACATGGAACTCAATAACCTGAAACCTGGCGGTGGCGCCAAGCAAGCCAAGAAGCGCGTCGGCCGTGGCATCGGCAGCGGCCTGGGCAAGACCGGCGGCCGCGGCCACAAGGGCCAAAGGGCGCGCGCCGGCGGCTTCCACAAGGTCGGCTTCGAAGGCGGCCAGATGCCGCTGCAGCGCCGTCTGCCCAAGCGCGGCTTCGTTTCGCTGACCGGCGACCGTAACGTCGAAGTACGTTTGTCGGCGCTGGAAAAGCTGCCCGTTGACGAGATCGACCTGCTGACGCTGAAGCAGGCCGGCGTGGTGCCGGCCGACGCGCTGTCGGCCAAGGTAATCCTGTCCGGCAAGCTGACGCGCAAGGTCAACCTCAAGGGCGTCGGTGCCACCAAGGGTGCCAAGGCGGCGATCGAAGCGGCCGGTGGCAGCGTGGCCGAAATCGCGGCGGCCTGACAACGGACTGAGGAATAGCAACGGTGGCGACCTCATCGGCGAAGACTCTCGGCAAAACCGGCAAGTTCGGCGACCTCTGGCGCCGGCTAGGGTTCCTGCTGGGCGCGCTGGTTGTCTATCGTATCGGTGCCCACATTCCGGTGCCGGGCGTCGATCCGACCCGTCTGGCGCAGCTGTTCCAGGGCCAGCAAGGCGGCATTCTCGGCATCTTCAACTTGTTCTCCGGCGGTGCGCTGCGGCGCTTCACCATCTTCGCGCTGGGCATCATGCCCTACATCTCGTCGTCGATCATCATGCAGTTGATGGCGATCGCGGTGCCTTCGCTCGAGCAGTTGAAAAAGGAAGGTGAGGCCGGGCGGCGCAAGATCACCCAGTACACCCGCTACGGCACCGTGGCGCTGGCGCTGTTCCAGGCCTTCGGCATCGCCATCGGCATGGAATCGCAGCCTGGCCTGGTGCTGGACCCGGGTATGATGTTCCGTCTGGTGACGGTCTTGACGCTGGTTTCCGGCACCATGTTCCTGATGTGGCTGGGCGAGCAGATCACCGAGCGTGGCCTGGGCAACGGTATTTCGCTCATCATCTTCGCCGGCATCGCGGCCGGCCTGCCCAACGCCCTCGGCGGCCTGTTCGAACTGGTGCGCAACCAGGCCTGGGGCCCGCTGTCGGCACTGATCGGTCTTTTCATCTGCGCCCTGGTGGCACTGGTGACGGCCTTCGTCGTCTTCGTCGAACGCGGTCAACGCAAGATTCTGGTGAATTATGCCAAGCGCCAGGTCGGCAACAAGGTCTATGGCGGCCAGAGCTCTCACCTGCCGCTCAAGCTCAACATGTCGGGCGTCATCCCGCCGATCTTCGCTTCCTCGATCATCCTCTTCCCGGCGACCGTGGCCAGCTGGTTCGGTTCGTCCGAGGGCATGGGTTGGCTGAAGGACATGGCAGCGACGCTGTCTCCGGGTCAGCCCATCTATGTCCTGCTCTATTCCGGCGCCATTATCTTCTTCTGCTTCTTCTACACCGCGCTGGTGTTCAATTCGAAGGAGACGGCCGACAACCTCAAGAAGAGCGGCGCCTTCGTCCCCGGCATTCGCCCGGGCGATCAGACGGCGCGTTACATCGACAAGATCCTGATGCGGCTGACGCTGGTCGGCGCCATCTATGTCACCTTGGTCTGCCTGCTGCCGGAATTCCTGATCCTGAAGTGGAACGTGCCGTTTTACTTTGGCGGCACCAGTCTGCTGATCATCGTCGTGGTGACCATGGACTTCATGTCCCAGGTGCAGGCCTACATCATGTCGCACCAGTACGAGAGCCTGCTCAAGAAGGCGAACTTTAAGGGCGGTGGCTTCCCGTCGGTCCGTTGACAGTATGTCGAAGGAAGACGTTATTGAAATGCAGGGGGAGGTTGAAGAGAACCTGCCCAACGCGACGTTTAGGGTGAAGTTGGAAAACGGCCATGTCGTCTTAGGCCATATTTCTGGCAAGATGCGCATGCATTACATTCGCATCCTGCCGGGCGACAAGGTCACTGTCCAACTGACTCCCTACGATCTCACCAAGGGGCGGATCGTCTTCCGCGCCAAGTGAGGTAAGAAACGGTTTTCGGAGAAATATCATGAAAGTCAATGCTTCGGTGAAAAAGATGTGCCGCAAGTGCAAGGTGATTCGTCGCAAGGGCGTCGTCCGCATCATTTGCGCCGACCCGCGTCATAAGCAACGGCAAGGTTGATCGAATTATCAAGCGAAGATATAATCATCGGTTTGCTGTTTCTGGCCGGTGTTTTCTTAGAGAGTCAAGTTTCAGCGATAGATAGGTAAGCATATGGCCCGTATCGCAGGCGTTAACATTCCCAATCACCAGCACACCGAAATCGCGCTGATGGCGATCTACGGCATCGGCCGGTCGCGCGCGCAGAAGATTTGTGATGCTGCCGGCATCACGCGCTCGGCCAAGATCAAGGATCTGACCGACGCGGAAATGGACCGCTTGCGCGAAGAGGTCGGCCGCATTCCGGTCGAAGGCGACCTGCGTCGCGAAACGACCATGAACATCAAGCGGCTGATGGATCTCGGCTGCTATCGCGGCGTCCGTCATCGTCGTGGCCTGCCGGTGCGCGGTCAGCGCACGCGCACCAACGCCCGTACCCGCAAAGGCCCGCGCAAGGCGATTGCCGCGTCTAAGAAATGATGGCCCCCCACGCTCACATTTGTTCGCTGCCCCCCACGGGGGGGCGCCGCTTCCCTTGGGGCGGTCCGGCGGGAAGCTAAACAGGAACCATAGAACATGGCCAAACCTCAGACCAAAGTCCGCAAGAAGGTCAAGAAGAACGTTGCCGAGGGCATCGCCCACGTGCATGCCTCGTTCAACAACACCATCATCACCATCACCGACCGCCAGGGCAACGCTCTGTCGTGGGCGACTTCCGGTGGTGCCGGTTTCAAGGGTTCGCGCAAGTCGACGCCGTTCGCTGCCCAGGTTGCGGCCGAGGCCGCTGGCAGGGCGGCGCAGGATTGCGGTGTCAAGAACCTGGAAGTGCGCATCAAGGGTCCCGGTCCCGGCCGCGAGTCGGCGGTGCGCGCCCTTAATGCCTTAGGCATGAAGATCACCAGCATTACCGACATTACGCCGGTGCCCCACAACGGCTGCCGGCCGCCCAAGCGCCGCCGCATCTAAGGAGAGATAAACAGTGGCCCGTAATCTCGACGCCAAATGCCGCCAATGCCGCCGAGAGGGAGAGAAGCTCTTCCTCAAGGGCGAGAAGTGCTTTACCGACAAGTGCTCGATCGAGCGCCGTTCCTACGCGCCCGGTCAACATGGCCAGAAGTCCGGCCAGCGCCTGTCCGGTTACGGCCAGCAGTTGCGCGAAAAGCAGAAGCTGCGCCGCATCTACGGCGTACTCGAAAAGCAGTTCCGCAAGACCTTCGCTGAAGCTGAGCGCCGCAAGGGCCAGGCTGGCGAGAACCTGCTCCAGTTGCTCGAATCGCGCCTCGACTCGATCACCTTCCGCATGGGCTTTGGCGCCTCGCGCGCGGAAGCACGGCAACTCGTGCGCCACAACGGCGTCCTGGTCAACGGCAAGCGGGTCAACATCCCATCGTACACCGTGCGTCCTGGCGACGTCGTGCAACTGACCGATGCCGCACGCGGCCAGCTACGTACCAAGGCTGCCGTCGAGGCTGCGGAATCGCGTGGTATTCCTGAGTGGCTGGAGGTCAACGCCAAGGAAGGCAAGGGCGTGTTCAAGGCGTTGCCGGCGCGCGAAGACCTGCCGGCGTCGCTCAACGAAAGCCTTGTGGTCGAACTGTATTCGCGCTAACCCATTGTCGGCGCCGCGGCTCGAGCAGATCCCCGGCGTCACTGTCTTGAAGGAATGCAGATGCAAAGCAACGCGCTTCTGAAACCGCGGATCATTGATGTTCAGACTCTCTCGCCCGTGCATGCGCGCGTGGTGATGGAACCGTTCGAGCGCGGCTACGGCCATACGCTCGGTAACGCCTTGCGCCGCATCCTGTTGTCGTCGATGCCGGGCGCGGCGCCAACCGAAGTGTCGATCGACGGCGTCCTGCACGAATACTCGACGCTGGAAGGCGTGCGCGAGGATGTCGTGGACATCCTGCTCAACATGAAAGGCGTCGTGCTCAAGATGCACAACCGCGCCGAGGCGACGCTGCAGCTGTCGAAGCAGGGCGAAGGCCTAGTCACCGCCGGCGACATTGAGACCAGCCACGATGTCGAAATCATCAACCCCGGTCATGTTATCGCCCATGTCGCTCCCGGCGGCAAGCTCGACATGCAGATCCGGTTCGAGACCGGGCGCGGCTACGAGCCCGCCAACGCGCGTCCGGCGGCCAAGGAAAGCAA
>Ga0316583_10000729_pt1 | contig 10229 bp, 7 predicted proteins | sample J_170502JBrBrA_D_FD_204513 | JGI IMG/M metagenome (GOLD analysis project Ga0316583, IMG submission 204513) | Rhizosphere microbial communities from salt marsh grasses in Alabama, United States - J_170502JBrBrA | ecosystem: Host-associated > Plants > Roots > Rhizosphere | place: USA: Alabama... | reverse complement strand
GATAACCGGCAGAGAAGGGCAATTTCACGCACGACATTGCATCGATTACGGCACAAAGATTGTTGCCGGTATGACGCCCGGCAAAGCCGGACAAAAAATGGATGATGTTCCGGTATTTAATACCGTACGAGACGCCGTCGAGGAGACCGCTGCCAATTGCAGCCTGATCTTTGTGCCGCCGGCTTTTGCCGCCGATGCGATCATGGAGGCGGCTGATGCGGGATTGGATCTGGTGGTCGTAATTACCGAGGGGATTCCCGTGCTGGATATGATGAGGGTCAAAAATTATCTGCAGGATAAACCCAGCCGCATGATCGGCCCCAACTGCCCGGGAATTATAACACCGGGTGAGACCAAAATTGGGATTATGCCGGGACCCATTCACAAACCCGGTGGCCCCATCGGGGTGGTGTCGAGGTCCGGAACCCTGACATACGAAGTGGTTCATCAGTTAACCCTGCAGGGCATCGGGCAGACGACCTGTATCGGCATCGGGGGCGATCCCATCAACGGCACGAGCTTTACTGACTGTCTGGAAGCCTTTGAGCAGGATGACGCCACCAAAGGTGTGGTGATGGTGGGAGAAATCGGTGGGACGGCCGAAGAAGACGCTTCAGATTTTATCGCCCGCAACATGTCCATTCCGGTTGTCGGCTTCATTTCCGGTCTAACGGCACCTGCCGGCAGACGGATGGGGCATGCCGGCGCCATTATATCCGGCAGCAGCGGAACGGCCCAGGCCAAAATTGAAGCCATGAAGGCCAGTGGAGTTCATGTGTGCGAGGATCTGGGCACCCTGGGCGAATTCTGCGCCAAAATCTTCGATTAGTGTTTAGAAGACTCGTGTTTAGTGTTTGGTATTTGGTGTTTGGTGTCATTTTCTAAACTGCCGGGTGCTAAACACAAAACACTAAACACCAAACACCAATTCACAAACGAAGTTTGAGAATTGCTATGCACGAAATGGGTATCGCCCTGCAGATTGTCGAAATTGCCACCGCCTCCCTACCGGCGGATTTGGGCGAAGCCCGGGTTGCTGCGGTCAATCTGAAAATAGGGAAATTGGCCGCAGTCGTGCCCGAAAGCCTGCGATTTTGTTTCGATGTCGCCGTCAAAGACACGCCGCTTGCGGGTGCCAAACTGGTCATTGACGAAGTGCCGGTTGTCGCTAGTTGTAACGATTGCAATGCGCGCTGGACGATTGACGAGCCTGTTTTTATCTGTAAAATATGTCAAAGCGGTTCACTGAAGATTCTATCCGGACGTGAACTCGATATTGAATCCATAGAGGTTGTTGAAGAGGAAAAATAATGATCCCGGGTGATGCAATTAAAATGAAACGCTATTTTCATCATAAGGATTTTCACAAATCCCACCATTCGCATGCAAACCCTCCACAGACCGCTGTGAGCACCCAAAAAAGCGGGACGCGAGAGATAAAGGTCGTCCGCCGGGTTCTGGATGTAAACGAAAAGATGGCCGAGCAAAACCGCCGGCTTTTTGCCGAAAAAGGACTTTTCGTGCTCAATGTCATGAGCTCTCCGGGCTCGGGCAAAACCACCACCCTGCAAAAAACCCTTGCGCGAATTATGCCGGAGATAAAATGCGCGGTGATCGTCGGTGATATCTGCACCACCCACGATGCCGACCGCCTGGCGAATACCGGAGCCCCGGTGGTACAGATCAATACCGACGAGTTCGGCGGGGATTGTCACCTGGTGGCGCATGTGATTGAAAAAGCAGCCATTAACCTGGATCTGGATGATATCGACTTTCTGGTGATTGAAAACGTGGGAAATCTCGTCTGCCCGGCCGAGTTTGATATCGGTGAGGATTCACGCGTGGTGGTACTCAGTGTGACCGAGGGCGAAGACAAACCGGTAAAATACCCACTGATGTTTCGGGAATGTGAGGCGGCGCTTTTAAATAAGGTTGATTTGCTGCCCTACCTGGATTTCGAAAAAGAAAAAGCAATCGATTACATCCACCAGGTTCATCCGGGTATGCCGGTTTTTGAAATTTCGGCTAAAACCGAGGAAGGCTTCGAACCCTGGATCGATTGGCTCAAGAATAAGATTCGTCAGAAAGTTTAGATTTGTTTTTCACCGCAGAGGCGCAGAGTGCGCAGAGACAATTTTTTTATTAAATTCTCTGCGGCCTTTGCGCCTTTGCGGTGAATTATTTCATTCCAACAATCAGGTCCCCATTGCTTTTTTCCAGAACGGCGACAGCGCTCTCAAACGCTCGATAATGGGAGGCAATTTTTCCAGGATCACATCAATTTCATCTTCCGTATTATAACGGCTGAGGCTGAAGCGGATGGAGCCGTGGGCCGCGGTAAAGGGAACGCCCATGGCACGCAAAACATGGGAGGGTTCCAGCGAACCGCTGGTGCAGGCGGAACCCGAAGATGCACAGATACCATATTCATTCATCATTAACAGGATCGCTTCTCCTTCCACGTATTCAAAGGCAACACTGGTGGTGTTCGGTAAACGGTTTTTCGGGTCACCATTTACCATTGCATTGGGCACCTTGGCCAGCAGGGCCTGCTCGAGTTTGTCTCGCAGCCGGTTGACGCGATCATAACCATGGTCCGCAAGGTGTGCAGCCGCCAATTCGGCAGCTTTACCCAGGCCGATAATCGATGCCGTATTTTCCGTACCGCCGCGCCGGCCTCTTTCCTGATGGCCGCCGATCATAAACGGTGAAAATTTGGTGCCTTTGCGAATATACAATGCGCCGATTCCCTTGGGCGAATGAAACTTATGGCCCGAAAGCGAGAGCATATCCACCCCGGTTTCGCCGACATTGATCGGAATTTTGCTCACGGCCTGAACGGCATCAGTATGAAATAAAATTCCCCGGCTTTTGATCTCGCGGGAGATTTCTTCGATTGGAAAAATCACGCCGGTTTCATTGTTTCCCCACATGATGCTGACAATTGCCGTATCGTCACTTAGGCTATTATATAGATAGTCGATATCGAGTTTGCCGCTGCGGTCAACCGGAACAAACGTGGTGCGGTATCCCTTTTTAGACAGGGCTTCATAAAGGTTTTTTATTGCCGGGTGCTCTACTCTGGAGGTTACCAGATGCTTTTTAGTCGGATAGGATTCAATGGCGGCGCGTATGGCCGTGCCGTCACTTTCCGTTCCGCAGCTGGTAAAAACAATTTCCTCAGGCGCCGCGCCAATCAGATTCGCCAGATTTTCCCTGGCGGTTTGAATTGCCCCGGCCACGTTTCCGCCGAAAGAATGCATACTGGAGGGATTGCCATAATTGATGCTGAAATAGGGCAGCATGGCATCCAGCACTTCCGGCGCAACCATGGTGGTGGCATTGTTATCAACATAAATCACGTTCATCACTGTACCTCCTCGACCACCAGTTCCGGTGATACCAGTTCGCGCAAACGGGATTCAACATAATGTTTAAGCGTAACCGGTGATTTGGCGCATGCCGCGCAGGAGCCACCCAAACGCACCAGAACCCGATTTCCGTCGACGTCGATTAATTCAAGCCGGCCGGCATCCTTTTTCAGGGTCGGGTTGATCTCGCGCTCAATACTTTCTTCAATCAATTTAATTTTTTGTAAATTCGTCAAGGCCGGGGCTTTTTTCCGGACCGGGCGCTCATTGCCCAGGATTTCGTCGATGATTTCCTGGATGCGGTCATGACAGTTGCCGCAGCCGCCGCCGGCTTTTACGTAGTCGGTAACATCATCAATCGTCGTAAGATGGTTTTCACGAACCACCCGTTCGATTTCACGGTCGGTGACACCGAAGCACTCACACACGATTTCCCCCTCAACTTTTTTTTCGGGTTCATGCAGATAACAGCTAATGGCCTTTTCGAGCGCATCGCGGCCCATGACCGAACAATGCATCTTTTCTTTCGGCAACCCGCCCAGGTAATCGGCGATGTCCTCGTTGGTGATTTTTTGCGCTTCCTCCAGGGTCAGGCCTTTGACCATTTCGGTCAGTGCCGATGAAGACGCGATGGCACTGGCACAGCCAAAGGTCTGAAAAGTGGCGTCTTTAATCTTGTTGTTTTCATCGAGCTTGAAATAAAATGTCAGCGCATCACCGCAGGCGATGGATCCGACTTCTCCCACTCCATCTGCATCTTCCATTACACCGACATTGCGCGGGTTGAGAAAATGATCTTTTACTTTATCGGTATACTCCCACATCTCATCCTCCTGGTTGCGTTAAATTGTCCGGTCAAAAACACCCGGTTCGAAAAATGTCCATCTTCATAATAATCATCTTTTTATAAAAAAAAAGTCAACCAATCAAAACAACAACCGCATTTTTCGCACCGGTATATATAAATCGGCATGGACAAGCTCTATTATATTCTTTATACTCTAATTCAAGAATCATCATCAAATAAGTGACCGATACAGAGTGCCTAGCGCACAATCTAATTTTGAGCGTCCCCTTTCAGGGGACTCGAAGAGCGGCTCTGTGAGCCTTGAGGACCGGCCTTGCGGCCGCGAAGTTGCAAACAATCAACACTTGCCCTCAAGCGAAGCGCTCTTAAAGTGAAACACGCCTCAAGCGCCAGCGCTCCTCACGCGTAATTGTTTTTTACGGGAGGTGAACCATGGAATCCACAAAGCTCAGAAGAGCCGCCTTTGCGGGCAGCTGGTACCCTTCAAGTGCGGCTGAATGCGAAAAAGAAATCGAAGGGTTTCTGGCCGAGGGCAAAAAAATGGATTTTCCAGCCGGAAAGCGGGTGGGGGGTATCGTTCCGCATGCCGGATGGTTTTTTTCGGGAAGTATTGCCTGCAATGTGATCAGCTGTTTGAAATCAGATGATCCCCCCGATGTGTTTGTTGTTTTCGGGATGCATCTTCATCCGGACTCCCCCTGTATGATGATGGCTGAAGGCGCATGGGAAACGCCTTTCGGCGAAATTTGGGTTGATGAGCAGCTGGCCGGTGAACTGACAAAGCAATTTTCTTTTACCCTTGAATCTCCCAACAGCTTCACCCAGGACAATACCATCGAGCTTCAGCTTCCCTTTATCAAATATTTCTTTAACGAGGTAAAGATCGTTGCCATGGGGGTGCCGCCCGCAAAAAGCTCGTTGGAAATCGGTCGGTCGGTCGTTGATATTGCGAATCGCCTGGATATACGGATTAACGTGATTGGATCTACCGATCTGACGCATTATGGTCGCAATTATGGATTTGTATCTAAAGGAACAGGTCCACAGGCACTTGATTGGGTGCGCAATCAAAACGATCGTCGCGTGATCAACTTGATGCTGGATATGGATGCTGAAAAGGTGATCAGTGAAGCTTTGGCGAGCCAAAACGCTTGCTGTGCCGGCGCTGCGGCGACAGCAATCGAAACCGCGAAACACCTGGGGGCAGACCGGGCCAAATCCATTGCCTATGCCACCAGCTATGATAAAAACCCGGGAGATAGTTTTGTGGGATACGTGGGAATCGTGTTTTAGCTCAAATGGGTTGTAGATTACATCTGTGCCGTCGCGATTGCAAGCTGGCAGAGAGGCTTGTTACGAGTGCCTAAATTGAACTAAAGTTCGAAGTGACTAAAGTCAAGGTATCGCTCGCGCAGCGCAGGCGCTTGCGTCGCGTGGCGCTCTATCTTTTATTATGAATGACAAAATTCCTCAACTTTAGGCACTTTAGATCACTTTAGTCACTTTAGCTCACTTGCTATAAAAGCATCGAGGTGGCAGCCGTTAGACGCTTAAAACCTTCCCCCTTATTGGTCCACAAGCTTAATTGAATCCGAAATCACCCCTATTTAGAAAACCAGATCTGCTCTCCTCCTGTCGTTGCCGGCAATTCATTCCATGGTAATTGGAATACAGTAAAGCACGACAATTTTTCCAAGCTGAACATTATGCACCACGATTTCCGTCCTCTTAACCGGAAAAAAACATGGTGCCGGTGATCTCGAAATGGACGATGGCAAAGAGACACTGCCGGGAATTTAATGTGGTCTATGATCGAACCTTGACAGGCTGCCACCCCGAAATCGGATTATCAGAATTTGAGATTATTGTCTAAGGAATCACCCCCCCCTCATCTGGCTAAATGGGTACCATATAATCACATTTATATCAAGTGATCTGTTACGTTTTCTGCTGTTGGGCCTTGAGTATTTTTGCCCAGGTATCCCGTAAGGTTACTGTGCGGTTGAACACCAGGGACCCCTCTTTGGAATCCTTCGCATCCACACAAAAATACCCCAGACGTTCAAACTGAATGCGATCTCCCGGTCTGGATGCGGCCAGTCCGGGTTCTACCATGCAATTTGTTAATTTTTTCAGTGAATTAGGGTTAATAACATCGGTAAAATCTTTACCGTCTTCCACCTCGTTGGGATTTTCTTTTAAAAAGAGATGCTCATACAGACGCACTTCAGCCGCTATCGCATGAGATGCTGAAACCCAATGCAGGGTCCCCTTGACCTTGCGGCCGTCAGGCGCATCACCGCCGCGGGTTTGAGGATCATAGGTGCAATGCAGCTCGATCACCTTTCCTGTTGCGGGATCTTTGACCACATCGACACAGGTAATAAAGTAGGCATAGCGCAACCGGACTTCCCGGCCCGGGGCCAGGCGGAAAAACTTTTTGGGTGGTTCTTCCATAAAATCATCCTGCTCGATGTACAGCTCCCGGGAAAAGGGAATTTTGCGGGTGCCCATATCCGGATCTTCTGGATTGTTTATGGCATCCAGTTCATCCACCTGGCCCTCGGGGTAATTGTCAATGATGACCTTCAAGGGCCGCAGCACACCCATTACCCGGGGGGTAATTTTGTTCAGATGTTCACGGATGCAATATTCCAACAGGGCAATGTCCACCATGCTGTCGGCTTTGGCCACCCCGATACGTTCGCAGAAATTACGAATAGATTCAGGGGTATATCCCCGACGCCGCAAACCGGATATTGTCGGTATGCGCGGATCATCCCAGCTTTCGACATGGCCTTCTTCCACCAGGCGGATCAACTTGCGCTTGCTGAGCACCGTATAGTTGAGGTTGAGACGCGCAAACTCGATTTGCTGCGGATGGTAGACTTCCAGCTGGTCCAGGACCCAGTCATAGAGCTCACGATTGATTTCAAATTCCAGCGTACAAACCGAATGGGTGATCCCTTCGATCGAATCCGAGAGGCAGTGGGTAAAGTCATACATGGGGTAAATCACCCACATCCCCGCGGTGCGATAATGGGGGACCTTCTTGATCCGATACAAAGTGGGATCGCGCATCAGCATATTGGGAGACGCCATGTCGATTTTGGCCCGCAGCACATGCTCGCCTTCATTATATTCACCGGCCCGCATGCGCTCGAAAAGATCCAGATTTTCTTCAATCGTGCGCTCACGATAGGGACTGTCTTTGCCGGGTTGCCTCAGGGTGCCGCGATATTCCCTGATCTGATCAGAACTGAGGCTATCAACGTAGGCCTTGCCTTTTTTGATGAGTTGAACCGCAAATTCAAATAGTTGCTCAAAATAATCGGAGGCATAATATTGGCGATCTCCCCAGTCAAATCCCAGCCAGCGGACATCTTGCTTGATCGATTCCACATATTCCACTTCTTCTTTAGCCGGATCGGTGTCATCAAAACGCAGATTGCAAAGCCCGCCGTATTCTTCGGCCAGTCCAAAATTTAGGCAGATAGATTTCGCATGTCCGATGTGCAGATACCCGTTGGGTTCCGGCGGAAAGCGCGTATGGACACGCCCATCGTTTTTCGCGGCCTTGATGTCCTCATCGATGATGTGTTTGATAAAATTCGGCGGCGGTGTAAATTCGCCTGCCGTCTTTGAGGATTTGGTGTTGGCTGATTTCATAATGCTTCTTCCTTAATAAGGGCAGCGGTTCATATTTGATAATAAATTAGAATGGTTTTTTTATAAAATCAAACTATTTGAGAAATATCAACGGGTTTGACACTAAAACGATCGTTTGCGTAAATAAATGCGGAAAAAATGGAGTTGTGGGCACTATCTACGACATTCATAACGGCAGGGTGACATTCATTGGAAACCGAAAATGGCGTCGCTTCGCTATTTGCAGAAAATTTTCCGACCTTTGGAACGGATAAGGTTGCCAAAATTTTCCGGTTATGCCATAAACATCGCACCCATTTTTAATCGAGATTGCAGGTAACGGTTCCAATATTTTATGTTCACCGGTTCAGGGTTTATGCTTACGATTATCCTGCAAGCTGAGGTTTGAATCTTCGATTCTATATGCCAATGATTGATCCGACTAACTTGAAACGTTGATTTCGGAGGGTATTATGAAAAAGTGGTTGACGTTTCTACAGATAATCATTGTTTTGTCTGCGGGACAGGCCGTTTTTGCCCAGGGCGTTGCAGTGGGCCCGGATGGCAAATTTTCACCCCAAACCCTCATGCTGCCGTACGCGCTTTACAACGAGAATTTCGGGTTCGCCGGCGGATTCGTTTATGGTAAAGTCGGCAGCCCTCAGAAACAGGCCACCCTGCTGACCACGGCCATCGTCGGCACCAAAGGGGGTATGGGATTTCTGGTGGGTAAAGATATTCAAATGCCGCTCATCGAGCGCCTGTTTTTTGATCCCATCGTTTCTGTGGGCTACTTTAGCGACAGTAAGTCCTTCGTTGACGGAAATCCTAAGTTTGCGGGTGAACGCGCCGGCAGCAATGACTCCGACGAGGATAACTATGTTGAAGGCGACGGCTGGGACAATTTTTTCCGACTCAAGTTCAAATATCTGCTTCCGATCGGAGACGGCCGGGATGAAATCATCACCACCTATAAAATGAAAGACGGACTCCTGATGTCCGATCCCAAGGGCGGGACCTCCTTGAATCCCTTCAAAAGCGGCCGGACTTATTTGGAGATGCGGCCATTTTACCGCTCCCAGCAGATCGACGGCGACGACATCGATGAAAAGTCCAAGACCAACGGCCTTGATTTTTCGCTGTTCCTGGACAACCGTGATTTTTACTCGAACCCATCGAGGGGATACGGCTTGCGGGGCAAAGTATCGCGGGATTTTGGCTGGTTTAACAGCTCGGATTCATGGACCAATCTGGAAGGTGAGCTGGACGCATACATTCCTTTCAAGATGGGCAGCTGGCTGCGCCAGGGTGTGGTGGCCCTTGATTACTGGACTGCCTATTCGCCGACCTGGGACCAGCAATCCGGTGGCGAGGTTACCAATCGGCCGCCGGCTTACACTGGTCCGACTTTAGGTGGACTATGGCGCATGCGCGGCTATCCCTCGCAGCGTTTCAACGATAAGGCCGCCGTTTATTATGCGGCCGAGCTGCGATTAATACCCCATTGGAATCCTTTTAACCGCTGGCCGAGATTCCAGAAATATGTGGGCATCAAATGGTTGCAGTTTGCACCTTTTGTGGAAATCGGGCGGGTGGCTCCCGAGTGGAGTTTTTCACGGCTGCATTCGGACATGAAGTGGGATGCCGGTCTGGGCATTCGGGCCTCGGCCAAAGGCATCGTCATTCGTGTCGACTCGGCCTATTCCGATGAAGGCGTTGGTGTGCAGATGATGATCAGCCAGCCGTTTCAATTCTAATATTGATTACAGATAAGAAGGGGCACCCACTATAATGGCGTACCCCTGAACGCGTCGAAATGGCTGAGGGACCAGGATTCGAACCTGGGTTAACGGGGCCAGAACCCGTCGTCCTGCCGCTAGACGATCCCTCAGTATGTTGAGTTTGTCCTTAAATATATATCATTAGCCCGTCCGTCAAGTCAATTTTTCCTTTATTGTTTGTGTGTGTCTGTGTGGGTCTGTGTGGGTCTGTGGCTAATATATTATCTTTTTTATTCAGACCGTTCTTCAATAAACCGGATAGCTTTCTGCAATCTTGAAACGACCTTGTCCTTACCCAGGATAGCGGTCACCTCAAATATGCCTGGGCTGGCGGTTTTGCCGGTAAGGGCCACCCTTACGGGTTGGGCGATTTTGCCCAGCTTCAGTCCGGTCTGGTCCATGACGGTTTTAAACGCGGTTTCCAGATTTTTCTCGGTAAAAGATGTCAGGGTTTCAAATTGTGCCAGCAACATTTGCAGCGCTTCGAGGACGGCCGGTTTTAAAAATTTTTTGGCCGCCTTTTCCTCGTATTCGATCTCTTCTGCAAAATAAAACAGGGCGCTTTGAGCCATTTCGTCCAGGGTTTTGCTGCGGGCGTGCAGGGTCTCGATGACCTTTATC
>Ga0316583_10000728_pt1 | contig 10238 bp, 9 predicted proteins | sample J_170502JBrBrA_D_FD_204513 | JGI IMG/M metagenome (GOLD analysis project Ga0316583, IMG submission 204513) | Rhizosphere microbial communities from salt marsh grasses in Alabama, United States - J_170502JBrBrA | ecosystem: Host-associated > Plants > Roots > Rhizosphere | place: USA: Alabama... | reverse complement strand
TGCGCGGTTAAAATCAGTGACGGATCGGTTTTCATTGGCTCTGGAGTCGCGAAATCCAATTGGTAAAGCGCTTCTCGCCGGCTGGCTGAAGACCAAATTCCAACCCTGCCTCTAAAATTGCCCCAATCATGCTATCGCCATATCCCCGGCTACACGTCAGAAGGAGACCACCGCTGCCGTGGGCCGATTTTTCCAAAGTGACGATCTGGCACGGCACACGGCAAAAGGGTCCTTGTAGCAGAAAGGGCGGCTCTTTGGCAGGATCCAACAAGTCCAAGTTGGTCAGTTTTTCGGTGACCCGAAACGCCTTGGGGCCGAACAACGCCACAAACAGGGTTGATTCGGAAACGTCGGTATAGCCGGCAGAATCCGGAAGGGACGCCGGAATCGTTCCCAGGCGATATATTGACGCCTGTGTGCGGTTCATTCGGTTGACCAGCGCACCATCGCTGAAGGCGCACGAACCCGGATCGGCGGGCACAGCCACGTCACCTACCATTAGCTCCCCGATTCGGCTATCCTGCAGATCCCAGCGTGTCTTGTGGGCTAGATCCACGACCCAGGGACCAGGGCCCTCTTCATCGTATTCCAATGCCACCGTCCAGTTATCACGCACTTCGCTCTTCCTGGGGCTGACCATGAATTGAACCGGCGATTCTCTCTTTATCTCAATCATTTGTTGTCCTCGTTGCCTTAATTCGACTTTGGCGTGATACGGTTGTGAGATCAGCTTTTCATGCGCTCACCCTTGGGATCATAGAACGGTGTCTCAACGACCCTGGCATGAATTCTCACCCCGTTGCACTCGTCTTCGAATATGTCTAGCCGGGTGCCAATGGCGGTCAACTGGGATTCCACCAGCGCCATGCCAACAGCTTGACCGGTGGCAAAGCTCTTTCGCATGGTGGCCACGTAACCGCGCACTTTGCTGTCAACGATCAGGGCGCCGTCGCGGGCCGGACGCTCGTCGTCTTCCATGCGGATACCCACCAGTTTGAGCCGTCCGGATTTACTTTCGGCTTGGCGCAGGGCCACGGCGCCAACGGTCTTGGCATCGGTTTTCTTTCGGTCCCAGAGAAAACCCAGCCCCACGTCCAGCAGATTGGTCCGCTGTTCGGACTCCTGCCCCAGGATGATATGGCATTTCTCCATGCGCAGCACGTTCTGGGCTTCGACACCGAAGTTGCGGATATTGAACTCAGTCCCGGCTTCTTTGAGCAAGTCCCACACGGCCTGCATGTAAGAGGATGGCACATGCAGTTCGTAGGAGAGTTCGCCCACGAAGCCAAGGCGCATGGCGCGAACGGGCACGGCGTCCCGGATCGTGAACTCGCGGTATCCCGAAAAGGGAAAAGCCTCGTTGGAAATGTCGAAGTCCACCACTTTGGCCAGCACCTTGCGGGCATTGGGACCCGCAAGGTTGATCACTCCCATGGCGTCGGTCAGGTTGACCAGATGAAAATCCCAGTCGTCGAACCGGGTGTGATAGCGAATCCACTCCACGGTCTGCCCGGCTCGACCGGTGGAGGTGGTGAAGTAGTAGTCGTTTTCACCCAGCTTGACCACGACGCCGTCGTCGATGACGCAGCCGTCGTCGTTGCACATGGCCGAGTATTTGATGCGGCCTTCCTTGACTCTGCTCATGTTCGACACGTAGACCCGCTGCAGCGCCTCGAGGGCATCGGGGCCATGGATGCGGAATTTTCCCAGGGTCGAAGCGTCCAGCATGCCCACGTTGTTGCGCACGTTAAGGATCTCTTCCTTGCAATCAAAGTTCTCGGAGAAGTAGCGCGCCCGCTGCCATACGCCGATGGTGCGGAAGATGCCGCCATCCGTCTTCTGGGAATAATGCAGCGGCGTGCGTTTGAACAGGTGGTGGTTGTAACCGGCATAGGTGGCCAAAAACGTGGGCACCAAGGGAGGCCGAACCGTAGTGGGTTTGGGTGTTTGGACGGAAGCCGTGTACTTGGCCACAAACAGGGGCAGGTTGTGTCCCGGAATCCCGCTTTGACCCGGTCCCAGACCCACACCGGCGAAGCGTTTGACCAGCTCGGGAACATCAAACCCCTTGTCGATGGCCTGTTTTACGGACTTGACCGTGGCGTCTTCGTCGAAACAGATGAAGCTTTTGCTACCCTTCACCGGTGCGGTCACCAGCTTACAGCCGCGCTCCGGTCCGGTAAGGGCAGCGGCGATTTTCTCCGCCGCGGCGATGGCCGCGGTCATGTGCGCACCAGCGGCAGCCGCCGCCTTGAGGCCGGCCAGCCGGCCGGTTGCTTCGATTGCCGCAGGATCGTTGACGCCGGTGAGTCGTCCGGCAGGGTACATCTTCGCGGGCAATTCAGTGGGCAGGAAGTAGCCGGTATGACTGTCATAGCCCATCTTGGCCTGGGCCAGGATGAAAGGCCCGTTCACCGGGGTGAGGCCGGCCGAGGCCACCAGCAGGTCACAGCGAAAATCGCGTTTGACGGTTCCTTCGATGGTGGTCAAGGTGACCTTTTCGACCTGTCTGCTACCGTGGGCCCTTGCGGCGACCCAGCCTTTGAGCACCGGGATCTTGCGCTCCGCCAGAGCCAGCAGCAATTCTGGAGTCTGTCCGTCTTCACGGATATCGGCCACGCAGGCGACTTTGAGTCCCAGGTCGGACAAGTCGACGGCCGCCTCCAGTCCCAGATCGTGGCCCACGGAAAAGACCGCTTCGTTTCCCGGGAGAATACCGTAGGTACGTGCCATGCGATGGGCGCAGCCCGCCTGCATGACGCCGGGCCGTTCGTTGTTGTCGAACAGCAGCGGGCGTTCGATGCATCCGGTGGCGACGACGACGCTGTCCGAGCGGATTTCGATGTAACGTTCGGTAAACGCATCGCCGGTCTTGCCCACCTGGAAGGCGGTGATCAAATTGTTGTTGTAAGCGCCTACCATCGGCGTGTGCGTGAACACCCGGATGTTCTCGGTCTGTTCGACCTTCTCGGCCAGGTCCCGGGCCCGCTGATACAAGAGCGTTCCATCACCGTTGGTGCGGACGCGATAGTCAAAGCAGCCGCCCAGGTGGGGGCGGGCCTCCAGTAGAACAACCCGGCGGCCGGATTCTGCAGCCGCCAGGGCCGCGGCCATGCCTGCAGCCCCCCCACCGATGACCGTGACTTCCGCCTTCATGTAAAGTTCATCGTATTTGCCTTTCATCTCATCATCAGACGAAATGACCCCGAGACCGGCGGCTTTTCGGATCCGCTTCATGGCATGGGGCCAGATGGCGGCGGGTTTGTGCAGGGTTTGGTAATAGAAGCCGGCCGGCATCATCCAACTCAGCTTGTCCATGAACGCCATCCAGTCGAAATCGGCCGATCCCACCACATTCTGGGCCTTGACGGCCATGCCGTTTTGCAGCAGCGTGTTCTCGGTGCGCACGTTGGGGACGCCGTCGACCGCCATCATGGTGTTGCTGCACTCACCGTCCAGACTGTAGAGTCCACGGGGACGGTGGTATTTCAAACTGCGGCCAAAAACCCGCACGCCACCTGCGAACAGGGCCGTTGCGATCGTGTCTCCGGCGACACCCTGGTAGGTTTTTCCGCGGTAGGTCAACGAGCGCTTTTCCGAGGGATTGATGCGAAGTGTGGGTAATTGGGAAAGCCTGTTCATCGGGGCACCTCCGGTTGTTCTACTTCGAGGTTCCGGGTGGTGTCACGCCAGGTCGTGAACCAGGAGCCACATCCATCCCGGTGGAACCACCACTCCTTCTGGACGCCGGCAGTGCACTCGTTCATATGGACATAATCGCACCAGGCACGGGGCGTGCTGCCTTCTTCGGCCGGGCGTGGTCCCTTGTCTTCGCCACCGTAACGGAATTCGTATCCGTTGCGCTTTCCGCAGACGGGGCAGGTGAGGGTGAGTGCCATGGGATGCCTCCTTTTATTCGATCCGCGCCGAAGCGCCGCATCTGATCGTCCTTTAATCTGACGGCCCTTTGAATTGTGCCGCCTCTGGACGGTTTAGTTAGTTTCCGTCCATAAATGGCCCTTTTCCGCAATTTCGGCGTCAATCACGCTAAAGACGTGACAGGTCGGTGCGGAATCGCTTGTGCGGCGTACACGAGTACGCCTCCGCGCAATTCCTTGATTTCCTTGAACTTGCAGAAAATTGCACATTTCTGCATCGGAAACGTATCAGTGCCCTTTATGAATCCGAGGATGGACACTAGTTATCTGGTGTGTAGTTGACCAGAGCCGCCGTTTCACCCATCAGTTCATGGTTTTCGTAGCGGCGCAGGTTGAACGGTTTGAGCATGTCCGGACAGTCGCCCGTGGCCATGTACTGGGCCATGTATTGACCCACCGCACTGCAGGATTTAAATCCGAAGTAACCCCAGCCGCAATCCATGTAGAATCCTTCGATGGGATCGTTGCCGTCCATGATGGGAGCCATATCCGGGGTCATATCGGCCAGACCGCCCCAGATACGCATGAATTTGACCCCACGCAGGCAGGGCAGCCAGTCGGACAGGGCTTCGGCTTGGTGCTTGATATAATGTGCCGTATTCTGGGTGGTGTAGTTGGGCCACTGATCCATGTGCGCGCCGGTGGCGATCTCGCCTTTGAGGGTCTGGTTGGCGTAGCAGTGGTAGGCGCCGGAGGAGACCACGTGATTGAGAATCGGTTTCAGCGGCTGGGTGACCATCGCCTGGATGGTCAATACGCTGATGGGCAGCTTGATGTCCAACATTTTGTTGATGATGCCCGCACTGTAGCCGCCGGCGGTCACCAGAACCCGGTTGGTGCTGATCTTGCCGCGGGACGTGGTAACACCGGTGATCTTTCCGCCTTCCGAGTGAATGGCCGTGGCTTCCGTCTGCTGGTGGATGTGCACGCCATGTTTGGCGCAGCCTTTGGCCAACCCCCAGACCACCGCGTCATGGCGTACGACGCCCCCAGGGGGATGGAACATGGCCCCATGGATGGGGAAGGCGATATCCTCGGAGATGTTCAAGGCCGGTTCCAGTTCTTTGGCTTCCTTGGCATCGATGAGATGGCTTTCCACTCCGTGAAACTGGGCCGTGGCGACGGACATGCGGGCCGCCTTCATGGCCGCTTCGCTGTGCATGAGGTTCAGGTTGCCGCAGTTGTTGAACATCAGGTTGAAGTCCAGCTCCTTGGTCAGCACCGGCCATAAATCGAGCGCCTCCTTGTACAGCGGAACATTATATTGGGTGCGCTGGTTGGCCCTTACGATGGCCGTGTTGCGACCGGCAGCGCCGTATCCGATGTAGCGCTTCTCGATGAGGGCCACATCCGTGATGCCCTGCGCCTTGGCCAGGTAGTAGGCCGTGGCCAGACCGTGAAGACCGCCGCCGATGATGACCGCATCATAGCTGGACTTTTGGCGTTTTTTCTTTCCCCACAAGGGTTTTCGCTTGCCAAGCATGGCAACACCTTTCGTCTTTGGGTGTTCATGGCTGCCTTTGGACCATCCGGTCCGCAGACCGCCTTCATCACCGCACCCACTCCATCGACTTTTTCCGTTCGCATGCAGTTCTATGGTAAAGAAATAAAATATGTCAATTTTATATTTGGTATTGGATCGCCTAATCGGCTACCCACAGGTAACCCCACCGTCTACCATTAGGTTGGTGCCGGTTATGTAGCTTGCATCTGATGACGCCAGGAACAAGATGGCACGACCGATCTCTTCGGGTGCGGCCATGCGCTGGAGCGGGACCAGTTGCTTCCAGCGCTCGGCCATCTCCTCGCGTGTGACCGGCACTGCATGGTTGGAGAAGGGCATGGGCGTATCCGTGGTGCCCGGGCAAACGGCATTGACCCGGATGTTGTCTTCGGCACAATCCAAGGCCATGGACTGCGTCATTTGGATCAGGGCTCCTTTGCTGGCACTATAGGCCATCAAGGTTTTGCGACCGATGACGCCGTTAACAGACGATACGTGAACGATGGCACCACCTTGCTTTCGTCGGCGCATCACCCGAATCGCCTCGCGGGATAGAAAGAAAGGGGCATCCAGATTTACGGCCATGATCTGGCGCCACTGGTCGTCGGTTGTCTCTGCCGTATCCGCCCTTACGATCATCCCGGCGTTGTTGACCAGCACATCTAAACCGCCGCCTTTTTCAGTCACCTCCCTGATCAGCTTGCAGCATATCTGCGGATCGGTGATGTCAGCGGTGGAAGCCATGAATGCCCTAGATTGCTCGGCCACCTTTTTCGTGCGTCGAGGATCCCGGCCTACAACAGCCAGACGGGCGCCTTCTTCAGCAAACAGCTTTGCAGTAGCGGCTCCTATTCCTCCCGAAGCACCGCTAAGCAGAACGATCTTTTCCGCGAACCGCATGGTCTTATTTCTCCTTCCTTCATTACAGTTAATTAGTGACCATACACGAATAAGCGATGGCACTACTTGGTGTCCAATTCATAAATGGGAATATTTTTAGCTGGCCAAGGCCTCACAAGGGTTTACGGTGAAGCGTACGTGGTGTACGCTGCAGCCGAAAACCCGCGGAGAACGCTGTCCAGTGGATAAAAGGCCATTTATGGATGGACACTAATTAAACCTCGGGCGGTGCTCGCGAGTCCTGAAAAGGTTCGATCCGGTCCGGCGAGGCTGGCGTATGAAAATCAGGTTCTTCCCCAAGGTTTCGGATGAACGAAATAGGTATCCCTTAGTGTTCGTATTCAAGTCGATCCTATTTTCTGTTTATCAAACTGATAAAATATTTGTTAATATAAAAAAATTTCAATTAAAAAAGAACAGGAGTGTAAATTGAGACTTATTGCAAAATCTGAACGGTGTTCGGGTTGTGGTGCCTGCCGGTTGGTGTGCGGTCTGACCAACTACGGCGAGGTCAACCCGGCTATGGCGGCCTTGTCCATCCACGGGCGGTTTCCAGCGCCTGGGGTTTACGAAATCAGCCTCTGCGATCAGTGCGGAGCGTGTGCCGAAGCCTGCCCGGTGGATGCCATCGAAGCGCAAAACGGGGTCTATCTGGTCAATGCGGATGTTTGCATCAGCTGTGGCGAGTGCATCGAGGCTTGCCCCCATGGGGTTATGTTTGACCATGCGCGACTGGATGCCCCGATTAAATGCACCCTGTGCCAGGCCTGCGCGGAAATTTGCCCCCGCGATGCACTGGTTTTAGAAGAAGCCTAAAGGAGTTCTAAAGATGTTAAAAGGATACGCGGGTAGGATCCTGCGAGTGGACCTGACCAATGAGAAGATCGTAAGACAATCGCTGCCGGCCAAAATGGCGCAAAACTTCATCGGCGGACGGGGCTTCGTGGCCAAGACCCTCTTTGACGAACTGCCGCCTGATGTCGATCCTTTGGGTCCGGACAACATTTTCATTGCTGCGTCGGGGCCCTTGAGCGGGCAGTTTCTGCCGGCTTCCGGGAAAACACATTTCGGATGCAAGTCACCGGCCACCGGCGGCTATGGCGACAGCAACCTGGGAGGACATTTCGGTCCGGCCCTGAAATATGCGGGCTACGACATGATGGTGCTCAACGGCCGAGCGGCATTGCCCAGTGTGCTCGTCATCGAGGATGAGACGGTGAGCATTCGACCCGCCCGAAATTTGTGGGGAATGGGATCGTTGAGTTCTGAAACCCGTTTGAAGGAAGAGATGGGCGAGGATTTCCAGATTCTCACGATTGGTCCGGCCGGTGAAAACAGGGTCGCCTTCGCCTGCATCACCCACGACTTCGGACGCCAAGCGGGTCGTGTGGGCATCGGGGCCGTTATGGGATCCAAGAATATCAAGGCCATCGCCGTAAAAGGGACCGGGTCCATACCGGTAAACGACCCCAAGGCCCTGCTGGAAGAGGGCAAACGGGCCTACCGGAATGTGCGCGCCAAGCCGGGGTTCACCGGATGGACCCCGGAGGGAACGGCTGGCATCACCGATTGGGTCGCCCGGGTGGGTGCCCTGCCGACTCGAAATTTCCAGACCTCCTACTGGGACCAGCACGCCAAAATCAACGGGGCCGCGATTTTGCGTGAACTAAAAATCACCGACAAAGGGTGCTACTGCTGCCCCACGCCCTGCGGAAAATATGGAAGGGCCAAAACCGGATTGGGGCACGTTTACGTCGAAGGCCCCGAGTTCGAGACCATTTCCCTTTTGGGCAGCAACTGCCTCATCGATGACATCTCCGAAGTCGCTTACGCCAATTACGTCTGTGACGAATTGGGGTTGGATACCATCAGTGCCGGCGTGGTCTGCTCCTGGGCCATCGAGTGTTTCGAAAAGGGGCTGTTGAGTCGTGAGGCCATCGGCAAGGATGTACAATTCGGAGACCTGGAATCGGTGGTGCATCTGCTGGAATGCATCGCCCGCCGGGAAGGTGTCGGAGAACTGCTGGCCGACGGTGTAAAGACGGCGGCCCAAAAGCTGGGGCACGGATCGGAAGCCTTTGCTATCCATGTCAAGGGCCTGGAGTGGAGCGGCTACGAGTGCCGCAACGCACCGGGGATGATGCTGGCCTATATGACCAGTGATGTTGGCGCTCACCACGCGCGCGCTTGGGTATTGGGGCACGATTTGGCCGGCAGTTCGGCAAGCGTCCATGACCTGATCGTATCTGAGGGCACCGGCGAACATCTGCCCAAATCCAAGGTGACCGGGCGGGCGGCCAAGGTGATCGAAAGTCAGCATCTAAGGCCACTCTTCGACCTTCTGGGTATATGCCGGCTGCAGTTCATGGAACTGGGGTTCGAGGTGGAGAACTATGAGCGCCTGTACGAAGTCGTTACCGGGAAGCGGATGACCTTGGAGCAGATGCTTTCCGTTTCCGAGAGGGTATGGCAACTGACCCGTTCCGTTTCGGCAAGAGAAATCCCCGGATTCGGGCGCAGCTGGGACTACCCGCCGGAACGCTTGATGAACGACCCGGTTCCCGACGGACCCAACCGGGGTCATTGCATCAGCCGCCGGGAAGTGGATATCCTGCTGGATGAATACTACGCCCTGCGCGGATGGGACGCAAACGGGATTCCCAAAGCGGAGACGCTGATATCGATGGGACTTGCAGACGTGGCAGAAACCATATCCCAATGGGCATGCCATGAAACGACATGACGAAATGACGCTGACGATACAGGTTGCCCACTCCATTCGCAGCGTCGTTAACGATCTACCGAAAACGATCATCGTAGAGTGTACGGAAAGCAAGACCCTGCGGCAATTGGCCGTGGATGTCGGCATCCCTCCCATTTTGATCGTTTTTGGTATGATAAATGGTGTGAAAAAGGATTTGAACGATATCATTGCCGCTAACGCGGAGGTTCACTTTTTCGGAACCATGTCCGGCGGGTAAAAGGAGAAAGAGAGATGTCAATTCAAAATATTTTCGATGCGGTACTTGCATTTGACGTTGCCACGGTAACGGCCGAGACGCAAAAGGAAATCGAGGCGGGCACGGATATCGGCTCTTTATTGAACGAGGGACTGATCAGTGCATTGGAAGAAGTGGGTGACCGGTACGACAGAGGGGACCTGTTCGTCCCCGAAATGCTCAGGGCGGCCTTGGCCGTGAAGGCCGGCCTGGAAATACTCAAGCCTCACCTGGGCGAAGACGCCGGTCATTCAAAAGGGGTCGTGGTTATCGGTACGGTAAAAGGCGATCTCCACGATATCGGCAAGAACCTGGTACGTATGATGATGGAAGGCGCCGGTTTCGATGTCACCGACCTTGGCGTAGATGTGGAAAGCGACGTTTTCGTTAAGACCGCGATGGAGAAAAAGGCAGATGTCATCGCCTTGTCGGCCCTATTGACCACCACCATGCCGGCCATGGAAGCAACAATCAAGGCGGTGAAAGAGGCCGGTATCGCTTCCAGGATCATCATTGGCGGAGCGCCTGTGGACAAGACCTTTGCCGACCGCATCGGCGCCGACGGTTACAGCGCCGATGCAGCGGGGGCGGTGAGGCTGGTTAAGCAGCTGGTGACCTAAAGCCAAAGGTGTGTGCGCCATCCGCCTTCTACCGCCATGCGGATCGGTGTGCAAACGAAAAGTGATTTACTTTCACGATCGACACTGTCTATGGAACCGCGAAAAGTACCAATGTAAAACCCCAAATTCTGACGAAAAGCACAAGGAGCAATGATCATGTTTATCATCGGCGAACTCATCAACGCCAGCCGTAAGGCGATCAAGGCGGCTATCGAGGCTCAAGATGCAGCAGCCATTCAGAAGGTGGCCAGTGACCAAGCCGAGGCCGGTGCGGACT
>Ga0316583_10000727_pt1 | contig 10239 bp, 6 predicted proteins | sample J_170502JBrBrA_D_FD_204513 | JGI IMG/M metagenome (GOLD analysis project Ga0316583, IMG submission 204513) | Rhizosphere microbial communities from salt marsh grasses in Alabama, United States - J_170502JBrBrA | ecosystem: Host-associated > Plants > Roots > Rhizosphere | place: USA: Alabama... | reverse complement strand
CTGGTACGCCCGGCCCGATTCGAACGGGCGACCTACGGATTCGAAGTCCGGCGCTCTATCCAGCTGAGCTACGGGCGCATATCGGAATTGAGCAAGGCTCAATTTCGGGTTATTGGTTATTAGGTATTTGTTATTGGTAAAAACAGAAGTTGCTGAATGCGTTCATCTATATATGGCCGATGCAGATTCAGGCAACCAATACCCTATGCCCAATATCGAATACCGCCTCAATTGAGCTGGGCTCAATTGAGGCTTTGAATGGGGTGAGTGATGGGATTTGAACCCACGACCGCCGGGGCCACAACCCGGTGCTCTACCAACTGAGCTACACCCACCATATTCTTGTTGTGTATTGCAGATTTCGGATTTAAGAATTGAGATTATTAGCAAATATGCCCTGTGATTTCAAGAGGAAAAACCAAGTATTGACGGCATAAGGCTTCTCATATTAGATTACAGCGCAGCTATCAACCGAAATAATCAAAATTAACGCAGGGATACTAAAAGTGACACCGGTTTCAATTTTCGTTATCAGAGCCGTTGTGGGCCTGGCATTTGCCGCTATCATTACCCGCATCTTTCACGGCAGAATCAATCCCGGGTATGTCGTGGGCCTCGCTGTCATATTGGTCGGATTGGCGTATTTTGCGGAATATTTGCGGAAACGCAGAACAAAATAATATCACCGCAAAGGCGCATAGGCCGCAGAGAAAATTGTCTCTTTGTTTTCGAAAAACAAAATAAAAACAATACTCAGCGCTCTCCGCGACTCTGCGGTAAAAATATAAAAATGGAGATTCCTCATTGAAACAGATTATCCTGGGAACCGCCGGACATATCGATCATGGCAAGACCAGCCTGATTAAGGCGCTGACCGGCACCGATACCGATCGCTTAAAGGAGGAAAAAGAACGGGGCATTACCATTGAACTCGGATTCGCCGCCCTTGATCTTCCCAGCGGGCAGCATCTGGGCATCGTCGATGTGCCGGGGCATGAAAAATTTGTAAAAAATATGGTGGCCGGGGCTACCGGAATTGATATCGTCGTTATGGTTATCGCCGCCGACGAGGGCGTTATGCCCCAGACTCGCGAGCACATGGAGATATGCACCCTGCTGGGCGTGGAATACGGCATGGTGGCCGTAACCAAAATTGATATGGTGGATGAAGAGTGGCTGGAGCTTGCTCTCGATGATATCCGCAATTTTGCCAAGGGCACTTTTTTGGAGGACGCGCCGGTCGCAACGGTTTCTTCCGTAACCCGGGAAGGCCTTCCTGAATTTATCAAGGCGCTGGATGAACTTGCTGCCAAAATCCCCGAACGCCCACCCTCTGATCTGTTCCGCCTGCCGATTGACCGTGTCTTTACCATCAAAGGTTTTGGAACCGTCATCACGGGCACGCTGATTTCCGGCCAGGTTCAGGTGGGCAGCACCATCATGATTTATCCGTCGGGAATCACATCCAAAGTGCGTGGAATTCAGGTTCACAACGAAAGTGCCAATGAAGCCAGGGCCGGCATGCGAACCGCTATCAATTTTCAGGGTCTTGAAAAAGAAGCCATCAGTCGCGGTGAAGTGCTCTCCAAACCCAACGTCCTAAAGCCAAGTTACATGGTGGACGTATCCTTACATTATCTGGGCAGCAATAAAAAGCGGATCAAGAATCGCACCCGTGTTAGATTTCATACCGGCACCAGTGAAGTGCTCGGCAATCTGATTGTACTGGATCGCGAAGAAATTTCTCCCGGTGAAGACACCGTTGTCCAGCTGAGATTAGATACGCCGGTGGTACTGGTTAAAGATGACCCCTTTGTCATCCGCAGCTATTCACCCATATCCACCATCGGCGGTGGAAAGGTGCTCAATCCCATCCCCTTAAAACATAAGCGTTTCAAGCCCGATGCGTTTGAAGGCTTAAAAACATTGGGCCATCAGGCACCGGAAGCCATCATTTCATTTCACCTAGCAGCCTCCGGTTACCAGGGAGTTTCCTTCGCACATTTGAAAATAATGACCAATTTGCCCGATAAACAGCTAGAAAATGTTCTGCAAGGCCTATTGTCCCAAAAAATACTCATTCAGATCGATAAAGAAAATCGGATCTATATTCACAATATCTGCCTTGAAAAGCTTAAAACCGAAACCAAGCAACAGCTTGCCGCTTACCACAAAACCAATCCCCTCAAACCGGGAATGCCAAAAGAAGAACTTAAATCCAAATTCCCTCCCCTTTTGACTTCAAAGCTGTTTAACCTGACGTTGAATCAGATGACCAAAGAAAATGAAATCGCCCAGGAAGAAAATATCATCCGACTGGCTTCGCATGCGGTATCCCTTGGCGGCAAACAGGCGGATGTTAAGGATAAAATTCTGAAAACTTATCTTAATGCCGGACTTGAGCCCCCCTATTTCAAGGAGCTTTCCAAATCGTTGGATATCGATGCGAAACGCGCCAAAGATGTTCTCATGCACCTGGTCGCTGAAGGAACCATTGTCAAGGTCAAAGAAGATCTGTATTTCCATGCTGAGGCCATCAATAGGCTCAAGAAAAAAATGGTGGAATTTCTTGGAACGCAGGGAGAGATCACCACACCGCAATTTAAGGAAATGACCGGCGTATCCCGCAAGTACGTTATTCCGCTGGCCGAATATTTCGACTCGACCAATGTCACGTTAAGAGTCGGAGATGTCAGAAAGCTTCGTAAGGGATGATATTTTAGAATCAGAAATGCTAAATCTTAACATTTTCATCGCGCATATCGTGTGAAACAAACATCTGTGTAATGCTATCCAGAAAGGCTCTTCCCTCACGGGTTAATGCACAGTTGCTTTTGTCGATATCTATGAAATCCCTTTTTACAAGATCAGAGACTGTTTCTTTATAAACCTCAACAAAATCAATTCCAAATTTTTCTTTAAACCCGCGCAGATCAATTCCATCCGTCATTCTTAATCCCAGGTAAATGGCTTCAATCATTTGCTGCTCTTGAGAAAGGACTTCCCTATCCGCTACGGCCAATCGGCCAGATTCGATTGCTCCAATATAGCGTTCAACCGCTGACACGTTCCAGTAGCGCTGCGGTTCGACAAACGAGTGCGCGGAAGGTCCCAGGCCAATGTAAGGTGCAAATGTCCAGTACTTCAGATTATGCCTGGAGATGTGCGCCTGGTTGTCTTTTCCGATCCGGGCAAAATTTGATATTTCGTATTGAAAATATTTATGATCTTCCAAATAATCGATGGTGGTTTCAAAAAGCGTTCGTACGTTATCCTCCGTCAGCGGTTGGACCCGTCCCTCTTTCAAACCGCTGTGCAACGGCGTCCCTTTTTCATAGGTGAGCATGTAACAGGACAGATGGACTGGATCGTAATCAATGGCTTGTTTCAGATCCTCGAGCCAATCCAATCTAGATTGATCCGGCAGGCCGTAAATCAAGTCAAGCCCAATATTTTTAAATCCCGCCTGCCGTGCCCCGGTTAAGGCGTTGCGGGCCTCATTGGCGGTATGAATACGCCCCAGAAAATCGAGATTTTTCTGATAAAATGATTGCACCCCGATATTGATGCGGTTGATGCCGGCTTCCCGGTAGCCATTCAATTGCTCAAGGGATACAGTCCCGGGATTGACCTCAATGGTCATTTCAGAATCAGGCTGGAAATCAAAATTTTGAAAAACTGCGGAAACGATTCGGCCGATATCATGATATCCATAAACAGACGGCGTCCCGCCGCCGATATAGAGCGTATCAAAACGAAGCCCTTCAGCGGAAACCAGTTCCATTTCATCGATCAGCGCTTTAAGAAACATCGGCTTCAGCCCCAAATCCGTTACTGAATAAAAATCACAATACAGGCATTTCCGCACACAAAACGGAATGTGAATATATAGCCCCGCATTATTTTTACTTATAGGGTTCATTGTATAACAAATAGCTTCAACGGATTGCCGGTTGAGAATGAATTTTCTTTTTTGAAATGAGATACTTTCTTATAAAAGTAGAATTGATTTTAAACGGTTAGATTTTGTTCGAGAGCCCCCGCTATGCGGGATTTCACTTCTTGATCTAATAAGTTAAGGAGTTCAAAAGGCGCGAATCGCTTTAAAAACGGAGCGTATCGATCGTGGCTGGAAGCCACTCCCACATTTCTCATTTTAAGTGGGAGCGGCATCTTGCCGCGATCAATTCGCTATTAGGCTGCGCAGCTATCGGGCAAAAAATGACCGTTTACAATCAATTCTAGGTCCAGCCGCCTATGAGGTGCAGATGCAGGTGAAAAATCAACTGCCCCCCGCCCTTTTCCACATTATACAGCAGCTTATAACCCGACTTGTCAACACCCTGTTCCTTTGCCATTTCTTTGGCCACCAGAATTAATTCAGCCAGGATCTCCTGATCCGCATCGGTAAGATCGTTGACACTGCGGATATGCTTTTTGGGAACGAGCAGCAGGTGAACCGGTGCATGCGGATTGATATCTTTAAATACCACCAGCGTATCGCTTTGGTACAACATCTCCGTTTCCGTTTGACCCTGGGCGATCTGACAGAAAATGCAGTCCTTTCCCATTCCGAAACAACCTCCTCTTCGAATACGCATCCGATTGGCGCTAGTCCGCTTAATGATTAAAGAGCCTGTAACCTAAACGGAATATTCCGCTTCTGTCAAGCCGACGGGTGATGGGGAATAGGTCGGTATTCAGGCAGGTATGGTGGAAAAAGACCATTTGCCTTTTAGCGTAGGGGTTTTGAGCGCTTGCTCTAATTCTCTCAGAAAACGGGTTCTGGGTATTTCCCGGGCACCGAAACTGAGTAAGTGCGGCGTGCTGATCTGGCAGTCTATAAAAGCGAACTCCAAGCGTTGCAAATGTTTAACCAGAGCCACCAGGGCAACTTTAGACGCGTTGCTGATATGCGTAAACATTGACTCTCCGAAGAAACATTTCCCCAGAGAAACCCCGTAAAGACCTCCGACCAATTCGCCATCCTGCCAGACTTCAACCGAATGGGCCAGCCCGGAATCATGCAGCCTGCAATATGCGGCAATCACTTCCTCAACGATCCAGGTGCCTTCATCCGCTTCGGTCCGGCTATGGGCACAGGCGTTTATCACCGACTCAAAGGCTTCATCGACCGTCAACTTAAACATTTGCTTTCTGATCGTCTTTTTCAATGACCGCGACACTCTGAATTCGGATGGATAAAGAACAAGACGCGGGTCCGGCGACCACCACATGATCGGCTCATCTTCGGAATACCATGGGAAAATCCCCATCCGATAAGCAAGCAGAAGACGCTCCTGACTCAAATCACCGCCAACAGCTAAAAGGCCTTCTTTGCGCGCAAGCTGGGGGGCAGGGAATATTAATTCGTCGGGTAAAAGGTAAACAGGCATGTTTGTGGTCAAATGGGGCATTCGGGACTTCGCCCCGGCTGGAATGATGGAATACTGGAATATTGGGAAAATAGGTCTTGGGATAACACTAAATTTGGTAAATGACGCCATTCAGCCTAGCGATAAACCTTATAATGAATCATGTCCTTTTGAAAACCCACTATCCCATCGTTCCATTATTCCATTATTCCTTTTAACTATATTCAAAGGTGAGTTGATCGCCGGTCATGTCAAGGGATACAAGGCCACCGTTTTGCAATTCACCAAAGAGGATCGCATCGGAGAGCTTGTCTTTGATTTCGTTCTGGATTACCCGGGCCAGCGGCCTGGCACCGTATGTCGGATCATGGCCCTTTTTCGCCAGCCAGGTGCGCACCGCGGGTGAAATCGTCAGGGCAACCTTTTTGATGGCCAGCTGTTGATTCAATTCGGCGATGAACTTGTCCACAATCAGTTCCATGATCTCCAGATCCAGGGCATTAAATGTAATGGTTTCATCCAGCCGGTTTCTAAATTCCGGACTGAACAGTTTTTCAATGGCCTTTTTGCCCTTGGATTGAGCGTCTTTGTGCGTCTGGCCGAAACCGATATTGGCAGCGCTCATCTCCCGCGAACCGGCATTTGACGTCATCATCAGGATGACGTTTCTAAAATCCGCCTTACGCCCGTTATTGTCGGTTAAGGTGGCATGGTCCATGACCTGAAGTAATATATTAAACAGATCCGGGTGGGCCTTTTCAATCTCATCCATCAGCAGGACAGAGTGGGGGTGTTTGCGGATACCGTCTGTCAGCAATCCGCCCTGATCAAATCCGATGTAACCGGGCGGGGCGCCAATCAGACGGGCGACAGCGTGTTTTTCCATATATTCGCTCATATCAAAACGCATGAATTCCACGCCTAGAATGCGCGCCACCTGCAGGGAAACTTCGGTTTTGCCGACACCGGTGGGACCGGTAAACAAAAAACACCCGACAGGCCTCTCCGGTGACCCCAGTCCGGCCCGCGAGCGTTTAATAGACGTCACCAGGGCGCTGATGGCGTCATCCTGGCCAAAAACGACTTTCTTCAGGCCGTCTTCCAAATTTTCCAGCTTGCTGCGATCGGAGGTCGATACGCTCTGGGTCGGCACGCGAGCCATTTTGGCAATGATTTTTTCAATATCAGCTGGATGAATCTTTTTACGACGGCTTGATCCGGAGAGCCGGATAAAGGCACCGGCCTCATCGATTACATCGATGGCTTTATCGGGCAAAAACCGATCTCTGAGATATTTGGTGGACAGTTCGGCCGCAGCCTTTAAAGCCCCATCCGTATAGACGATTCCGTGGTGTTCTTCATAGCGGGATCGCAGGCCTTTTAAGATTTTAATACTTTCGGAGACCGGCGGTTCCATGATTTCAATTTTTTCAAAACGTCGCGAAAGCGCACGGTCCTTTTCAAAATGATTCTTAAACTCTTCAAAGGTTGATGAGCCGATGCAACGGATTTCGCCGCTGGCCAGAACCGGTTTCAAGATATTGGAAGCATCCATTGAACCACTGCTGGTGGCCCCTGCCCCAACAATGGTGTGGATTTCATCGATAAACAAGATGGCCTTGGGTTTCTTTTGAAGTTCGGCAATAACGCCTTTCAGACGTTGCTCAAAGTCACCGCGAAATTTCGTGCCGGCCAGCAGGCCGCCCAGGTCGAGGGAAAAAATCTCCATGTCTTCAAGCAGATCGGGCACCTCTCTCTTTTGTATTTTTTGGGCCAGGCCTTCGGCCATGGCGGTTTTGCCCACACCGGGATCGCCGACAAAGACCGGATTGTTTTTGCGCCGGCGGCACAGTACCTGCATGGTGCGTTCCAATTCCGCTTCCCGGCCAATCAGCGGATCCAATTTTCCCTCGGATGCAAGCTCGATCAGATTAAGGGTGAAAAGTTCCAACGGGTTAGACTTCTGCCTGCGGTCTCTTTCTTCTTTGCCGGGCCGCATCAGCCCGGCGGAATCATCCATAAAGGGATCCTTGGCAATACTGTGGGAGATATAGTTCAGAACATCCAGGCGTGTGACGCCCTCGTGGCGCAAGAAGTATTCAGCGTGCGAATCTTTTTCAAGGAAAATGGAGGCCAAAACATCCGCAACGGCAACCTCCTGCTTTTCTGCAGAACGCGCATGATTAACTGCTCGCTGGATCACCCGTTGAAATCCGATGGTCTGTTGCAATACATAATCGTCGCCATCAGGAATCCGCTCGATCTTTTCTTCAAAAAAATTTTCCAGCGAATCTAAAAGATTGTCCACATCGCCGCCGCAGTTTTCAACTATTTCTATACCGGTGGTGTCATTAAGAATAGCAAATAAGATATGTTCAATACTGACATACTCGTGACGCCTTCTTTTCGCCTCCTTAACAGCAAAGCCGAGTGTTGCGCTAAGTTCCTTGTTGATCATGACCTACTCTCTTTCCATTGTACATTTAAGTGGAAAGCCTTTTTCACGGGCCAAGGCTTCAACCGTATTGACTTTCGTTTCCGCGACTTCAAAAGGATATACACCGCACAGTCCGACACCATTATGGTGTACATTCAGCATTATAAACGTCGCGTCGGTCACTGATTTGTGGAACACAAACCGGAGAACTTCAACGACAAAATCCATAGTGGTATAATCATCGTTCAGAAGCAACACCTTATACAACGGCGGTTCTTTGACCTCTTTGCCAGTCTCTGAACGAACATCCTCTTCCAGTTCGGGATTAAATTCACCCATGGAAACCTTCCCCGGCCTAAAATAAGCTTTTCAAATTTCGACAATCGCTCAATTTAGGCTCAAAAATCCTGAATCCGATGCTCAGCGAATGGCTTTAGGGGGTGCTGCAACTGATTGGATCAGACTGGTTAATGCTTTTACTATAATCATCTAAATCCTTGCTTGTAAAGGGCATCAAATTAATTTTGTTTAGATGGGGTTTTGAAGCCACTTCTCATAGATGCTATCGGCCGCAACATTTTTTATATTTCTTACCACTGCCGCACGGGCAGGGCGCATTGCGGCCGACTTTTTTGCTTTTGCGCTGAGCCGGTTTTGGCTTTTCAGCCCCTTCGCCGCCTGAAAATACCATTTTCTGCGCCTTTGGCTTGCGCATATCGTCTATTTTTTTAGGCTCTTCAATCTGGATACGAAACAGAATCCCGAGGGTCTCGTCTTTAACCCGGGAAATCATGTCATTAAACATTTCAAAGCCTTCTTTTTTATAAATGAGCAACGGATTTTGCTGAGCATAGCCCCGCAAGCCGATACCTTCTTTAAGATGATCCATGGAAAGAAGATGATCTTTCCAGAGATTGTCCACTGTTTGCAGCATGACCACCCGTTCCAGTTGTCTGAAATCTTCAGCGCCGACGGCTGATTCGCGTTGATCGTAAAGCATACAGGCGCTGTCAAAAATCAAATCCGCCAGGGCGTTGCGATCGAGGTCCTCCAGTTTGTCTGCGTCAAAACCGTCCAGATGGAAGTTAAATTGTTTAAATACAGCAGTGCGAATGCCTTTTAAATCCCATTCTTCGGGCAAACTTTTTTCTCCTGCAAAATCATCGGCAATTTCTTCGGCTTTATCCCGAATCATTTCAACAACCGCGGACTTTAAGCTCTTGCCGTCCAAGGCTTCGCGGCGCTGCCGATAAATCACCTCCCGCTGCTGATTCATGACGTCATCATATTCAAGCAACTGTTTGCGAATTTCAAAATTGTGCCCTTCCACGCGTGCCTGCGCATTTTCAATTGCCCGGCTGATCATATTGTGCTCGATCGGCTCACCGTCCGGCATTCCAAGCTTCTCCATGATGCCGGTAATCCGTTGGCCGCCGAAAATTCGCAGCAGGTCATCTTCCAGCGCCAGGTAAAAGCGAGAAGAACCCGGATCGCCCTGTCGGCCGGAGCGACCCCGCAACTGATTGTCGATCCGGCGGCTTTCATGCCGCTCGGTACCAATGATGTGCAGCCCGCCAAGACCGGTCACGCCCTCTCCCAGCACGATGTCGGTACCACGGCCGGCCATGTTGGTCGAAATCGTAACCGCGCCCCGCTGCCCGGCCATGGCAATGATCTCGGCTTCTCCTTCATGATTTTTGGCATTCAGCACGGAGTGCTTGATACCCTTTTTTTTCAGCTTCTTGCTGAGGTTCTCAGAAACATCAATTGAAATCGTGCCCACCAGCACCGGTTGCCCCTTGGTATTCAAGTCCTTAATTTCATCTAAAACCGCATCAAATTTGTCTTGGCGGGTTTTATAAATTGCATCCGGAAAATCCTTGCGAATCATCGGCATATTGGTGGGAATCACCATCACATCAAGGTCGTAAATCTTTTTAAACTCCGGCGCTTCGGTATCGGCCGTGCCGGTCATACCGGCAAGTTTATCATACATTCGAAAATAATTCTGGAAGGTGATGGTGGCCAGGGTCTGGTTTTCATTTTCAATCTTGACGTTTTCCTTTGCTTCCAGCGCCTGGTGCAGCCCTTCACTGTAACGTCTGCCGGGCATCAGGCGACCGGTAAATTCATCGACGATAATCACTTCACCATTTTTGACAATGTAATCAACGTCGCGTTGAAATAACGTATGGGCTTTAAGGGCCTGATTGATATGGTGCAACAGTTCGATGTGCCGGGGATCAAACAAATTATCCACTTTGAGCAACTGCTCACAGCGGGCAACGCCTTCTTCGGTAAGGGTCGCCGAGCGCGCTTTTTCATCGATGCTGTAATGCTTCTCGTTTGAAAGCCGCGGAATCAGGCCGTTAACCTGATAGTATAGATCGGTTGATTTTTCAGCCGGACCCGAAATAATCAATGGCG
>Ga0316583_10000726_pt1 | contig 10240 bp, 8 predicted proteins | sample J_170502JBrBrA_D_FD_204513 | JGI IMG/M metagenome (GOLD analysis project Ga0316583, IMG submission 204513) | Rhizosphere microbial communities from salt marsh grasses in Alabama, United States - J_170502JBrBrA | ecosystem: Host-associated > Plants > Roots > Rhizosphere | place: USA: Alabama... | reverse complement strand
CCACGCGCGGCCGTCGAGCAGGAGTCCGGTGGCGCGCGCCGCCATGCCGGTCAGCGACAGTTCGCGCGCCAGGTCGGCGTTGATGGGGCCAAGCGTGAGGAAGCGGTCCTGCAAGCCCGGATGCTCGTCGTAGACCTTGCGCAGGATTCTCACTTCGCGCGCGAATTCCTCGCACTGATGCGCGATGTCGGCCAGCGCTTGGGCGCCGAGATCGACGGCGACGCCACCGGGGACGATGCAGTCCATCATGAAGCGGTGGCCGAACAGGCTGGCATTTAGGCGCAGCCAGTCTTCCTTCAGGCGCATGAACTGGGTCAGGCCGAAAGCCAGGGCGGCGTCGTTGCCGAGGGCGCCGAGATCGCCGAGGTGGTTGGCGATGCGCTCGCGTTCGAGCATGAGCGCGCGCAGGCCGAGCGCGCGGCCGGGCGGCTCGATGCCGCAGGCGGCTTCGGCGGCGGCGGCGTAGGCCCAGGCGTAGGCGCAGGTCGAATCGCCGGAGACGCGCCCGACCAGACGCGAGCCTTCGGCGAGGTCCATGCCGATGAAGCGCTTCTCGACGCCCTTGTGCTGATAGCCGAGCCGTTGTTCGAGACGCAGCACGCGCTCGCCGACGACGCTGAAGCGAAAGTGGCCGGGCTCGATGATGCCGGCATGGATGGGGCCGACCGGGATTTCATGCGCGCCCTCGCCGCCCATCGGCACGAACGGGTAGTCGCTGGGCGGGTTGGGAAAGCCGATGCCTTCGGGCGGCGCCGGCGCGTCGTGGCGCAGCGGATACCAGTCTTCCGGCCAGGCGCCGTGGCGCAGCCAGGGGCGCTGGTCGCCGCCTTCGAAGGCGATGCCGACCATGTCGCGCGTGGCGCGCTGCATGCGGTTGGCGGCCGGGAAGATGCCGGCGAGGTCGGGATAGACGGGGTTGTCGGCCGGCAGGTCGAGCGTCACCCAGGCGTGGCCGTCCTCGTTGAGGCCGAAGACGCAATGCAGTCGGAAGCCGCCGGCCTCGTCGCGCCGGCGGTCCTCGCCCCAGATGGCCGCCAGGCGGCCGCCGGCGAGGTGTGCGGCGGCGGCGAAGGCTTGCAGTTCGTCGGCATTGACGGCGCGGCCCAACCAGACCGGCGCACCCGCGCCTTCCTGCTCCTTGAAGTCGATGTCTTCGTCGAGGAGCTGCATAGTCAGCCTAACATGCGCGCCGCTTCATGGAACCAGCGCGTGAGATAGGGCGGGATGTAGAGGCCGAGCATGAGGACGATGCCCAGATGCACGAACACCGGCGTGATGGCCGGCGCGTGCGGCAGCGGTTTGGCGTGCGTCTCGCCGAATACCATCGGCTGCACTTTGCCGAAGATGGCAGCGAAGGCGACGCCGAGCGCGATCAGCAGTACCGGCGTCGCCCAGGCGTAGTACTTCATGGCGTGGGTGAGGATCATGAACTCGCTGGCGAAGACGCCGAACGGCGGCATGCCGAGAATGGCCAGGGTGCCGAGCATCAGGCCCCAGCCGATCACCGGGTTGATGCGGATGAGGCCGCGGATGTTCTCCATCAGCTGGCTGCCGGTCTTCTGCGCGGCGTGGCCGACGGCGAAGAAGATGGCCGACTTGGTCAGCGAATGCAGCGTCATGTGCAGCAGGCCGGCGAAGTTGGCCACCGGGCCGCCCATGCCGAAGGCGAAGGTGATGATGCCCATGTGCTCGATCGACGAGTAGGCGAACATGCGCTTGATGTCCTTCTGCCTGGAGAGGAAGAAGGCGGCCATGATCAGCGTCGTCAGGCCGAAACCCATCATCAGGTGGCCGGCGTAGCCGCTATGCACGGCGCCGTCGGCCAGCACCTTGCAGCGCAGGACGGCGTAGAGGGCAACGTTGAGCAGCAGGCCGGAGAGCACCGCCGACACCGGCGTCGGGCCCTCGGCGTGGGCATCGGGCAGCCAGTTGTGCAGCGGCGCCAGGCCGACCTTGGTGCCATAGCCGATGAGCAGGAAGATGAACGACAGCGCCATGATGTTCGGCTCGAGCTGGCCCTTGACCTCGACCAGGTGCGTCCACAGCAGCGCGTTGCCGGTCTCGCCGAGTACGCGCTCGGCGGCGAAGTAGAGCAGGATGGTGCCGAATAGCGCCTGGGCGATGCCGACGCCGCAGAGGATGAAGTACTTCCAGGCCGCCTCGAGGCTGGCCGGCGTGCGGTAGAGCGAGACCAGCAGTACGGTGGTCAGCGTCGCCGCCTCCATGGCCACCCAGAGGATGCCCATGTTGTTGGTGGTCAGGGCCACCAGCATGGTGAACATGAAGAGCTGGAACATGCTCTTGTAGAGGCGCAGGCGCGGCACCGTGAGCTTGCCGTGCTCGCGCTCGTTGCGCATGTAGGGGCCGGAGAAGATGCTGGTGGTGAGGCCGACGAAGGCAGTCAGGGTGACCAGGAAGACGTTGAGCGAGTCGATGAAGAACATCTCGCCGAAAGCCATGCGCGAGCCGTGGGCGACGACTTCGGCGGTGAGCAATACCGCCGACAGGAAGGTGCCGAGGCTGGTGATGACGTTGAGGTTGGGTGCCCAGGCACGCTCGCCGAACACCGTCAGCAGCAGGCCGCCGATGAGGGGAAAGGCGAGGACGAGGGTGAACAGATCCACTAGTGTTCTTTCAGTCTTTCCAGATGGCGAATGTCGAGGCTGTCGAACTGCTCGCGGATCTGGAAGAAGAAGACGCCGAGGATGATGGCGCCGACCAGCACGTCGAGCGCGATGCCGAGTTCGACCACCATGGGCATGCCGTAGGTGGCGCTGGTGGCGGCCAGGAAGAGGCCGTTCTCCATGGCCAGGAAGCCGACCACCTGCGGGATGGCCTTGGTGCGCGTGATCATCATCAGGAAGGCGAGCATGACGCTGGCCAGGGCGATGCCGAGCGTGCCGCGGCTGATGGTGTGCGACAGCGACGAGATCGGCAGCGAGACGTTGAAGGCGATGATGACCAGGCCGACGCCGACCAGCATGGTGGTCGGGATGTTGATCAGCGATTCGACGTCCCACTTGACGTAGAGCTTGCGCACCAGCCGATGCAGGATCCAGGGCAGCAGCATGGCCTTCAGTGCCAGGGTCAGGCCGGCCGACCAGTAGAGATGGCTCTGATGCGTAGTGACGGCGACCACCAGCGTCGACAGCGAGAGCGTCAGGCCCTGGTAGGCGAACAGGTTGATCAACGGCATCACCCGCCGCTGGGCCAGCATGGCGAAGGCGAGCAGCAGGATCACCGAAGCGCAGAGGTTGATCAACTGCAGCGACAGCGGCATGGCGTTCATGCAGCCAACTCCTCGGCGCAGTCCGGGCGCCGGGCCGCCCCAAGCCCGGACGGCACGCGCTGGAAGCGCAAGTCGCCATCACCGAAAACCAGCGTGGCCCAAGACAATCGAGCGCAGCGAGCTTGCAGGCTTGCCTCCGTGATAGGGGAGCGACGGAGGTGGACAATGAGTGTCATACGTGCGTCTCCAGCAGGAGGCGTACCAGCAGGCCAAGCACCGCGAGCAGGAAGGCGGTGCTGAGGAATTCCGGCGCGCGGAAAATGCGCATCTTGGCGTTGGCGGTTTCGATCACCGCCAGCACGGCGCCACCGATGGCGAGCTTCAACAGCAGCAGCGGGATCGCCGCCACCAGGGCCGGGAAGCTGTCGCCGCCGGCGATGCCCCAGGGGAAGAACAGCGCCAGGCCAAGGCAGGAGTAGGTGTACAGCTTGAGGCTGGACGCCCACTCGATCAGCGCCAGGTGGCGGCCCGAGTATTCCAGGATCATCGCCTCGTGGATCATGGTCAGCTCGAGGTGGGTGGCCGGGTTGTCCACCGGCACGCGCGCGTTCTCGGCCAGCGAGATGAAGGTGAAGGCGATGCCGGCGAAGGCCAGACTCGGGTAGATGACGAAGTCGCGGTGGGCCAGGGTCTCGACGATGGTCGCCACCGAGGTCGAGTGCGAGATCATGGCCGTGGTGAAGATGACCATCAGCAACGCCGGTTCGGCCAGAAAGCCGATCAGCATCTCGCGCCGGCCGCCGAGGGTGCCGAACGAGGTGCCGACGTCCATCGCCGCCAAGGAGATGAAGATGCGCGCCAGGCCGAAGACACCGACCAGGGCGATGGTGTCGGCCGCCGGCGCGAACGGCAGGTCGGTGGACAGCGTCGGCACGATGCCGGCCGCCAGCAGCATGCAGCCGAAGACGATGAAGGGCGCGAAGCGGAACAAGGCGGAGGCGCCATGGGCGATGACGACGTCCTTGTGGAAGAGCTTGTGCAGCATGTAGTACGGCTGCAGCAGCGGCGGCGCGGTACGGCTTTGCAGCCAGGCGCGGCACTGGTTGATCCAACCCGTCAGCAGCGGCGCCAGGACCAGGGCCAGCGCGATGGCGAACAACTGCGCGAAAATGCCGGAGACACTGATCATGGCCGTGCCACCAGGAGAAGAACGATCAGGGTCAGGAAGCTGTAGAGCAGGTAGATGGCGATGCGACCGCCCTGCACGCGCACGATCAGTCCGGAGACGGCTTCGGCCAGGCGCGCCACCGGCAGATATATCCAGTGCCAGAAGTGATCTTCGATTTTCACCAGATATACGGGCCGTTCATCGCGAATGCTCGGCAGGTGGCGCTCCATGCGGAAGGCGGGACCGAAGATGCGACGGATCGGCTGGCCGAAGCCTTCGGCGGTGTCCTGGGCGCGCGGGCTCTGGAAGTAGTAGCCGCAATCCCAGGCCCGGGTGCGCCGCAAACGGCCGTGGTAGAAGCGGCGCACCAACTGGCGGCCGATCAGCACTGAGAGCACGATGGTGACGAGGAAGATCAGCGGCTGATAGCTGGCGCGGTCGGCCGAGATCGGTGCCAGCATCCACCAGCCGTGCTCGTGCATCTTGTCGGCCAGGCCGGTACCGAGCAGTTGCCGCGTGGCGGCGTCGATGGCCGAGATGACCGTCGACGGCAGCACGCCGAGCAGCAGGGTGATGATCGCCAGCCAGACGAGGCCGATGCGCTCGAGCAGGCCGGCATCGTGGGCGTCCTTGAGCGCCGGCTCGCGCATCTGGCCGAGGAAGACGATGCCGTAGAACTTGACCATGGCGAAGCCGGCCAGGGCCGCGACCAGCGCGATCACCGCCGCCGCCACCGGCACCACCATGTTGAGCCAGGGATGTGGCAGGCCGGGCGAGAATAGGAAGCCCTGCAGCAGCAGCCACTCGGAGACGAAGCCCGACAGCGGCGGCAGACCGGAACCGGCGATGACGCCGGCGAGCGCCAGCCAGGCCACCCAGGGCATGCGATGGATGAGGCCGCCCAGCTTGCCGAGACTGCGTTCCTTGGTGGCGTGCAGCACCGAGCCGGTGCACAGAAAAAGCAGGCTCTTGAAGCCGGCGTGGGCCAGGCAATGGTAGAACACCGCCGTCAGCGCCAGCGCCGCCAGCACGTTCATGCCGTAGGCGTGAAAGATGAGCGCCAGACCGATGCCGACCGCCAGCAGGCCGATGTTCTCGATCGAGGAATAGGCGAGCAGGCGCTTCATGTCGCTCTGCAGGGTGCTGTAGAGGACGCCGAACAGCGCCGTGATCAAACCCACCGCCATCGCCACCACGCCCCACCACCAGAGCGTGGTGCCGACGAGGTCGAAGCTGACGCGCAGCAGGCCGTAGATGGCAGTCTTGAGCATGACGCCGCTCATCATGGCCGACACCGGCGACGGCGCCGCTGGATGCGCCTCGGGCAGCCAGACATGGACCGGCACCAGGCCGGCCTTGGCGCCGAAACCGAGCAGCGCCAGCAGGTAGGCGACGGAAGCCCAGAACGGGGACAGCTGGTGGGCGCGCATGGCGGCAAAAGTGTAGTCGCCGGCACTGCCGGTCATGACGGCGAACGAGAGCAGAATGGCGATGGCGCCGACATGGGCGATGAGCAGATAGAGATAGCCGGCGCGACGGATCTCGGCGTGGCGGTGGTCGGTGGTGACCAGGAAGAACGAGGACAGCGCCATGGTCTCCCAGGCGACCATGAAGGCATAGCCGTCGTCGGCCAGCAATACCATGAGCATGCTGGCCAGAAACAGGTGGTATTCGAGGCAGAGCAGGCCGGGCGCCGTGCCTTCGCCCTTGCGGAAGTAGCCGGCGCCATAGATGGAGATGCCGGCCGAGGCGAAGCCGAGCAGCATGGCGAAAACGGCGTTGAGGTTGTCGAGCCGCAGATGGAACGGCAGGTTCGGCAGGCCGATGGCCAGTACCGCGGTTTCGGGTGCCTTACCGAGGCTGCCCAGCGCCACGACGCCGACGCCGAAGGCGATCGCGGCGCCGGCCGGAAACAGGAATCTGCTGATGAAGGCAAACTTGCGCGGCGCCGCCAGACCTGCCAGCCCGATCACCAGCCACGCGCAAGCGGCGATCAGCAGCAGGTCAATCGACAGCAGGTGTGGCATGAGAGCGGGTTTGTCTTCCTGGATGCGGATCTGGCGCCCGCGTAGGTCCGCATTCTATCAGGGCGCGACAAGGCACACGGGGTCGTCCTCGGCGATGTTTTCGATACGCGAATAGATTTTTCAAGGGTCTGCCCGGCGCTGGCGAAGGATCGCCCCCCCGTCGATCCGGGCGTAGAGCCCGATTGCGCATGGCGCCGATCACCTGCCGCTTGATGCCGGAGAACAGTATGATAACGCCGATGTCATTGAGGCGGTCGGATAGATGACAAAGGACTTTCCCGCTCGAAGCTGAAAGGGCAGAAACCGCGGCGCCAAAGACGACGTGTCATTGGCTTTCCCGGTGGACGGCTGCAACGCCCAACGATTTATGTGTTTCTTGACTATTGCTTGACGCAAATTTCTCATTGGATCGAATATTTCTAGCCATAGACCCTGGTCACGGCAGAGAATTCTTGTTCAGCGATCGGGACGCGCATTTGCGCATCGCAGCATGCGAGCACTTGCATGGGAGATGGCGATGAACCTGCACGGTGCCCACTGGGGCAAGACGATCTTCTGGGGCGCAATCACCGGCCTTCTCTACGCGGCGATGTTCTATTACGCCGACGCGATCCTGCATATGGCGCATACCACACCCGAGGCCTGCGTCGTCGGCCACGGCGCCGACGCCATCTACTACCACAAGGTCAGCGCGGCCGCCTGTGCCGCCAAGGGCGGCGTCGTAACCGCCGGTACCTGGTGGCACGCGCTGCTGCCGATCGCCATCGCCTTCACCGTTTCCTTCACGCATGGCGCCTTCACCGGCCTGTTCTGGGACGCGATGGGGCTCAAACCGGCCACCAAGTCGAAGTAGGGCGAGCATGGAAGCCGTCCAGTTCGTCGACCTCAACGCCGCCACCGTCTTCCTGCTGGTGTTGATCGGCTTCATCGCCGGCATGGTCTCCGGCTTCATCGGCTCGGGCGGGGCCTTCGTGCTGACGCCGGCGATGATGTCGCTGGGAGCGCCGGCCATCGTCGCGGTTGCCTCCAACATCTGCCACAAGTTCCCCAAGGCCCTGGTCGGCGCCGTCAAGCGCAACAAATACGGCCAGGTGGACATCAAGCTGGGCGTCATGCTCGGCGTCATCGCCGAGGCCGGCATGTTCTACGGCAAGCACTTGATGACGTCGATCAAGCACGCTTTCGGCTACGTCGGTACCGACCTTTACGTGTCGGTGATTTTCATCGTCGTGCTGGGCCTGGTCGGCAGCTTCGTCTTCCGCGATTACCGCCGGCTCAGGAACGCCGACAACGACGACCGCCACGTCGTGCCGGCGTTCGCACGCTGGGTGCAATCAGTCCATATCCCGGGGACCATGGTCCGCTTCAACGCCGTCGAGCGGCCGGTGTCGTTGTTGTTCATCCTACCCATCGGTTTCGCCACCGGCATGCTGGCGGCGACCATCGCCGTCGGCGGTTTCATCGGCGTGCCGGCGATGATCTACGTGCTCGGCGTGCCGGCACTGATGGCGTCGGCCACGGAACTGGTCGTCGCCTTCGTCATGGGCCTGGGCGGCACCGTCTTCTACGGCCTCGAGGGCGTGGTGGACATCCGCCTGTCGATGCTCATCCTGCTGGGCTCGCTGTTCGGCATTCAGCTCGGCGCCATCGGTACCACCTACGTCAAGGACTACCAGATCAAGCGGGTCATGGCGGTGATCATGCTCACCGTGCTGTTCTCGCGCTTCTTCTACATTCCGGGCTACCTGTCGCACCTGGGCGTCATCGCACCCATCGAGGACGGCCATGTGGCAGCCCTGAAGACCCTCGGCGACAGCATGCTCGCGGTCGCCCTGATCCTGGGCGCCATCACGGTGCTGACGTCACTGACCAAGGGCATCGCCGAACATCGCAAGCTGGATGCGAGCCGCCAGGCGCCCGAGCCGACGCTCGCCCCGGCGCCGGTCATGGCAGGGCATGCTTTCACCGGACGGTTCGCGTGCATCCTTCTCGCCACGGACGGTTCCGAGTTCAGCGAAGGCGCCGTGCGCGTCGCCTTCGCACTCGCCCGCCGCGACCGGGCTAAGCTGCTGATCGTCGGCGTCGCCGTCTGCAACCCGGAATACGCCACCGTCGCACCCGGGCTCGAGCAGGCCGCGCTCGACGCGGCCAGGCAAAGCGTTGCCGGCCCGGCAGTGGCGGCCGAGGACATCGATCACGAGGTCGTCGTCACCCAGGCCGACGAACCCGCGCGCGGCATTGTCGATGTGGCCACGGCACACGATGCCAACATCATCATCATGGGCCAACGCGGCAAGCGCGGCCTCGCCCGCACCATGGTCGGCGACGCTACCGCGCGCGTCATCGGCCATGCGCCGTGCAGCGTCATGGTGGTACCGCGCGGCGCCAGGATCGGCGAACGCTCGATCCTGGTCGCCACCGACGGCTCGCGCTACGGCGATGCCGCGGCCTTCGCCGCGACGCGCCTGGCGCTTGCCGGCGGTCGTTCATTGATCGCGGTTTCAGCCGTGCTGCCGAGCCACAATGACGTGCGTCGCCGGGAAGCGGCCGATGCCGTCGAGCGCGTCAGGGCCGACTCGGCCGGACTCGCGGTGCCTTTCAGCGGCGTCGTCGCCGAGGGCCGCCCCGAGCAGGTGATCATCGATCAGGCACGCCGAAGTGATGCCGAGCTGATCGTCATGGGCACCCATGGCCGCACCGGTCTCGACCGGCTGTTCATGGGCAGCGTTGCCGAGCGCGTGATCGGCTTCTCCGAATGCCCGGTACTGGCGGTCAAAGGCGTCCGGGCGATCGGCCGAAACGTTGCCTAGAGGACGTTGAGATAGGCATCGGTCAGCGCCTTGCCCCAGAACAGCGCGACGATGCCGGCTGTGGCCAGATAAGGGCCGAAGGGGATCGGCACGTTGCGTCCATGCTTGGCCAGCAGGATCAGGGCGATGCCGACCAGAGCACCGACCAGCGACGACATGAGTATCGTCAGCGGCAGCACCTGCCAGCCGAACCAGGCCCCGATCGCCGCCAGCAGTTTGAAGTCGCCGTAGCCCATGCCTTCCTTGCCGGTGGTCAGCTTGAACAGCCAGTAGACCGACCACAACGCCAGGTAGCCGGCCACGGCACCGAGCACGGCACTGGTCAAGTCGGTGAACGTCGCCGAGACATTGAGCAGCAGTCCCACCCAGAGTAGCGGCAACGTGATGCTGTCCGGCAATAGCTGGCTGTCGAAATCGATGAAGGTCAAAGCGATCATGGCGGCGATGAACAGCATGGCGGCAATCGCCGGGATGCCGGGGCCGAAATGCCAGGCCGCAAAGACGAACAGCGCCGCCGTCAGCGCTTCGACCAGCGGATAGCGCCAGCTGATGCGCTTGCCGCAACCCTTGCAGCGTCCGCCGAGAACCAGGTAGCTGAGGATCGGAATGTTCTCCAGCGCGCCAATCTGATGGCCGCAATGAGGACAGCGCGAACGCGGCCGGACGATGGAGAACGGTTCTTCCTCAGGCAAGGCTTCGCCGCGCAGATCGGCGCACTGGGTCGCCCAGTCCCGCTCCATGATGCGCGGCAGGCGGTGGATGACTACGTTGAGGAAACTACCGATCGCCAGACCGAGCAATGCCGAGACGGCGATAAAACCGTCAGCAGACAGGGGCATTGCGGTTCATCCTACGACTGCACCAAGCTTGAAGATAGGCAGGTACATGGCGACGATCATGCCGCCGATGAGCACGCCGAGGACGACCATGATCAGCGGCTCCATCAGACTGGACAGCGATGCCACGGCATCGTCGACTTCCTGTTCGAAAAAGTCGGCCACCTTCG
>Ga0316583_10000725_pt1 | contig 10240 bp, 8 predicted proteins | sample J_170502JBrBrA_D_FD_204513 | JGI IMG/M metagenome (GOLD analysis project Ga0316583, IMG submission 204513) | Rhizosphere microbial communities from salt marsh grasses in Alabama, United States - J_170502JBrBrA | ecosystem: Host-associated > Plants > Roots > Rhizosphere | place: USA: Alabama... | reverse complement strand
TCGCCCGAGGTGCACCGCCGCTTCATGGCGGCCCCCAACCCCACCAGCTTCTTCGAGGACCGCATCGAGGAGGACTACACCGGCCGGGAAGTCAGGTGAACCTCGCGGCCGAGATTCAGGGGGTCCTGAAGGGAATCTTTCCCGATCTGCTGGGCGTGCACCTGACCGAGGTCACGCCGGATCGCGTGCTTGCAGAACTGACAGTCCGCCGGGAGCTGTGCACCGTCGGCGGCGTTCTGCACGGCGGCGCGTTCATGGCCTTCGCCGACACGCTCGGCGCCGTCGGGACCGTCGCCAACCTGCCTGCCGGCGCGCGCACCACCACGATCGAGTCCAAAACCAACTTCGTGGGTTCCGCCCCGGCCGGCTCGCGCGTGATCGGCGAGTCGACGCCGGTTCATCGCGGAAAGACCACCATGGTGTGGCAGACGCGCATCACCTCCGAGAGCGGCAAGCTGCTGGCGCTGGTGACGCAGACGCAGATGGTGCTCCCGGCGCCTGTATAATCCGCACTTTTCCCGCCGCCCCGATGGAAGCCGAACGCATCAACCAAATCGCTTCGTCACTCGACGACCTGCGCGAGCGGATCGCCGAGTCGCGGAGGTATCTTTGACTTCGACGCCAAGCAGAAGCGCCTCGAAGACCTGAATCGCGAGCTCGAAGACCCCAAGCTGTGGGACAAGCCGCAGCGCGCCCAGGAGCTCGGCAAGGAGAAGAAGTCGCTGGAAACGGTGGTCCTGACGCTGCAGCGGGTGGGCGCGGGCATCTCCGACGCGAAGGAGCTGTTCGAGCTCGCGCGCGAGGACGACGACGACGCCACCATGGAGCAGATCGGGCGCGAGGCGGCGAAGCTCGAGAAGGAGGTGGCCGGCGTCGAGTTCCGCCGCATGTTCTCGAATCCGCTCGATCCCAACAACTGCTTCGTCGACATCCAGGCCGGCTCGGGCGGCACCGAGGCACAGGACTGGGCCGCGATGCTCGAGCGCATGTATATCAAGTACTGCGACCGCAAGGGATTCAAGGTGGAGATCCTGGAGCACACCGACGGGGAGGTGGCGGGAATCAAGAGCGCCGCGCTCAAGGTCATCGGCGACCACGCCTACGGAACGCTGCGCACCGAGATCGGCGTGCACCGCCTGGTGCGCAAGAGCCCGTTCGACTCGAATGCGCGCCGCCACACCTCGTTCGCGAGCGTCTTCGTCTACCCCGAGGTGGACGAGTCGATCCAGGTCGACATCAATCCGGCGGACCTCAAGATCGACACCTACCGCGCCTCCGGTGCCGGAGGCCAGCACGTTAACCGGACCGACAGCGCGGTGCGAATCACCCACCTGCCAACCAACACGGTGGTGCAATGCCAGAACGACCGCTCGCAGCACCGCAACCGCGCGGAAGCGATGGCGATGCTCAAGTCGAAGCTGTTCGAGCTCGAGCTGCGCAAGCGCCAGGCCGAGCGCGACAAGCTCGAGGAGTCCAAGTCCGACATCGGCTGGGGACATCAGATCCGCTCCTATGTGCTGGACCAGTCGCGCATCAAGGATCTGCGCACCGGAGTCGAGACCGGCAACACGCAGGCGGTGCTCGATGGGGATCTGGACCCCTTCATCGCCGCCAGCCTCAAGCAGGGAGTGTGAAATGACGGAGAAGAAGAATCCCGCCGCGCAGCCGGACGAGAACCAGATCATCGCGGAGCGGCGCGCCAAGCTGGCCAAGATGCGCGAGCAGGGTACGGCCTTCCCGAACAACGTCGCGCGCGACGAGCTGGCCATCCGGCTGGACGAGCGTTACGGAGAGATGTCCGGCGAGGAGCTCGAGCAGAAGGAGGTGGGCGCATCGATCGCGGGTCGGCTGATGCTCAAGCGCGTGATGGGCAAGGCGAGCTTCGGGGTGTTGCAGGATCTCTCGGGCAGGCTGCAGATCTACGTCTCGGACGAGAACACCGGAAAGGAGAATCACGCCGCCTTCAAACACTACGACATCGGCGACATCGTCGGCGTGACCGGCTTTCTGTTCAAGACGCGCACCGGCGAGCTGACGCTGCGCGCGCACGAGCTGAAGCTGCTCGTGAAATCGCTGCGGCCGCTGCCGGAGAAGTTCCACGGCCTGACCGACCAGGAACAGCGCTACCGCCAGCGCTACCTCGACTTGCTGATGAACGAGCGCTCGCGCTGGGTGTTCGCCGTGCGCTCGCGGGCGGTGCTGGCCATCCGCGAAAAGATGGCGCAGATGAATTATGTCGAGGTCGAGACGCCGATGCTTCAGCCGATTCCCGGCGGCGCCGCGGCGCGGCCGTTCCGCACCCACCACAACGCGCTCGACATGGAGCTCTACCTTCGCATCGCTCCCGAGCTGTACCTGAAGCGCCTCGTCATCGGCGGCCTCGAGAAAGTGTACGAGATCAACCGGAACTTCAGGAACGAGGGCATCTCGACCCGGCACAACCCGGAATTCACGATGATGGAGGTGTACTGCGCGTTCACCAACCACACCTACATGATGGCGCTCACGGAACTGATCATCCGGCACGTTGCCGAGGCGGCGGTCGGCACCACCAAGATCGTCTACCAGGGCCGCGAGATCGACTTCGGCAAGCCGTTCGCCCGTGCCACGCTGGCGCAGGCGATCCAGGCCTTCGCGCCCGAGCACTGGAGCGCGGCTCAGCTGCGCGACCGCGGCTTCCTCGCCGCAAGGCTGAGGGACCTCGGGGTGGAATTCGGCGACGAGCAGGGCTGGGGGTCGCTGCAGCTTCTCCTGTTCGAGGAGCTGGCGGAGAAGAAGCTCATCGAGCCGACCTACATTCTCGACTACCCGGCGGAGGTCTCGCCGCTCGCCCGCCGCAAGGACAGCGATCCCGAAGTCACCGAGCGCTTCGAGCTCTTCATCGACGCCAAGGAGATCGCGAACGGGTTCTCCGAGCTGAACGATCCGGAGGACCAGGCCGAGCGCTTCCTCGAGCAGGCGAAGAAGAAGGACGCCGGCGACCAGGAGGCCATGTACTACGACGCCGACTACGTCCGCGCGCTCGAATACGGCATGCCTCCCACCTCGGGCGCCGGGATCGGCATCGACCGCCTGATCATGCTGCTCACCGACAGCCCCTCGATCCGAGACGTGATCCTCTTCCCGCACATGCGCCCGGAAGCGTGACGGATTCACGCGCCGCGAAGGAACCAAACCGATAGAGTCCGGTCTACCGCACAAGCCGCCCGTCGGGCGGCAGGAGGATCCGAACATGGCAGGAGCCGGCAAACTTCACCCGCTCGTCGCGACCGCCGCGGTCGCAGTGATCGTGCTATCGGCGGCGGGAGTGGCCGCCATCACCGGTGTGCTGCCGGGCAGCAAAGGCGCGGCCGAGCCCACCGCGACGCCCGCGTCGGCGCCGGCACCCGCGCCGGCCGCCAAGGTCGAGTCACCCAAGGCAAAACCGGAGCATAGAGTCGTCCGCCACGCGGCGGCGCCGAAGCGCGCCGAGCCTACGACAACGAAGCGCGCCGAGCCCGCGGCGAAGCCTGCCCGGGTCGCGGCGGCCAAGCCCCCGTGCCCCGACTGCGGGGTGATCGAGGCGGTGCGCGAGGTGGATGTCCAGGGCAAGGGCACCGGCGTGGGCGCCGTGGCCGGAGGCGTGATCGGCGGGGTCGCCGGGCACCAGGTGGGCGGCGGCAACGCCAAGACGCTGATGACCGTGATCGGCGCCGTCGGCGGCGCGATCGCCGGCAACGAGCTCGAGAAGAAGCAGAAGACCACCAAGCAATGGCAGGTCACGGTGCGGCTCGAAAACGGACAAGAGCAGGTCGTGACGCTGGCGCAACAGCCGCCCTGGCGCGCGGGCGACCACGTGCGCCTCGTCAACGGCGCGATCGAGCCCGCCCCCGGAAGCTAGAGCCGCAGCGCGACCAGTCCGGCGAGCACCGCCGCGGTCGCGCCCGCGCGGCGCAGCGTGAGGCGCTCGCCCAGGAACAGCGCGCCGAAGGCGGCGGCGAAGATCACCGAGGTTTCCCGCACCGCGGCCACCAGCGCCACCGGCGCCCGGCTCATGGCCCACAAGGCGATGCCGTAGGAGCCCAGGGTGAAGGCGCCGCCGATCGCCGACCGCAGCCAATGTCGGCGCAGGTAGCCCGGCAACTCGCGGCCTCTGCCGGTTGCGCCGAGCGCGAGCTGCACCACGCTGTTGAGGACGAAGAACCAGAGCGCATAGCTCACCGCGGCGCCCGAGACGCGCACGCCGTGCGCGTCGATCAGCGTATACGTGGCGATCACCGCCGCGTTGCCGCCGGCGAAGAGCAGCGCCCGGTGCGCGCCGGGCGCGTCGCCCCGCGGCGCGCCGGCGAAGGCCAGGATCCCCGCGCAGATCAGCGCGACCGCCGCGCCCTGGGTGACGGAAAGCACCTCGCCGAAGACGGCAGCGCTCGCCAGCGCGACCAGCACGGGGGCGCCGCCGCGCATCACCGGATAGGCGAAGGACAGGTCGCCCCAGCGGTAGGCGCCGGCCAGCGCCCAGAAGTAGGCCACGTGCACCACGACCGAGGCGGCGATCCACGGCCAGGCCGCCGGCGCGGGCAGGGGCAGCCAGGGCAGGCAGGCGAGCGCCAGCGTCCCCCGGCCCACTGCCAGGGCGAGATTCTCGAGCGCCTTGTCGGGGCTCGACTTGAACAACGCGTTCCAGGCGGCGTGCAGCACCGCGGCGCCCAGCACCGCGAGCAGGATGGACGGCGAAATCTGCATCCACCCAGTCTAGCAAGCGCCGGGGCTTGACTCGGATTGAGCAATTGCTCAGAATTCCTGAGCATTTGCTCAGCATGGCCCGCCCCCCTACCCGTTCCGAGGCCGCCGCGGTCGGCACCCGCGAGCGCCTGATCTCCGCGACGACGCGCTTGATGTGCGAGCGCGGTCTCGCGCGCATGAGCACGCGCGACATCGCGCGCACCGCCGGGGTCGCCGAAGGCGCGCTCTACCATCATTTCGCCGACAAGGCCGAGCTGCTGCTGGCGGTGATCCAGGCCGGCATGGGCGAGTTCAAGCAGGTCGTCGACAGCCTCGCCCTGCAGGTCGGCAAGCGCAGCGTGCGGGCGAACCTCGAGCAGGTCGCGCGCGCCGCGCTCGACTTCCACCTCCGGGTCGCGCCGATGGTCTGCTCGCTGTACTCCGACCGGGCGCTGCTCCTGCGCGTGCGGCAGATCCTCGACCGGCAAAAGCTCGGCCCCGGCGAGTCCGGCGCCGCGCTCGCCGCCTACCTCGAAGCCGAGCAGCGTCTCGGGCGCGTGGCGCCGGGCGCGAACGCCCGCGCCGCTGCCGAGCTGCTGCTGGCGGGCTGCTTCCAGGCCTCGATGCGCGAGCACTTCAGCTGCCACGCATCGCCGCTCAAGCACGGCGTGCGCGACATGGTCGGCGCGCTCATGAACGGACTCGAGCCGATCGCGCTCGCAGGGGCGAACGGGTGAGCCTGCGACTGATCCGAACCGGCGTCCTGATCGCCGCCAGCGCCGCGCTGGCGGCGTGCGCGGTCGGGCCCGATTACCGCCGCCCGGAGACCGCGGAAGGATCGGGCTACACCGCCGGCGCGCTGCCGACGAAGACCGCCTCGGCGCCGGTGGCGGGCGGCGCCGAGCAGCGTTTCGTCTACGGGCGCGAGATCCCGGCCGAGTGGTGGCAGGTCTACCGCTCGCCCGCGCTCGACCGGCTGATTCGCGCCGCCCTCGCCGACAGCCCGTCTCTCGAAGCGGCGCAGGCGGCGCTGCGCGTCTCGGAGGAAAATCTGAGAGCCGCTACTTCGGTGCTCTACCCGAGCGTCGATGCGAAGGCCGGGGTAACGCGGCAGCGGATCTCGGGCGCGCCGCAGAACCAGCCGAATGCGCGGATCCCGGTGTTCAACCTCTACAACGCCTCGGTGAACGTGTCCTACCAGATCGACGCGGCCGGCGGCGCGCGACGCGAGCTCGAGCGGCTCGAGGCGCAGATCGACTACCAGCGCTACCAGATTGCAGCCGCCTATCTGACGCTCACCTCGAACATCGTCACGACCGCGGTGAGTGAAGCGTCTCTTCGGGCGCAGATCGACGCCACGCGCGACATCGTCGACGCCCAGCGGCGCTCGCTCGAAGTGCTCGAGAAGCAGCTCGCGCTGGGTGCAATCTCGCGCGTCCAGGTTCTTTCGGAGCGCGCCCAGCTGGCGCAAACGCGCGCCGCGCTGCCGCCACTGGAGAAAGCCCTGGCGCAGACCCGCAACGCGCTCGCGACACTGATTGGCAAGACGCCCGCCACCGCGCAGCTGCCCCAGTTCGAGCTCTCCAAGCTCGAGCTGCCGCACGAGCTGCCGGTCAGCCTGCCCTCCGAGCTGGTGCGCCAGCGCCCCGACATCCAGGCCGCCGAGGCGCTGCTGCATCAGGCAAGCGCCCAGATCGGGGTCGCGACCGCGGCCGAATACCCCCAGATCAACCTCAGCGCGTCGTACGGAACGGTCGCCAACAAGGCGGGAGACCTGTTCGGCGCCGACAACATGATCTGGAGCGTCGGCGCCGGGCTGCTGCAGCCGATCTTCCACGGCGGCGCGCTCCAGGCGCAGAAACGCGCGGCGATCGCCGCCTACGATCGCACGCTGGCGCAGTACCGCCAGACCGTCCTGGGCGCATTCCAGAACGTGGCCGACGCGCTGAGCGCGCTCGAGAGCGACGCGCAGTCGCTCAAGGCGCAGGCGGAGGCCGAGGCCGCCGCACGCGCCAGCTACGAGCTCGCGCGCAGCCAGTTCGAGCTCGGCGCAACGAGCTACCTCGCGCTGCTGAACGCCGAACAGCAATACCAACGCAGCCGCATCGGGCTGGTGCAGGCCCGGGCTGCGCGCTACGCCGATACGGCGGCGCTTTTCCAGGCGCTCGGCGGCGGCTGGTGGCACGCCGCCGCCCGGGCGCCCAAATCCGACACTGTAGGGAGTCGCAATCGATGACCAAGCGCATGGTCCTGATGCTGGTGATCGCCGGCTTGATCTTCGGAGGCATCTTCGGCTTCCAGGCGTTCAAGGCGCGCATGATCAAGAAGTACCTCTCGTCGCAAGGCGTTCCGCCGCAGACGGTATCGACGATCAAGGCCGCGTACCAGGAATGGCAGCCCGAGCTGAGCGCAGTCGGGACGCTGCGCGCAATGCGCGGTGCGGACCTCGCACCCGAAGTGAGCGGCGTCATCTCGGCCATCCACTTCCGCTCAGGCGAAGAAGTGAAGGCGGGCGCGCCGCTGGTTCAGCTCAATGCCGCGGCCGATATCGCGCAGCTCGAGTCGCTCAAGGCCGCCGCCAAGCTCGCCGCGGTCAACTACGAACGCGATCTGGGCCAGCTCAAGGTGCAGGCGGTGAGCCAGGCGACCGTCGACGCGGACGCGGCCAATCTCAAGGTCGCCAATGCGCGCGTGGCCGAGCAGCAAGCGCTGGTCGACAAGAAGAACATACGTGCGCCTTTCCCAGGGCGGCTCGGCATTCGCGCGGTGGACGTCGGCCAGTATGTCGCGCCCGGCACAAAGCTGGTCACGCTGCAGTCGCTCGACCCTGTGTACGTCGACTTCAGCGTGCCCCAGAGCGCGCTCGCCGACGTCCGAACGGGGCTCAAGGTCAGCGCAACCACCAGCGCCTTGCCCGGTGAACGCTTCGAGGGGACGATCAAGGCGATCGACGCCAAGATCGATCCGGCCACGCGCAACGTTCTTGTGCGCGCATCGCTGGGCAATCCGAAGCATCACCTGCTGCCGGGGATGTTCGTTTCCGTCACGGTGGACACCGGCGGCACCGAGCGCCGGCTGACGCTGCCGCAGACCGCGATCACCTTCAACCCCTACGGCAACACCGTGTTCGTGGTCGAGGAAAAGGGCAAGCAACCGGACGGCAAGCCGAAGCTCGTCGCCGCGCAGCGCTTCGTGACCACCGGCGCGACGCGCGGCGACCAGATTGCCGTCCTCTCCGGCGTCAAGGAAGGCGAAACCGTCGTCACCGCGGGACAGCTGAAGCTGCGCAACGGCGTGCCGGTGATCATCAACAACAGCGTGCAGCCGTCCGACGAGGCGGCGCCGAAGCCCAAGGACGAGTAGGGGTTCCGCGCCGATGAAGTTCACCGACATCTTCATCCGCCGCCCGGTGCTGGCCACCGTGGTGAGCCTGCTCCTGCTGGTACTCGGCCTGCGCTCGGTGCAGCTGCTGCCGGTGCTCCAGTTTCCGCGCACGCAGAACGCGGTCGTCACCGTGACCACCACCTACGTGGGCGCGGACCCGTCGCTGGTGGCGGGCTTCATCACCGCGCCGCTGGAGAACTCGATCGCCCAGGCGAACGGCATCGACTACATGACCTCGACCAGCCGCCAGAGCGTGAGCACGATCACCGCCAACCTCCGGCTCAACTACGACCCCGACAAGGCGCTCACCGAGATCAACACCAAGGTGAACGCGGTCCTCAACCGGCTGCCGCAGGGCGCGCAGCAGCCGACGCTGTCGGTTAAGGTCGGGCAGACGATCGACGCGATGTACATCGGCTTCGCGAGCAAGGTGCTGCCGGCGAACAAGATCACCGATTACCTCGTGCGCGTGGTCCAGCCGCGCCTGCAGGCGGTCGAGGGCGTGCAGACCGCCGAGATCCTCGGCGAGAAGCTGTTCGCGTTGCGCGCCTGGCTCGATCCCAAGAAGCTCGCCGCCTACGGCCTGACCGCCGCCGACGTTCAGCAGGCGCTCGTCGCCAACGACTATCTCTCCGCGGTGGGCAGCACCAAGGGGCAGATGGTGCAGGTGAACCTCACCGCCTCGACCAGCCTGCACTCCGTGGACGAGTTCAAGCGCCTGATCGTCAAGCAGAAGAACGGCGCCATCGTTCGCCTCGAGGACGTCGCCAACGTGACGCTCGGCTCGGAGGACTACGACACGTCGGTCGGCTTCGACGGCAACCAGGCGGTCTACATCGGGATCCAGGTCGCGCCCTCGGCCAACCTGCTCGAGGTGATCAAGCGGGTGCGCGAGGCCTTCCCCGCGATCCAGGCCCAGCTGCCGCGGGGCCTCGACGGCCGCATCGTCTACGACTCGACCAAATTCGTGAACGCCTCGATCAGCGAAGTCGTGAAGACGATCGCCGAGGCGCTGGTCATCGTCACGCTGGTCGTGTTCGCCTTCCTCGGGTCGGTCCGCTCGGTGGTGATCCCGACCATCGCGATCCCGCTTTCGCTGGTGAGCACCTTCACGGTGATGCTGGCGCTCGGATTCAGCATCAACCTGCTGACGCTCCTCGCCCTGGTGCTGGCGATCGGGCTGGTGGTCGACGACGCAATCATCGTGGTCGAGAACGTCAACCGCCACCTCGAGGACGGGATGAAGCCGATGGACGCCGCGTTCGTCGCCGCACGGGAGCTCGCCAACCCCATTCTCGCCATGACCGCGGTGCTGATCGCCGTGTACGTCCCGATCGGGTTCCTGAGCGGCCTCACCGGCGCGCTGTTCACCGAGTTCGCCTTCAGCCTGGTCGGCGCCGTGACGATATCGGCGGTGATCGCGCTCACGCTCTCGCCGATGATGTGCTCGCGCCTGCTCAAGCCGCACGATCCGGCCGGGCGCGGCTGGCAGGCGCACCTCGTGATCTGGCTCGACCGCGCCTTCGACTGGCTGCACCGGCGCTACGAATCGCTGCTGCATCGCACGCTCAACTTCGTGCCGGTCACCGCGGTATTCGCGCTAATCGTCCTCAGCAGCATCTATTTCCTCTACGCCGGCGCCAAGTCGGAGCTCGCGCCGCAGGAGGACCAGGGCGTGCTGATCGCGGCCTCGAGCGCCGCGCCGAACTCCACGCTCCAGCAGCGCCAGCTCTATACGAAGCAGATCTACGAGACGTTCGCCTCTTTCCCCGAGACGGACCACGTCTTCCAGCTCGACGTGCCGGGCCGCACCATCGCGGGCATGGTGCTCAAGCCCTGGGACGAGCGCAAGAAGACCGCGACCCAGCTGCAACCGGCGGTGCAGAAGCAGGTGAACGAGATCGCCGGGCTCAAGACCGTGCTGTTCCAGCCGCCGCCGCTGCCGGGCGCGCGCGGCCTGCCGGTCGAATTCGTGATTCAGACGACCGAGCCGTTCGAGCGCCTGGACCAGGTTTCGCAGAAGTTCCTGCAGGCGGCGCAGAAGAGCGGGCGCTTCATCTTCATCGACAGCGACCTCAAATTCGATCAGCCCCAGTCGACGGTCGTGATCGACCGCGAGCTGGCGGCCCAGCTGGGGCTGTCGATGCGCGACGTC
>Ga0316583_10000724_pt1 | contig 10245 bp, 10 predicted proteins | sample J_170502JBrBrA_D_FD_204513 | JGI IMG/M metagenome (GOLD analysis project Ga0316583, IMG submission 204513) | Rhizosphere microbial communities from salt marsh grasses in Alabama, United States - J_170502JBrBrA | ecosystem: Host-associated > Plants > Roots > Rhizosphere | place: USA: Alabama... | reverse complement strand
TGTGACTACGACTGACGGAGGAAAAAGTCCATACGAATGGTCGATAGAAGACGGCGATTTTTGCGCCAGCTGGGACAGCCCGCAGCTTATTTGCTACCAGATGGAGCTCAATGGGGATACCTTGACCCTGCTGGATCTGAGAGATCAGAGCGTGACCCTAAAACGAGTTGAGTAAACACGAAATTTGATAAACCGCGCAAAATGCCCGGTAAACAAAAATCCCAGCCTGCAGGGCTGGGATTTTAATTTATAGCGGGGACAGGATTCGAACCTGTGACCTCCGGGTTATGAGCCCGACGAGCTGCCTCTGCTCTACCCCGCAACATCGAATGCGCATTATAGCAACCGCGCTGTGGTTGTCAAGCCCGGTTTATCTCCATTAATGAGGCTTTAGTTTCTGGCCAATTGTTAGCGCCGCGCCTTAGAATTATTGGGCAAATTCTATCTGCTTGAGTTGATTTCATGCCCGCCGATTTTAATCTCGAAGCCTTTAATCCTTCCCCGCTTTGGCGTCACCCGCACGTTCAAACGGTGCTCGCTAATACGCTGCGGCCGACGAGCGGTGCAGCCTTCCATCGCCTGCGCCTGGATACGCCGGATGGTGATTTTCTGGACCTCGATTTTTCTTCCGTGGATGGTGTATCGCTGCCCGACAGCGCACCGCTGGTTTTGCTGCTGCATGGCCTCGAAGGATCAGCGCGCAGCAGTTACGCCTATGAGGCTTATCGCCAGCTGGCTGCGCGCGGCATTCGTGCCGTGGGTATGAATTTTCGCTCGTGCAGCGGGGAGATGAACCGCACAGCTACTCTTTACCACGCGGGGAAAACGGATGATGTGGACCTGGTAGTTAACTGGCTGTTGGAGAACCAGCCCGGCGTTCCTTTGGGCATGATCGGTTTTTCCTTAGGGGCCAATATGCTGCTTAAGTACCTGGGAGAAAAGGGATCGCAATCGGCCGTGCGTGCGGCCGTCGCCGTCTCCCCACCTTTTGATCTTGGGCGGACTGCTGATACTTTTGAGCATGGGGAAGGACGGCTTTATGGCCTGCGGTTTATGCGCGACCTGCAAAAAAAGGCCCTCCTGCTCGCGAAGCGCAATGGCAATGCACTTGATATAGAGCGCATCCTCACGGTCAAGAGCATGCGCGAGTTTGATGAAGCTTTCACGGCGCCGCTGCATGGTTTTCGTGATGCGGAAGAATATTACGCCTTGAACAGTTCCGGCCGTTTTGTGCGGGCTATTGGTGTTCCCTCCCTTGTCATTAGAGCCTTGGACGATCCGATGTTCGTTCACGATGTCCCGCACGCGGCGCTGGCCGGCAATGAGCATATCACGCCAGCCTTGACGCCCTATGGTGGACATGTGGCTTTTGCCGAAGGCAGGTACCCGCGAAAGTTCCGCTACTGGGCTGAGCGGCAGGCAGCTCGCTATCTGGCTGTACATTTGATCGAATAAGAATAATACTGATAAGCTTCTAATAGAACGGCCGTTATACCTGTGGTATAATATCGTTTAGCATGGGGATGACAGGCTTCGACGGGGAAGGCTGGCCCTGAATTGCAAGTCGAGCACGCTTTACAACTCGTAAAACTGGAAGCACCTTTAGAAATGCCAACGGCAATTCTAATAGAGCCTATGCTACTATGCCCTTAGCGGCGTAAAAGCATAGCAAGATGGTTCTCAAGACAGAACCCCGCCTCAGTCGTCGCGTTCGTTGACCGCGCGATTGCCGGCGACAAAAGAGTCAACGTGCGCTGCTCCGACGTCGATAGGAGTAGCTAAGACGTCCTTTTGGGGATGATCGACTCGCTGGAGGTTGACCGCGTCGTCCCGGGCCCCTCCGGTAAAAAACAAACGGCCGACTAAACTTGTAGATATTCAGAGGACGAATTTTTCGGACGCGGGTTCGATTCCCGCCATCTCCACTAAGAGAAGAGAGCGCGCCAGACGGCGGGCTCTTTTTATTTCGGTTTTGACCGAATTTGGAATGGAAAATTCAGGGTTTGAGATAGTAGCTTCATGTATGTGAAAACCTGACTGCCTGACTGCCTGACAGGCTGACAAGCTGACAAGCTGATTAACGACTAAAAGAATATCGACTGTCAAGCTGTTTTATGTTAGACTATAGAACTTTCGTTCTGTTAATTTTAATTCCGAATTCCGAACTCCGAATTCCACATTTATCAAGAGGATAACCTATGCCTGAGTTCGAACTTCATTCCCCTTTTCAACCAATGGGTGACCAGCCACAGGCGATTTCCGGTTTAGTTGAAGGCCTGGAGCGAGGTGACCAGTACCAGACCCTGCTCGGGGCAACGGGGACCGGAAAGACTTATACAATCGCCAATGTGATTCAGGAGACGCAACGGCCGACTCTTGTATTGGCGCATAATAAAACGCTGGCTGCTCAGCTGTACAGCGAATTCCGCGAATTTTTCCCCAACAACGCCGTCTCTTACTTCGTCAGTTATTACGATTATTACCAGCCTGAAGCCTACGTGCCGCGTCATGATCTCTATATTGAGAAAGAGACGCAGATAAATGACGAAATTGACCGCCTGCGCCTGCTGGCCACGGCTAATTTGCTCAGCCGGCGTGACGTGATCATCGTTGCCTCGGTTTCTTGCATCTACGGTATAGGCAATCCGGAAGCGTGGGGCAAGGTGACCGTACCCATCGAGCGCGGCCAATCTTACCGCCGTAATTCACTGCTGCGCCACCTGGTAGACATCCAATACGATCGCAATGATATGGAGCTGCGCCGTGGTGTATTTCGTGTGCGCGGCGATACACTTCAAATTTATCCGGCCTATGCCGAAACGGCTTTTGGCGTCGAGTTTTGGGGCGACACCGTGGAGCGGATCACAGAGTTTGATCCTCTGACGGGCGAGATCCTGCTTGATCACGCTAAGGTTGAGATCTTTCCGGCCACGCAGTTTATCACCGACGAGGACAAACTAAAGTCCGCTATTCAAGACATTGAAGAAGAACTGCACGATCAGATCACCTTCTTCAAGCAGCGCAATATGCTGCTGGAGGCGCAGCGCATTGAGCAGCGTACGATGTATGATCTAGAAATGCTGCGCGAGGTGGGTTATACGAGCGGCATCGAGAATTACAGCCGCCATCTCGATCAGCGGCCCGCAGGATCACGGCCATGGACCCTGATCGATTACTTCCCGCCCGATTTCTTGCTCGTGGTGGATGAGAGTCACATGACGCTGCCCCAGGTGCGGGGCATGTATGCCGGTGACCAGAGCCGCAAGAAGACTTTGGTGGATTATGGGTTCCGGCTGCCCAGCGCCCTGGATAACCGGCCGCTGAACTTTGAAGAAGTGCAGAATTTAATTGGCCAGACGATTTTCACCAGTGCTACACCAGGTCCCTTTGAAATGGAACAATCAGCGCAGATCGTGCGCCAGGAAATACGGCCGACCGGCGTGCTTGATCCCGAAGTGGAGGTACGACCGGTCCGCGGGCAGGTGGATGACCTATTGGGTGAGATCAACAGGCGCACGGAAATCGGGCAGCGTGTCCTTGTAACCACGCTCACCAAGCGTATGGCCGAGGACTTGAGCGACTATCTTTTAGAGATGGGCGTTAAAGTGCATTATTTACATTCGGAAGTGCATACGATCGAGCGCACGGAGATATTGCGTGATCTGCGCATGGGTGTATTTGACGTCGTGGTAGGCATTAACCTGCTGCGCGAAGGGTTGGACCTGCCGGAGGTGTCCCTGGTGGCTATTCTGGATGCCGACAAGGAAGGATTCTTGCGCTCGGAAACGGCGTTGACGCAGACAATCGGCCGTGCCGCGCGGCATGTGGACGGCAAAGTGATCATGTATGCTGACAAGGTGACTGATTCGATGCAGCGTTCCCTTGATACGACTAACGCACGGCGCGAACGGCAGCAGGCATATAACGAGGCGCATGGTATCGAACCGCGCTCTATCGTTAAGGCTGTGCACGACCTGACTGACGATATTATGGAAGCGCGCGAAATGGCTGTGGCCGAAGCAGGTGGAACTTACACAACCATTTCTGATCTGCCTAAACCTGAATTAAGCAAGATGATCATCGAGTTGGAAAAACAGATGCAGGACGCGGCCAAAGCGTTGGAATTCGAGAAAGCGGCTGTTTTGCGCGACCAGGTGATGGAGATGCGGCGCACGCTGGCCTTAAAGGATGCCGGAGCCGATTCCGATCTGCCGGAATGGGAGCGCATGCGCGTATTAGACGAAGCGGGCATTTCTTATGGGGCTGATTAAGGATAAACGAAATAGGTAAACTTCCTCAGCGATAGGCTGCTGTATTAAACCACTTGGTGCCCAAATCAAGTGGTTTTTTATTTAGAGAGCTAAGAATAATAAAAACTGAAAACGATAATTGACATCAATTTATGCATGCACTATAATGTCATTAGTGCATGCATTTTATATAGGGAGAGTGGAGTTGTGAAACAACTTACTATTCGTGGTGTTACCGAAGAACTGCATCATAAAATAAAGTTCAAGGCGGATCAGCAAAATTTAAGTATCAATCGGTATGTCCTGACAATCCTTAAAGAATCAGTTGGATTTGCAGAGCAAGGAATAGCGCTTGATGCTGAGTATAATGATCTGGATTATTTGGCGGGAACCTGGACTCAGGAGGATTACCACGATTTCAAGGATCTAATTGATGAGCAGCGGGAAATAGATCCAGATTTATGGCAATGAAGACCTTAATGCTAGACACTTCCGCGTATGCATTGTTTAAGCGTGGGCATCCTGATGCTATATCACAGATTCGCAAAGCAGCGACAATTATGTTTCCTACCATTGTTCTTGGTGAACTTTGGGCTGGATTTGAAGTAGGCAATCGACGAACGAAAAACCGAGATGAGCTGGGCGAATTTCTTGCCAGTTCTCGAGTAAGCCTGGCGTCGGTCATTAATGAAACGGCCGAACGCTATGCTCGAATCTACGCATATCTGCGTCAATCTGGGCGCCCAATCCCAACTAATGATTTGTGGATCGCTGCATCGGCAATGGAACATGGCACTGTCTTATTGACGGCCGATGCGCATTTTCTAAATATTCCTCAAATACTTGTGGAGTATTTAGCAATTGATGATGTTTAAACGCAAGCAAAACTGTTCCTTTTTGCCTTCAGTTACAAAGTTGAATCGACCCACTAAAAATGGAGGTGGCTATGAATTTCGGCATTACGAAGACAATTCCCGCGGGTGAAGGCCAGGAGGCGGTTGACGCCCTGTACGACGGCACTTTGTCAGAATATGAGTTCCATATGGCGGGCAAACCTTCTAAACTTGAGGTCGGCCATTATGTTTATACAATATTTGGCGATCAGTTAATCGGCCGTCTGCGCATCAATAAGTTAGTCCCGGGTGCCGTCAATCCCAAGTCAGGCAAAGCACGCACGTTGATCATTGTTGACGCGCCGGGCGAAAGACTATCAGCACCAATTCCTAAGAAAGGGCATCGTGGTACGCGATATACGGACGGCGAGGATTGGCCGGTTTAGTTATCTATAAAGCTTTAGTACCCATTGTTGGGGGAGAAAGTCATTTTGTTGATTTCATCGCTGCCCAACAGTTTGTAATTTATTCTCCCTCGCTTTATTCATGATATACTTGCGCGAGAAGCCAGGCTCTTCTGAAAGGTCTGGCTTCTGATAAATATGGAACTGCTAATGAACAAGGAGCAGCAGGAGCTGCTCCGCCAAACAAGAGACACCTTAGGCCGGCTGCGCGAGGTTTTAGCCGAAACAGACAGCCAACCTGCCGATCGCAAAGCACTGGCCGATTCACTCAGCCAGTTGGACGAGCTGTTTTTGCTGGTTGTGGCCGGAGAATTCAATTCCGGTAAGTCGGCCTTCATTAATGCGCTGCTGGGCGATGAGCTGCAAGAGGAAGGTGTCACACCGACAACCGACCGCATTTACTGGCTGAAATATGGCGAAAAGGGAGAGAAGGTACCTGCTGAACGTGGGGTCTGGATCCGGCGCGCGCCGATGGAACTACTCCGTAAAATTAGCATCGTTGACACCCCAGGAACCAATGCCATTATGCGTGAGCATGAAGCGCTTACGGCGGAGTTTATTCCACGCAGCGATCTCGTTCTCTTCATTACCTCGGCCGACCGGCCCTTTACTGAAAGTGAGCGAAATTTCCTGACCCAGATCAAAGAATGGGGCAAGAAGATCGTCCTGGTTGTGAACAAGATCGATATTCTAAAAAGCGAACAGGATGTGCAGAAAGTGATCGATTTTGTACGTAGCGCTTCGCAGCAGTTAATGGGCAGCCGTCCCGCCATATTTGCTGTATCAGCGCGGCTTGCACAACAGGAAGCCGGTGGGGGTGGCTTTGAACCGCTGGAGTCTTATATCCAGGAGACGTTAGACGATAGCGGCCGTTTTCGACTCAAACTGCTTAACCCGCTTGGTGTCGGTAACCGCCTTCTTAAAAAGGAACTCGCCCTTATCCAGGCCGACCTCGGTGTTTTGAGTGAGGATAAGGCGCTGCTGGACGATATTCAGCGGCAGATGCTTTATTACAATGACGACATGCAGCGTAATTTCCAGGCGCGCCTAGGCGAGATTGACAATCTGCTCTACGAAATGGAAAAACGAGGCAACGCGTTTTTTGACGATCGCATGCGGCTGGTGCGTGTACCTGACCTCCTACGCTCCAAGCAGTTGGAATCAGATTTCGAAAAGGAAGTTGTTGCCGATACACCGGAACAAATCGAACGTCGTGTGAGTGAACTCATCGATTGGATGGTTGAACAGGATCTCCGTCAATGGTCGGCCGTTTCTGATCATCTGACCGAACGCAGAGCAGAATACGAGGGACGAATCGTTGGCGGCAGCGGACCGCGAGAAGGAACATTGGTCTATGACCGGCAGCGCCTGATCGATTCCATCGGTGCTGCGACCCGCCAGGCTGTAGATATGTACGACAAAGAGAAAGAGGCGGAAGAACTGGCCCAATCGGCGCGATCGGCCGTTGTGGGAACGGGTATTGCCGGCTTGGGGGTAGGTCTGGGTGTGGCTGCCGCCGTCGCTTCTCACGTCGTCTTCATCGATTATACGGGTATTACCGCCGGGATCGCTGCTGCAACCCTTGGTTTGCTTATCATTCCTTCGCGCAAACGCAAAGCGAAGAAAGAGTACGCGGAGAAGCTGGCCGAGCTGCGAACGACGCTGATGGATAATCTGACCAGGCAGTTCGAGCGCGAAATGCAGCGCAGTACCCAGCGGCTTGAAGATACTATCGCCCCCTTCACCCGTTTCGTGCGCGCTGAAGAAGAGAAGCTACTGGAGCAGCGCGGACGACTTTTGGAAATCGAGTCCCAAATTAGCGGCTTGCAAACCATTCTGGATGACGAGGCGGCTTGAGAGAACTGACTGTCTACAAGCTGGATGAGAGAGGAAATCTCGTCTGGGAATACCCGGCGCTCGAGCTTGAACGGAGGGAGTGTTTTATCCGTCTACAAGCTTCATTTAATCGGGACGATCTTGATTTGGGCTTTGTCGTTTTTGCTCGCGGTGATCGCTTTATTGAATATTTTTACAACGATCGCTGGTACAATGTCTTTGCCGTACACGAGGGGCAAAGCGATCGGTTAAAAGGCTGGTACTGCAATATATGTCGTCCGGCCATCTTGGGGGATAGCGCTGTTCATTGTGAAGACCTTGCTCTGGATCTCTGGGTGACTTCTGATTTAAATCCCCGAATTTTGGACGAAGATGAGTTCGGAGCGCTGGCGATTTCTGAAGATGAGCGCTCCCTATGCCTGGATGCCCTTTTCCAACTCCTGATCCTAGCCAAAGATGACAAACTACCAAGATAAGGGGTTGTGGTTGTTGGTAACACTTGCAGCTGTTAAATAGAAGAGTCTTTTTACAGACCCCAAAATCCCCCAAAAATAAATAAAACCGGTTAGCAAATTGGCTAACCGGTTTTTTGAATTGAATGCTCTATCTATTTGGAAAATTATTCTTGTGCCGGTTCAGGGGGTTGTATAACTTTCCAGATCACGCCGCCAAGAGCGCCTAAGACCGCCCCGATAGCGCCAAAGATGCCGCCGATGATCAGGCTGGTTCCCACGCCGCTGGCAAGCGAACCTAGGAATGAGGAAGCCGTACTCATCACAAAAGCATTCAGGCCAAAGGCCAGCCCTAAAATCAGACCGACTATAAGTCCTGAAATTGCCCCACCAACCACGCTTTGGAACATTGTTTCCTCACCAGGCGCCAGGTAGCCATAATACATCCCTGTTCCCAAGGGAATCAATACCCCACCGGCGATCAGCATGACGGTTAATATGGTGTTGAAGAAAGGAGTTAAGGACATCAAGTATAAGAGTCCCGCTATCGCTGCGCCTAAAGCGCCGGCTCTTAAAAGGCTGAACCCGTCTATTTTAAACATTGATTTCTTCCTCCAAAATTAATAAGCGTTTATAGGTGGTTCGGTTATATCTGTGCGCCTTAAGGAATGCCAGTGTTTAAATACTGGCGCTTTGTTTTCTTTTCCTGATGCGACGAATGATGAGGATTATAGCGATCGCGAAAATGATGACCAGTATACCTGCCAGTAGAGGGAGGAAAATAGCCAGCAGGGACATACCTGTGGCGATTACATCCTCCGAAAGGCTCACGGCCCAATTTCCGGTACCCGCCGTAGTTGCTGTAACTGCCGGGCGGACAATACCTTTGGTTGCATGGACGCTTCCGGCAACCAGCACACCGGCCAAAACTGCAATTATGGGACTCATATCGCCTAACGCATTTGTGCTGCCCGCAAAAAGAATCGCACCGGCAGCCGGACGAATAAAAGTCTGTATGGCGTCATTGACTGTGTCCACTGCGGGGATTTTGTCAACCAGCATCTCAATGGCCAATAAGACGACTAACAGCCCAATGACCCACCAGCTGCTCAGTAAATCATAGGGCGAATTAAGTTTAATTAACGGGTCTGCGGTTGGGAATCGTCCGGCCAGGGCGACGATTAATAAGGGGATGTATGCGTTTAACCCTGCGCTGCCGGACAGCCCAAAAGCTGTACCAATTCCAGTTATCGCTTGTATCATTTTTCTTCTCCAGTATATTGCGGCCTAAATGCCTGGAAATCCAGCCATTGTTCCGGTCATGCTCCAACGGAGGGCGCTGATTGTCCCGAGTTCCAGGACGGCTAAAGCCAGTCCGGCCAGGAGCGGTCCGATTGTATCAGACCAGGTTACGGCCTGCCCTTCCCGGCGTAATAACACACTTAAAACAGCAGTGTTTAGAGCTGTCACAACGAATAATAAACCGGCCGTACTTATGATAGCCAATACGTATAGTAGTGCAGGTTGGTTGCTCAGAACAAGGATGGTTGTTACCAACGCTAATAGAAGCAGCCCCGCGAGCTCGCGGAAATTTTTAACCAATGGGGCGTATCGCGGCTGCCGCCATAAAGCCTGGGCCAGTGCTGCAAACACAATGATGCCCAGGGTCAGGCCGGCCCCCATTCCGGTCGCCAGGCGCAGCCAGTTTTGGGGTTCATAAAGGTGCGGGGCATTCGCAAAGAAGTGGCCATAAGAATTGAGGCCGTCGATGCCCATCAAGGCGATCAAGCCAAAGAAGGTCAAGAGCAGCCATTTGTGAGGGAGTAAGACCCATTTCGCTCTCCCTGCTAAAAATAAAGCGGCGATAGTCAATGTCGCGCCCAGGTACATACCTGTACATCGTGCGCACAATGGGAATTGACGGCCGTTGATGGTAAATGATCGCTCAGTAATTCGATGACATAAGGCGTATCCGGCCCAGTCAGCGGCCGTCAGGATGGGATCATGGCTGATATGCGATCCATCCGTCACCGCATAAAAAAGCATGAGCAGGAGGGCAGCGCCGATAACCGCCGCTATAAACCAACGCCGTTTTCCTGGCTGAAATCCAGCTGTCATTTCAGCTGCAGAACTTTGTCCTTCCTTTAAAGTCATTATTTTGATTTAATGCTTTAACTGCGATTATTTTCCCAAATTAGGCTTTGCAAGTCTCGAAGAATTAGGTACAGTGGGCGGAAATGACGTAACAATAACATTCTTTAGTTGCTGTGGCAATCTAATGAGGAGACGACATGCCAAAAAAACCTGGTGCTTACCACCGCCCTGAAAATATGGCCGAAGCTTTACAACTTCTTGCTCAACCAGAAAGTGTGGCTCTTGCCGGGGGTACGAAATTGCTGGCGAGTGAGGA
>Ga0316583_10000722_pt1 | contig 10252 bp, 8 predicted proteins | sample J_170502JBrBrA_D_FD_204513 | JGI IMG/M metagenome (GOLD analysis project Ga0316583, IMG submission 204513) | Rhizosphere microbial communities from salt marsh grasses in Alabama, United States - J_170502JBrBrA | ecosystem: Host-associated > Plants > Roots > Rhizosphere | place: USA: Alabama... | reverse complement strand
AAGGGCGACACCTAGGATGCGGGGCTTACACACGCTGTTGCCGCTCGCCGCGCTTGCGCTTGCCGCACCCGCTTGCGCGGACGATGCGAAGGCGCAGCACCCCGACCTCTCGGGCTTCTGGAACCTTGATTTCGGTCCGGCAAAGCCCGACGAGGAACTGATCTCGAGGCTGCCGCCCAACACGGTGATTCTGCAGGACACAGGGGTGAAGGAGTTTCCGCAGGGCGATTATGGCGGGCTCAAGCCCAAGCCCGCGGCGCTCGCCAAGGCCAAGAAGTGGAAACCGACCGACGAGATGACGCTCTCGCGCGTCTGCGCGGCGCCTTCGATCATCTACACTGAGCAGGGCCCGTTCCCGTTCGAGATCTACCAGACGCTGCAGCTGATCGTGTTCAAATACGAGTATTTCGACCAGGTGCGGCTGATCTTCATGGACGGGCGCGGGCATTTGCCGCCCGGCGCGCCGCATTCGAAGGTCGGCGATTCGATCGGCCATTGGGAAGGCGACGAGCTGGTGATCGACACCACGCACCTGGAGCCTGCGACGCTGACCAACAATGGCCTCGACCACAGCGCCAACGTCCATCTGGTCGAGCGCTACAAGCTCTCGCCCGATGGCAATTTGCTCACCGCGACGCAGTGGTTCGAAGACCCGGACGTGCTCGACAACAACGGCGCGCGGGTGATCCGCTGGCGCAAGCACCCGGGCCAGCACGTCTATCCCTACGATTGCGACCCGAGCTTCGTGACCGAGTACCAGGACATGAAGGTCCCCGCGAAGGGCGGGGAGTGATCCGGAGCGAAATCATGGACGCACCAGGGCTCGAACCAGTTTGGATCGCTTGCCGATCCAAAGCAGACAAGGGGTTCTGGGTTCGAGGGGAGGAAGGCGCGCCGTCGCGGTGCCGTAGTTCCAAATCAGGGAAATGGTGGACGCACTAGGGCTCGAACCTAGGACCCGCTGATTAAGAGTCAGCTGCTCTACCAACTGAGCTATGCGTCCACACCGGTGTGCTGAGAGCTTTCCGGACCCGCGAATCGCGGGGAGCGCCCCATATAGAGATTGAGGCGCGAGAGAAAAGGGGGTTCCTGCCTCATTCGGGAAGGCAGGAACCCCGGCATGCACGAGGCGACCCGTACCCGCGCATGCGCGCCCGGGAGAGTTCGGCCATGCGGCGACGGCCTCTCTCTGAAGGGAGGCCGGAACCCGGAGGGAAGCCGAGAAGCCGAAGCCGCTCTTTCCCGCCGCGTCCCGGCCAGGGAGGAACTCATGCTGCGGCTGCATGCGAAGGCAGGAGCGATCCCACCCGTCGGCAGCGGCCGCGTCGAATTAATCGCGCGATTAAATGAAGCTTAGCGAGCTAGCAACCCCGGAATTTCCGATTGCCGCAAGTGCACGATCGATCGTCCCGGGGGATTGGCGACCGGGCGCAACGAAGTTGCTCGCTACGCCCGATTGCGAGCGAAGCACCGCTCGCGGGCGCGTGAAATGGGGAAACAAAATGGCGAACGCCACCAATTCGCACGGGAAAAAAAGATTTTGCCATTCCGTCCAACCTCGCCTGTTTCGGGCCTAATGGAGGATGATTTCCCGTCGCGTTTTGCCCGCAAATGGCGAATCATGTCAGGTCGCGCTGCCAGCTCCTGCGGTTCCAGCGTTCGACCATCATCAGCGTGCCGATGCAGATCATGTTGGTCATCATCGACGAGCCGCCATGGCTCATGAAGGGCAGGGGGATGCCGACCACCGGGGCGAGCCCCATCACCATCATCAAATTGATCGCGACGTAGAAGAACACCGTCGCGACCATCCCCGCGGCGAGCAGCGAGGCGAAGCGATCCTGCGAGGCCCGGCGCGCGACGCCGAGTCCCCAGCGCAGCACGATCCCGAACACCAGCAGCACGAACAGCCCGCCGACCAGTCCCCATTCCTCCGCCATCGTCGCGAATATGAAATCGGTGTGCGGCTCGGGCAAATAGGCAAGGTGGCTCTGCGAGCCGTTGCCGAATCCCTTGCCGAAGATGCCGCCCGAACCGATCGCGATTTTCGATTGGGTGATGTGGTAGCCCGTGCCGAGCGGGTCGCTTTCGGGATTGAGGAAGGTCGTCACGCGGTTTCGCTGATAGTCGTGGAGCACGAAGAAATACGCCAGCGGGGCTGCCACGAGCGCCGCGCCGCCGCCGCCTGCGAACCAGCGCATCGGCAGCCCGGCAAGGAACATCATCACCACGCCGCCGAATGCGATCGCCATCGCGGTCCCGAGGTCGGGTTGCAGAAGCACCATTCCCACCGGCAAGGCGATCAGCACCGCGGGCGGGATAAGCGAGCGCCAGCCGCCGATCTCGCCCGGCGGCAAGGAACTGTAGAAGCTCGCCAGGGTGAGCACGATCACTGGCTTCATCAATTCCGAAGGCTGTAGCACCAGCGGCCCGAACGCCAGCCAGCGCTGGCTTCCGCCGCCGATCGCGCCGATCGCCTCGACCAGCACCAGCAGCACAAGGAGCGCCGCATAGGCCGGATAGCCGACCCGCTTGACGAAGTCGCGCGGCACGTAGGACATCACCAGCGCCAGCGTCAGGAACACCGAAAAGCGGATCAAGTGCGAGGACGCGAAGGGCGACATGCTCCCGCCCGCGGCCGAATAGAGCACCGCCGCACCGAAGCACACGAGAAGGGCGAGCGGAACGATTGCCTGCCACGGCTGCTCGGCGATCGGCGTGGGGACGAGGTTGCGGGCCATTATCGCGGTGCCCCATCGCCCGCTGCGGGCTTGGGCGCGTCCGAAGCGGCCGCGCTCGCCTCGCCGCGTTCCGCATCGGTAACGACGCCGGTGGTCTCGGCGGCCGGCGCCTCGCTGCCTTCGGACTGCGTCATCGCCGCCTCGACGGCAGCGTCGCTGGCGACTTTCGGGACGGAAACTCCGTATTGGGCGGCGTAGCGCTTGTATTCGGCTGCCATTCGCTCTGCAGGCGTGCCGCCCCAGGTCTTTTCCATGGCGAGCAGGTCGGACCACGCCTTCTCTGGATCGAACAGGCACGTCATGACGTCCCTGGCGATCGGCGCCGCCGCGCTCGCACCGAAGCCGCCGTGCTCGACCACCGTCGACATCGCATAGCGCGGGGCATCGGCCGGGGCGTAGCAGACGAACAGGGAATGGTCGCGCGACTTCCAATCCGCAATGTGGCCGCGGCTGACCATTCGGCGAACCTGCGCAGTGCCGGTCTTGCCAGCCATCATGATATCGCCGAGATGAAGCCGGCTTCCCGCTGCGGTGCCCGATCCGTTGACCACGCGGAACATTCCGTCATGCGTCACGGCGAACTGTCCGGGGGTGAACGGGAGCGTCGGTCCGAGCGGCTTCGGCTGGCCGAACATCAGCGAAGGCAACAGGTCCCTTTCGCTTGCGATCCGCGCGGTCATCACCGCGAGCTGCAGCGGAGAGACCAGCACATAGCCCTGCCCGATCACCGCGTTGAGATCGTCGGCCGCGGTCCATTCCTGCTTGTAGCGGCGCAGCTTCCAAGCGGAATCCGGCACCGTGCCGTAACGCTGGCTGGTGCCCGGGAGGTCGAACTCCTGGCCCAGGCCGAGCTGCTTCGCGAAAGGCGCGATGGCGTCGTAGCCGACGCGGTGAGCCATGGTCCAGAAATAGGTGTTGCAGCTGTGCTCGATGGCCCCGCGCATGTCGAGCAGGCCGTGCACCGCGTCGCAGCGGAAGAAGCGGCTGCCGAGCTGGAAGCCGCCCCGGCAGTTTACCTGCTCGTCGGGAGACACGCCCAGCTGCTGCAATGCCAGGCTCGCCATCGGCTTGACGGTTGAACCTGGCGGATAGAGGCCGCGCACCGCCTTGTTCAGCAACGGGATGTGGTCATCCTCGTTGAGCATCTTCCATTCGATCCTGCCAATGCCGCTGGCGAAGGTGTTGGGATCGAAGCAGGGCATCGACACCAGCGCAAGGATGCCGCCCGTGAGGCAGTCGATCACCACGACGGCAGCGGACTGGAGCCCGATACGACGCGCGGCGAAATCTTGCAGCGAACCGTCGATGGTCAGCTTGATCGTCTTGCCCTTGATGTCTTCGCGGGTGTCGAGATCCTTGACGATCCGTCCGCTGGCGGTGACTTCGACCCGCCGCGCGCCCGGCTCGCCGCGCAGGGTCTGCTCGAACTGTTTTTCGAGCCCTTCCTTGCCGAGCTTGAAGCCGGGCGTGACCAGCAGCGGAATGTGCTCCTTCTCGTAGTCCTTGGCCGAAGCGGGTCCAACATAGCCGATCAGGTGCCCGACCGAGGGGCCGGTGGGATAGAAGCGCGAATAGCCGCGCTGGGGGACGACGCCGGGCAGGTCGGGCAAGCGCACGCTGATCGCGGCGAACTTGTCGTAATCGAGACCGCTGGCGACCTCGACCGGCTGGAAGTTCGCCGCAGCGTCGATCTTGTCCTTGAGATCCTGCAACTGGACCGCAGAGAGCGACAGCAGCTGGCCGAGTTCGGCGACTTCCCTGGCCTTGTCGGCCAGCCGCGCGGGGATCAGGTCGACGCGGAAATCGGCGCGGTTCGAAGCCAGCGGTGCACCGTTGCGATCAAGGATCCAGCCGCGCCGCGGCGGGATCAGCGTGAGATTCACCCGGTTGCTTTCCGAGAGCATCTTGTAGCGCTCGTTCTCTGCGACCGCGAGATAGCCCATCCGCGCCGCCAGCAGCAGCCCGATCCCGCCCTGGATGCCACCGATCAGGTAGCTGCGCCGCGAGAAGGCGTGTCTCAATCCAACGGCGTTGACAGGTTGCTTCATGTCAGGCGTACATCACCGGAGGACTTTGACCCTGAGCAGGCGCAGGCGGTCGAACACGGCGACCATTCGCGCGAAGATCGGGAACAGCAGGATCGACAGCAACAGCTGCGGCAGCACCAGCGGCACCCGCGTAATGTCGACTCCCGGTCCGGCGAAGAGGGCGGACAGGCCGAGATAGCCGGCGAGCAGCGCGGATGCGCTGATCCAATCCTGCCAGAACCCGCGCCACGGGAATCGCGCCTCGATCCCCTCGAGCACCAGCATGGTCAACGACCAGAGCATTATCGCGCTGCCGAATGGCTGTCCGCTGAACAGATCGTCGAATGCCCCCAGCGGCAGTCCGATCCACAGCGGCAGCACCCCAGGGCGTACCAGCCGCCAGGCGAGGAACATCATGTAGCCGAGCGGGGGCATCACCGGCCCGGCGGCGATCAACGGCAGCACCGGGACAAGCGAGCCCAACAGGATCGTCACCAGTGGCAGTCCGTGGACGAGCAGCGCCGAATGGTCGCGATTGATCTTCTTGCCGAAAGGGTCGCGGCGCGCTCGCGGGTTGATTTCGCTGATCACTTGTCCGCTCCCGAAGGCTTCCCCGTCCCGGCCCCGGACTCGCCCTGGCTCGCGCCGGGCACCCATACCGGTTCAACCGCGACCTCGACCGCTGCGGCCGGATTGGCGAGCACGCGCGCGATCGCCCCGTCGCGCATCACCCGGCTGACCACCGCGACCGCGGTTCCCGGACGGTAAATGCCGCCCGCGCCCGAAGTGACGAACACGTCGCCGGGCTTCAGGGGATTGATCCCGAGATTGATCAACCTGATCCGCAGCGTACCGTCCGAACGCCCTTGGGCGAAAGCCACCACTTCGTCGTTTGCGCGGCGCACCGGGACCATGCTCGCGCCGTCGGTGATCAGCAGCACGCGCGCGCTGGAATCGCCGGCTTCGAGCACGCGCCCGATCAACCCCCGGGGCGAGGTTACCGGCATGCCGGGGCCGACGCCCTGGTCGCGGCCGGCCGAGAGGTAGGCGATCCGCCGCGTGCTGGCAGAGGTCGAGCCGACCAGGAGCGCGAAGGCCACCGGCGGGGCGTCGCTCTGTTTGAGGCCGAGCAACGCCTTGAGCTGGCGATTCTCCTCGCGCAGCGCGTCGGCTTCGGCAAGCTGGACATGCGCGGCATGTGCCTCTGCCCGCAGCCGGGCGTTTTGCGCGCCGGCACGGAAATAGCCGGCGATGGAGTCGACCAGGCCAAGGCCGCCGCTGCGCCCGGCGGCGCCCGCTTCGCCCGCTGGCGCGACCACGTCGGTCGCTTCCTCGCGGAGGCCGGCGAAGGTCTCGGGCTTCCACAGGGAAATACCGAGCAATGCCGCCCCGGCGAGCGCGCCCAGCGCGGCCACGACAAAGCCGGTGAAGACGCTGTACTGCGCCTTCTTCGAATGTCCCCTGCGGCGATGCGCCGGCCGCGCCATTCTGGTCCTTTTCCCCTTCGTGGCCGGCGGGGCCCGCGGGGCTGGACGCCGGCCGCTGCGCCTTACGCGGTCATCAACACGCCGCGGTAGATTGGATCTTCCATCGCCCGACCGGTGCCCAGCGCGACGCAAGACAACGGATCCTCGGCGATGCTAACCGGCAGGCCGGTCTCTTCGCGCAAATGCTCGTCGAGCTGCCGGATCAGTGCGCCGCCTCCGGTAAGCACGATCCCCTGGTCGACGATGTCGGCGGCGAGCTCGGGCGCGGTGTTCTCGAGCGCGATCCGCACGCCCTCGACGATCGCCCCGATCGGCTCGCTTAGCGCTTCGGCGATATTGGCCTGGTTGATGGTGATTTCCTTGGGGACGCCGTTCACGAGGTCGCGCCCCTTGATGGTGAAGCTTTCGCCCACGCCGTCGTCGGGCACCACGGCGACACCGTAATCCTTCTTGATCCGCTCGGCAGTCGCATCGCCGATCAACAGATTGTGGTGGCGGCGGACGTAGGAGACGATCGCCTCGTCCATCTTGTCGCCGCCGGTCCGCACGCTGGTGGTGTAGGCGAGCCCGCGCAGGCTGAGCACCGCGACTTCGGTTGTTCCGCCGCCAATGTCGACCACCATCGAGCCGACCGGTTCGGTCACCGGCATGTCGGCGCCGATCGCCGCGGCCATCGGCTCCAGGATCAGGAACACTTCGCTGGCGCCGGCATTGCTCGCCGCATCGCGTATCGCGCGGCGTTCGACCGAGGTCGAGCCGGAAGGCACGCAGACGACGATCTCCGGATAGCGCAGCAGGCTACGCTTGCCGTGGACCTTGCGGATGAAGTGCTTGATCATCTCTTCGGCGATCTCGATGTCGGCGATCACCCCGTCGCGCAGCGGGCGGATCGCCTCGATGCTGTCGGGGGTCTTGCCCATCATCATCTTGGCATCGTCGCCGACCGCCTTGACACGCTTGATCCCGTTGGTCGTCTCGATCGCGACCACCGAAGGCTCGTTGAGCACGATCCCGCGATCCTGGACGTAGACCAGCGTGTTGGCCGTCCCGAGATCGATTGCCATGTTCTGCGAACCGAACTTGAAGAACTTGGAAAGGAAGGAACTCATTCAGGGATTCCGTATGGTTTGCGGCCCGTTACCGCATGAAGTCAGGACAAGGTTCGCCGTACTGCGACGAAGAGTGGCGCGTGCTTAACCCAAGGTTTGTGCAAAGGCCAAAATTTTGTGCGGACAGCGTCGCTTTTTCCGCGCAGTTCGCCTCGAAATCCGGGTGGATCGGCGTTAGGCTGTGAATATGCCGCACATTCGTCGCTTGCCCGAAACCCTCGTCAACCGCATCGCGGCGGGCGAAGTGGTCGAGCGGCCGGCCGCGGCGCTCAAGGAACTGGTCGAGAACGCGATCGACGCGGGTGCGACGCGGATCGCCGTGGCGATCGCAGATGGTGGCTTGTCGCGCATCGAGGTGACCGACGATGGCTGCGGCATGTCGCCGCAAGAGACAGAGCTCGCGCTCGAGCGGCACGCGACGTCCAAGCTTCCCGACGAGGCGATCGAGCAGGTAACCACGCTCGGCTTTCGCGGAGAAGCGCTGCCGAGCATCGCCAGTGTCGCGCGGCTGACGCTCGAAAGCCGCGTGCGCGGAGCCGAACAGGGCTGGAAGCGGGTGATCGACCACGGTTGCCTTGCCGGGGAGGGCCCCGCCGCGCTCCCGCCCGGCACACGGGTGCGGGTCGAACAACTCTTTGCCAAGGTGCCCGCGCGGCGCAAGTTCCTGCGCACCGGGCGCAGCGAATATGCCGCCTGCCTCGACGTGGTCCGGCGGTTCGCCATGGCGCGGCCCGACATCGCATTCAGCCTCGATCACGGCGAGCGGCGGATTTTCGCGGTGCAGGGCGGGGAGGACGCCGAGACGCGTGTCGCCAGGATCATCGCCCGCGAACTGGCCGAGAACGGCATCTCTCTGGAGTTCGAACGGGGCGGCATGCGGCTTGCCGGGATCGCCGGGCTGCCGACCTACAACCGTGGGGTAGCCGACCACCAATATCTGTTCGTCAATGGCCGGCCGGTGAAGGACCGGCTGCTCGCCGGTGCGGTGCGCGGGGCCTATGCCGACATGCTCGCACGTGACCGGCACGCGGTGCTTGCATTGTTCCTCACGCTGCCGCCCGAGGATGTCGACGTCAACGTCCACCCGGCCAAGACCGAGGTGCGCTTCCGCGACGCCGCCGGGGTGCGCGGGTTCATCGTCTCGGGCCTGCGCCAGGCGCTGGCGAGCGGCGACAAGCGCAGCGCGCAGACACCCGATGTCGCGGCGATGGGGCGCTGGCAGCAAGAACCGCTATCGCGCTCAAGCAGCGGGCCGGTGGGAGCCGAAGGCCAGCCGTTAGCGCGAGAGGAAGTTTCCCCCGCGCTGCGCTCGATTTTCTCTGGACGCGATTGGAGCGCGCCGCAATCGCGCGTGGGCGAGGCGGGGCGGGCGTGGAAATCCTACGCAGCCGAGGTGATGGCGGCGCCTCAGGGCAGGGCGGAGACGGCTGAAGCCTTGCCCGAAGATGTCGAGCAATTCCCGCTCGGCATCGCTCGCGGACAGGTCGCGCTCACCTACATCGTCGCCGAGGCCGCTGACGGGCTGGTGATCGTCGACCAGCATGCCGCGCATGAACGCCTGGTGCTCGAGCGGCTACGTTCGGCGGGCGCGGGCGACAAGGCGGCGGCGAGCCAGGCCTTGCTGATGCCCGAGGTGGTCGAGCTCGACGAACCCGCCTGCGACCGGCTCGAGGAGCAGGCGGAGAAGTTCGCCACGCTCGGCCTCGCGCTCGAACGCTTCGGCCCTTCCGCGATGCTGGTCCGGGCGCTGCCCGGCGCGCTCGCCAAGGCCGATCCGGCGGCGTTGCTGCAGGACCTTGCCGACGACCTCGCCCAGCACGGCGAATCCCTATTGCTCGACGAGAAGATCGAGCATGTCCTCGCGACAATGGCGTGCCACGGTTCGGTGCGGGCAGGGCGCGTGCTCGGCGTCGCCGAGATGAACGCGCTTCTGCGCGAAATGGAGCGTACCCCGCGCTCGGGTCAGTGCAATCACGGTCGCCCGACCTGGGTCAAGCTGTCGATGAACGACGTCGAAAAGCTGTTCGGCCGGAAGTAGCGTCTAGCCCGCCTGGCCCGCCGCCTCTCGGGTGCGGATCATGATGATCGAGACCATTTCGAGCACTTTTTCGCCATGCTGGTTGAACGTGGCGGTGCGGCTCTTGAGGATGCCCATTCCGGGCTTCGATTTGCTGCGGCGCTTTTCGAGCAGCTCGGTCTCGCAGCTCAGAACGTCGCCGGGATAGACCGGCCTCAGCCAGCGCAGCTCGTCTATCCCCGCCGCGCCGAGCGCCGCGACCGGCTCGTGCCTGCGGTTCTCCACCATCATCGCCATGGTCATCGAACAAGTGTGCCAGCCGCTCGCGGCAAGCCGGCCGAAATGGGTCTTCGCCGCGGCCTCGTCGTCGAGGTGGAACGGTTGCGGGTCATATTTGCCGGCAAATTCGAGAACTTCCTCGCGGGTCACCTCGTAGCGGCCGAACCGGCACGTCTCGCCCACTTCAAAGTCTTCGAAATGGCGCAAGTTCTCAGACATTGAACTTGAACAGCATGACGTCGCCATCCTGGACGAGGTATTCCTTGCCTTCCTGGCGCAGCTTGCCCGCTTCGCGTGCGCCCGCTTCGCCGCCCAATGCGATATAATCCGCGTAGGAAATGGTCTCCGCCCGGATGAAGCCCTTCTCGAAATCGGTGTGGATTTCGCCAGCCGCCTGCGGTGCCTTCGCCCCTTCGGGGAAAGTCCAGGCGCGCGCTTCCTTGGGTCCGGCGGTGAAAAAGGTCTTGAGCCCGAGCAGCTCGTATCCCGCGCGGATCACCCGGGCGAGACCGGTTTCCGAAAGGCCGAGCGTTTCGAGATATTCGGCGCGTTCGCCGGGCTCCATCCCGACCAGCTCGGCCTCGATCGCGGC
>Ga0316583_10000721_pt1 | contig 10259 bp, 8 predicted proteins | sample J_170502JBrBrA_D_FD_204513 | JGI IMG/M metagenome (GOLD analysis project Ga0316583, IMG submission 204513) | Rhizosphere microbial communities from salt marsh grasses in Alabama, United States - J_170502JBrBrA | ecosystem: Host-associated > Plants > Roots > Rhizosphere | place: USA: Alabama... | reverse complement strand
GCGGTGGGCGGATCGTCGCGCTCGATCCCGCGCGGATGCCGATTGGGCTCGTCGCGCGGCTGCGCCCGCACCGGCTTGGCTGGACGCGGTACGCCTTCGCGCTCGGCAGCCGGCTGGCGACCACCACCAGGCCCGGCGCGCGGCTGCGGATGGTCGAATATCGCGGGGTGCCGAGCGCGGCGATGATCTACGACCGCCAGCCGATCGTCGACCATTTCCGCCAAGCCGCGCCCGGCCTGCTCTTGGGCCTGATGGACCTGCGCGGCTCGCCGCCGTTCTTCTTTACGTTGCGGAGGGAATAGGGCGGAAGGGCCGAGCCTGCCCTACTGGCAGGCGAGGCATTCCTCGTAATCGGTCTGGCCCGCGCCCGCGCTCAATTCGATCTTCGGCGCATCGGCGGTGTTGTCCGCCTCGACCCCGCCGGCGAAGCCCGCACGTTGCACGCTCTTGGAGCGCAAATAATAGAGCGACTTGATGCCCTTCTCCCACGCCTGGAAGTGGAGCATCATCAGGTCCCACTTGTCGACGTCGGCCGGGATGAACAGGTTAAGGCTCTGCGCCTGGTCGATGAACGGCGCGCGGTCGGCGGCGAATTCGAGCAGCCAGCGCTGGTCCATCTCGAAGCTGGTCTTGAACACCGCCTTTTCCTCCGGCGAGAGAAAATCGAGGTGCTGGACCGAACCGCCGCGCTCGAGGATCGAGTTCCAGACGTTGTTCGAATCCTTGGCTTTGGTTTCGAGCAGCTTCTCGAGATAGGGGTTCTTGACCACGAAGCTGCCCGAGAGCGTCTTGTGGGTGTAGATGTTCGCCGGGATCGGCTCGATGCAGGCGCTGGTGCCGCCGCAGATGATGCTGATCGAGGCGGTCGGTGCGATCGCCATCTTGCAGGAAAAGCGTTCCATCACGCCCATTTCCTCGGCGTCGGGGCACGGTCCGCGCTCCTTGGCGAGCATCATCGAGGCCTCGTTGGCCTTGGCGTTGATGTGCTTGAACATCCTGAGGTTCCACGCCTTGGCCATCGCGCTTTCGATGCCGATGCACTTCGACTGGAGGAAGGAGTGGAAGCCCATTACCCCCATGCCGACCGAACGTTCGCGGCTGGCGGAGTACTTGGCGCGCGCCATTTCGTCTGGCGCGCGGTCGATGTAATCCTGCAGCACGTTGTCGAGGAAGCGCATCACGTCCTCGATGAAGCGCTTGTCTTCCGACCACTCGTCCCACCGCTCGAGGTTCAATGACGAGAGGCAGCACACCGCGGTGCGATCGTTGCCGAGGTGGTCGACCCCGGTCGGCAGGGTAATTTCGCTGCACAGGTTCGAGGTCGAGACCTTGAGGCCGAGCTCGCGGTGATGCTTGGGCATCATCCGGTTCACCGTGTCGGAGAACACGATATAGGGCTCACCCGTCGCAAGCCGCGTCTCGACCAGCTTCTGGAACAGGCTGCGCGCATCGACCGTGCTGCGGACCGAGCCGTCGCGCGGACTCTTGAGCTCGAACTCCTCGCCGTTCCGCACCGCTTCCATGAACTCGTCGGTGACGAGCACGCCGTGGTGGAGGTTCAAGGCCTTGCGGTTGAAGTCGCCCGAAGGCTTCCTGATCTCGAGGAACTCCTCGATCTCGGGATGCGAGATGTCGAGATAGCACGCCGCCGAGCCGCGCCGCAGCGAACCCTGGCTGATCGCGAGCGTCAGGCTGTCCATCACGCGGACGAACGGGATGATCCCGCTGGTCTTGCCGTTCAAGCCGACCGGCTCGCCGATCCCGCGGACATTGCCCCAATAGGTGCCGATCCCGCCGCCGCGCGAAGCGAGCCAGACGTTTTCGTTCCAGGTGCCGACGATCCCCTCGAGGCTGTCGGAAACCGAATTGAGGTAGCAGCTGATCGGCAACCCGCGATTTGTGCCCCCGTTCGAGAGCACCGGTGTCGCGGGCATGAACCACAGTCGCGAGATGTAATCGTAGAGCCTTTGGGCATGCTCCGCATCGTCGGCATAGGCATCGGCGACGCGCGCGAACAGATCCTGGAAATTCTCGCCGGGCAGCAGATAGCGGTCGGTCAGCGTCTCCTTGCCGAATTCAGTGAGCAGTTCGTCGCGGGCTTCGTCGGTCTGGACGTCGAACCTGCGCGGGCGGACGGACTTGGTGTTTTCCGCCGGCTGCGCGGCAGCCTTCACCGCCTCGGCCATCGCCGAAGCGGCGGCTTCCTCAATCACCAGATCATCCGAGCCTGCGTCGCGCTTTTCCATCTTCACCGCCGGATCGTATTCCGCCTTGGGGAGCTCTATCCCGGGTTTGCCCCCGACCCGCTTTTCCGCCTCGACTGCATCGCCGTCCGCGATCGCGCCATCGGTATCGTCAAGGCCCATCGCCGCCTCGTCGCCAGTCCTGAAATCCATCCATCTGCCCCCGAAACTTGTCCATCTTAAGACAACGGTTCATGCCGCCCTTTGTTCCGCTTTCGTTCGAATCGGCAGCAAGACACCCAGACTACCAATTCGACGCGAACAAAAGGGAAAAACTTTTCCCCATTCTATCCCCAGTCGCGGCCGGAAGAGACCTGAGTTGACTCCCACTCCGTCCCCGGACGCGCGCTTCGCACGCACGGGATAGAATCTAGGTCTTGTGGGTACCCCCGGCAAGTCGACCACTAGCCATAGTGCTTGAGGCGCGATTCGCGCGCAAGAGGGTAAATAACGGATTCACCATATATATCACTGGAATGACTGGGTGTATTGCTCTTGCAATACGCCGCGACGCGTGGAGCGAACTTGGCTGGCGTGACGCGCAAGGGAAAAAATGAATCGGTGAAAAAAATTTTGCCGGCGCGAGGCGATGCTGGGGTAGGATGCGGGCGATGACGATCATGCCTGATTGGGAAGCGCAATTGCCGGCCGAACTGGTCGAGGAATTGCGCGCGCTCCACGCCGGGCCCAAGCGCATCTATCACGACTGGCGGCATGTGGAAGAGATGCTCGCGCTGTTCGGCGAGATCGAATCGCGATTGCACGATCCGCGCGCGGTGCTGGTCGCGCTGCTGTTCCACGACGCGGTCTACGATCCCCATTCGGTCGACAACGAGCGTTCGAGCGCCGAGCTGCTCACCTCGCTCGCGGACGGCGCGCTGCCGCCCGAGAGCCTCGATCGCGCCCGCGAAATGGTGCTGGCGACGGTTGGCCATGCGCTGCCCGGGGGGCTTTCCAAGGAAGAGGGCGAGGACCTGGCCCATTTCCTCGACCTCGACCTCGCGATCCTCGGCGCAGACCCGGCGCGCTACGCCGAATACGAGGCGCAAATCCGGCGCGAATATGCCGACATCCCGGAAGACACCTATCGCCCGGCACGCGCGGCGATCCTCCAGCGGTTCCTCCGGCGCGAGCCGATCTATTTCACCGATTGGGGCCGCGCGAAGTTCGAGGCGCAGGCGCACGCAAATCTCGCCCGCTCGATCGTGCAATTGCGGGGCACCGGCGCCCCTGCCGGGTGATGCTGCCCGAAAGGCCCGGCCACCTCAGGCGGCTTCGGTTTCCCTTGTCATGCCGAGATAGACCGTAAAGTCGGCCGGCGGCGGGATGGTTTGCCCGTCGACCGCAAAGCCGGCATAATTCTTCGCCGCGACATCCTTGCAGATCGCGCGATAGGTCCCGACCCCGCCGATATAGGGCATGAAGACGCGTGGCTTTCCCGGGATATTGGCGCCGACATACCAGCTGTCGGCCTGCATGAAGATCGTCGGCGCCGCGACCGCGCTGACGTGCTCGCCCCAGGCGTCCTCGGCTTCGGCGAGCGGCTCGACCGTCGCGGCCCCGCACCGCCGCAATTCGGCGAGCAGCCCGGCGATCCATTCGACATGCTGTTCGATCGAGACGACCATGTTCGAAATCACCGAAGGGCTGCCCGGCCCGGTGACGGTGAACAGGTTGGGAAACCCGGCGCACATCAGACCGAGATAGGAGCGCGGGCCTTCGGCCCACTTGTCCTTCAACGCCGCGCCGCCCTTGCCGCGGATGTCGATCCTGGCGAGCGTTCCGGTCATCGCGTCGAAGCCGGTCGCAAGCACGATGATGTCGGCCGGGTACAGCTTCTCGGACGTCTGGACGCCTTCGGGCGCGATCCGCTCGATCGGCGTGGCGTTGAGGTCGACCAGCTCGACATTCTCGCGGTTGAAGGTCGCGTGGAAGCCGGTATCGACGCACAGCCGTTTCGAGCCCATCGGATGGCTCGCCGGGCACAACAATTCGGCGACATCGGGATCGCTCACCGTCTCGCGAATCTTGGCGCGCAGGAACTCGGCCACGCGGTCCGCGGCCTCGGCGGACAGGATGGTGTCCGGGTGGGTGTTGAGGAAGCCGCCCAGTCCGCCGATCTCCCAGCGCCGCTCGAGATCCTCGCGCAATTCGTCCGGCGGCGTTGCGAGAATTGGCTCGAGGCTTTGCGGCGGCCCGCTTCCGACCCCGCCGGGCGAATGGCGCTCGAGCGCGCGCAATTCGCGGTAGCCCGCCTTGATCGCGGCCTGCTCTTCGCTGGCCAAGGGGCGGTTATGGGCGGGTACGGTGAAATTCGCGGTGCGCTGGAACACGGTGACGTGGTCCGCCTCTCGCGCGATCACCGGGATCGACTGGATGCCGGAAGAGCCGGTGCCGATCACCGCGACGCGCTTGCCGGCAAAGTCCACACCTTCATGCGGCCACAGCCCGGTGAGGTAAGTCTCGCCCGCGAAATCGCCGAGCCCGGAGATGTCGGGCCGGTTGGGCGAGGACAGGCAGCCGGTGCCCATGATGCAATAATGCGCGGCGAGGCGCTCGCCGCGGTCCATCTCGACGGCCCACAGCGCCGCACCCTCGTCCCAGCAGGCGGCCGTGACGCGCGTGTCGAAGGCGATATCGCGCCGCAAATCGAAGCGCTCGGCCACGTGCCGGAGGTAGTGCAGGATTTCGGGCTGCGAGGCGTAGCGCTCGGTCCATTCCCATTCCTGCTCGAGTTCGGGCGAGAAGGAATAGGAATATTCCATGCTTTCGATGTCGCAGCGCGCGCCGGGATAGCGGTTCCAGTACCAGGTTCCGCCGACGTCGGACCCGGCCTCGATCACCCGCGCGGAAAGCCCCAGCTCGCGCAGCTTGTAGAGCATGTAGAGCCCGGTGAAGCCGGCCCCGACCACGATCGCATCGTAATCCGCTTTCGCCATCGCATGCTCTCCCATCGCGAAGGGGGAAAGACTGCGCGGCAAGCGGGCCGCCGTCAATCAGCTAAGGCACCAGCACCGTGTCTTCCGGCGGCTCCAATGTTTCGGGATAATCGAGGATATAGTGCAGCCCGCGGCTCTCGTGGCGCTTGAGCGCCGAACGCACGATGAGGTCCGCGCATTGCAGCAGGTTCCTGAGTTCGATCAGATCGGTGGTCACTCGGAAGTGACCGTAATAATCGTCGACCTCGCCGGTCAGCAGGTTGATCCGGTGCTGCGCGCGTTCGAGCCGCTTGGTGGTGCGCACGATCCCGACGTAGTTCCACATGAAGCGGCGGATCTCGGTCCAGTTCTGCTTGATCACCACTTCCTCGTCGGAATCGGTCACCCGGCTTTCGTCCCACGGGCGCACCGGCGGCGGGGCTTCGAATTCGTCCCATTTCTCGAGGATGTCGCGCGCGGCGGCCTCGCCGAACACGAAACATTCGAGCAGCGAATTCGAGGCGAGCCGGTTCGCGCCGTGGAGCCCGCTCTCGGTGCATTCGCCCGCTGCATAAAGCCCGGGCAGGTCGGTGCGTCCATTGAGGTCGATCAGGATCCCGCCGCAGGTGTAATGCTGCGCGGGCACCACCGGGATCGGCTCTTTCGTCATGTCGATCCCGAGGGTGAGCAGCTTCTCGTGGATCGTCGGGAAATGCTCGGTGACGAACCCGGCACCCATATGGCTGATGTCGAGATGGACGTAATCGAGCCCGAAGCGCTTGATCTCGGCGTCGATCGCGCGGGCAACCACGTCGCGCGGGGCGAGCTCCATCCGCTCGGGATCGTAATATTCCATGAAGCGCTTGCCGGTGCGCGGGTTGATGAGCTTGCCGCCCTCGCCGCGAACCGCCTCGGTGATGAGGAAGTTCTTGACCTTGAAATTGTAGAGGCAGGTCGGGTGGAACTGCATCATCTCCATGTTGGAAACGCGCGCGCCCGCGCGCCAGGCCATCGCGATCCCGTCGCCGGTCGCGCCCGATGGCGCAGTCGAGAAGCGGTAGACGCGCCCCGCCCCGCCCGCCGCCATCACCGTGGCGTGCGCGGTATAGACCTCGACCTTGTCCGTCTGGGTGTTGAGCGCATAGGCGCCCCACACCCGGCCCGAACCCGAATATTTGAGCTCGTGCTTGCCGGTGATGAGGTCGATGCAGCTGTGGTTTGGCAGCAGGGTGATGTTGGGGTTTTCCTCGGCCGCCTTGAGCAGCGCCGCCTCGACCGCCCAACCCGTGGCATCGGCGACGTGGACGATCCGGCGGTGCGAATGGCCGCCTTCGCGGGTGAGGTGAAGGTCCTCGCCCTCGGTGTTGAACGGCACGCCGAGCTTCACCAGCCGGTCTATTGCGTGCGGCGCGCGCTCGATCACGAACTCCACTGTCTCGCGCCGGTTGAGCCCGGCGCCCGCGACCATCGTGTCCCTGATGTGATCCTCGAACGTGTCGCCCGCGCCCAGCACCGCGGCGATCCCGCCCTGCGCCCAGGCGGTCGAGCCACTGGTCAGTTCGCCCTTGGCGAGCACCAGCACCTTGCGCTCCTCGGCGAGCGCCAGCGCCGCGGTGAGCCCCGCCGCGCCCGAGCCGATCACGAGGACGTCGTGTTCCCTCACGCCGCTTCCCGCTCGCTGGTGAGCTGGACGAACACGTCCTCGAGGTCGGCCTCGTGGGTCGAGACGTCGACGATCGCAAAGCCCTGCGTCTGGACGATGTCGAGTACCTGCCCGGCGCTGACTTTCGCCTTTTCATAGGCGATCGCCATCATCCGCTCGCCGGTCTTCTCGCTCCTCAGGAACGCCTCGTTGGCGGGAGGATCTGTGAAATCCCGGTCGACCGTGATCTCGACCACCTTCTCGCCGATCGTCGAGACCAGCTCGCGGGTCGGCTTGTTGGCGATCAGCTTGCCGTGGTTGATGATCGCGATCCGCTCGCACAGTTCCTCGGCCTCTTCGAGGTAGTGGGTGGTGAGCACCACCGTCACCCCTTGCGCGTTGAGCTCGCGCACCAGAACCCACAGCTGGCGGCGCAGTTCGACATCAACCCCGGCGGTCGGCTCGTCGAGCACCAGGATCGGCGGCGAATGGACCAGCGCCTTGGCAATCAGCAGGCGGCGCTTCATCCCGCCCGAAAGCGTGCGCGAATAGGCGTCGCGCTTGTCGGCGAGGTGGACCGCCTCGAGCAGCTCCATCGAGCGCCGCAAGGGCTTGGCGATGCCCCACAGCCCGCCAGTGTTCTCGAGCACTTCGAACGGGGTGAAGAACGGGTCGAACACGATTTCCTGGGGGACGATCCCGATCGAGGCCTTGGCGTTCCTCATGTCCTTGTCGATGTCGTGGCCCCAAACCTCGATCGTGCCGCTGGTCTTCATCACCAGCCCTGCCATGATGTTGATCAGCGTGCTCTTGCCCGCTCCGTTGGGGCCCAAAAGGCCGAAGATCCCGCCCTGCGGGACGTCAAAACTGACCCCGTCAAGCGCGAGCTTGCCCTCCCCCGAGCCGCTCGGGGCATAGCGCTTGACGAGATCGCGGATCGATATTGCTGCCGGTCTTGCTGCCATCGGCACCCCATTGGGCCAGCAATTTGCCCGCGTAAAGAGCGGCGTGAATTGCGCTGCCCAGGGGGCGGGGCAAACGCGAAGGCCATGGCCGGACCCAAGGCTCCAATCACGGCTTCGCCGGGGCCCAACGCGGGCGCCGATCCCGATTTCGCAGCGGCGGGCCGGCCGTTTCTTCGAGCGATATTGCGGTTTGGCGCCAAGGGCGATAGGGGGCGCGAGAGATGATCGAGCCGCCTGAAACCACCCTGGTCGAGACCGCCCGCGTGTGCTGCGACGGTTCGGGCGGAATCCGCCCCGGCGCGGGCTACCGCCCCGCCGCGCTCGGGCATCCGCGCGTCTGGCTCGAGATCGACGAGCACGGCTATGTCGATTGCGGCTATTGCGACCGCCGGTTCATCCTCAAGGGCGGTCCGGCCGAGGGAGTGGACCAGGCCAGTCTGCCCGACATTTCCGAAGGCGCCTCGAACACCTCGCGCTAGGCTTGCGCTTTCGCAAACCGGCCAAGCCGCTTATATCGGGCGCATGACCCCAACAGATCCGCGCAGCCACCTCTACGCCGAGGGCAAGCTCTCACCCGATGAAGCCTTGGCGCTCGCCGCCAGGACGCTCGCGAATTGCGACGATGGCGAACTCTACCTCCAGTTCGCTGCCAGCGAGTCTTTCACCTTTGACGACGGGCGCCTCAAGACCGCCGATTACTCGCGCGATTCGGGTTTCGGCCTGCGCGGCGTGACCGGCGAGATGACCGGCTTCGCCCACGCCAACGACGTCAGCGCGGCGGCGATCGCCCGCGCCGGGGAGACGCTGAAGCTGCTCGACCCGGCGACTGCGAATCCCGCCAAGCCGCCGCACCGCAGCAATCGCCATCTCTACACCGACGCCAGCCCGCTCGACCTCGTGCCCTTTGCGCAGAAGGTCGCGCTGCTCGAGAAGATCGACGCCGCCGCGCGGGCGCGCGATCCTCGTGTATCGCAGGTTTCCGTCGGGATGATCGGCAGCTGGTCGGTGGTCGAGATCGTCCGCGCCGACGGCTTCGTCGCGACCGACGTCCGCCCGCTGGTGCGGCTCAACGTCCAGATCGTCGCCGAAGCCGACGGCCGCCGCGAAACCGGGAACTACGGGATCGGCGGGCGCCATCTCTACGACCGGCTGTTCGAGGAATCGGCCTGGAACGGCGTGATCGACGAAGCGCTCGCCCATGCCCTGGTCAACCTCGAAAGCGTGGCCGCCCCGGCGGGCGAGATGACCGTGCTGCTGGGCCCGGGCTGGCCCGGCGTGCTGCTGCACGAGGCGGTCGGCCACGGGCTCGAGGGCGATTTCAACCGCAAGGGCACCAGCGCCTTTTCCGGCCGCATCGGCGAACGCGTCGCCTCTCCCGGCGTTACAGTGATCGACGACGGTTCGATTCCCGACCGCCGCGGCTCGCTGACGATCGACGACGAGGGTACCCCGACGAGCGAGACGGTGCTGATCGAGGACGGAATCCTCAAGGGCTACATGCAGGATCGCCTGAACGCCCGGCTGTTGGGGATGGAGCCGACCGGCAACGGGCGGCGCGAGAGCTACCAGCATGCTCCGATCCCGCGGATGACCAACACCTTCATGCGCGCGGGGAACGACGACCCGGCCGAGCTTCTCTCGCGGGTGAAGAACGGCATCTACGCCAAGAGCTTCGGCGGCGGGCAGGTCGACATCACCTCGGGCAAGTTCGTGTTCAACTGCACCGAGGCCTACAAGGTCGAGGACGGCAAGCTCGGCCCGCCGATCAAGGGCGCGACGCTGATCGGCGACGGGCCGAGCGTGCTGACCCGCGTGATCGGCATCGGCAACGACATGGAACTCGACCCCGGCATCGGCATGTGCGGCAAGGCCGGGCAAGGCGTGCCTGCGGGCGTCGGCCAGCCGACCCTGCTGATCGACGGGATCACCGTCGGCGGGACGGGCTAGGCGTGCTTCGGTCAGCAAAAGTTCAGGCAAGCTTGCGCAACCTCGCCAAATCATTTGGAGATCGAACCATGCGCAAGATCATCGCCGCCCTCGCCGTCGGCGCCCTCGCGATTTCCGCGAGCGGCAGCGTTGCCGCCAAGGCGAAAAAGACGGGCGAGGAACAACTGGCAGAAATGCTCAAGGGCCGCGTTGCCGGAACGCCGGTGAGTTGCATCCCGACCTACCGCAACGTCAATTCGACCATCATCGACAAGACCGCGATCGTCTGGCGCGATGGCCGGACGATCTACGTCAATCGTACCCGGAACCCACAGAATCTCGACTGGAACGACATCCTGGTTATCCAGAAGTTCAGCGCGTCCCAGCTGTGCAAGCTCGACACCGTGAACACGATCGATCGCGGCGGCGGCTTCCTCACCGGGGTTGTGTTCCTGACCGACTTCGTGCCCTACACGCTGCCTGAAAAGGGTGCGGCGGCGGACAAGAGCTAGCAGCCGCGGATGGCTGCTGCCCAGCGCCGTTGGGCGGCGGAATTGCTGCATTT
>Ga0316583_10000719_pt1 | contig 10266 bp, 8 predicted proteins | sample J_170502JBrBrA_D_FD_204513 | JGI IMG/M metagenome (GOLD analysis project Ga0316583, IMG submission 204513) | Rhizosphere microbial communities from salt marsh grasses in Alabama, United States - J_170502JBrBrA | ecosystem: Host-associated > Plants > Roots > Rhizosphere | place: USA: Alabama... | reverse complement strand
AAGCCGTGGACCTTCTCCATGACCCTGGTGGCCATCGACTACTCCTTCTGGGAGTTCAAGGTGTGGCTGCCCCGCTCCATGCGGGTGGAGGGAGAGGTGCGGGTGGGCGTCCTCAAGATGCCCATCGCCTTCGACGTGGCGTACAGCATCGAGTCGGTGACCCTGGCCAGCGACGCGGACGCACCCCCGCCGGCCGGCACCCGGGAGCGTCACTTCCGGAATCGGGCCGAGGCCATGGCGTTCCTCTCCCAGCTCCTCACGGACAAGGACAGCGTCCGCTACGAGCCGCTGTCCTCCGTCACCCGGCGCGTCGGCAACCGGACGTCCCGGTTCCTCGTTCCGGAGGATCGCTCGATCCTCACCACGAGCCCGTACCTGCCGCCCCCCATCTGGGACGACGCACCGGGCTTCGCCTCGGAGGAGGACCTCCGGAAGACCATGCAGACGCTGGCCGACCTCCCCCAGGTTCCCACCGAGGGCGTCCCCTCGCAGTTCGACTGGGGATGGGCGAGGCAGGACCTGCTGCGCTACAACCGGGTGGAGGGACCCGCGGTGGGCGGCCGCTTCCAGGCCCAGCTCGGCACCTTCGTGGGCCCCGTCGACTTCCGGGCGACGGGCTTCTTCGGCTTCGCCGACCTGCAGCCCAAGGCACGGCTGGAGCTGGAGCGGGCCACGGTGAAGCGGCGCACGACGCTGGGGGGCTACCGGGAGCTCGACTTCACCGAGCCCCGGGGGCGCTACCTGGGACTGGGGAACTCCCTGATGGCCTTCCTCTTCGGCCGGGACGACGGAGACTACTACCTGGCCACGGGAGCCGACCTGATGTGGCGTCCCCCGGAGACGTCGCGCCAGTCGTACAAGGTCAGGCTCTACGGGGAGCGACAGGACCCCCTCTCCAACAAGACGAGCTTCGCCCTCTTCCGTGGCAACGGCGTCTTCCGACCCAACATCCGGGCGGATCGCCTGCAGGAAGTGGGGGGAGAGGTTACCCTGTCTCCCTGGTGGGGGACGGACCCCCTGGCACCCCAGGTGGGGCTCGAGATCTACGGCCAGGGCGCGGCCTGGCGCCACGTCGGCACGACCGAGTCGGAGAGGTACGCGCGGATCCGGACGACTCTGAGGGTGGCGACCTCCCTGGAGGGGGGAACCTGGCGCCTCGGGCTCGAGGCCGCCGGCGGCACCTCCTGGGGACAGGTTCCCCTCCAACGGAACTGGTTCCTGGGCGGCCCCATCACCCTCCGGGGATACGACGTGGCGGCAGTGTCCGGGACGACCTTCACCCGAGGGAGGCTCGAAGTGGCCCGGGTCTTCGCCGACGTCGGGTCGGTGAGCGCCTTCGGGGACATGGGATGGGCGGGTCCCCGCGGGATGCTGAGCCGGGCCCAGCCCCTCTGGGGCGTGGGAATCGGCGGCAGCCTCCTGGACGGACTCGTCCGCATGGACCTCTCCCACGGCCTCCGCGGTCCCGCCAAGTCCCTTCGGTTGGACCTCTACCTCGACGCGATCCTGTAACTCCCCGGGGGCCTAGTGGGGGACCCGGTAGCGCGCCGCGTCGGCGGGACGTCCCCACCGCGTGTACAACTTGACCAGCGCCGCGCCCGCCATGGCCCTCATCGGGTCCCGCGAGCCGGCCTCCGCCCTCAGCACGGGATAAGCCGCGAGAAGGAGGGGTTCGGCTTCGCCGAGACGGTCCTGGTGGACGAGCCACGCGCCGAGCGCAGTCTCCGCCCCGGCAATGTCCCGATCACCCGCAGGCCGGTTGGCGCGCTCGATCTGGAGCGCCTGGCGCAGGACCGGTTCTGCCTGCGCGTACCTTCCCATCTTCATCAGGGCCATGCCGCGATCCATCAGCGGTTGACCGAGGCGGGCGGCGGGCGCCTCTCCCGCCTCCAGATCGGAGATCACCCTGCGGAGCATCGCCTCGGCCTCACGGTAGCGTCCCTGCCAGTACAAGGCGTCCGCGAGGTTCCCGCGCACTATCGCCGTCCAGGGATTCGTCGGCCCGCGGAGCGCGGCGTACACCACGACCGCCTCGCGGAACAGCGGCTCGGCCCCGGACGGATCGCCCCGGCGGCGCACGAGAAACCGGGCGAGATCGTTCAGCGCGCTGGCCGTGGGAAGGCTCCGGTCGCCGTACGCCTTCCGACACATGGCCACCGATTGGCGGTAACGGCGCTCGGCGCCGGAGAAGTCGCCCTCGGCGTCGAGGACGCGGGCATAGTTTCCCATGCTGGCCGCGAGCTCCGGATGTCCGGGAGGGAGGATCTTCTCGCGAATCGAGAGCGCTTCGGCGACGAACGGCTCGGCCTCCGCCACCTTGCCCCTCCGCAGCAGGATGTCCCCGAGGCTGCCCAGGCTGTTCGCCAGGTCCGGGTGGTCGGGTGCGAGAATGGTCCGCCGGATGGCGACGGACTCCCGCATCCGGGCCTCGGCGGAGTCCAGGTGTCCCTGGTTCTCGTCCATCCAGCCGAGGTTGACGAGTGCCCCGGCCAGGTCCGCCCGGCCGCTGTCGGCGTTCGCCCGGTCGATGTCGACGGCCTCCTCGAGCGCCGGTCTGCCGTGCGCCAGATCGCCCTTCACCTGGAGCGCGAGGGCATAGTCCTGGAGCGCCCTCGCCGTCTCGAGGCTGCGGGGGCCCAGACGCCGGCGCGCGAGCTCCACCGCGCGCTTCCCGTACCGGACGGCCGAGTCGGGCTGTCCCATCCTGGTGAAGAGCGAGGCCAGGCTCCCATACCTCGTGATCGTCTCCCGATCGTCGGCTCGGCCGGACGCGAGCTCCAGCTTCAGGGCTTCCCGTCCCAGTGCGACGGCCTTCGCTTCCTGTCCCAGCTCCCCCTCGACATCCGCGATCGAGCCCAGCATCGTGGCCCGAAGGCCGGGTTGACCCTGAAGGCTCTTCCTGATCCGCTCCGTTCCCCGGTCCAGCATCTGGACGACCGTGATCGTGTCACCGCGGGCCTCGGGGGGGCTGGCGCCCTTGAAGAGGTCGAGCAGGAGCTGAGAGACCTGCTGCGCACGGTCCCGTTCCCGTGTGACGTGGCGGGCCTCCGCGGCCAGGCTCAGGGCGGAGGCGAGGAGGACAGCCGCCATCGCGGAGGAGGCCGCCACGCCGACCGGGTGCCGCCGCACGAACTTGCCGGCTCGGTAGGCGGCGGTCTCCGGGCGGGCCACGACCGGCAGGCCCACCAGGTGCCGCCGGATGTCCTCGGAGAGCTGCTCGACGGAGTCGTAGCGCCGCCCCGGCTCCTCGCGGAGAGCCCGGAGGACGATGTTGTCCAGGTCGCCCCGAAGCTGGCGCTTCAGCCGCTCCGGCGTGACCCCGCGGGCCGTCGCGATGGCGGCCTGGTCCGGTAGCGGCTCACCCTCGCCGCCGGCCGGCTCTCCGGGGCGCGGGGTCGGCGGTGACGCAGGCGGTCGCGCCTCCGTTCTCCCGGTGACGATCGAGGAGGGCCTCTCCACGTCGCGGATGCGTCCGGACGCGGCTCCGGGCGTCGCGGGCGCGGGGCCCTCGAGGCGTGGACGGCGGCCGGTGAGCAGCCCGAAGAGGAGGAGCCCCAGCTGGTAGACGTCGCTGGCGGTCGTCACCGGCTCACCCCGTAGCTGCTCGGGCGACGCATACTCCGGCGTCAGGAGTCGCTGGCCCGTTCCCGTCCGGGCCGCCTGAGGGAACGCCTCCGGGTCCAGCACCTTGGCGATCCCGAAATCCAGGAGCTTCACCGCTCCGTCGGCCGTCACGAGGATGTTGCCCGGCTTCAGGTCGCGATGCACGACGAGCTTCCGGTGGGCGTCCTGCACCGCGCCGCATACGGTGCGGAAGAGCTCGAGCCGCTCCCGGACCGTGAGACGGCTCGCGTCGCAGTAGCGGTCCAGGGGCTCCCCCTCGACGTACTCCATGACGAAGTAGGGGCTGCCCTCCTCGGTGATCCCGGCGTCCAGCAGGCGTGCGATGTTCGGGTGATTGATGCGCGCCAGGATCTGACGCTCCGCCAGGAACCGCCTGCGCAGCTCGTCGCTGTCGAGGTCTCGACGGAGGAGCTTCAGCGCCACCCGGTACTGCAGCTGCCCGTCGGCGCGCTCGGCCAGGTAGACCGAGCTCATACCGCCCAGGGCGATCCGGCGAAGCACGGCGTAGGGCCCCACGTACCGGGGCGGCGGTCGGTCGTCGACCGCATCGGCGGCGCCCAGGGCGCCGAGGCGCTCCGCGATGCTGTCGAGCCGACCCGCCGATTCGTGGGCCCGGAGGAGGGAGAGCACCTCGTCCGCCAGGGCAGGGTCCCCTGCGGCCTCGAGGACGTACGAGCGGCGCTCCTCGGGCGGCCGCTCGATGGCGGCCGCGAACAGCGCCTGGAGCCGTTCCCACCGCGCTTCTCCGCTCATCAGCCTGCTTGTTCCGCCGCCGGCCCGTCGCCCGACGGCCCCAGCTCGCGGTTGAGCCACGCGCGGGAGAAGGCCCAGTCGCGCTTTACAGTCGCCGACGAGGTTCCCAGCGCGGCAGCGGTCTCCTCCACCGTGAGGCCCGCGAAGCAGCGGCACTCGACCACGCGGCATTGTCGCGCGTTCCGCGCCTCCAGTCGGCGAAGCGCTTCGTCCAGCGCCAGCAGCTCATCCGCGTGCTGGACCGGGATGGCCGGCACCGCGGGGGCCTCCGCGAGAGGAACGAGAACGGCGTCGCCGCCCCGCTTCTCGCGCGTCCGGGCACGCGCGTAGTCGACCAGGATGCGGCGCATGAGCCGCGCCGACATGGCGAAGAAGTGCGCCCGGTCCTGCCACTCCACTTCGCGGATGTCGACCAGCCTGAGGTAGGCCTCGTGGACGAGAGCCGTAGTGTTGAGCGTGTGCCCGGGCCGTTCGCTTCGGAGCTGACCGTGCGCGATCCGCCGCAGCTGATCGTAGACGATGGGCATCAGATGGTCGAGGGCGTCGGGGCGGCCTCGGGAGAGGTCGCGGAGGAGCTGGGTGATCTCCGGGGTTTCGCCCATGGGTGGCCACACCCCTCCCGGTTGGCAGGACGCCGGGCTTCGGACAGGGTCCCAACCTAAGAGCGAAGCGGAGAGGTGGTCAACGGCGCTTTGCCTGCCGCACGGCGCGGTGGCCGGACGCCGGTGAACGAATACGACGACTGATCCGCCGCACGCTGAAACGTCGCCTTCCCGAATAGGAGGGCAACGACGCCCCCCGATTCAGACTGCCCGGAAGAAGGAGGCACTCATGCTCGCAGCCAAGCGCTGGACACTCGTGCTCCCCCTCGCCATGGTCGCAGCGGTGTTGACGTCGTGCGACCGCGAGTCCCCCACCGCCGCCACCATCTCCGACGTTCCTCCCCCGTCCGCAGACGCGGCCCTGACGGGGAGGGTGCCCTTCACCATCTCCGACATCACCCTCCAGGCCAGCGCCGCGTGTCTGGGCCTCACCGACCCTCTCGACATTACCGGCACGGTCTCCGGTTGGGACCAGATCACCGAGTTGACGGACGGCCGCGTCCACGTAACCGAGTACCTGGACTTCACGGCCCTCTCGGCCAGCGACGGCGAGCGGAGCTGGACGGCCGGGCCTGGCGCTCACGAGATCTGGAGCGAGAACCTCGGGTGGGAGGGGGATGCGGCGGAGAACATCATCCACGAGGGACGCTCCCCGTTCCTCGGGGCGGGCGATGCTCCGAACTTCATCCTCGTGCACCGTATCCACGAGGTGCTGACGCCGAACCTGGTCCTGACCGTGGCCAACATCACCCCGCTCACGGTGGAGTGCATTCAGTAGGCCGGGGGGGCCCATGACCGTCAACGCGGTCGAGCCGCACCTGACCTGACCCGGTCCGGTGGGGCGACCGGTGAGGCGAACCCTCGCCGCCGATGCGGGGAAGCCGGAGGCGGCCGGCACGATCAGGCCGCTTCCGACGCCTCGCGCTCCCACGACGTCAACCCGGGGCGAGCTCCGGGGGCCTTTCGGGCTCGCGAAGCGACCGGTCGGCGATGGCGGCGCTCGCCTCCACCACCACCGCGTCCACCAGCGTGGACAAGGCGTTGTCCCGGCTTCGGACGATGCGACGATAGATCTCCCGGCACCCCACCAGCGTCAATCCGGCCACCCCGAGGGGGAACGCGACGGCCAGGAGCGTGGAAGCGAGCGCGTGGAGGGCGACGGGGAGGCCGACGCCGACACCCACACCGGCGGTGACGCCCGCAATGGTGCCGGCGAAGAGGCCCGACGCCATCTGGTGCAGGCGCTCCGCAGCCCGGACATGGGTCTCGCCGTCCCGGGACGTCACGATGACCTGGACGGTGCGCGTCTTGCCCGCCGTCTCGGCCTGCCACGTGAGGGTCCGGCCCAACAGGCTGGCCTGACCGGTCTCGCGGGCGTTGACCTGGATGACCTCGGCGACGCGCTCGAACCCCTCCTGGTCGAGCTCCCCGGCCACCACCGCCTCGTGCACCACGGTCAGCCGCTCTCCGGTGACCGCCTCCCACCCCTCGGCAGCCCGGGACCCGGACGCCATCTCGGCCGCCGCCCGGCGCAGGAACCGGGGATCGATTCCCGCCTCGGCGGCGATCTCCTCCAGCTCGGTCAGGGAGAGGCCGCCCGACGCCGAAGCGCGCGCCGGGTCCTGCCGCTGGAGCTCGGTGGCCCGCTCCAGGAGCTTGCCCACCTCCTTGTCGTCGTAGAGCCGGGGCAGGTGGTTGGCGTCGGTCATGCCGGGAGCGTAGCACCGCGACGGGGCCGGCGACAGGTTGGTCGCCCCTCCCGCCGAAACCATAGAAGCCGTAAGGGCCTCGGCAGAGGTCACAAGCCACCTGGGGCGGCCCTGAAGGTCGAGGGGCATGACGCCCCTCTGGAGTCACGGCTTCTGTAGGCGGAAGTTCAGCGTGCCGGTTGCATTGCTCAGGACCACGGTCACAGTCCAGCTTCCGGCCGTTCCCGACGAGCTTTGGAACGTCCCATTGTTGGAGAGGCTTCCTGAGTACACCTGAGTGCCGGCGGCATCAGCTATCGTCAGAGTCGCGGAGCCGCCAGTGAGCGCTGATGCCTGGTTGATGTTGGCAGCCACCCCTGTGTTGGACCACTGGTAGGTGAAGGTCTGGGTTACGCCGGACAGGTTGGACACTTGCCACTGGAAGGTATCAGTGTTGTTGCCCACCTCGGGTTGGTTACTGGGGCCAACGACGTTCCCACCACAACCGCCAGCAAGAAATGCGGCCACAAGGAAGAGATGTCGGCGTGTGCCGGCTCCAAGCCTCAGGGTCACGTTCATGTTCGTGTTCTCCGCCAGGTTGGCTAGGTCGATCGGTGAGAGAGTCGCATGTGGCCGGCGCCCATAAGCAAATCTTGTGCCAGGGTCTCGCGCCGATGAACGGCTCCGGAAGGCGGAGGCTCTGACGGAGCTGGAGCCGCAGAAGGGAAGCCTCTGGCGCGCCTACCGGCGCAAATGGGCTACGGAGCGCAAGCGCCTGCCGGACGTGCACGTTGCGGCGGCCGGCGGATGGAAGACGGTTGCCACCCTGAAATCCGCCTACCAGCAGGCTGACGCGGGGACTATGTTACCCGTCATGTTGGAGGCAGGGCAGCTTGGGGAGGCGAAATGAGGCCCCAACATGCACACGAACGTGCACACCCCTGGAGGCGACAGGGTGGGGTAAAGCCCGGAAATGGCGTAGCTGTTCAAGGGGAAGTACCCGAAGGGCGCTTAGCTCAGCTGGTCAGAGCGCCTGCCTTACAAGCAGGAGGTCGGCGGTTCGAGCCCGTCAGCGCCCACTACGTAAGCTGAGGCCCCGCAACCCATTGTGAGGCTGCGGGGCTCTAGACTTCCCGGGGTGTGCACCGTTTCTGCGTCCACCGCCCCTCACGTGGCGTACGTGACCGCCTGTAGCAGGCCGGTCCGGTCGGGCCGCTGGGCAACTCAGCCTAACGGCCCGTGTGTCCTTCCAGCACCCAGTCAGCCCCCACATTGGCGTCGGGCAGTGCACCCGATCTCAACGTGCCACGGGTCGAACCCAACGACCGCCCCCTGACCCCTACGTCAGGAGCCCTCCCAGCCGGTGAGGTCCACCTGTACGTCGATGCGGCGGTTCTTGGCCCGGCCCTCCTCCGTGTCGTTGGTCGCGATGGGCTGGCTCTCGCCGTACCCCTTCGCGGTGATCCGGTCGGCGTTCAGGGCCATGTTGGCCAGGAGGTACTCCCGGACCGCCTCCGCTCGCTTCTCGGACAGCTGCTGGTTGTAGTCCTCGTTCCCCCGCGAGTCCGTGTGGCCGGTGATGGTGATGGACTGGTCGGGGAACTCGCGCAGCGCCCGCTGCACCTTGGTGAGGAGCGAGAAGTTGTCCGGCTTGATCTCCGCCGAGGCCGACGGGAACTGGAGCCCGTAGAGCCGGATGATGAGCTGGTTCCCGCTGAGCAGAACCTCGGCCTCGTTCGGGTCGAAGACCGCCCGGATCTCGCGCAGCTTCCGCTCGCGCTGTTGCCGCCTCTGCAGCTCGGCCGTCACCTGCTGCTGCTTCTCGCCGAGCTGGGCCAGGCGCGTCTCGAGGGAGTCGGAGTGCGCCCTCGCCTGCTTCAGGTCCTGGCGCAGCGAGGCCGTCTGACTCTCCAGGTTGGAGCGGTCCTCGTGCAGGCTCTTGATGGAAGCCAGGATCTGTCGGGTGGCCGGGGCCAGACCGCCGCTGAAGTCGGGCTCGTATCCGACCGAGTCCGCGATCATCGAGAGCTGGTCCTCCGCCCGAAGCACCAGGGCTTCGACGCCCGTGTCCCGGTTCCGGAACGTGTCGGCCACGGCGGCGAGCCGGGCCGCGTGCTGGAACTGGGTGGCCGCCTCCTCGGCCAGCTTCCGGGCCTGCGCCTGGTTGGAGAGGTCGCTCTGCAGGATCTGGCTGGCCTGCCCCAGGAGCGTGTCGGCCCTGGCCAGCGTCCGGGGCGCCCGGTCGTTGGCGTTGGCCTTCAGAGCCTGCTGGCGCAGGTTCCGGGCCCGGCCCAACACGTCTACCTCGATGGCCCGCTGCTCCGCCTTCTGGTACTTCCGGGCCGCTTCCGAGGCCTTCTTGCGCGCGTCGTTCTGGTTCCCGTCCTCGACCTTCTTCCCGGCGTCCTCCATCGACGACTCCGCGTCCGCCCACAGGTCGGGGGCGAACTGGGGCGCGTTGGCGGACAGGGCGTCGCTCCGGGCGGAGAGGGCGTCCTTGAGCAGGAGCTTGCCCACGTCCTCGAGCTTCTCCGCGCTGCTCAAGGCGTCGGCCACGTCGGCCAGCCGCTTGCGGATGTCGGTGATGCTGCCGCCACTTGAGAGCAGCTTCTGCGCGTCGGCGAGCCGGTCCGACGCCTTCTGGAAGAAGCGCGGCGCGATCAGGTCCAGATGCTGGGTCCGGTCCTGGTCCAGCCTCCCGGAGGCCGCCTTTACCTGGGACTCGACGCTCTGGGCGACCGCCGCCCGCGGGGCGGCCAGGCAGAGAGCGGGGACGAGCACGGTCAGAAGAACCGGTGCGACGACTCGGTTACGCATGCTTCCACCTCCTCGGATCGAGGGTGGATGTTCCGTACGGAGCCCTGGGCTGGGGTACCGAACGGTATGCAAGGAATGGACCGGCACGCGGGACGGGCCGGATGCTCCGCGCCCTGTGCCAGCGGAGCGCGAAGGACCCGTTCTCGCTAGTCCCGTGGCCGCAGATGCCAGACCTTCCCACTGAACCCGTATCCATCTTGGCCCAAGGTCGGGGCCTTCCGCACCTCCGAGTGCTTGCCGCACGCGGGACACGTCACGTGGCGGCCATCGGCCAGCTCACTGACGGGAATCGCCAGATCTCTGACGCAGTACGGGCACGTGAAGGCCTTGGTGTTTCTGTCAGCCATGCAACGTCCCTCCTGTTCGCCGGCGATGCCGTTCGGCTCCCGAGGATGTCAGTCCCCTGGGCCTTCAGCTTCCGGGTCACTGCAGCGATTATCGTACCCGTCCGCCCCCTGCGCCACTGGCGGGCGGCGCGGTGGCGGGGGCCGTGGCCTCCTTTTTTCCCTGGTGTGCCGCGGCGGGATTGGCTTTCCTACAGGCGTCGTTTCATGTCCACGAGGACACACCGCACCGTGCTTTCCAGCCTGCTGGCCGGTCCCGCCGGCCCAATCGTCATTTTCTTCCTGCGCATCAGCGACGTGTCGCTGGCCACGGTCCGAATGCTGCTCATGGTGCGCAACATCAAGCTTCTGGTACCCATCCTCGCCTTCTTCGAGGTGTCCATCTGGGTCTTCGCGGTTGCCACCGTGGTGCAGCCCCTGTCGAGTCCCTGGCACCTC
>Ga0316583_10000718_pt1 | contig 10287 bp, 8 predicted proteins | sample J_170502JBrBrA_D_FD_204513 | JGI IMG/M metagenome (GOLD analysis project Ga0316583, IMG submission 204513) | Rhizosphere microbial communities from salt marsh grasses in Alabama, United States - J_170502JBrBrA | ecosystem: Host-associated > Plants > Roots > Rhizosphere | place: USA: Alabama... | reverse complement strand
CAGGCGGCGCGCTCGCGGTACCGCGCGGCGACGAGATTCTGGCACCACTCAACGGCTACCTGAAGCAGTTCGTCCGCCGCTCGCTGCCCATTTTCGCCACCCGCGACTGGCATCCGTCCGGTCATTGCTCGTTCCGCGAGCAGAACGGCCCCTGGCCACCACATTGCATAGCCGGTTCGGAAGGCGCACGCTTCGCCGCCGCACTCCAATTGCCCACAGATGCCATCCTGGTGGCTAAGGCGACGGATGTCGACACCGACGCCTATTCCGGCTTCGCTGGCACCGACCTCGAAAATCTGCTGCGTGAAGGCGGCGTGCGCCGCCTGTTCGTCGGCGGCCTGGCCACCGACTATTGCGTGCTCAACACCGTGCGCGACGCCGCCCGGCTTGGCTACGCCGTCATGCTGCTGCACGATGCCGTGCGCGCCGTCGACATGAACCCCGGCGACGGCGATCGGGCCCTGGCCGAAATGCGGGCGCTGGGAGCGCGCAGTATCGAACTGTCCCAACTCACCGCGTAGGGCCGGAGTAATCATGTCTTCGGCATTGCTGACCGACCTCTATCAACTCAGCATGCTCGAGGTCTACCATGACCGTGGCATGACTGGTACCGCCGTGTTCGAGCTGTTCGTGCGCAAGCTACCCGAAGGCCGCAACTTCCTGGTCGCCGCCGGGCTCGAACAAGCGCTCGACTTCCTCGAAAATCTGCGCTTCACCGACGACGAACTGGCCTGGCTCGCCGATAGCGGTCATTTCAACCGCAGCTTCGTGGACGACCTGGCCGACCTGCGCTTCACCGGCGACGTTGACGCCATGGCCGAGGGCACGCCGTTCTTCGCCGACGAACCGATCCTGCGCGTCGTGGCACCGCTGCCTCAGGCGCAATTGGTGGAAACGCGGCTCATGAACCTGCTGCACCTGCAGACGCTGATCGCCAGCAAGGCGGTGCGCTGCGTACTGGCGGCACATGGCAAGCTGCTGGTCGACTTCGGCCTGCGCCGCGCCCATGGCGAGGAGGCTGGCCTGCTGTCGACACGCGCCAGTTACCTGGCCGGTTTCGACGGCAGCGCCAACGTGCTCGCCGGCAGGCTTTGGGGGCTGCCGCTGTTCGGCACCATGGCGCATTCCTACATTCAGGCCCACGACAGCGAAATCGAGGCCTTCGAGCACTTTGCGCGCAGCCGGCCTCACGCCAATACCATGCTGATCGACAGCTACGATACCGAGGCTGCCGCCGAACAGCTGCCGGCTTTGGCGGCACGCCTGGCTGCCGACGGCATCAACATCCAGGCCGTACGCCTCGACAGCGGTAACCTTGCCGACCATGCGCGCCGCGTGCGCGCCATTCTCGACGCTGGTGGCCTGACCGGTGTCACCATCTTCGCCAGCGGCAACCTCGACGAATTCCGCCTGCGCGACCTCGTCGCTGTCGGCGCACCGATAGACGGCTTCGGCGTCGGCACGCGCATGAACACCTCGGCCGACCATCCGTATCTCGACTGTGCCTACAAGCTGCAGGAATACGCCGGCCGGCCGCGGCGCAAGCGCTCGGAGGGCAAGGCGACCTGGCCCGGACGCAAACAGGTCTATCGCCGACTCGACGGCGACGGCCTCATCGCCTCCGACCTGCTCACGACCATGGACGACGAGCAGCCCGGCGAACCCCTGCTGCAGCCGGTGATGCACGCTGGCCGCCGCCTGGCGCCCTCGCCGCCCCTGGCACAGGTGCGCGACCGCTGCGCCGCCGAGCTTGCCAGACTGCCGGCGCTGCTGCGTTCGCTCGAAGCGGCACCCCACTACCCGGTCGTCGTGTCGGATGCCCTGCGACAACTGGCGCGCAGCGTCGATGCGCGCCAGGAAGCAGCGGCGCGCCGATAGACCGGTAGCCCCCCACCCGCGACGCTGCCCCGGCCATGACCTTGGCGGTCTGCGCCCCGGCACGTGCCGCAGGCCAGGTACGCGTTTGTGCTATCTGATCTGCATCAAAGGCTGACGCCGGAAATGGTCCGACACTGCCGCCAACCCCGACCCCAACGACAATGGCCGAATCGACCAAACATTGGCACCTCGCGCTCGAGCAGCCGGGAAGCGCCGACCGGACGACGTTCCGCCGCAGCGCGGCCTTTTCCGTCGCTATCGCCGTCCTCGGCTGCCTCGTCGTCGCCTTCGGCAGCGTGCAGCTGCCGGCCTATCCGCAATTCACCACCTTCCATGCCTCTTTCGTCCTGCTCGTGGATGGGCTCACCGGCTGGATGCTGCTCGGCCAGTTCTACTATCGCCGCCACCTCACCTACGCCATCCTCGGCTGCGCCTATTTCTTCAACAGCCTACTCATGGTGCCATTCCTGCTGTCCTTTCCGGGTGCGTTGCAGACGGCCGGCGGCGTCATCGGCGACCGGCAGAGTGCGATCTGGGTTTGGCACATTTGGCATATCGGATTCCCGGCACTGGTCGTGTACGCCCTGCTGATCGAATGCCAGGCGCCGAACCGACGACTGCCCAGCCAGCAGGTGGCGCCGATCATGAAGGCCGCCGTTGCCGCCGCCGTGCTGCTGGCGCTCGCCACGGTAACCGCCGTCACCCTGGGCCACGATCTGCTGCCCGTCCTCATCGAGAGCAACCATCAGCCGCTGACCGGCGCGTTCTACGTCGTCGGCTGCCTGACGGTCATCGTCACCGTCGCCGCCATCTACCTGTCGTGGCGGCGCGGCCGGTACAGTCGCGCCATCCTCCATCTCTGGCTGGCGGCGGCATTGGCGGCCATGCTGGCGGACGTTGCCGCGGGCTTGGCGGCCGACAGACGCTATTCCGTCGGCTGGTATTTCGGCCGCGTAGAGTCGATGATCGCCGGCAGCGTGCTGCTGCTGGTCTTTCTCAGCGAGATCAACGGTCTCTACCGCCGCCTGGCCGGCACCATGCGCGACCTCGCCAGCGCCAACGCCAGCCTGGAAAATGCCATCAAGGAAAAGGACAAGCTGGTCGACCATTTGCGCGACAGCGAGGAAAAGAACCGCCGGCTCGCCTATTTCGACAGCCTGACCGATCTACCCAACCGCCGCCTTCTGCTCGATCGACTCAGCCGCGCACTGATGCAGGCCAAGCGTCACCGCCACTCGATGGCCATCATGTTCCTCGACCTCGATTCCTTCAAGTACGTCAACGACACGTTCGGCCATGACGTCGGCGACGAGTTGCTACGGCAGGTGGCGGCGCGACTCGCCACTTGCGTGCGCAGCGGCGACACGGTAGCGCGAACCGGCGGCGACGAATTCATCGTTGTCCTCACCGAAATAGCCCATCCCCAGGATGCCGCCAACGTCGCCGAGAAGATCCGCACCGCACTGACCGAACCGGTCCTAATCGCCGATCACCGCATCGATGTCACCGTCAGCATCGGCATCGCCGCCTACCCGACCGACGGCACCAACGGCATGCTGGTGCTGATGAAGAATGCCGACCGGGCCATGTATGCGGCCAAGGACGCCGGCCGCAACACGTATCGTTTTTTCCGCGACCTGGCGCCGGCCGACGAGTAAGGGCTACCGGGTCAGAGCTTGCAGGCCAGTCGCGTCAGCGGCACGAAGGCGACCGCGAGGATGTTGCGCGCGGTACTCGAGCCGTCCTCGTGCTTGGTGTAAACGCGCAGTGTCTGCACGTCGTGCGGCGCGCCGACGGGCATGACCAGCCGCGCGCCCGGCTTCAGCTGTTCGAGCAGCGGCGGCGGTACCTGCACGGCGGCCGCCGTGACCATGATGCCGTCGTAGGGCGCATGCTCCGGCCAGCCGTGGTAGCCATCGGCGTGGTACACGGCAGCGTTGGCGTAGCCGAGCGAAGCCAGGCGCCCTGCTGCCGCTGACGCCAGCGGCTCGATGATTTCGAGGCTGTAGACTTGGCGTGCCAGCGCGGCCAGCACCGCCGCCTGGTAGCCGGAACCGGTGCCGACCTCGAGGATGACGCTTTCCGGCCGCACTTCGAGCAGGTCGGTCATCAGCGCCACGACGTAAGGCTGCGAGATCGTTTGGCCGTAGCCGATCTGCACGGCGCCATTGTCGAAAGCCAGGTAGCGGTTGTAGTCGGGCAGGAAGTACTCACGCGGCACGCGCGCCACGGCGTCCATGACCGCTTCGCTCAAACGGCTCTTGCCGACCTCGTAGCGGGTGGCGGCGACCTCCACTTCAATGTCGCGCAGCATCGCCGCCCGTTGGTCCGCCAGTGACGGGTCGAGCGTCTCCATGTCGTTTGTCATTGCGATTTCTCCGCTGGCCGTTGCCTCAGCGCCACCAGTGCACGCGCAGCAGCTTTTCGGCGTCGTTGTAGTGAAACTCGAGTTCGCCCTGGTACGCGTGGTGCAGGGCTTCGCCGAGGTCACGCGCCAGGTGGATGTCGGTGGTGGTCACAAGCATGCCCGTCGGCGTCTCGTCCATGGCGATGATGCGGGCCAGGGGATGTCCGGCCTTTTCCTTCTCTTCATGGTGGCGCAGCAAGTGCGTCAGCTCGTCGCGGTGGGCAGCGAAGAAGTCGCCGCCGACGTCGACAAAGCCGGCCGGATAGTGGTCACGCACACGTTGGCAGGCGGCACAGACGACTTCGGCGGCACCGTCCGGCCTGGCTGCCCACTGCCAGCGGCCGGCATGGAATACGGCGCCGCAGACGCCGCAAACCGCCGGCTCGGACAGCTTGCCCGGCAGTTTGTAGGTGTCGTGTTCGCGTTCCGGCCGGAGTTGGTCGCGACGAATCGGATGAAAACCTGCGGGGATGGTTCGAGAGGACATGTTCGCCTCCTTGTTGTCGATATGTCGATTCTGCAATTGTCATTGCGCGCCTTCGCGGCGCTGCCGTCGTTGACCGGCGTCAAGCCTCGGCGGTGTTCGCTAGCCGAGAGCCGGGAATAGCGCCCTGAGGCCGTCGGCCATCCATTCGACGGAGATGGCGGCCAGCAACAGGCCGAGTAGGCGGTTGGCGATGTTGAAGCCGGCGCTGCCGAGCAGCCGGCTGATTGGCAGCGCCAGGCGCAGCATGAGCCAGAGGATCAGGCAGACCAGGGCGATGGCGGCAATCACGACGACGTGGTTCAGCCAGCCGCCGCCCTCGGCAGCGATCATCACGGTACTGATGGCGCCCGGCCCGGCCAGGAGGGGGATGGCCAGGGGCACGACGTTGGCGAGGTCGCCGTCGTCTTCGCTGCCGGTCGGTCCCGGATCGCCGACCCGGGAGTGCAGCATGGCCAGTGCCATGAGCAGCAGCACCAGGCCACCGGCGACGCGGAACGACGCCATGCTGGTGCCGATGAACTCGAGCAGAGCGTCGCCGCCGAGCGCGGCGCCGATCAGCACCGCGAGCACGATCAGCGTCGCCAGGCGCGCCAAGCGCAGATGCTCGGCCTCGCTGCGTCCGCCGCGCATGCCGAGATACACGGGAATGGCCATGAAGGGATCCAGCACCGCGATCAGCGCGAGCGCGAAGTGGGTGTAATGGGTCCAATGTTGCAGTTCGCCGGCCATATGCGTCGGGAATTATCGCGCCGGCCGGGTCACGGGTACAGCAGATAAGCGGCGCGGCGGGCACGGAAGCCTTCGAGGTCGTCTTTCCAGCCGGCGACGATGTGCGTCGGCGGCATGCCGGCACGCAAGGCGTCGAGCGTGGCCTGGTTGCCGATGGCGCCGAGCGTCTTGTCGAGCGAGAAGTGGTCCGGATAGAGCCGGGCCAGCGTCGCCGCCAGGGCCAGGCCGAGCGCCGGGGTGTCGAGGGCATCGCGGTCGAGCACCTGGATGCGCACGCCGTGGCAGCGCTCGCCGGCGTAGATCGCGCTGCCCGGCGTGAACTCGGCGGCCGAAAAGCCGACGCCGGCCAAGTGCCGATCCGACAAGGCGGCGGCCAGTGCGCGGCCGTCGATCCAGGGCGCGCCGACCAGTTCGAACGGGGTGTCGGTACCCCGCCCGACCGACACCTCGGCGCCTTCGACCATGCCGACGCCGGGGTAGAGCACGGCGGCGGCGAGGCTGGTCAGGTTGGGCGACGGCGGCAACCAGGGCAGGCCGGTGTCGTCGTACCACATGGCGCGCCGGTAGCCTTGCATCGGGATCACGGTCAGGTCGACGTCGACCTTCGCCTCCGCCTTGAACAGGCGCGCGAACTCGCCCAGGGTCAGGCCGGGGCGCACCGGCAGCGGCCAGTAGCCGGTGAAGCCGCGCCGGTCGGCGTCGAGCAACGGCCCCTGCACGGCGGCGCCGTTCACGGGGTCCGGCCGGTCGAGCACGAAGACCTTGAGGTGGCGTTCGGCGGCGGCCTCCATGACGTAGGCCAGCGTCGTCGGATAGGTATAGAAGCGGGCGCCGGCATCCTGCAAGTCGACAACGATGGCGTCGAGGCCGGCCAGCATCTCCGGCGTCGGCCGCCGCGTCGTGTTGTAGAGGCTGAATACCGGCAGACCGGTGCGGGCGTCGGTATCGTCGTGCACGCGACCCGAATGGTTGCCGCGCAGGCCGTGCTCGGGGCTGAAGATCGCCGCCAACGTCACATTCGGCGCCCGGAACAACACGTCGATGCTGCGCCGACCAGCGGCGTCGACGCCGCTGCGGTTGGTCAGCAGGCCGATGCGCAGGCCTTGCAAAGGGGCGAAGTTCCGTGCTTCGAGCACGTCGATGCCGGTGCGCACCGGCGCCGCCACGGCTTTCGGCAGGTAAGGCGCGACCCGTGCGGCAAATGCCGGCCAGCGCTCGGCGACGCGCTGCGGCGGCAGCGGGCCGAGCGCGTCAGCCACAGCCGCGACGACCCTGGCCCGCACCGGATTGGCATCGCCGCTGTCGTCGGGATACAGGCGGCTGCTCAACACGATGACATACACGCCGCTGATAGGATCGATCCAGATGCCAGTGCCGGTATAGCCGAGATGGCTGATGATGCCGAGCGGCGGCAGCGCGGCGCGATTCGCCGCCAGCGGCGCCTGCAGGCGCCAGCCGAGGCCGCGCGCCGGCGTCGCCGTCGGATCGGTCTGCGGCGCGAACATTCGTTCGACCGAGTGCGCTTTCAGGATCGGCACGCCGCCATCGAGGATGGCGCGCGCAAAGCGCGCCAGATCGTCGGCACTGCCGAACAGCCCGGCGTTACCGGAGACGCCACCCAGATGCGCGGCCAACGGGTCCTGCACGCGGCCGCGGCGCATGCGGCCCTTGTCATCGGGCAGGGTCGGCGCGATGCGCGCGCGTTTGGCCTTCGGCGGCAGGAAGCCGGTGTCGCGCATGCCCAGTGGCCGAGCGATATGACGCGCGAAGTAAGTCGCCAGCGATTGTCCGGAGACGCGGCGCACCAGCTCGCCGAGGACGGCGAAGTTGACGTCGCTGTAGAGCGGCTCGCCACCCGGCTTGGCCACGGGCTCGACCGCCGCCAGCAAGCGCCGCACGTCCGCCGGTCGCCTGGCATGGCGCACGTCGATGCCGGCCGGCAGGCCGGAAGTGTGGGAGAGCAACTGGCGCACGGTGATGCCGCCCTTGCCCTCGGCGGCGAAGGCCGGCCAATAGCGTGCCGCCGGCGCATCGAGCCTGAGCTTGCCCCGTTCGACCAGTTGCAGCACCGCCGGCGTCGTCGCCACCGCCTTGGTCAGCGAGGCGAGATCGAAGATGGTATCGAGGCTCATCGGCTCGTCCGGGTCGACACGGCGGCGGCCGAAGGCCTGGGCATACACGACGCGCCTGCCCTGGCCGACCAGCACCACGGCGCCGGGAATGTGGCCGGCGGCGATCTCGGCCTCGACGATGCCGGCGACGGGTGCGAGTTCTTGAACGTCGAGCTGCGGCGCCTGCTGCGCCCTGCCCGTCAGCGGCAGGAGCGCAAGCAGCAGCGCCCAGGCCCAAGCCTTCATTTCTTGCCGAGGCCGTCGCGACCGTAGTCGTTGCGCGGATTCCACAGCATCCAGCCATCGCTGCCGAAGGTGTCGGCGGCGTCGATCTGAGCTTGGATTTCGGCGCTGCCGAAGGCGCGGCGGTCGAAGGCGTAGTCGCGGAAGGCCTGCAGCCAGGGCCGGATACGCAGCGGCGACATGCCGGTGCGTTCGCCGGCATGCTCGAGCGTCTTCAGCACGATCTCCTTCGGATGCGCCATCGGATTGGGGGCGCTGGGAATACCGAACTGAAAGCCGGACGGATAGAGCATGGGTGACAGGTAGTCGACTTGCGCCGCCAGCACACCGAGCTTCTGGCCGATGTAAGTGTCGTTCGCGTTCCAGAACACGTAGCCGAAGATGTCGGCGGCAAGAAAGACATTGTAGGGCGCCAAGCGCTTGCGTGCCGCGGCCAGGAAACCGGAAATGGCGCTCACGCGCTGTTCCTCGGTATTGGGCACCGAGAAGGCAAGCCCATGCGCATCGGGAAAGCGCACGTAGTCGAACTGGATCTCGTCGAAGCCCATCTGCGCCGCCTCCGCGGCGATGTCGAGGTTGTAGGCCCAGACCTCGGGGCGCGTCGGATCGGTCCACGCCAGGTCTTCGCGGTCGCGGTACAGCGCGCCGCCGGCGGTCTTGACGGCCCATTCCGGGTGGGCATTGGCGAGCGGATCGTCCTTGAAGACGACGATGCGGGCGATGAGATACAGGCCGTGCCGCTTCAAGTCGGCAATCAGCGCCGGCATGTCGCGCACCGTCGTATGCTTGCGCGCACCGATCGCTTGGGCCAGCGCCACGTGGCTCGGGTAGGGAATCCAGCCGTTGTCGTTCTTGATGTCGACGACCAGCGCGTTGATTTCGGTCTTGTCGGCAAGGTGGAGCGCGCGCTGGCGGATCTTGCGGTCGCCGATGCCCCAGAACGACAGATAAAGCGCCTTGGGTCGCATGGCGGCCAGACGCAACGGCGGCGCCACGGTAACACCATCGTCCAGCGACAGCGTGGCGCGGCCGTAGCCGATGGCGCGCGCCGCAACCGAACCGCCGCTGCCGGTGAACACGTAGCGGCCCTCGGCATCGGTCGTGGTCACTTGGCTGCCGCGCGTAACGATGGCGCCGGCCAGCGGCGCCCCGGCGGCATCAACTACGATGCCGTTTACGGCGGCGGCGCGTGACGCCAGCACGGCCAGCGCCGCTAGGAGAGCCATGCCGGTCCATCTCATGGCAAGGCTCTCGTGGCGCTAGACGCCGCCGCCAACGCAACGCCGCCCGCCGGCGGCAACCGTCGGCGCAGCCGGAAACGACAACAATCGAAGGAATTCATTCGGCATCTCTGTTGGGTTCACCTGTTTTGCGGCGACCCTAGCATGGTTCCCGAGCGTTCACGAACTGTCGGCGCACCACGTCAGCGCGACGATATCGACCGCCGCCGAAGCTCAGGGTTCCGGTGTTTCTTGCGGACTTATCTTGGCCGTCTCCAGCAGCCACTCGCGAAACGTGGCGATCTTCGGGACGGCGAGCCGGCTTGGCGGTACCACTAGATGAAATGCCATGCGCGTGGCCATGGTCTGCTCGAGCAGATGCACCAGGCGACCGGTACGCAGGTCGTCGTCGACCAGGCTGCGCCAGACCAGGGCGACGCCGAGGCCGGCCGTGGCGGCCTGGATGACCAGATTGCTGTCGCCGAAGTGGCGGATGCGCAGGGGCGTGTCCGCCGGCACACCTTGGCTGATGAGCCAGGTCTGCCAGTCGGGAACGAGCCGCTGGGCCGAATGCTGCTCGTCGTCGAGCAACGGCAGGCGGGCGATGTCGGCGGCGCTGGTGACACTGGCGGCCAGAGACGGCGCCGCCACGGCGACGATGGTTTCCGGCATCAGGCGCTCGACGTTGAGGCCGGGAAAATCGCCGTTGCCGAAACGGACGGCAAGGTCGACGTCCTCGACGGCGAAGTCGACCAGGCGCCGCGTCGCCAGCAGGCGCAACTCGATGTCGGGGTGGCGGCTCTGGAAGTCCTCGAGGCGCGGCACCAGCCAGCGCGCAGCGAAGGTCGGCGGCGTCGACACCACCAGCGGGCCGTCCTGCGCGCCGGAGCGCAGTTGCTGCGCAGCGCGCTCGAGACGATCGAAGGCGTCGCTGAGCAGCGGTAGCGCCGCCCGGCCGGCATCGGTCAAGGCCAATACCTTGCCGCGCTTGAACAGCGGCTGGCCAAGGAAATTCTCCAACTGCTTGATCTGCTGGCTGACGGCACCCGGCGTCACATGCAGTTCGTCGGCGGCGCGCACCATCGACAGGTGGCGCGCGGCCGCCTCGAAGGCGCGCAGAGCATTGAGCGGCGGCAGGCGGCGTGACATCAGAAAATCTTACTCTCTACGTCAATAAACATCTATTTTCCAGATAAATAATGGCAAATACAA
>Ga0316583_10000716_pt1:0-7500 | contig 10301 bp, 7 predicted proteins | sample J_170502JBrBrA_D_FD_204513 | JGI IMG/M metagenome (GOLD analysis project Ga0316583, IMG submission 204513) | Rhizosphere microbial communities from salt marsh grasses in Alabama, United States - J_170502JBrBrA | ecosystem: Host-associated > Plants > Roots > Rhizosphere | place: USA... | reverse complement strand
TATGGGACCTTGGACATATAATAGTTCCGAATGGAATCTCTTTAGAAAGAAGATCTTTTGTCTCATGGTAGCCTGCTCCAGTCCCCTTACGAAACTTTCGTTATTGGGTTAGCCATACACTTCACATGTTTCTAGCGATTCACATGGCATCATCAAAGGATACAAGTCTTGGATAAGAATCTACAACGCACTAGAACGCCCTTTTTGACGATTCTTGACTCCGGCAGCATCTAGGGTTCCTCGAATAATGTGATATTTCACACCGGGTAAATCCTTCACCCTTCCTCCTCTTACTAATACTGCAGAATGTTGTTGTAAATTATGGCCAATACCAGGTATATAAGCAGTGATTTCCAATCCAGAGGTTAATCGTACTCTGGCAACTTTACGTAAGGCAGAGTTGGGTTTTTTGGGGTTGATAGTGGAAAAGTTGACAGATAAGTCACCCTGACTGTCACTCTACAGAACCGTACATGAGATTTTTACCTCATACGGCTCCTCGTTCAATTCTTTCGAAGTAATTGGATCCTTTTCTTCGTTCGAGAATTTCCTCCCTTCTTCCACTCCGTCCCGAAGAGTAACTAAGACCAATTCAGTCAGGTTTTCATGTTCCAATTGAAGACTTCCCATTTATGATCAAAGGAGAAGATTCTTCTTTTCACAAACATATAAGGATCAAATCACGATCTTCTAATAAGAACAAGAAATCTTTCTCGATATCAATCCCTTTGCCCCCCATCCTTCGAGAATCAGAAGGATCCTTTTCGAGTTTCAATTTGTTCATTTTGAATCTGGGCTCTTCTATCTTCTACTTAATTTGTTCTATTTCCTTTTTTCTATATTCCTTTTTTTCCTTTATTCTTTATTTCATTTCGATTTTTTCTTCTTCCTCTATCCCATAGGTATAGCGTTTGAATCAATAGAGAACCTTTTCTTCTGTATGAATCGATATTATTCCATTCCAATTTCTTCCCGATACCTCCCAAGGAAAATCCCGAATTGGATCCAAAATTGACGGGTTAGTGTGAGCTTATCCATGCGGTTATGCACTCTTCAAATAGGAATCCACTTTCTGAAAGATCCTAGCTTTCGTGCTTTGGTGAGTCGTCCGAGATCCTTTCGATGACCTATGTTGTGTTGAAGGAATATCTATATGATCCGATCGATTGCGTAAGGCCCGCGGTAGCAATGGAACCGGGGAAAGTATACAGAAAAGACAGTTCTTTTCTATTCTATTAGTATTCGTTTTAGTATGAGTTAGTGATCCCCTTAGCCCGGCTCTGTGAGTCCTTTCTTCCGTGATGAGCTGTTGGCACCAGTCCGACATTTTGTCTCTGTGGACCGAGGCGCTAGGGGGCTCAGCAGGAAGAGGGTTTGTACGAAAGAAGCACGGGGGTCAACCTGCTTCAAATATATAACATGGATTCTAGCAATGCAATGGAGTTAGACCTTCATACCGATCCGAATGAATCCGTTTTTCGACTCTGTTTTTCTAGTCTGCTTGTTCGCCTAAACAAGAATTCCATTCTTGTTTAGGCAGTTCATATCACCCATACATAGTGTTTTGATCTAAGATTTCAATTCTTCCATGTTTTAGCACCCGAATTGGATCCAAAATTGACGGGTTAGTGTGAGCTTATCCATGCGGTTATGCACTCTTCAAATAGGAATCCACTTTCTGAAAGATCCTAGCTTTCGTGCTTTGGTGAGTCGTCCGAGATCCTTTCGATGACCTATGTTGTGTTGAAGAAATATCTATATGATCCGATCGATTGCGTAAGGCGCATAGATCAGGAATGTCCTCTTCTCACGAAGAATTCCTACTTCACAATAGAATTGTACAAAAAAGAGGTGACCCTCTTTACTATATCTATACAAATGAAATTTGTCAATATCTTTTTTAGATAGATATATATTGAAATAGATATTAGTCCATTTATAAAGAAATGTAAGGAGAGTCAATACATAATTAGAAATTCAAGAAATTCATACAAATCAAAAACATTATTGGAATCCTTACCAACTTGATTTTGTTGCACCCGGTAACAAACATGCATGAACCATTTTCCGAAGTATGTGTCCGCATAGTCCAAAATCTCGATAGTTAGCTCTAGGTCTTCCAGTAAAAAGACAACGTCTATGAAGACGTATAGGTGCACTATTACGTGGTAGGGATTGCAGTTTTCTCTGAATTTCCCTTGTTTCTTTTGTACTGAGGGATGAAACCTTGATTTTGTTTTTTAAGGATCGACGAATCAAACGATATTTTTCTTCCAATTTTTGCCGCTTGTATTCCCTCTGAATCCAACTTTTTTTTGCCATAATATTCAGTTACCTATTATTATCAACAATACAGTTCAAATCCTAGATGTAAAAATAGAAGAAGGTAAGAAAGACAGACCCTACCTCTCCATCGAAACAAATGTAAGTGTTATTGATACAGTATATCAAAAAAGAATAAATAACGAAATTAACCAAATTTTCCGGATGTTGAGGCAATCAGGAAAGCTGCATAAGTAAATATATAACCTACGGAAAAGTGGGCTAATCCAACCAATCTTGCTTGCACAATGGAAAGAGCCACGGGTTTATCTCTCCAGCGAATCAAATTAGCCAAAGGTGTGCGTTCATGAGCCCATGCTAAAGTTTCAATCAATTCCTGCCAATATCCACGCCAGGAAATTAAGAACATAAATCCTGTAGCCCAAACAAGATGTCCAAATAAGAACATCCACGCCCATACGGATAAACTATTCATACCAAAAGGATTATATCCGTTGATAAGTTGTGAAGAGTTTAACCATAGATAATCTCTTAACCATCCCATCAAATAAGTGGAGGATTCATTAAATTGTGAAACGTTACCCTGCCATAATGTGATGTGTTTCCAATGCCAATAAAAAGTAACCCATCCAATGGTATTTAACATCCAAAAAACTGCCAAATAAAATGCATCCCAAGCAGAAATATCACAAGTACCGCCGCGTCCTGGTCCGTCGCAAGGAAAACTATAACCAAAATCCTTTTTATCTGGCATTAATTTGGAACCACGTGCATCTAAAGCACCCTTGACTAAAATTAATGTAGTTGTATGCAAACCTAGAGCAATAGCATGATGAACCAAGAAATCTCCAGGACCTATTGTTAAGAAAAGGGAATTCCTACTCTCATTAACAGCATTCAACCATCCGGGTAACCATATGTTTCGACCTGCATTGAAGGCTGGTCCGCTCGTTGAAGATAAGAGTACATCGAATCCATATGAAGTCTTACCATGAGCAGATTGTATCCATTGAGCAAATATAGGTTCGATTAAGATTTGTTTTTCCGGAGTACCAAAAGCAAGCATGACATCGTTATGAACATAAAGGCCCAAGGTATGGAACCCCAGAAACAGGCTGGCCCAACTTAAATGCGATATGATCGCTTCTTTATGATCTAACATTCTTGCCAATACATTATCCTCATTCTGCGCCGGATTATAATCTCTAATGAAAAATATAGCTCCGTGAGCAAAGGCTCCTGTCATGATGAACCCTGCAATGTATTGGTGATGAGTATATAAGGCAGCTTGAGTAGTAAAGTCTTGTGCGATGAATGCATAAGCAGGTAAAGAGTACATATGTTGGGCTACTAGAGAAGTAATAACCCCTAAAGAGGCTAGAGCAAGACCTAATTGAAAATGAATCGAATTATTGATTGTGTCATAAAGGCCCTTATGCCCACGTCCTAATTGACCTCCCGGAGGAATATGCGCTTCTAAAAGATCTTTGATACTGTGCCCAATTCCGAAATTAGTTCTATACATATGACCAGCAATGAGAAAAATAAATGCAATGGCTAAATGATGATGAGCCATATCGGTCAACCATAAACTTTGTGTTTGTGGATGGAATCCCCCAAGAAGGGTTAGAATGGCAGTTCCCGCTCCTTGGGAGGTACCAAATAAATGATTACTCGAATCAGGGTTTTGGGCATAAAGATTCCACTGACCCGTAAGAAGAGGTCCCAACCCTTGAGGATGCGGTAATACCTCTAAGAAATTATTCCATCTGACGTACTCTCCCCTAGATCCGGGAATAGCAATATGAACTAAATGTCCTGTCCAAGCCAAGGAACTGACTCCGAAAAGTCCTGACAAATGATGATTGAGACGAGATTCTGCATTTTTGAACCACGAAAGGCTTGGTTTCCATTTAGGTTGTAGATGTAACCAACCCGCAATTAAGGATATAGCAGAAAGAAATAATAGAAAAAGAGCTCCAGTATAAAGATCTTCATTGGTGCGTAATCCGATTGTATACCACCACTGATAAACACCAGAATAAGCGATATTGACTGGGCCGGTAGCACCTCCTCGAGTAAAGGCTTCTACAGCGGGTTGCCCAAAATGAGGATCCCAAATTGCATGAGCAATAGGTCTTACATGCAAAGGATCTTGTATCCATGACTCAAAATTTCCTTGCCAAGCTACATGAAAGAGATTTCCAGACGTCCATAGAAATATTATTGTTAACTGACCAAAGTGAGAAGCAAAAATGTTCTGATAAAGACGTTCTTCAGTAATATCATCATGAATCTCGAAGTCATGTGCGGTAGCAATACCAAACCAAATACGACGAGTAGTGGGGTCCTGAGCTAAGCCTTGGCTAAATCTCGGAAATCTTAATGCCATAATGCTTTTCAAATCCTCCTAGCCATTATCCTACTGCAATAATTCTTGCTAAGAAGAATGCCCATGTTGTGGCAATTCCACCCAGAAGGTAATGGGTTACTCCTACAGCACGTCCTTGTATAATGCTCAAGGCTCTAGGCTGAGTAGCAGGAGCAACTTTTAATTTGTTATGAGCCCAAACGATGGATTCAATGAGTTCTTGCCAATAACCACGGCCACTGAATAGAAACATTAAACTGAAAGCCCAGACAAAATGAGCACCTAAGAAGAAAAGACCATATGCAGATAATGAAGAACCATAAGACTGAATTACCTGAGATGCTTGTGCCCATAGGAAATCTCTGAGCCATCCATTAATCGTAATGGAACTTTGTGCAAAATTCCCTCCTGTAATATGAGTTACTACCCCTTGGTCGCTTATAGTACCCCAAACATCCGACTGCATTTTCCAACTGAAATGGAAAATGACTATCGAAATGGAATTGTACATCCAGAATAAACCTAAGAAGACATGATCCCAGGCGGATACTTGACATGTCCCCCCTCGTCCAGGTCCATCACAAGGGAAACGAAAACCAAGATTTGCTTTATCAGGTATCAAACGGGAACTACGAGCAAATAAAACACCCTTCAGTAGTATTAATACAGTCACATGAATCGTAAATGCGTGAATGTGATGGACTAAGAAATCCGCGGTTCCTAATGGAATAGGTAACAAAGCTACTTTGCCGCCTACTGCTACTAACTCACTACCTCCCCAAGTTAAGCTGGTACTTGTTGTTGCACTAGGAGCTGTTAGGCTAGGTGCTAAAGCATGGGTATTTTGTACCCATTGAGCAAAGATGGGTTGTAATTGTATAGCGGTATCTGAAAACATGTCTTGAGGACGTCCTAAAGCACTCATGGTATCATTATGGATATACAAGCCAAAACTGTGAAAACCTAGAAATATACATATCCAGTTAAGATGTGATATGATTGCATCGCGGTGCCTAAGAACACGATCTAATAAATCATTGTTTCGAGTAGTTGGATCGTAGTCTCTTACCATAAAAATGGCTGCATGTGCAGCAGCACCAACTATGAGAAATCCACCAATCCACATGTGATGTGTGAACAATGAGAGTTGTGTACCATAATCAGTAGCTAGATATGGATAGGGGGGCATGGAATACATATGATGAGCTACAATAATGGTTAAAGAGCCCAACATAGCCAGGTTCAGAGATAATTGAGCATGCCATGAAGTTGTTAAAATCTCATAGAGACCCTTATGCCCTTGTCCTGTAAATGGACCTTTATGAGCTTCTAAAATGTCTTGAAGGCTATGACCAATGCCCCAGTTGGTTCTATACATATGACCAGCGATCAGGAAGAGAATGGCAATAGCTAAATGATGGTGTGCAGTATCGCTCAACCATAGACCCCCTGTTATTGGATCTAATCCTCCACGAAAACTCAGAAAATCCGCATATTTTGACCAATTCAAGGTGAAAAAAGGAGTTGCTCCCTCGGCAAAACTTGGATAAAGTTGAGCCAAAAGGTCCCGATTCAAGATAAATTCATGAGGAAGTGGTATCTCTTTAGGATCAACTCCAGCGTCGAGAAATTGATTAATCGGTAAAGATACATGAATTTGGTGTCCCGCCCAAGAAAGAGACCCAAGTCCTAGTAACCCTGCTAAGTGATGATTCAACATAGATTCTACATCTTGGAACCAAGCCAATTTTGGGGCAGCTTTGTGATAATGGAACCAACCGGCAAAAAGCATTAACGAGGCAAAAACCAATGCACCAATTGCGGTACAATAGAGTTGTAATTCACTAGTTATTCCAGATGCACGCCAAATTTGAAAAAAGCCGGAGGTTATTTGTATTCCTCGGAAACCCCCTCCCACATCACCATTCAATATTTCTTGACCTACTATTGGCCAAACTACCTGGGCACTTGGTCCAATATGAGTAGGATCACTTAGCCATGCTTCATAATTGGAAAAACGGGCACCATGGAAGTACATGCCACTCAACCAAAGAAAGATAATGGAGAGTTGACCGAAATGAGCACTAAATACTTTTCGGGAGATCTCCTCCAAATCACTGGTATGACTATCGAAATCGTGAGCATCAGCATGTAGATTCCAGATCCAAGTGGTGGTATCAGGGCCCTTAGCTATTGTTCTTGAAAAATGGCCGGGTTTGGCCCATTCCTCGAAAGACGTTTTTACAGGATCCCTATCCACAATAATTTTCACTTCTGGTTCCGGCGAACGAATAATAGTCATTAAGTCCTCCTCTTTCCGGACAACACATACAAAGAGACTTGCCAAGAGTCAAGTTTTTAGTGAACCTCTGAAAGATAGATATTTTCTTTATGGTTAGTCCTTTTCTATCTATCATCCATCTATTTTTTTTGAGTTATTCACTAGCTAGTTATTCACTAGAGCAATTATGATATTGAAGTCGATCCGAGGCAAGTGTTCGGATCTATTATGACATAAGCATTAGGTGCCCAACGGACTCTTTCTATATATTCGAAAATACCTTCTCGGTATTACGAATAATCTCTTTTTTGCTCAACCTAGTGTTCAATGTGAAACATGCTGCCAGTTCTCATACTGGATGGAACAGGATCGAACCTAGTTTATTTATATCCGAGGGTATCAAAACCTATCTATATAGATCTACTTTCGATTTCCAGAATTTCTTTTTCGAATCCTTGGATTTCTTCTTTCCAAATCCGGATTTGGTTTATGTATCCATTCATTGATTCCCCGAAATGAAACCAATCTTCCCATTGCATATTGGCACTTATCGGGTTATAGAATA
>Ga0316583_10000714_pt1 | contig 10304 bp, 5 predicted proteins | sample J_170502JBrBrA_D_FD_204513 | JGI IMG/M metagenome (GOLD analysis project Ga0316583, IMG submission 204513) | Rhizosphere microbial communities from salt marsh grasses in Alabama, United States - J_170502JBrBrA | ecosystem: Host-associated > Plants > Roots > Rhizosphere | place: USA: Alabama... | reverse complement strand
TGACACCTGATCATTGAACGCCAATGTATTTGCGTATTGGCCCTCATGGTCATAACATCGGCGTAACTCACAACAGCCGCCGCAACGCTCCTGGCTGATCGTTAAATCATTGGATGGGATCTCTCTGCTTAAAAAAACGGCAACGTGACATAGAGTTCTTCTATGTTAGCCTCGTCCTGACTGGCCTGGTAGGCAATGAGCGAACTGTCCGGTGCCCAGGCAAATGAGCTCACGTCACCACCCGGGGTAAGCGTGCCGGACACTTTGGATTTTGAGGTTCCAAACGGTACGTTCGTGTAAAGTTCATACACACCAAGCGTATCTCCGTCGGCTATAAACGCGATTCGAGTACTGTCGGGCGACCATGCAAAATCGACGACGTCGCCGACGACATTGGGAGATACGAGTCGCGGATCAGGTCTGGGATTCAAATTATTCACATCCGGAACAACGGTGATCAGATCGAATTTTTCATCTTCATATTGATCGGCAAGGTAGGCAATCCGGGTATTGTTCGGTGCCCAGGAAAATTCAACCACCTCGCCGCCGTCCGCAAGCGTGCCGGAAATTGCCACCGGCACGGAATTTGTGATCGGCTCGACCGCCAGCAGCTCGTTGACGTTCAGGATGTTGATGTCCGCCAGAAAGGCAACAATCGAACCGTCGGAGGACCATCGATACTCTCCGATCGTATACTGATTGGTGGCGGCCGGTACGTTGGAAATGGAAAAGGCTTGGTTGCCAAGGTTCGAAGGCGCAACAAAGAGCCGGAACTGCCGGGCGCTTCCGACGATGGTGTTGGCCGTGTAGGCGATCAACTGACTCGTGGGCGACCACCTGAAGGTGTCGACATCTGCACCGATAGGCAAAAAGGTTGAAGCGGTGATCAGAGCGTTACCGCTCGGAAGGTTGGTAAAGAGCTCTACATTACCGCCCGTGTTGCCGGTAAATGGATTGAAGGCCCGAAAGGCAATTCGCGAACTGTTCGGTGCCCAGGCAAAATCTTCGACCTCCAGAGTGGTGCCGGACTTCAGTGAAACGGGAACGACCGTTCCACCGCCGATAGGTACTGTATACAGTTCGAAGGTCCCCTTGGTCACCTGGTCCGCCCGGTAGACCACGAAACGCCCGTCGGGTGATACGGCAAAATCCACGACGTTGCCGCCTGAAACCAGTGGGGCGGACAGTTTCGTGATGGTTTGTCCGTTGTCGGAGGTGACATAAAGCTCTGTGGTGGCGGCGCTGTCCTTGGCCGCCATAAAAACCAGGGGATACGACCCGGTTGCGGTAAGCGCCCAGTCGTAGAATACCGTCACCCGGCCGCCGGAAGCCAAGGGGCCGGAGACGTTCAGGTTGTCCAGCCCCTTGGGAGTGGCCGTATAGAGCTCGTTGACGTTGATGGTCTGCTGATCGGACAGGTAGGCAATCAGATCGGCGGCGTTCAAGTCCGGTGACCAAAGAAAAGAATCCACCGTTCCACCGCCGGACACTCTCACGTTATTGGCTTCCGCATCAGGGGAAGACGAATACAACTCTTCTAATTCGGAATCCTGAGCTGCAATGTAGGCGATACTCGAGCTGTCCGGTGCCCAAGCATATGCGTCTAACGACCGGAGACCTCCGACCGTAGGGGTGCCGGAAACCTTGACGATTTCTTCAACAGTTGGCGGTGTAGAACCGCTGTCATCATTATTATCGTCACCACCGCAGCCAAGAATCATGTACAGAAGTGCAAAAATCAGCCCCCCCCAGAGCGTCAATCGAAATCGTTTACTGCCGACAGGTTTCATAATGGTCATCCTCATCTTGATGGTGTTCTTCCGAATCCGTTCTCCCGTCTTCGGTTCACTGGCCGGATGAGCGGGAAAAGGGCCGATTCGAGGTATAGACTTTCAAACGATTCTTTTCAGTTATTCTAGCACAAAAAATAATAATTGCAACCATTTATATGGTATTGCAAGCAGCATTTCATGTCCATACAATTACCGCAAGGAAACACGGGAACGCCGAAGAATAAGGTTTTTCTGTTTGACACACCGCTGTGACCCGATTAGTTTAGGATAATAATCAATTTCAACAACTAAGTAGAGGTTGGCATGAAAAAATATGCGATGCTGGTTTTCTGCTTTTTTATGGTGCTGCCGGTGACCGGCTTTGCCGAAACGCCGCATCAGCTGGCTGGTTTCGTGCTCGGCGATCAGTTTTCAAAATACCAGGACCTCGTCGACATGCAAACGAAGATGCCGCTGCGCCGCAGTAAATCGATCGATGCGATCGAAATGCGCGACCTGCAAGGGTTCAAGTACGGACTGGTCTGGGTCGGAAACTGTACTGTTCCGAACCGCATTGTCAGCCTTCGGATGAAATACGCCGATCCGTCTAAGAAATTTTACGACGAGCTGCTCAAACGTTTCAAACAGCGTTTCGGTGAACCCTCTGAATGGCGCGGCGACCCCTTTCACATCGTTATTTCGTGGAAATGGTCTTTTGTCGACGACCAGAAAAACAGGATCAGTATGATACTGGAGCACAATAAGCAGGCTGAAGATGAAACGGTCGGCAACAGCGTCAAAATGACGATGTGGAACCTCATCGAAGAGGAACGAAATTGCGAGAAAGAAAAATTTCCCGAACCGGTCGCGACGTCTGCAAAAACAGAAGAAGAGCCTCCGAATTGGGATCTCTTGATTCCCAGGTGAGCCTCAAGCCCGCGATGAACTGTCCGATAGTGCCGACCCGTTCAAACCGTTAGCCCCTTTGCCCTAACCTTTACACCATACACTTCTGGTGCTTCGAGGCGCCAAGGTGCGTAAAAATGACACGCTGCAGCCCGGATGAGCGGTTGTATCGGTTCAACCGGTTTGGACAGTTTTGTCCGTTAAGGAATATCATCGATTTTATCGATTAAACGCTCGCGTTCCTTAAGCCACTGCTGATTCCGGAATCCGGGTTCTAAGTTTCGAGTTTCAAGGTTTCAAGTTTCTATTCTTATCCAATTGAAATTACGTTAAATCGGCTTCACAATACCAACTCCTCGCCACACCGGTCAATTAACCTCGGCACAAAAACCGGACCATTGTGAGTTAAATTGTGAGCTTTTTACTAACAATTATTGTCATCGTGCGAACTCATTGACAGAATTCAGCAACTATTTTACTTTGAAAAAGTTTATTTTCCCATCAACAGGCTTTTCCCCAAAAGGGGGTCTGCTGGCATGACGGATGAAGCGTCCCATCTTACTATCACGGTCGATAAAACCCACATTCTCAGCCTCGGCGAACGGCTGTACGAACAGAGCATCGAACTGATCAGGGAACTGGTCAACAATGCTTATGATGCCGATGCAACGCGCGTGGAGGTTACCGTCTCAGGCAAGGAGATCGTCGTCTCCGACAACGGCGAGGGAATGGATTTAAGGGGTCTCGGACAATACTTCAATGTCGGTTCCGATGAAAAGCTCGTCCACCCGATTTCCCTCCGTTTCAAACGCGACAGGATCGGGCAGTTCGGCATCGGCAAATTCGCCAGCCTGGCCGCAGCATCGCGCTTTGAACTCACCACCCAAAAAGAAAACTTTGCGGCGCGGGTTGTTTTCGACCGGACCCGCTGGCTCGGGCAAGGTGACTCCTGGGTCATTCCTTTGACACGCCTCGAGCCCGATCCCGAGAGGGGCGATGGCACAACCGTTCGCCTGGTGGATCTTAAAAGGGCATTCAAGCCCGAGGACGTTGTCCAGCGGATTGCCGAAGGGGTGCCGATTCGGGCCAAAAACTTCTCTGTCTGGGTCAACCGGTATCGCGTGACGCCACGGAAATGGTCGGGAAATCGCATCCCCGTCATGGAAGGAACAAAAAGCGGGATCATTCACGGTGAAATCGTCATTCTTCCGGCCCACAACGCCTCCAAGGACAACATGGGAATCGAGATTAAGGTTAAGGGGGTCACCGTTCGACGGGAGCTGTTCGAAATGGCTTCCTGGGGAAGGGCCGCCACCCGGATTAGAGGTGAAATTCATGCCGACTTTCTCCCATTGACAAGCGATCGGTCGGGCTTCATCGAAGACACCCCGGAATTCAAAGCCTTCCTCAAATCGATGGGCAAGATCATGGTCGATGTTCAGAAGGTGTACAACCAGTTGGCCTCCAAGCGTGAAAACCAAAAGGTCAGCCGGGCGTTGAAAGAAGCCCTACAGCGCGTCCATCAGGCGCTGTCGCTCAACCCGGAACTCTCTCCCTTCGGTGTCGTCCCCATCGCGGAAAAAGGTAGACCAGGCGTCGGGGAGGCTGCGGTGGAGACCGGCAAGGGGCGGAGTGAACCTGCCCCGGAAACGATCGCAGGAGAAGAGACTGAAGAGGTTCCGGATTCGGGTCAAGAGGGTTCTTCGACTGGGCCCGATGCCGAAAAACCGCCAAAAGAACGCAAGCCTTCCCTGAAAATGGCCACACCGAATGCAGTGGTGAAAAAGCTCAAGTTCGGCGACACGGGCGTCACCTGCTGTCTGGATCATCTGGGAGAAGACGGGCCGGAATGTCTGACCGAGGGGACCATCATCTATATCAATCGAGACCATCCCCTGTACAAAAGGGAGGCCCGGAAAAAGGAAGCCCATATTCTGAACATAGCGCGCCTCATCACCCAGGAAGTCTCTTTGATGAAGGATTCGGCCAACCCACGCGAGGCCTTCAACCGTCAATCCAAGCTTCTGCGGGATGCCTTCCGGGAAAAAGACTAATCTATTTCAAGGCCGTCTCGAACTTGTTGGCGACCTCGCGCAGATTCTCCGACCAATTTTCTGCCAAAGGATCAACCACGGCGACCTCACCGCCTATTTCCCTGGCAATCAGCTCCGCGCTTTTGGATGAAAACTGCGGTTGGACAAAAATGATTTTAATGTTGTTTTCTCTGGCATTTTTAATCAGTTCCATGATTTGTGCAGGCTTTGGACTCTTACCCTCGATCTCGACGGGGACCTGGACCAAGCCGTAACTGCGGGCAAAATAGCCCCAGGATGGGTGAAATACCATGAAGCGAAGTCCCTGCCGACCCGCAAAAATTTTTTTGAGATCGTCGTCCAGATCGACGAGCTTCGCCATAAAGGCCTTGTAGTTCATCCCGTATATGGCCCGATTAACCGGATCAATTTCCTGCAGGGCATTCAGAATTGTGCGGGCCTGTATCATCACCAGAGGCGGTGAAAGCCAGATGTGGGGGTCAAGTCCGCTGCGGCCATGCTGATCTCCACTATGGTAGGCATCTTCGCTCATGGAAATCTTCTGAATGCCCTCATCGGTATGCACAACCTTAATGTGCGGGTTGGTTGAGAGTATTTTTTTCAGTCTTGCGGCTTCAAATTCGATTCCGATGGCGAAATACAGCTTTGCCGTGGCAAGGGATACCATTTGCCGGGGTTTGGGCTCATAGGTGTGGGGATCGGCGCCCGGCGGCACCATGGCATGGACCTCCACAAGTTCCTTTCCTATTTGGTGCACAAAATACCGTTGCGGAACGATGCTGACGAAAACCGACAACTTCTCATTTGGTCGTGCTTCGTGTGCCAGGCCGAAAATAAAAGAGCATGCCAGCGTAATACAGATTGGTGAGAGACGCATTTTGATCCTCCGTACAATACAGTCCGAGAATCGAAATATTGAGACCTCGGTCAGGCAGTCCAGAAACGCGTTAACACGCAGAAATATCAGGAACTACCGGTTATTCGAATCGCAGCCGAAATATAATCACCAGTGCCCAAAATGTGACGTTAATTTTGAATACAGTCCAACCCCTACATCATTTATGAAAAGAGCGTGAAAATGGCAACTCTGGATTACGTATAAACATGATGTGTTCCATTTTCTCAATGTGTCAAATATATTCAATTCTGTAGGATGGATTTATCGGCTGGCAGGATATAATTTGAGCCTTAATTCTAATATAGGCGGCATCATCTTGCAAAAAAACCAACCGTCCGATTATACACGAATTTGATGGAGCACCCCGATTGGAAAGGTCTGACAATATGAGTCCTTCAAGCGTTGGTATATTAAAGCGGCGGAAGTTCAATTTCGAGCGGTTCGGCAAAACAAATCACCTTAAAATCGAAAGCTTTAAAGACTTGGACGTGGTGCTCGAACTCGACGAGGCCCACTGGGTCGCCACCACTGCACCGACGGCAACCCTCAATTGTGATGCGGTGTTTTTGAGCCTTTTGGACACGGATAATGACGGCCGGTTAAGGGCAGAGGAGGTAAAAGACGCCATTCGATTCTTATTTGAACACCTGTCGGATCGAAGCGGGATCACGCCCGACAACACCCATCTGTACTTGGAAATGGTCGACAACAACCTTGAGACTGGCAAACGTATTCACAGCTCGGCCTCCAAAATTATTGCACGAATGAAGTCCTCGGCCCCCTATGTTACTCTCGAGCAGGTGCGCGCCATTAAAACCGAAGTATTGGAGGGCGGGCTGGATGTGGCCGGTATAGTTTTGCCAGAAGCCGCAGAAGACGTTCATGTGCGCAAATTCTTAAAGGACATACTTGCCACAGTGGGCGGCAAACCCCACACCCGGGGCGGTCAGGGGGTTGACGATGCGTCTTTGGAACTCTTCTTGAAACAATGCCGGCAACATCTGGACTGGCTTAAACAGGCGAAGCCTGCAGGAGAAAATGACGTTTCTAAAATTCTACCCCTGGGGCCGTCAACACATGAGGCGTATGAGCTGTTTGACGTGCTGGAGAATAAGATGACCCAGTTTTTTCTGCTGTGCGGTATTCAACAGCTCAACCCAGAGCTTCTGGTCCGAGCCATTTCGGCCGAGGATGGCTCCCTGGACATCAATGTGCTTGATCTGAGCGAGGCCGAATCCTATCTGGCCGATGCGCCTCTGGCCATGCCCAATGATGAAAAAATACTTAATCTAACCGGTAACGTGAATCCTTACTACAGTCGCAAGATAAAACGGTTTACTGAAATTGCCATCGGCCCTTTACTGGGACTGGATGTAAAGAGTCTGGATCAGACGAAATGGCGCAAGCTGAAGGCACAGTTGTTGCCCTACCGGGACTGGCGCGCGTTAAAACCCGATGTGGCCGTGGAAAAGCTCTCGCCCGATTTATTGGAACAGTATATTGCGGAACCTAAATTTGCCAATGGGGTTAAGACGCTGATCGAAAAGAGTCATCAGACCGCTTTTGTACTGGAAAATATCCGCGAAGTGGAACGGTTGATCCTATACCAGGCCAATATTCTGCCCCTGTTGAATAGCTTTGTCAGTTTTCCCAATTTGTACGATCCAGGCAAGCGGGCCTTGTTTGAAATGGGTACACTGGTAATGGATGGTCGCCATTTTACCCTTGCGGTCAAGGTGCTGGACCGTGAGCGCCACGTTGAATCGAGCACAGCCAGCAATATTTTTGTGATGTACCTTGAGGTCTATGGCCATGACAAGAAAAATCTATACGAGGTGGCCGTTCCGGTAACCTCTGGCGACCGTGGCAATATCCGCCTGAACAAGTGGGGCATCTTCAATCACGTCAATGGTCAGGAATATCACGCCAGGGTGGTACAAATTATTGAAAACCCTATCAGCATAGTTGAGGCCATGGTGCATCCCTTTGTGAGGATGGCCCAGTCCTTTATGCAGCGTCTGGATCAGGCATCCGCTAAAACGGAAGAAAAGATCATAACGCGGGTGTCTACAAGAGATGGCAAAAAAAAAGATACGGCGGGGAAAAAGCAGAAAAAAGAGGATGGCACCTCTGCCGGTCTGCTAGCCGGTGGTGGTATTGCCTTCGCCGCGCTGGGCTCCTCGGTGGCGTTTATCGCCCAAACATTTTCCAAACTAAACCTGAAAATCATCATAGGAACGGTAGTTGCGGTGATTTTGGCAATGGTGGTGCCCGCCACCATTTCTGCTTATTACAAGCTCTCCAAGCGCGACCTGAGTGCCATCCTGGAAGGGTCTGGCTGGGGCGTGAATCCACGCATGAAACTGACCAAAAAGCAGGCCAATACGTTTACCCACCGACCCGATTATCTATTGTAATAAAAGATTAAACTATTTTTAATGAAAAAGATTTTTGAAGTCAAATATGTAAATGTCAGTGTGAACGAATCAGAGAATAACCTCAAGGTTAAAATGCCTTTCGGTGAAATGAATCAGCATCAAGTGAACAGTTCTACGAAGAAACGCGGCTTACTATTTGAGTCGGAAAGGCACGGTAGTTTCAGACAACCAGTGGCGCACGATGTCGCTGTCACGATGCCTGCTCAGTCCGGCTTGCCATGACTGCGTTTCTGATTACGGCTCATTGTACCGGGCATACTCATTGAATAGGTCGCGAAAGTATCGTATGCCACTTGCAAATTCGCCTTGAAGTAAAATTTTCTCTTTAAAATCATATTATTATCTTGTAAAAAATAATTTTTTCCCATCAGGAAATAGATTGTATTCCGCACCAGTCCTCGGAATCGTCGTCCGAGATCGATCTGAATTTGCAAACATCTCTACGATGCTTGATGTAAGAACAGGAAAATTGAAGAAGGTGAAATCAATTTTACCGGTCTCTCGAATGATAATGGTAGACCCTGATTTCTTTTTCATGTTTGATATTTCCTCCTGACTCGTTTAGCGCTTCATGGGCAATCAAAATCTAAAGGCTAATTTTATACTGTTTTCGATCAATGTCAATAAGTCTTGATCTTGATACAGGCCGATAAAATCCTTCTCCAATATAGGCCCGGAAACATTTTGAAATGATAAGGTTGCATGCAGAACCTTTTTGAAAATTCTTTCGGAAGCGTTCATTGTTCAATATGTGAGTGACGGCGCTTTGCCAGGTACGAATCAGGGTTGATTCTGTACCAGGCGATTTCTTGACTTTCTCTTGGTATGGGAAATTAAAACGAAGCGTGGTGTAACCAGCTGTAGAAAGGCTCTCGGCAACGGCAACAATCAGGCTGTTGTTCATATCGTTTGCTGCACCATTGGCGATGCTCACGCCGGTTTTATTGAATTCACCTACTTGATCTGGACCCGACAAAACTGCCGACACGTTCTCCTACCCCATGATTTCGATGGACGTTGGTTCTTTCACCATAATTGAAACCCTTTACTCAATATTTGCACAGGTTTTCACTAAAGGAATTGTTGGTTGGCAATGGATAGATAATGAGGTGTTTACCCTGTCCTGAACACCTCCTTAATACCTGAACAGACACTGCAGAACCGTTTTCGACTTGATTCCCGTTTTCAATTTAGAATTTTGGTCTGCGTTCAGGACCGGATAAATTTTTTGCGTTTAAAGAAAAAATTGCAGTTTCCTGATTTTTAAGCGGTGTAATCGGAATTGGTGCGTGACGTTAAGATAAATGAGGACACACAGCGACCAACATAACGGCCAACATTATGCGGATACAACACATGCTGGTTGAGCTAAATACAAAGAAGCGCGGTAGCGAGCAGTCGGCTAACCGGTTGCAGCGAACGGTGCTTCGCGCTGGCGCTGAGCCGGAGCGTTTAAAATATCTGCTAATAAGCAACATTTTTGGGATCTTCATAACAATGAAGGCCAACTGCCTGGCATGGTAGTTGGCCTTTCTTCCTTTTTATCAAGATAAGATCAATGCATATTGGTAACCGATATTTAGGAGCGGCTCGGTATCCCTTTGGGTATCCCATCCTTGTGGACTGGGACCAAGTCCCAGATCATTGTGAGTAAACTTCTGCAATTTTCCCGCGAATGATTCTTGGCCCAAAACGCCAACAGACATTTGGAAATTGCGTGCCTTTTTTCGGTTGAAACTCTGCCAGCTAAGCGTATAGGTCAATGTTCCGGCATAGGGCAGATCTTCTTCTTGCGGAATTTCTGAATCAATGTCCCCCGGGGTTATCATATTCTGACCGATATGGTGGCTGTTGCGCACGACACTGTCATTATCGTTGGGGGTTGGAAATTGTTTACCGACCCATTTAATCAAACCCAGTGTCTCGGCATTATTCCATCCCTTATTACAGGCCGTGTGATATTGAATACTCAAGCCGCTGCTGAAATTACTATCATCGCCCCAAAGCAAGGCATTATCGATTTCAATTCGCAGGATTCCTTTATTACGGGGACTGTCAAGGTAAAATGCACTCAGAGGTCTTAAAAATAGTCAATGATTTCAGAAAATTCGAGCAGGCAAAGGATTCTAATGAAACTGTAAAAATCAATAATTTAAGCAAAGAGTTAACGGCGATTCCCAATTTCACACTTCCAAACATCTTGATACCCCCTAAGAATCGTTCTAACACCAACATA
>Ga0316583_10000713_pt1 | contig 10304 bp, 10 predicted proteins | sample J_170502JBrBrA_D_FD_204513 | JGI IMG/M metagenome (GOLD analysis project Ga0316583, IMG submission 204513) | Rhizosphere microbial communities from salt marsh grasses in Alabama, United States - J_170502JBrBrA | ecosystem: Host-associated > Plants > Roots > Rhizosphere | place: USA: Alabama... | reverse complement strand
ACGGCGCGCGCAACCGGTTCTATGTATCACAATGCGACGGTGCCGGTGACGGTCCCGCAAGTCAGCGTTAAGGCCTGGAACGAGTCTGGAACGAAAGCGGCCCGAATCGCTGACTCGAGCGCAGTTCGGGTTCGTTCACGGCGACATCTGGCAGGCGGAACGTCGTCCACCACCAGATAATGTAGGAATCGAGGATTCAAAGAGCTTAAATTCCCTTGCAAAGGTTAACGGGGAGCAGAGTGGGCTCACCGCGAAGAGTCAAGTGAAGAGTCGGCAAGCGAAAAGACCGTCCGCCGCGCCTACTCGTTGTGCGCGCGCTTGAGGGACGCCGGGCTCGGGCTCGCGGTGGAGACGAACTGGTCGGCCTCCAGCACCGCCTCGCCGATCGGGGTCGGGCTCTGGACCCGGAACGGCACCAGCACGCGAGTGCCGGCGATCGGCGCCAGCCACACCTCGATATCGCGCTGGTTCTTGAGGTACCTGATCGCGGTGCGCGTGGGGTCGAAGCCGGCAACCGGCACGAAATGGAGGGCGCAGACGACCACGGAGCCGGTATAGCCCTTTTCCGCATGCACCTCTTCCATGCGCTTATAGGTGAGCGCGAGGTCGTAGCGCAGCCGGCCATCGAAGATCGACACTTTGTGGTCGCAGACCTTGGGGGTCAGCAGGCCGCCATTGCCGGGCACCCGCAGCAGCGAGCCGGTCATCGGATCAAAAATGCCACGCTCATGGGCCTTGGTGACCGGCAACCGCTTCGGATCCTTGTCGCGCGGCGGGTCGAGCTTCACGGTGGCGAGATCACCGTCCTTGATGGCGATGCGCGACTCGGTGGTCTTGTGGCGGGTGATGATGGTGGCCGCGTAGATCGACGAAGCGAACCTGTCCTTGCGGCCAAACGTGCCATGGGCGGCACTGGTACCCTCCCCACCGATGAACAGCCGCAGCAGGCCAGTGGTGATGCCGCTGGCAGCAGCGCTGTAGTGGGTGTCGCCAATGTCGACCACCCAGCTGCCCTTGCCGACGGGGATGCCGGCCAGCGAGGCGGTATAGTGGGCCTCAAGCTTGCCCTGGGCTCGCGCCGGGGCCGACAACGCGGTGGCCGCAAGCGCGAGGCTCGCGACGGCCAGCGGCATGCAGCGAACGGTTTGCCTCAGCAACAGCATCAACCGAATCTCCTGCGCCGGCCTTGGGGGCAGTCCACCCGTCGGTCGCGGCATTTAACGAGCAGCGGAACCGGCGGCGCAAGGGGTCCCGGATCGGGAACGCAGAATTCCCCCGGAATCGACGCCCATCCGCCGCCACGCCTGTGGTCGGCGAAGAGTTGGTCGAATGTTTGTCCCACCCGGTGGTACCACAATCAGCTCCCGGGCCGGTTGGGGCCGTCTATACCCCGATTTGGGCTCGAAATCCGCGGCTTGACGCCTCTTTCCCCGCTCTCTATACGTGCCGCCAATCATGCATGAACGGCTATGCGGATCGGCGCGTATGTGCTCGTGCCGACGCTTTTTTCGAGGATTTAGCCATGTCCTGGCGTTGCGAGCTGACCGGTAAGGGGCCTCTGGTCGGCCACAAAGTGAGCCATTCCAACATCAAGACCAAGCGCCGGTTCATGCCGAACCTGGTGAACGTGACCCTGCGCTCGGACGCGCTCGGCCGCACGGTAAAGGCCCGGGTTTCGGCGAACGCCCTGCGCACGGTCGACCATCGCGGCGGATTTGACGCCTTCCTGATGAAGGCCAAGGCGGAAGAACTGGCGCCCAAGATGCGCGTGCTCAAGCGCGAACTCGCCAAGAAGCTGGCCAGCGCCTGATTTCTCCGGTCATTCCGGGATGCGAGTGAAACACGCGAACCCGGAATCCATACTCCGCAACGCCGGGGTTATGGATTCCGGGTTCGCGGCCGTTTGGCAGCGCGCCGGAGTGACGGTCATGGGATCAACCTGAACTGCAGCAGCAGCGTACGCTGCAGGGCCGAGAAATTGTCGTCCGACACCAGCGTCAGGATGGTATCGCCCTGTGCGTCGCGGGAGACGCCAATGCCTTCCATGTTGTCGATCTGGTAGGCGAGGTTGGCGGTAATCAGCGCCGCGCCGTCGACCAGCGCGCCGGACTTGATGCGCGCAAGTGGAATGCGGCGAATGCGCATGGCGACGCCGGCGAGCGGCGAATAGCTGCGCTCCAACAGCAACAAATCATTCGGCGGCAGGATGGCACAGTCGCTGACGTCGAAACTATCGCTGCGCTTGACGCTGAAGTGACCGACCTGCTTGCCCTTCAACAGAAAGGCGCGGTGGTTGCCGCCCTTATCCAGGCTGTGCTCGGTGACCGCGATCAACTGCCCGGCCTGTGTTGAGCCCTTCGGCGCCACCGCCAGGCACTCCAGGCTCTTGTTGTTGCTCAGCGTCTTGAACTCCGCCGGCACCGGGACCGGCTGTGCCCGCGCCTTCACGCCCTTCTTCAAATCGAAACGCACGATGCGTTGGACGCGTTCGATGCCAACATAAGCGTGGCCGGCGCCGTCTTCGGCAAGCGACTCGGTGTCGTACCAGCCGTGCTTGGCGAGCGGTTTGCCGTCCCAGGCCAACGCGGGCGCCATCTCGACGTCGGCAATGCCGGACGGACGGTCGCCGCGGTAGATGATACGCGCTTTGAGCCAGGCGCCGCGGTCATTGAGCGCAATGAAGCGGCTGCCGTCGGCCGCCATGTGCAGGGCGGAGATGCCGCCGAAGTCCTGATTCTTGGACGTAAGCTCGAGCCCGCCACGGAACTCCAGCGCGCCGAAACGGGTGCGCGACGGGTGGTGGGCGTCGAACGCCGCGATCGGCTCGGCGTGAACGACAATGCGGACGGGTTTAGCCGGATAGCGCTTGACGGCGGCGAGCGCGAGAGGCACGGCCGCCGCCAAACATGTAGCAAACAGCAATCCCGCAATCAGCCAGCGGCGCGTCGTTCGCTTCAAGCAACGCGCCTGCGCATGCGGCGCGCCGGCCGCACCTCGGCAGCCTGCTGCTCCTCGAACAATTCGGCGAGTTTCTCGGTCATGGCGCCGCCCAGTTCCTCGGCGTCGACGATGGTGACGGCGCGGCGGTAGTAACGCGTGACGTCGTGGCCGATGCCGATGGCGATGAGCTCGACTGGCGAGCGGTTCTCGATCTCCTCGATCACCCAACGCAGATGGCGCTCGAGATAATTGCCTGGATTGACCGACAGCGTGGAATCGTCGACCGGCGCGCCGTCGGAGATCATCATCAGGATCTTGCGCTGCTCGGTGCGCGCCAGCAGACGCTTGTGCGCCCAGTCGAGCGCCTCGCCGTCGATGTTCTCCTTCAGGAGACCCTCGCGCATCATCAGGCCGAGGTTCTTGCGCGCGCGGCGCCAGGGCGCATCGGCCGACTTGTAGATGATGTGGCGCAGGTCGTTGAGCCGGCCCGGATTGGTCGGCTTGCCGGCCGTGAGCCAGTGCTCACGCGACTGCCCACCCTTCCAGGCGCGGGTGGTGAAGCCGAGGATCTCGACCTTGACGCCACAGCGTTCGAGCGTGCGCGCCAGGATGTCGGCACAGGTCGCAGCGACCGTGATCGGCCGCCCGCGCATGGAGCCGGAATTGTCGAGCAGCAACGTCACCACGGTGTCGCGGAACTTGGTGTCCTTCTCCCACTTGAAGGAGAGCGGATGCATGGGATCGATAACCACGCGCGACAGCCGCGCCGGGTCCAGCATGCCCTCTTCAAGATCGAACTCCCAGGAGCGGTTCTGCTGGGCCATCAGCCGCCGTTGCAGCCGGTTGGCGAGCCGCGCCACCACGCCCTGCAGGTTGGAAAGCTGCTTATCGAGATAGCCACGCAGCCGATCGAGCTCTTCCGGCTCGCACAGGTCTTCGGCGGCGATGGTCTCGTCGAACTTGAGCGTGAAGGCGCGATAGTCCGGCCCACGCGGCTCGTTGGCGCCGAACTGGCGCGGCCGCTGCGGCTCGCCGGGGGTTTCGGCGTCGCCCATCTCGCTGTCGTCGGCCATGTCGGAGGTCGGCGCTTCCACCGCCTCGGCGGAGGCATCGGGCAGGTCCTCGGCGGAGACTTCCGTGTCCTCCATGCTGGAGCGCTGCATGTCGTCGGACTCGGCCGACTCGCCCTCCTCGCCGGACTGCTGCGGGCTGCGATCCTCGTCGCCCTCCTGCTCTTCCTCATCGCTATCGGTGGAACGGTCGTCGCCCATTTCGAGCGAGTCGAGCAGGTCGTGCACGGCGTCGCCGAACAGGCGCTGGTCCTCGACCACGTATTCCAGCCGGTCGAGATCGCGGCCGGCGCGCTCTTCGATCAGCGGACGCCAGAGGTCGACCAGATTGCGGGCCGCCGGCGGCGGCGGGGCGCCGGTCAGGCGCTCGCGCACCATCAGCGCCAGCGCTTCCTCGATGGGGGCGTCGGCACGCTCGGTGATTTGATCGAACTTGCCACGGCTGTAGCGCTCATCGAGCATGGCGCCGAGGTTCTGCGCAACGCCGGTCATGCGGCGGGCGCCGATGGCCTCCACGCGCGCCTGCTCGACCGCCTCGAACACCGCCCGTGCCTGCTGCCCGATCGGCTGCAGGCGGCGATGCACGGCCGGGTCATGACAGGCAAGCTTGAGCGCGATGGAATCGGCGTTGCCGCGCACGATCGCGGCCTCGCGTTTACCGAGCTTGCGGGGTGGCTCCGGCAGCCGCACCTTGCCGCCCGCTAGGCCCGGACGCTCGGCGGCAAAAGAAACCTCCAGCTCGCTGTTGCGCGCGATGGCGCGCAGGCAGCCGCCGAGCGCGCGCTTGAACGGCTCGGTGGGAGATTCTTTGCCCGGGGCCTTGGGTTTGCTGTTGGACGCCATGCGTTCGGTTTTCGCCTTGGTCATTGCGAGGCGCGCTGACAGCGCGCCCCGAATGACGGATTAGCTCAGCGCCACGTTAACCGACGACTCCGGCAGTTCCTGGCCGAAGCAGCGCTGATAGAACTCGGCCACGATCGACCGCTCCAACTCGTCACACTTGTTGAGGAAGGTGAGCCGGAAGGCGAAGCCGACGTCGTTGAAGATCTCGGCGTTTTCGGCCCAGGTGATCACCGTACGCGGGCTCATGACGGTGGAGATGTCGCCGTTCATAAAGCCGTTACGCGTCAAATCGGCGACGCGTACCATCTTGCCGACGATGTCGCGGCCCTCTTCGTTCTGATAGTGCTTGGCCTTGGCCAGCACGATGTCGACCTCGTTGTCGTGCGGCAGATAGTTCAGCGTGGTGACAATCGACCAGCGGTCCATCTGCGCCTGGTTGATCTGCTGCGTGCCGTGATAGAGGCCGGAGGTATCGCCGAGGCCCACCGTGTTGGCGGTGGCGAACAGGCGGAAGGCCGGATGCGGCTTGATCACGCGGCTCTGGTCGAGCAGCGTCAGCCGGCCGGAAGATTCCAGCACGCGCTGGATGACGAACATCACGTCCGGGCGGCCGGCGTCGTATTCGTCGAAGCAGAGCGCGACGTTGTTCTGATAGGCCCACGGCAGGATGCCGTCACGGAATTCAGTGACCTGGTGACCGTCCTTGATGACGATGGCGTCCTTGCCGATCAAATCGATACGGCTGATGTGGCTGTCGAGGTTGACGCGCACCATCGGCCAATTGAGCCGCGCCGCCACCTGCTCGATATGGGTCGACTTGCCGGTGCCGTGATAACCGGTGACCATGACGCGGCGGTTCTTGGCGAAGCCGGCGAGAATGGCGAGCGTGGTCGGACGGTCGAAGCGGTAATCCGGGTCGACGTCAGGCACATGCTCATCGGCCTCGGAATAGGCCGGCACTTCCAGGTCGCTGTCGATGCCGAACACTTGCCGGACCGACACCTTCATGTCCGGCAGACCGGCGACTTCTTCAGTTGCGGCAGTCATTGATCCTCCATGGCTTCGGCCCTCCCGAAGCCCGATACGGTCCCATTTCTCAACGGTCCGGCTGATATAGCGGCAACTTAGCAGACCGCCGCGGGGCGAAAAACCCAGCCCTCGCGAATGGTCCCATCAGAGATATCAATAAGATAGGCATGCCCAGCCTTGCGCGAAAGGCGGGTGCCCCCTGCGCGCGGCGAATTGCCTCCGGCCTCAGCTGAAACCCACAGATTTCAAATAGTTGTAGGACTGGATGATTTCCACCAGCTTATCCTCGGTGGAGCGGTCGCCACCGTTGGAATCCGGGTGATGGCGTTTGACCAGTTCCTTGAAGCGCGTCTTCACCTCAACCGCGGTGGCATCGATGTCGAGGCCGAGCGTATCGAGCGCCTTGCGCTCTGCGTTGCGGATGACCCGGGTTTCCGCCCGCTTTTGCTGCTCGCGCTCGCTCTTGGTGTCCTCGCCGAATAGGCCGAAGGCATCGGTCTGCTGCGCGAAGGTATGGGCGTCCGGTCCACGGGCGCCCTTGCCGGTGCCCATCTTCCAGGTCGGGCGGTGACCGGTGAGGGCGTCCTTCTGGTACGCCATCACGGCGTCGTCGCTCATGCCGACGAAATAGTTATAGGACTGGTTGAACTCGCGCACGTGATTGAGGCAGTAGCGCCAGTATTCCTTCTCGCGTCCCCGTCCCTTGGGCGCGCGATGGGTGGCGGCTTCCGTGCAGCCGACCCATTCGCAGGTCGGGCCGCTGGTCTTGCGGCGACGGTCCTTGCTCGGCTTGACGCGGATACGATCGAAAATGGGTGAGTCGAATTTCATAGCCGATTATTATGCGCTCTTCTCGGTGACGCCTACAAGACTTGACAACAACAACGGTATGTTTGGGCGCATTTGCCGCAAAAATGCCGACGTTGACTCGCGCCGCCCCGCTACTTAAAGCCCAGCAGCATGCCAACCGCCGATCAGATCACACAGAAGTTGACCGAGGCTTTCACCCCGCAAAGCCTCAAGGTGGAAGACGAATCCCACCAACACGCAGGCCATGCCGGGCACCGGCCAGGCGGTGAGACCCATTATAGGGTCTATATCGTGTCGGAGGCCTTCAAAGGGAAGACCCGCCTGCAGCGCCACCGCATGATCAACGAGACCTTGGCCGAGGAACTGGCCAGCGGCGTGCACGCGCTCGCCATCCACGCCTCGGCGCCGGGAGAAGGCGTCTAATCATCTCCTATTCCGCTGCCACCCGTGGCAGCGGCTGGATGCGCAGCGAAGTGATGCGGTTGCGCTGGCGGCGCAGAACGCGAAAGCGGAATCCGTAAAAGGTGAAGCTCTGTCCCACCTCGGGGATCGAACGCGCCTCATGGATGACCAGGCCGGCGATGGTGTTGGCCTCCTCGTCCGGCAGATTCCACTCCATCACCCGGTTGAGATCGCGGATCGACACCGCGCCCTCCACGATCACCGAGCCGTCGGACTGGCGGCGCACGCCCGGCATGGCGACGTCGTGCTCGTCGGTGATATCGCCGACGATCTCTTCCAGAATGTCTTCCAGCGTCACCAGGCCTTCGACTTCGCCGTATTCGTCGACCACGAGCGCGAACGGCGTCTTGCGGCGGCGGAAGGCCTTGAGCTGCTCCGACACCGGCCGCGTGTCGGGCACGAACCAGGGCGCCGTCAGCAGCGCCTTGATGTCGACCTTGGCGGGGTCGCCGTCGACCGCGTGCAAGGCGCGCAGCAGGTCCTTGACGTGCAGCACGCCGACGATGTTCTGCGGATTGTCCTGCCAGAACGGAATGCGCGTCACCGGCGAGGCAATCACCGCGTTGACGACCTCCGTGGCCGGATCGTCGACCTTCATGCTGATCATGTTGGTGCGATGGACCATGACGTCGGACACGTCGAGCTCGCGCAGGTCGAGCACGCCGCCGAACATGTCGCGATCCTGCTTCTCGACACCGCCTTCGCGGGCAAGCAGGTCGACGGCGCCGCGCAATTCCTCGTGCGGCGACAGGATCGGCTGGTTCGCCTCGAGGTTGACGCCGACGACGCGGAAGAGCCCGCGCACAAGATACTCGATCGCCACCAGGATCGGCGCCAGGAGCCTGACGATCCACTGCATCGGCCGCGCGACCACCAGCGCAATTCGGTCGGGCGCGTTGAAGGCGGCTGTCTTCGGCATCACCTCGGAAAAGATCACGATCACCGCGGTCATCATGATGGTCGCGTAGGCGATGCCGGCCCTGCCGAACCACGTCAGCAGCAGGCCGGTCGCAAGCGCCGAGGCCGCGATGTTGACCGCGTTGTTGCCGAGCAACAGCGCGCCGATCAGCCGCTCGCGCTGCTCGAGCAGACGGTTGACGATGCCGGCGCCATGGATGCCTTGCTTTTCCAGCCGCGCCATGCTGGCGCGCGACGACGCGGTCAGGGCCGTCTCGCTGCCGGCGAAGAACGCAGACAGCAGCAGGCAGACCAGTACCACGCCAAGCGAAATCCAGTCGTTGGTGGTCATCGTCACGCGCTGGAAAGTTTGTCGGTCAGGAACGCACGCACCTCGGCCGCATCGACCGCGTTTTCGACAAAGGCTTGGCCGATGCCGCGCACCAGAATGAAGGTGAGCTTGCCGCGCTTCACTTTCTTGTCTTGGGCGATCAGGTCCATCAGGGCGTCGACGCCCGGCACGCCGCCGGGCACCTGATTGACATGGGTGGGTAGGCCGACCGCCGCAAGATGCGCGGCCGCGCGCGCCGCTTCGGCCTCGCTGAGGAGGCCCTTGCGGGCGGAAAATTCGAACGCCAAGGCCGTGCCGAGCGCCACCGCCTCGCCATGCAGGAGCCGGTCGGAGTAGCCGGCCGCGGCCTCGAAGGCATGGCCGAAGGTGTGGCCGAGATTGAGCAGCGCGCGCTCGCCGCTCTCGCGCTCGTCGCGGGCGACGACAGCCGCCTTGGCGCGGCAGCTGACCGCGATGGCGTGCTCACGCGCGGAATTCCCGGACGATTGCCCACCGGAAAACACTTCGCGCCAGTTCGTCTCCAGCCAGTCGAAAAACCCGGCATCGCCCAAGAGCCCGTACTTCACGAGCTCGGCATAGCCGGCGCGAAACTGCCGCTCGGGCAAGGTGTCCAGCAGCGCGGTGTCGGCAATCACCAGGATCGGCTGATGGAAAGCGCCGATCAGGTTCTTGCCTTGCGGTGAGTTGATGCCGGTCTTGCCGCCGACGGAGCTGTCGACCTGCGCCAGCAGCGTGGTCGGCACCTGCACGAAGTCGAGCCCGCGCCTGACGCAGGCCGCGGCGAAGCCGGCAAGATCGCCGATCACGCCGCCGCCAAGTGCGACTACCAGATCGCCGCGCTCGATGCGCGCCGCGATGATCGCCTCGCAGACCTTTTCGAAGGTGGCGTAGTTCTTCGAGCCCTCACCCGCCGGCACGGTGATGCACGCGCTCTCGACGCCGGCGGCCTTGAGCGAAGCTTCCGTCGCGGCGAGATGATGCTTCGCCACGGTCTCGTCGGTCACGATCGCGGTGCGCGCGCCCGGGCGCAGCGCCTTGACGGCGTCACCGAGCTTGGCGAGTACGTCGCGGCCGATGGCGATCTCGTAGCCGCGCGCGCCGAGCGCGACCGGCACGATGATCGGCTCATGCATGGGTAGCGGTGCGTTCATGACGGCTCCTTCGAATGGCCGGCAACGCCCAGATGTTTAGCCACGCCTTCGATGACTTCGTCGACGATGGTGTCGTGCGGCTCGTCGCGCGACTGCACGACGATGTCGGACTGAGCATAAACCGGTTCGCGTTGCGGCAGCAGTTCCTTCATGCGCTCGGCGAGCGGCCGGTCGCTGCGGCGCCGGGTGCGGCGAAGCAGCACCTCGACGTCAGCCTTCAGCCAGATCGAGATGCCCTTGATGTGAATGAGGTCGCGGGTCTGCTGGTTCATGATGGCGCCGCCGCCGGTCGCCAGCACCTGCGGGCCGCCTTCGAGCAGGCGGGCGATCACGCGCGCCTCGCCGGCTCGGAAATAGGGCTCGCCGTGCTCGGCGAAAATTTCGGCAATGGTCATGCCGGCGGCATCCTCGATCTCGGTGTCGGCGTCGACGAAGGGCAGTCCCAGCCGCGCGGCCAGCCGGCGGCCGACCGACGACTTGCCGGCCCCCATCATACCCACAAGCACGACCGATCGGGAGCCGAGCGCCCGAACGATGGCCGATTCCAGGCCCTTTTCGGCGGTCTTTTGAACGGCGGTGTTAACCATGCTAAGTTCCAAACGCGAACCCACACGTCCCATATACCAGTATTCGAGACAACCGCGAGGGTGGCTTGTCTCGCCGCGCGGAACGTGTTCGTTATCGCGCGTATTCACCCGCCCGCTGTTTGCGGGCCGCCGAGCGTGGCCGATCAAGCGTACCTGACGATGC
>Ga0316583_10000712_pt1 | contig 10310 bp, 9 predicted proteins | sample J_170502JBrBrA_D_FD_204513 | JGI IMG/M metagenome (GOLD analysis project Ga0316583, IMG submission 204513) | Rhizosphere microbial communities from salt marsh grasses in Alabama, United States - J_170502JBrBrA | ecosystem: Host-associated > Plants > Roots > Rhizosphere | place: USA: Alabama... | reverse complement strand
TTCCAGGGAGCTACAACCGCTTCTCGGCGAAGGCACGCTGGCGCAAGGACCTGACCGACAAGTTCGGCCAGGTTTGGACACCTTTCGCCTCGGTGCGCGTGGATACCGCCGCCGTGCACGTCGACAGCCAGGCCAGCGTCTCCAACTATTTGACGCCGGGCGACTCCAACCTGGTGCGCGCCATGCCAACGGTTGGCCTCGAATACCGCTATCCGTTCATCTCCACACAATCCTGGGGCACGCAAACGATCGAGCCCGTCGTGCAGGTGATCGCGCGCCCGAACGAGACCCAAATCGGTAAGTGGCCAAACGAGGATTCGCAGAGCCTGATCTTCGACGACAGCAACCTGTTCCGCGTAAACAAGTTCGCGGGCTGGGATCGCGTCGAGGGCGGCGGGCGCACCAATTACGGCGTCCGCTATACCGCGCAGTTCAATAAAGCGGGCGCGGTCAACGTGCTGTTCGGCGAATCCTATCAGTTGTTCGGCAAGAACTCCTTTGCCGCCGTGGACACCACCAATACCGGCCTCAACAGCGGCCTCGACACCCGCCGCTCCGACTATGTGGCGCGCGTCGACTACGAGCCCAACAGCGTCTACACGTTCACCTCGCGGTTCAGGTTCGACAAGGACACATACGACATCATGCGCATGGAGCTCGAGGCGGCCGCGCATTTCGACCGCTGGTCGGCGAGCGTGCTCTATGGCGATTATGCGGCGCAGCCGGACATCGGCTTCCTGTCGCGCCGCCAGGGCGTCCTGACCTCGGGCTCTTACAAGCTGGCAACCAACTGGATGCTGTCGGGCGGGGCGCTCTACGACATCGAGGCGGGCAAATTCAGCCAGACCCGCATCGGGCTCGGCTATGTCGACGATTGCCTCATCTTGGCCCTGAATTACACCACAAATTACAGCTATTCGAGTGGTGCGCCGGTGCTCAATCATACGATCGGATTGACCCTAAGCCTGCGGACGCTGGGTCAGGCCGCGGTCAACCAGTCGACCGACAATATCGGCTCGAATTAGGTCACCCGCGGAACGCTCAGGGTCGAGCGTAACTTGAGCGCCCCGATGCCGCCGCCAACGAAACGGACTTCGCTATGCTGGGAGTGTGCTTGAAATTTTCGTCGGTCCGGCGCTTGCTGGCCTGCGCCACAGTGGCCGCAACGCTCGGCGCGCCGACGTTTGCCATGCCGACGATCGCCAGTGCGCAAGTGGTTGTCGTCGCCAACGGTTCGCCAATCACCGAACTCGACATCAAACAGCGCCAGCGCCTGATCGCTGGCTCAACTCACAAGCATGTCACGCGCCAGGAAGTCATCAATGAGCTTATCGACGACCGCCTGAAGATCGCCAAGGCGAAGACCTACGGCCTTGTGATCGACCAGAAGCAGGTCGATGCCGCCTTCGCCACCATGGCCAGGCGCCAGGGGGTAAGCCCGCAGCAGTTCGAGAAGTTCCTGAACCGCTCGGGCGTCACGCCCTACGCGGTAAAGCAGCGCCTCCGCGCGCAGATGACCTGGAACGAGATGATCCGCGGCAAGTTCGCGGCCTCACTGAACGTGACGGACGCCGACGTGGAGCGGGCATTGCGCGCGCGCCACGAAGGCGCGACCCAGGTGGGCTATGCCTATACGCTCTATCCGGTGACCGTGGTGGTGCCGCAGGGGTCGAGCCAGGCGGTGATGGCGGAGAAACGCCGCGAGGCCGAGAACCTGCGCAGCCGGTTTACCAGTTGCGCCCAAGGCCTGCCGCTGGCGCGGGGTCTCGGTAACGTGGCAGTGCGCGAGCCGATTACACGCTATTCCGCCTCCCTCCCGAAGCCGTTTCGCGATCTGCTCGACAAGATGCCGGTTGGCCATCTGACCACGCCCGACGTGACCGCCCAGGGCCTGCAGATGTTCGCGCTGTGCGGCAAGAAGCAGACCACTCAGGACTCGCCGGAGAAGGCGAAGATGCGCCAGGAGATATACCAGAAGCGCTTCGAGGCCGCCTCGCGCAATTTCCTGGATGAGCTGCGGCGGTCGGCCTGGATCGAATACAAGCAGCGCCAAAAATGAGCACGGGATCCGGCCTGCCTCTCGCCCTGACGCTCGGCGAGCCGGCCGGCATCGGACCCGATATCACGCTCGCCATCTGGCGGCGGCGCAACGCACTCGCCCTGCCGCCGTTCTACGTCGCGGGTGACCCGGATTTCCTGAAGGCGCGCGCGCGCGCGCTTTCACTCAACACCCCGATCAAGAGCGTGACACCGGATCAGGCCGCTGACGCTTTCGCGCGCGCCCTGCCGGTGGTGCCGATCGATACGCACGTGACTGCGGCACCCGGAAAGCCGAACGATACAAGCGCGCCGGCCGCAATCGCATCGATCCGGCATGCGGTCGACGACGTGATGGCGGGACGCGCCGGAGCGGTGGTGACCAACCCGATCAACAAGCACGTGCTCTACGGCGCCGGCTTCGAAGAGCCCGGCCACACCGAGTTCCTGGCGCGGCTCGCCGGCGAGATGACGAGCCGACGGCTGATGCCGGTGATGCTGCTGTGGTCGCCGGAGCTCGCGGTCGTGCCGGTGACCATCCACGTGGCGCTGAAAGAGGTGTTCACGCTGCTGACCCGCGACCTTATCGTCGAGACCGGGCGCATCGTTGCGCGCGAATTCGTCGCGCGCTTCGGCATCAAAAAGCCGCGGCTGGCGGTGGCGGGGTTGAACCCGCATGCCGGCGAAGAAGGCTCCCTCGGCAAGGAAGACATTGAAATCGTTCAGCCTGCGGTCGCGCAATTGCAGGCCGAGGGGATCGACGCGCGCGGGCCGCTGCCGGCTGACACCATGTTCCACGCGGCCGCGCGCTCCGGCTACGACGTGGCGCTGTGCATGTACCACGACCAGGCGCTGATCCCGATCAAGACGCTGGCCTTCGACCATGGGGTGAACGTGACGCTGGGGCTGCCGTTCGTGCGTACCTCGCCCGACCACGGCACCGCCTTCGACTTGGCCGGCACCGGCCGCGCCGACCCGTCGAGCCTGGTGGCAGCGCTCAAGCTGGCGGCACGGCTGACGACAAAGGCGCCAGCACCCGCACACGCATGATGGCCACCATCGACGACCTGCCGCCCTTACGCGACGTCATCCGCCGGCACGGGCTCGCCGCCAAGAAATCGCTCGGCCAGAACTTCCTGCTCGACCTCAATCTCACCAGCCGCATCGCGCGCGCCGGCGGGAGGCTCGACGGTGTAAATGTGGTGGAGGTCGGCGCAGGCCCGGGCGGGCTGACCCGCGCTCTGCTGGCCGAAGGTGCTGCCCACGTCATCGCCATCGAGCGCGACGACCGCGCCATCGCCGCGCTGGAAGAGATCGGCGCGCGTTATCCCGGCCGCCTGACCATCGTTCCCGGCGACGCGCTCGAATTCGATCCCCGGCTTTATCTCGACGGCGAACGCGCGCGGGTGATTGCCAACCTGCCCTACAACATCGCGACGCCCCTGCTGATCGGCTGGCTCACCGCCGCACCGTGGCCGCCTTGGTACGACGCGCTGGTGCTGATGTTCCAGCGCGAGGTGGCCGAGCGCATTGTGGCGGCGCCGGGCTCCAAGAGTTACGGGCGGCTCGCCGTGCTGGCGAACTGGCGCTGCGAAACCAAGCTGATGTTCGACGTGGCGCCCTCGGCCTTCGTGCCGCCGCCGAAAGTGACCTCGTCGGTGGTACGGCTGGAGCCGCGGCCAGAGCCCCTGCCCTGCGATGCGCGCGCGTTGCAGCGGGTGACGGAAGCCGCCTTCGGCCAGCGCCGCAAGATGTTGCGGCAGAGCCTGAAGTCGCTGGGGGTGGATGCCGGAGTGCTCCTGGAAGCCGCGAACATCCGGCCGACTCAACGCGCGGAAGAGATCCCGGTCGAAGGATTCGTCAAGTTGGCGAACGCGTTCGCCCGCCGCGCTACGGAATGATCTTCCTCAGATCGCCCAACAACTGCTCGATGAAGTTCTCGATGTCGAGCATCTTCACCCGTTTCAGGCGCTCGGCCGTGAGGATCGACCGCAAGCGCGCGAAGCTCTTGTCGAGATCGCGGTTGACCAGGATGTAGTCGTATTCGCGCCAGTGCGCGATCTCCTCCAGCGCGTTGTGCAGGCGCTGCTTGATGATCTCGGCGCTGTCCTCGGCGCGGCGCTCCAGCCGCGTCTTCAATTCGGCGGCGGTCGGCGGCAGCACGAATACAGTGACGATGTCGTCGCGCATCTTCTCCAGCAACTGGCGGGTGCCCTGCCAGTCGATGTCGAACAGCATGTCACGGCCTTCGCTCAACGCCTGCTCAACCGGCTCGCGCGGCGTGCCGTAGTAATTGCCGTGCACCTCGGCCCACTCCAGCAGCTCGCCACCGTCGCGCATGGCCTCGAAGTGGCGCTTGGAGACGAAGTAGTAGTGCACGCCGTCTATCTCGCTCGGCCGCCGTGCGCGGGTGGTGGCCGAGACCGAGAGCGTGACGTTGTCTTCCTCGCGCAGCAGATTGCGCGTCAGCGTGGTCTTGCCGGCGCCCGAGGGCGAGGACACCACCAGCATGATGCCGCGGCGGTTGATCTCGCGGTCCTGGTTGTTGAGCGCTTGCTTGTTTGGACCTTGGTTCATTCCAGGTTCTGCACCTGCTCGCGAAACTGCTCGACGACGGTTTTCAGCCCGAGGCCGATATTGGTCAGCTCGACGTTGTTGGACTTGGCGGTGAGCGTATTCGATTCGCGGTGCAGCTCCTGCGCCAGGAAGTCGAGCCGGCGGCCGACGGCGACGCCCTCGCCGAGCAGACTTTTAGCCTGCGCCACGTGCGAAACCAGACGGTCGAGCTCCTCGCGGATATCGGCCTTGCTCGCCATCAGGATCGCCTCCTGGTGCAGTCGGTCGCTGTCAAAGCGCTCGGAGGCTGAAAGCAGCGTCGCCACCTGCTCGGCGAGCCGCGCTTTCACCGCCTCGGGCTTGCGGCCCGGATTGGCCTCGGCGCGCGCAGTGAGCGCGGCGATCTCGTCGAGACGAGCGGTGAGCAGGCCGTTGAGAGTTTCGCCTTCCGCGCGCCGCATAGAGACCAAATCGGCGAGCGTCTTGTTGAAACCGTCGATGATGGCGCCTTCCGCCGCGCTGCGCTCGTCCTCGCTCTCGTCGGTCTCGGCAATCTCGATGACGCCCTTCAACGCCAGCAGGCCGTCGAGGGTCGGCGGCGCGGCGTCGATCTTGCCCGCGAGATCCTTGGCGGTCGCGAGCACGGCCGAAAGCACCGCCTCGTTGACCTTGACCGTCGCCTGCACGCCTTTGCGCTCGACGGTGAGGTTGCAATAGACGGTGCCGCGCGCCAACGCCTTGGTGGCGGCGGCGCGCGCGGCGACCTCTACTGCGTCCCAGCCCGGCGGCAGGCGGAAGCGCACGTCGAGGCCCTTGGCATTGACCGATTTCAGCTCCCAGCTCCAAGCATAGGCGCCGGCGACGCCATGGCCGCGCGCGAAGCCGGTCATGCTCGAAAGGGCCATCGCCGCTCCTTCTTGTCTTGTCGATTTCTCGTGTTGTCGACGGGACGATTGTTGAAAGCGGGCGGACATTAGCCGCGCGCGCCTGCCCTCACAAGGGCGGCCGGCCGGGCGTTAAGAAGCTAGTGGGTCTTGGACTTCTGCGTCTTGGACTTGTCGTTCGCGGATTTGGCCGCGCTGGCCGGCTTGCTCGTCTCGTCAGCAGTTGCGGCAGGCGTCTGGTCGGCCGCCTTGGCTTTCTCCTCTTCCTTTTGCAGCACGCGCAGATGCGCCACGTTCTTCAGGTGCTGCTGGTAGGTATCGGAGAACACATGGCCGCCGGTGCCGTCGGCAACGAAATAGAGGTCCTTGGTGCGCGCCGGATTGGCCACGGCGTCAAGCGCGGCGCGGCCGGGATTGGCGATCGGGCCCGGCGGCAGGCCGTCGATCTGATAGGTGTTGTAGGGATTGGGCCGCTCCATCTCGCTCTTCAAGAGCGGATGGCCGAGCGAACCCTTGCCGCCGGTCAGGCCGTAAATGATGGTCGGGTCCGACTGCAGGCGCATGTTGCGCTTGAGCCGGTTGATGAAGACGGCGGCGACGCGCGAGCGCTCGTCCGGCTTGCCCGTCTCCTTCTCAACGATGGAGGCGAGCGTCACCAGGTCCTGCGGCGTCTTCAACGGCAGATCGGACGCACGATGCTTCCAGATATCGGCCAGGACGCGTTTCTCCGCCCGCTGCATGCGGTGGATCATCTCTGCGCGCGTCATGCCGCGGGTGAAGTTGTAGGTGTCGGGCAGCAGCGTGCCTTCGCGCGGGATCTGCTTGATCGGGCCCGTCAGCGCGTCGTTCTCGAGCAACCGCGCCACCACCTGCTCCGACGTAAGACCTTCGGGGATGGTGAGCGCGTGCTGCACCACCTTGCCTTCGATCATGATGTTGACGACGTCGGCGATGCTGGCATGCGCCTTGAACCGGTATTCGCCATGCTTGAGCTCGGCGCGCGCCTTGCGCAGGGTGACGCCGCCAAAGAACACCCACGGCTCGTCGATCACGCCCTCGCGCTCCAGCAGGCCGCCGATGGCGCGGCTGCCGAGCCCGCGCGGGATATTGACGATCTTGTCCTGCTTGAGCGGTCCGGGCGCGTCATAGTGCTGCTTGCCGACATACAGGCCGGCGCCGGCCGCGATGGCGAGCAAGACCAGCAGCATGAAAAAGGCGTTGCCGGCGATCACCGCCGGATGGCGCGCCTTGGACGAGCGGCGTGCTGGCGGCGGCACCCGTTCCGGCTCGAGCGCGGCGCGCGGCGAGCGCGGCGCCACCGGACGCGACTGGCGCGGCAGCGGCGGCTTGCCGTTGTCGTCTGGTGGCGTGCCGGTCGTCACGAACGCGTCCCCGTTGTCAGCCCCGCCACCATCATCGCGACGCCCTCCCTCGGCACTTCACCTTGCGGCGCCAACCCGGTGCCGGCAGCCCGTCCCCGGCCGGCGCTGGAAGCGCGCGGCCCAACTCGAAAACATTAGTCACTTGCGCAGGTTAGAAAGAAATATGGCGAAAGCGAGAGGTCGCGGCACAAGGGTTCCGCGACTCCCTCGGCCATCATCATGGACTAGTCCGCGAAGCGGCGGAAGATCAGCGACGCGTTAGTACCGCCGAAGCCGAACGAGTTCGACAGCACCGTGTCGATCTTACGCGGCCGCGCCTTGTGCGGCACCAGATCGATCGCCGTCTCGACGGACGGATTGTCGAGATTGATGGTGGGCGGCGCCACGCCGTCGCGGATGGCGAGGATCGAGAAGATCGCCTCTACCGCGCCGGCGGCTCCCAGCAGATGGCCGATGCAGGACTTGGTCGAGGACATCGAGATCGTGCTGGCGGCATCGCCGACCACGCGCTCGACCGCGGCAAGCTCGATGGTATCCGCCATGGTCGAGGTACCGTGCGCGTTGACGTAGTCGATGTCGGCAGGCGTGATGCCGGCGCGCTTGATTGCTGCCTGCATGCAGCGGAACGCGCCATCGCCGTCCTCGGACGGTGCCGTGATATGATAGGCGTCACCCGACAGACCGTATCCCACAACCTCGGCATAGATCTTGGCGCCGCGCGCCTTGGCATGCTCGAGCGATTCAAGCACCACGATGCCGGCGCCCTCGCCCATCACGAAACCATCACGGTCCTTGTCGTAGGGCCGCGAGGCGCTGGTCGGCTCGTCGTTGAAATCGGTGGAGAGGGCGCGCGAGGCGGCGAAGCCTGCAAGCGACAGCCGGTTGACCGGCGACTCGGTGCCGCCCGCGACCATGACATCGGCGTCGTCCAGTGCGATCAGCCGCGCCGCGTCGCCGATGGCGTGCGACCCGGTCGAGCAGGCGGTGACCACCGCGTGGTTGGGGCCCTTCAGTCCGTGTTCGATCGACACGTAACCGGCGGCGAGATTGATGATGCGGCCCGGAATGAAGAACGGCGACACCCGGCGCGGACCGCGCTCCTTCAAGGTGATGGCCGTGTCGGCGATGCCTTCGATGCCGCCGATGCCGGAGCCGATCAGGACGCCGCTGCGGGTCTGGTCCTCGTAGCTCTTGGGATGCCAGCCGGCGTCGTCGAGCGCCTGGCGTGCCGCGCACATGGCGAAGACGATGAACTCGTCGACCTTGCGCTGCTCCTTCGGCTCCATCCACTGGTCGGCATTGTAGGTGCCGTCGCTGCCGTCGCCGCGCGGGATCTGGCAGGCGATCTTGGCGGCGATGTCGGAGACCTCGAAGCGCTCGACCTTGCGCGCGCCGCTCTCGCCTTTGAGGAGACGCGCCCACGTGGGCTCGACACCGCAGGCAAGCGGCGTCAGCATCCCCATCCCGGTGACGACTACACGCTTCATGGGCTGTTCGTTGGCCAAATTATTGCGCTCTACGCACCGTTCGCCCGGGCATAGCTCTAAAGCCTTAGACCATTGAAGCTACCGAGCGGCCGCCCCGGCGAGGCTCAACTTTTTGCGTTCTTTTCGAGGAACTTGACGGCATCGCCGACGGTCAGAATCGTCTCGGCGGCGTCATCGGGGATTTCGCAACCGAACTCTTCCTCGAAGGCCATCACGAGCTCAACGGTGTCGAGACTGTCGGCGCCAAGGTCGTCGATGAAGCTTGCCCCGTCGGTCACCTTGTCGGGTTCGACCCCCAGATGCTCCACGACGATCTTCTTAACCCGCTCGCCAATGTCACTCATCGTTTCAACCTCGTGCTTATTAGATTAGGCAACGACCCTGGAATAAGGATCGCCGCCTTTGCGGTACGGCCTCGTCTTGGCTTGATGTGGCGCGACGAACTCCGCCTCGCGGAGCACCCCCCCGTCACGTCGAGACTTGGTGACCTCCGCCAATCGGCCGCCCCAGCCGGGCCGCAAGTCGGTTACCACACTTCAAATGCGTTGCCTAGCGCCGTGAGAATAACCCCCAAGTTCCGGCATGGCCACGCTTTTTCACCCTATACCATGGCCATTCCACCATTCACGTGGACGGTTTGACCAGTGACGTAATGGGCCTCGTCGGAGGCCAGGTAGACCGCCGCGGCCGCGATATCCGCCGGCGCCCCGAGCTTGCCGGCCGGGATGCGGGTCAGAATCGCCTCGCGCTGCTTGTCGTTGAGCTTGTCGGTCATAGCCGAGGTGATGAGGCCCGGCGCGATGCAATTGGCGGTCACGTTGCGGCGGGCGTACTCCCACGCGACGGACTTCATCATGCCGACCAGGCCGGCCTTGGAGGCGGCGTAGTTGCCCTGCCCCGGATTGCCGGTGAAGCCGACCACCGAGGTGATGCCGATGACGCGGCCGAAGCGCCGCCGCATCATGCCTTTGACCGCGGCGCGGGCGAGCTTGAAGGTGGCCGTGAGGTTGACGGCAATGACCTTGTCCCAGTCCGCGTCGGAGAGCTGCACGAACAGGTTGTCGCGGTTGACGCCAGCATTGGCGACCAGGATGTCGAGCTTCTCCATCTTCTCCTCGGCCGCCGGCACCAGCGCCTCGACCGCGGCGCCGTCGGCAAGGTCGCAAGGTAGCACGTGCACGCGCGTCTTGAGCGCGCCCGCCAGCGTGTCGAGCACCTCGCGGCGGGTGCCGGAGATCGCCACGGTCGCGCCCTGCCCGTGCAGCGCGCGGGCAATGCTGTCGCCGATGGCGCCGGTCGCGCCGGTCACCAGCGCGGTCTTGCCGGTCAGGTCGAACATCGTGTTTCTCCGAATAAGGTGATGCGTTGCCGTTTCGGCCTTAGGTGCGCGCGGCCTTGAAGGCGGCGACGTCCTCGGGCGTGCCGATGGCGCTGGCGCTTGCGCCGGCGGCGATGCGCTTGATCAGCCCCGAAAGCACCTTGCCAGCGCCGACTTCGTAGAAGGTGGTGACGCCGGCGTCCGCCATGGCGGCGACGCACTCGCGCCAGCGCACGGTGCCGGTGACCTGGGCGACCAGCGCCTTCACGATTTCGGCTGGGTCTTGAATCGGCTTCGCCAGCACGTTCGACACCACCGGCACCACCGGCGCGCTCACAGCGACCTTGCCGAGCGCGTCCGCCATGACATCGGCGGCCGGCTGCATTAGCGAACAATGGAAAGGGGCGGACACGGGCAGCAACATGGCGCGGCGCGCGCCTTTGGCTTTGGCGATTTCGACGGCGCGTTCGACCGCCGCCTTGTCGCCGGAGACCACCACCTGGCCGCCGCCATTGTCATTGGCGGCCTGGCAGACCTGGCCCTGCGCCGCCTCGGTGGCGACCGCGGCGGCGGCATCGAAGTCGAGCCCGAGCAGCGCTGCCATGGCGCCGACGCCGACCGGCACCGCCTTCTGCATGGCGAGGCC
>Ga0316583_10000711_pt1 | contig 10312 bp, 11 predicted proteins | sample J_170502JBrBrA_D_FD_204513 | JGI IMG/M metagenome (GOLD analysis project Ga0316583, IMG submission 204513) | Rhizosphere microbial communities from salt marsh grasses in Alabama, United States - J_170502JBrBrA | ecosystem: Host-associated > Plants > Roots > Rhizosphere | place: USA: Alabama... | reverse complement strand
AACAATGCTGCCGACAAATTTTATCAGCAGGCGGCCGATCGAGTCATTTCTACACCCAGCTACCAGGATGTTACAAAACCGGTTTATCAACGTGCCGTGGGGCGATGGCAGCATTATGTCAGGCACCTGGAACCGTATTTCAGCGAACTGGATCCTTTCATCCAGGCCTTTGGATATAAACAGGGCAACTAATGGCGCGCCATAATCATCAGAATAGGTTATGCTTACATCTATGACTGACACCACAATCGACACGACTCACAACAACACCGATCCAGCCGAAATCGCCAAATTCGAGGCACTGGCTTCACGGTGGTGGGACCCCCATAGCGAGTTCAAACCCCTGCACGATATCAATCCATTGCGACTTGATTACATTAATCGTTTGTGCGGAGGGCTCGAAGGTAAAAGCGTTATCGACGTGGGTTGTGGTGGCGGCATACTGGCAGAAAGTATGGCGGCAACCGGGGCGCAGGTTTCCGGTATCGATATGGGAGAAGCCCCCTTGTCCGTGGCCAAACTGCATGGACTGGAATCAGGTGTCCACGTGGATTATCAGCACACCACCGCCGAAGCCATGGCAGAAGAGCATGCCGGCGAATTTGATGTCGTCACCTGTATGGAACTACTGGAACATGTCCCTGACCCCGCTTCAACCATTGCAGCCTGTACCCAATTGATAAAACCCGGTGGCTCGGTTTTCTTTTCTTCAATTAACCGTAACCCCAAGTCCTACCTGTTTGCCATCATTGGCGCAGAATATATCTTGCGCTTATTACCCAAAGGCACACATGATTTCAGTAAATTTATTAAGCCATCCGAGCTGGAGAACTGGGCAAGGCACGCAGGTCTCGCCCTGCATGACCTGACCGGCATGAGCTACAACCCTTTCAGCCAGCAATATTCCCTGGGCCGGGATCTTGACGTTAACTATCTAGCCTATTGCCGTAAGGAAAATATCTAGCTGCACAGACCGTGTCTATACGTACCGTACTCTTTGACCTGGATGGCACACTGGCCGACACGGCACCCGACCTGGCCTATGCACTCAATTACATATTAAAAGAAGAAGGTCGTGAGCCATTACCCTTTGATGTCATTCGTCCCGTCGTTTCGCATGGCGGTATCGCGCTAACACGACTGGGTTTCGGGATTAAACCCGAACACCCGGATTTCGAAGCACTACGTCAACGCCTATTGGAAATCTATAGCGCCAATATTGCTCGCGAAACCAAACTCTTCCCCGGCATGAATACATTGCTCGATTACATAGAGCAACACGATATGAACTGGGGAGTGGTTACCAATAAACCTGCCTGGTTAACGGAGCCACTCATGCAAGCATTGGACCTTAGCCATCGTGCAGCCTGTGTTGTCAGTGGTGATTCCTGTAAAAATCGCAAACCTCATCCAGAACCCATCCTGTATGGTTGTCATTTGGCAGGTAGCCATGCCGAACAATGTGTTTATGTAGGTGATGCAGAACGTGACATTGAAGCCGGAAGGCGCGCTGGCGTGCATACAATTGTTGCAATGTTTGGCTATATTGACGAAAAAGACAACCCGCTTGAATGGCAGGCAGATACCCTGATAGATTCACCTGCCGATATCTATGAATGGATAAAAGATATCACTAATAAGCAATCTACCCAATAACGATCTAAACGTTCTCAGAATATATCGTTTGCCTGCTCAGCTGAACGCTCACGATTTTTTATGAAAGCCGGCAGCATATTTGTGAAATTTCTTTTCAGGATTTTCAGCAACGAAGCTTTTATCGGGTTTCCGCGCAACTTTTTATCTAATAGAGCATAGGAAAGAATCTCAGCTGGCCAGAGGACCCCGTTCCGAGATTTCTGACTGAGCTTCTTTATCGTTTCGAGTTGTTGGCACTTTTCTTTATATTCCTTGACCCACTGAAGCCGAATTGTTGATGACCACAATTTCTCTATTAGCGCAATAACATTTTTCCTGCCATCGCCTAATACTTCTTCTAATGCGCTTGCGGCGGGTGCAGGGATGGATTTAATTTTAGAGTGCCCCATATGTTCCATTCTTTGCCTGAAACTTGGCATAACATCCTCTGGCAATTGCTCCTGTCTATACGCATTCTCCAACCATTTTTTTCTGCCTTCCTTGTTTAAACTGGTGCACGCTATTTTTTCTAGATTTTCAAATGGCCTGACTGTTATTTCTGTATTTTTCAATACCATTTTTTTTACATTTGGCCAGTAACAGCGTTCCAGGAATATGTCACTAATCGTCCTGGACTTCATCGCATCAAACACTTCTCTTTCGTTGATATAGTCAAGAGCGCACAGGTCGGCTTCCATTTCCTCAAGCCTGATAGCGGGTCTGGCAATAATATGAAATAACGGTGCATAAAGCTTATAAAACCAACGCAGCAAAAATAAACCAAATAGCCCATTCTTCTTTAAGGAACGATTATAGAGATTCCAAAGCCTGTCTGTCTTAAAAATGAAAAACGTCAGACGATGAGACATCCCAGAATATTGTCCGATAACCCGCGCAAGCTCACAACGAAACTCTTCCATTGATAAGGTTTGAAGCAACGGCAGGCCTACCACGATATAGTTGAACGATAAGATTGGAAAACCATAGTGAGGAACATTTTCAATGCGTAACTCTGGTCTATCGGTAATAACAACACCTTTTATAGTAGGACGTTTATAGTGCTCCCGCACTTCGGTAATAGCATCGTATAAACAGGGCGCTTGCTCCCGTGAAACCTTTAAACCCTGCACCTGTAAAAACTTGAACTGAAAAAGACGGATAAGTGTCAAAATGCAGACGAGAGCAAAAAGGCTTGCAACCCCTATTTCTATCCAGTCCATAGTTTTCGCGACAGTGGGTATCAAGTGGGCAATAAATGCTATGCTTCCAAAGATGATCAATGGCAATAATACAAAGAAGCCATAACCAACCAGTGCCAGCAAGAAAGTCACAAACAGGTAACCACCCCGAGACTTAAGCGATAGTTGCTCAACCCTGGATAGAATACGGGCTTTCAGCCAACCGTCGCTATCAAGAGACATAATCACGAATCATCAAAATTACCCCCTCACCAGACCTGGCCAGGACAAGGACCATAGAGCCACCTGACTCTTAAGATAAATTAGCAGAGGAGCTTGCAGAGAAAGTTGATTGCGTTCACATTCCAACTAAATACTAACCAGATCGTGATGGACAGATGGAACCTAAACAACACTTCAAACATAAAGGTTTCTTGCGGCAAACCTCTTTGGCATGGATAACGATGAGGGCATGGTATTCATTGAAGAGGGATGATTTTCGGGGCAGTTGCTCCTCGAAGTGATTTCGCAAGTGTTCATATCCTTCATCATGGTCTAGCAAGCCCAAACGTGAAAACAGCCGACGGGTATAGGCATCAATAACAAACACAGGCCTGTCAAAGGCATACAACAAAATATCGTCAGCCGTTTCGGGTCCAACGCCATTCACAGAGAGCAAGGCATGTCTTAATTTATCGGTGTCCCAACGGGAAACCGCATCAAATTGGCCGGCATCCACATACCACTGGCAAAAATTTCTCAGTCTTTTTGCCTTGATATTGAAATATCCGGAAGGCTGCAGCCAGTTTGCCAAACGAGAAACAGGTACGGAAAGGATACGTTCAGGAGTAAGGCAATCACTTGCCCTGAGGTTATCAATAGCACATTCGACATTGGACCAGGCCGTATTCTGGGTGAGAATAGCGCCAACCATGACCTCAAATGGTGTCTCGGCGGGCCACCAGTGTTGAGAGCCATACCGCTGGAAGAGTTGCTGATAGACCTGCTCAAGGGTCATGCTGGTTTCTGGCGCTGGCTTCCTTTCCCACGCGGGCGGTTTTTCCTGGAGTCACTTACCGGACTGAAATCGGTCCGAACTTTCTGCCGGGCATTTGCACCTTTAGATTTGCCAACCCCTCTCCCCTTTACAACACGGTTCACTCCCTGATGTGTTGATGTAGGCTTAAGTCCAACGCTGAGTCGAAGCTCATCCACCAGATGATCCGGCAGATCTTCCCAACGTCCGGGCTTTTGCCCCCGCGGCAAGACTATGGAACCGTACCTGACCCGCATCAAGCGACTGACCTGCAGCCCCTGCGATTCCCACAGACGCCGTACTTCCCGATTGCGTCCTTCATGCAGGACCACGTGATACCAGTGATTGGCGCCCTCACCACCTGCGTCGATAACAGTATCAAAACGGGCTGGCCCATCTTCCAGTTCGACACCCTGCTGTAGACGCTTAAGCATGTCATGATTCACCTCACCCAATACCCGCACGGCGTACTCACGTTCAATCTGGTGTGATGGATGCATAAGGCGGTTTGCCAGCTCACCATCTGTTGTTACAAGCAGTAGCCCACTGGTAGTAATATCAAGCCGTCCAATAGAGATCCAACGACCGGAGGATAATCGAGGCAGATGTTTAAAAACAGTATCTCGACCTTCCGGATCGTTACGGGTACAAACTTCACCAACAGGTTTGTGATAGATAAGAACACGACTACGTTGTTCTTTTAGACGGGACTGCGGAACAAATTTACCATCGATCTGGATACGATCGCTCTCGCTGACACGATCACCCAGGGTGGCAACACGTTTATTAACCTTGATACGGCCTGCTTCGATCCAGTTCTCTATCTCGCGACGCGACCCATAACCGGCACGTGCCAGAACCTTTTGCAGCTTTTCGTTTGCGGAGACATTTTTCACGCCTAATCAGCAACAGATACCGCTTTCAAATCTATACCATCTTCAATGGGCGGCATATTTTCCAAATCTGAATCTATCTCGCCATCACCTGACATCCGTGGATCAGACATTTCTTCCATGACTCCATCATCGGCCAGTGAAACATTTTCCGTTACATCCTCGGCTGTCATTTCCTGAGCCACTCCCTCTTCAGTACCACTCTCCTCACTACCCTGTTGTCCGCCTTCCGAACCCGGCTCAACAAGATCCAACTCGGCATTGATGGTATCGATATCACGAATTTCTGCCAGGGTGGGCAACTCACTAAGGTTTTTAAGATTGAAGTAATCAAGAAATTCTTTCGTGGTAGCATACATGGCAGGCTTACCCGGCACATCACGATGACCAACCACCTTTACCCAGTCACGCTCCAACAAAGTTTTTATGATGTTAGTACTAACACTCACACCACGCACATCCTCGATCTCACCTCGAGTGATTGGCTGGCGATAGGCAATTAGCGACAGCGTTTCCAGTAATGCGCGGGAATAACGCGGAGGCTTTTCTTCCCATAATCTTGAGATCCACGGTGCATAATCTTGCCTGGCCTGGAACCGGAAGCCACTGTTGACTTCCTTTAATTCAACTCCACGTTTTTCACAGTCTTCTGCCAATGTTTTCAGTGCTTCCCGAATTTGATCCCTCGAGGGTTGCTGTTCATCCAAAAACAGGGAAAGTAATCGATCTATTGATAGTGGCTGACCCGCAGCCATCAATGCTGCCTCAAGAATATTTTTGATTTGTTCAGGACTTAATGACATATCAACTTACCTTTCCTTACAACTGTTGTTACAACAACAAAAAGTTACAAATAATTGCATCATACTTTGTCTATAAAAATTCTTACCTATTCAGGCTCTGAACTTTCATTGTCCACGACTTGTTCTAGAGATGATACCCGAGGTTTTACGTGAATTGGTTCAAAGGGCTCCGTCTGAATTAACTCTATCAGTGACTCCTTGATAAGTTCCAGTATAGCCAGAAATGTCACCACTACACCCAACCGCCCTTCTTCCGGTGAAAACAGCTGAGTGAATTCCGTGAATTTATCACCCCGTATTTTACTCAAAACATCTGACATACGTTCACGCACCGAAAGTGGTTCCATGGTAACGTGGTGATGAGAATAATTTTCCGCTCGGACCAGAACCTCTTTGAAGGCCAGCAGCAATTCTTTCATATCCACTTCTGGTTCAGGCTTCACCAGCTTCAGGTCAGGCGTTTTCGCGGAAGCTTGATAGACTTCCCGATTCATACGCGGAAGTGCATCGATTTCCTCTGCTGCCTGCTTGAATCGTTCGTACTCCTGTAACCGCCGCACCAGTTCAGCACGCGGATCGCCCTCGTCTTCTTCGGCTTCCTGTGAGCGGGGTAACAACATGCGCGATTTTATCTCGGCCAGCATGGCGGCCATCACCAGATAATCCGCGGCCAGTTCCAGATTCAGGGCCTTCATCATTTCGACATATTCCATGTACTGGCGGGTTATCTCTGCAATGGGAATATCCAGTACTTCCAGATTCTGGCGACGAATGAGGTAGAGCAGTAAATCCAGCGGGCCCTCGAAGGCCTCCAGAAATACTTCCAGCGCCTCGGGAGGAATATAGAGGTCCTTGGGCAGGGTAGTGACGGCCTCCCCATGCACCATGGCAAAGGGCATTTCTTCTTGTTCTGGTTTCGAGGCCTGCGGCTCTTGAATCAACTCGCTCATGATGACTTCACATTACAACAAAATGACAGATATCTCAGTGTTTCTTTCAAGAAAAATCTCAGAATACGGCTAAGTGATTGATTTCAGGTGTCTGGCGGATGATTATTAATAATTCAAACCCATGGCCTCGCGGACCTCTTCGAGGGTGTCCTTTGCCACATCCCTGGCCGCCTCATTACCCTCGGCAATGATATTACGCACCAGCTTGGGATTGGCGACAAACTCCTCGGCCCGCTCCCGGATAGGCGCCAACTCGCTCAGGACAGCATCGATGACGGGTTGTTTACAATCCAGACAACCAATCCCCGCACTACGACAGCCTTCCTGCACCCAGTTACAAGTATCTTCATTAGAATAGATATCGTGCAATTGCCACACCGGGCATTTAGCAGGATCACCCGGATCCGTTAGACGTACCCGCGCTGGGTCGGTGGGCATGGTGCGTAGGGCCTGTTCCACGACTTTGGGATCCGCACGCAGGGGGATGGTATTACCGTAGGATTTGGACATTTTCTGGCCATCCAGGCCAGGCATCTTCGAGGCGGTGGTCAACAGGGCCTGCGGTTCCGGCAGGATTATCTTGCCGCTCCCTTCCAGATAGCCAAACAGGCGTTCACGATCTCCCAGAGTGATATTGGCCTGGGTTTCCAACAGGGCCTGTGCCGTTTCAAGTGCCTCGTGGTCACCCTGTTCCTGGTATTTTCTCCTTAACTCTTTGTAAAGCTTGGCATTCTTCTTACCCATTTTTTTGGCGGCCGCCTCGGACTTCTCTTCGAAATCATGTTCGCGGCCATAGAGATGGTTGAAGCGTCGTGCCACTTCACGGGTAAGTTCAACATGGGCTACCTGGTCTTCCCCCACCGGTACCTGGCCGGCCTTGTAGGCCAGAATATCCGCACTTTGCAGCAAGGGATAACCCAGGAACCCATAGGTCGCCAGGTCCTTCTCCTTCAGGGCCTCTTGCTGATCCTTGTAGGTGGGAACCCGTTCCAGCCAGGATATGGGAGTCATCATGGACAACAACAGATGCAACTCGGCATGTTCCGGGACCTGTGACTGAATGAACAACCGGGCCGACCCCGGATTGACGCCGGCAGCCAGCCAGTCGATCACCATATCCCAGACACTATCCCCAATGATGGACGGATTTTCGTAGTGCGTGGTCAGTGCGTGCCAGTCAGCGACGAAGAAAAAACATTCGTATTCGTGTTGCAGACGCACCCAGTTTTCCAGCACGCCGTGATAATGACCCAAATGTAATTGCCCCGTGGGGCGCATGCCGGACAATACCCGCTGGTATTGGCTTGGAACCGAACTCAAACTGTTCTCCCTTCGTTCTTGGTAAATTGTTTTTGGTAATTATTATTCAGTGATTTTTATTATTACTTATCTAACCCCGGCCAGGGTAAATAACCACCCTCCCACTATTTGCATGGGAGGACCCAACATCCTGCCCAGCATGCCTGTCGCCAGTAATAACACCATGATCAACAGACCATAAGGCTCGATACGACTAAGTTGCCAGGCCCATGGACCGGGTAATAATCCTGCCAATACACGTCCGCCATCAAGTGGCGGTATTGGCAACAGATTAAGTAACATCAATATGCTGTTTATCAATATCCCTGCCTGACCCATGTAGATCAACGGTGTGGACAACCAACTCATGGAATGTCCCAGCGCAAATCCCAACTTCATGAGCAGAGCCCAAATAATGGCCATGGCCAGATTGGACATCGGTCCCGCCGCAGCTACCAATGCCATATCCCGCTTGGGATTTTTAAGATTTTCCCATGTCACTGGCACCGGCTTGGCCCAACCAAAGATAAATCCACCCAGCATCAGTAAAACAAGCGGTACCACCACCGTCCCGATGGGATCGATGTGCTTGATTGGGTTAAGTGTGAGACGGCCCAGCATCATGGCGGTAGGGTCGCCCAGTTTATAGGCAACCCAACCATGAGAAACTTCATGGACGGTAATGGCAAACAACACCGGTATGGCCCAGATAGCAATTTGCTGAATCAGATTAAAATGCTGCATATATAAATTGTACCTTGTTTCCTCAGTAAAAGTCCGTTTGACAGTGTCCTGGAAACAGGTGGCTCAGGCCTCCAACTCTTCGATTGAACCCAGACCCTGCCGCGTCACTTCCGGGACGTCCCCCGTCAGATCCACTACAGTGGTGGGCTCGATACCGCAATAACCACCATCAATAATCAGATCAAGGCTGTGCTCCAAAGTTTCGCGGATATCGTAAGGATCGGTCATGGGCATATCCTCTCCCGGCAAAATCAGCGTGGAACTCATCAACGGCTCACCCAGGGTCCTCAACAGGGTCATGGCAATATGATTTTCGGGCACACGCAGACCAATGGTCTTGCGCCGGGGGTTTTGCAACCGGCGAGGTACTTCCTTGGTTGCCTTGAGGATGAAGGTATAGGGGCCCGGAGTATGGTTCTTGATAAACCGATAGGCGCTATTATCCACCTTGGCGTACAAGGCCAATTCAGATAAATCCTGACAAACCAGGGTAAAGTTATGCCGGTCTCCTAGTTGTCGAATAGTACGGATACGTTCCATAGCCGCCTTGTCACCGATATGACAACCCAGGGCGTAGCCAGAATCGGTAGGGTAAACGATCACCCCACCGTCCCTGATGATAGCGACTGCCTTGTCAATGAGTCGCTGCTGCGGGTTCTCCGGGTGGATCTGTAAAAACTGGCTCATAATGCATTCACCCACTCATGCCAAACAGGGGTGCAAATTTCAGGTAGCGGAGGCAACTTGCCCATTTCAATCCAGGGCTGCTCAGGGCCGTGATAGTCGGAACCACAGGAGGCTAGCAGGTCAAAACGTTTGGCGTACTGTGCCATACCCTGTACATCTCCGGCAGAATGGCTACCGGAAATAACCTCCAGTCCCACTCCGCCCAGATCCTTGAATTCCTGGATAAATTGGCGCAACCGACTGGCGCTGATACGATATCGTGCCGGATGGGCGATAACCGCCTGTCCACCTGCCGCCCGAATCCAGGTCAATACCTCTTCCAGGCTGGCCCATTTCCCGGGTACATAACCCGGCCGATTGTGGACCAGAAATTTTTTGAACACCTGGCGCATATCTTTTGCTTGGCCCTGTTCCACCAGAAAACGGGCAAAATGGGTTCGACTCAGGATTTGCCCATTGGCGAAGGCTTTGGCCCCCTCCAGCGCACCATCAATACCATGCCTGGCCAGACGCCGGGCGATTTCTTCCCCCCGTTCTGAACGAAAAGCCCTCAAACCTGTCAGACCCGCCTGTAAGGTGGAATTTTCCGGGTCGATATTGAGCCCAAGGACGTGAATGGTTACCCCATTCCAGGTCACGGATATTTCCACTCCCGGGATCAGCTGTAGACCCAGTTCCTGTGCGACCTGGTTAGCCTCGCTCAGTCCGGCGGTAACGTCATGATCTGTCAGAGCCAGCACATCCACTCCCTGCGAATGGGCATGCCGCACCAGCTCCGAGGGACTCAAAGAGCCATCGGAGGCGGTGGAGTGACTATGGAGATCAAAATGCAGATTCTGCATGGAAACCTGACGTGTCTGGCAAATGAAGCATTTTAACAGAGCCGACAGGTTGAAGTCGCAACCTTCAGGCAAAGAATATGGTAAATTAAGGTTTTTCCACAATCTAATTCAGCGTTAAAAATGAAATTCCTGTTTGATTTATTCCCTGTCATCCTGTTTTTTATCGCCTACAAAGTTCAGGGCATTTTTGTCGCTACGGCTATCGCCATCATTGCCAGTTTTTTACAGGTTGGGTTTTACTGGTT
>Ga0316583_10000710_pt1 | contig 10317 bp, 8 predicted proteins | sample J_170502JBrBrA_D_FD_204513 | JGI IMG/M metagenome (GOLD analysis project Ga0316583, IMG submission 204513) | Rhizosphere microbial communities from salt marsh grasses in Alabama, United States - J_170502JBrBrA | ecosystem: Host-associated > Plants > Roots > Rhizosphere | place: USA: Alabama... | reverse complement strand
GTGCTCAGATAGCAACCGATTCTCCATGTTAATCGCCCACGTCCCTTTTAGGGGCACCACAATGAATGAAAATGCCGCACCGCATCCCGGATGAGCGATTGTGCCCGTTGGCCGGTTCAGCCGCTTGAGCCCGCATAATAAAGACTGGTCCGGTCATAGAGCCCGTTGCGGCGAGTTCCAGCCGCCACTCGAAACCGTTTTTCCGGGTGGAGGCCCCACCTCTTTTCGCAAGTATATTCTATTTTCGCACTATGATAGAGGGTCACCGGGAACTCGACGAGTTCACCCGCAGCGTCTTGCGTCCCGTCAGTCGTTCATCCCTTCAGGCACGGCTTGCGGGCGGCGGCCACCTCATCCAGGCGGCGGACTTTGCTGTTGTGCGGGGCGTCGTGCAGGAGCTGTGGGTTTTCCGCGGCTTCGCGGGCAATCTCTTGCATGGCGTCGATGAACCGGTCGATATCCTCCTTGCATTCGGTTTCGGTGGGCTCGATCATGATGGCGCCCGGAACGACCAGCGGAAAGTAGATGGTGGGCGGGTGGAATCCGTAGTCCATCAGCCGCTTGGCCATGTCGAGGGTCGTGACGCCGTAAGACCCCTGGTTCTTGTCGCTGAACACGCATTCGTGCATGCACGGCCGGTCGTGGGGGAGATGAAAGGTCCCTTTGAGCTTTTCTTTGATATAGTTGGCGTTCAGGACCGCCAGCTGACTGGCTCTTTTCAGGCCGTCGGGTCCCAGGCTCAAGATGTAGCTGTAGGCGCGCACCATGACGCCGAAATGTCCGTGAAAGGCGTCGAGCTTGCCGATCGATTGCGGAAACTCCTCGGAAAGCGTGTACGTGTCGCCTTCTTTGATGACGCGTGGTACCGGCAGAAAGGGCTCGAGTCTGTTGTGGACGCAGACCGGTCCGGAACCCGGCCCGCCGCCGCCGTGCGGGGTGGAAAAGGTTTTGTGCAGGTTCAGATGCAGGACATCGACGCCGATCGCTTTCAGGTCGACGATGCCCATGACGGCGTTCATGTTGGCGCCGTCACAGTAGACAAGACCGCCTTTGGCATGGACGATGTCGGTGATTTGCCGGATGTTTTGTTCGAAAAGGCCGAGGGTGTTGGGATTGGTCACCATGATGCCGGCGGTTTCCTCATCCATAACGGCCGCTACGGCCTCGGCGGTCAGGATGCCTTGTGCTCCGGACTGAATCGGGACCGGGTGGTAGCCGCACAAGGCCGCGCTGGCCGGGTTGGTGCCGTGGGCGGTGTCGGGGATGATAATCTTGGACCGCTGTGTGCCTTTGCTGCGGTGATAGGCATAGATCAGCAGCATCCCGGCTAACTCTCCATGGGCGCCGGCGGCCGGCTGCAGCGAGACGGCATCCATGCCGGTTATTTCCGCCAGATACCGCTGCAGGTCATGCATCAGCGCGAGGGCACCTTGGGCGAGTGTTGGCGGCAGCAGGGGATGGGCGGCGGCGAAGCCCGGCAGGCCCGCCTGACGTTCGTTGGTCTTGGGATTGTACTTCATGGTACACGAGCCGAGCGGGTACGTGCCGGTATCCACCCCGAAATTCCAGGTCGACAGTCGGGTGTAATGGCGCACGAGATCCATTTCGCTCAGGTCGGGAAAATCGGGTCCGGAACCGGTCAAATCCGGATCCAGAGAGCTGACCGGAACGTCACGGCGGGGCAGCGAATAGCCCCGGCGGCCTTTGCACCCTTTTTCCCACAACAGTGGTTCGTTGAGGATCAGGCCGGTAGTTCCTAACGTATCGGTCATGACCGCACCTCCTTGACCAGGTTGTCCAGGTCGGATTTGCCCGCGGTTTCCGTAGCGCACAGCAGGGTGCAGTCGGAAAGCTCCGGGTAGTATTTGGCCAGGGGCAGTCCGGCGACGATCCTATTCTCGAGCAGGCGACCATAGAGCGTATCAAAATCGCCCGGAAAACGAATCACGAATTCATTGAAGGTCGGACTCGAAAAGGGCGCGTCGAAGCCGGCTTGCGCCAAACTGTTCTTGAGGTATTCGGCCTTGTCGTGGTTGAGCCCTGCCAGTTCGCGAAAACCGGTTGCCCCCAGTGCGGCCATGTACACCGCTGCGGTCAAGGCACAGAGGCTGTTATTGGTGCAGATGTTCGACGTGGCTTTTTCGCGGCGGATGTGCTGTTCGCGGGTGGCCAGGGTCAGAACGAAACCGTCCCGGCCGTCTGTGTCCTGCGTGCGGCCCACCAGTCGGCCCGGAAGGCTGCGTACGAACTTCATACGGCTGCCAAGCATGCCGAGACCCGGCCCGCCGAAAGAACGGGGCAGCCCCAGGCTCTGCCCCTCGCCGCATACGATGTCGGCGCCAAGGCTGCCGGGGTTCTTCAAGAGGCCGAAGGCCAATGGTTCCGTGAAGGAGGCCACGAAAACCGCTTCTTCGGCGTGGGTGGCGTCCGCGGCAGCTTGAAGATCTTCGATGCAGCCGAAAAAATTGGGCGACTGGACGGCCACGGCGGCCAAGTCCTCGAGGCTGTCGAGGGGGGCCAAATCGGTCCGCCCGTCTGTCAGGTAGGGCAGTTCGACGATCTCGTAGCCGGTGGGATCGAAGTAGGTCTCGACCACCCGCCGGTGATGGGGGTGGACAGCGGCCGACACGGCTACGCGCTTCTTGCGGGTAACGCGAATCGCCATCAGCAGGGCTTCGGCCAAGGCCGTTGAACCATCGTAGTGGGAGGCGGTGGCGACCTCCGTTCCCATCAGGCGGCTGGCCAGGGTCTGGTACTCGTAGATGGCCTGGAGGGTGCCCTGACTGATTTCGGGTTGATAGGGCGTGTAGGACGTCACGAATTCGCTGCGGGCCAGAACATGCCGGGCGGCAGCCGGTACGTAGTGATCATAGCTGCCGGCTCCCATGTACACTTTGAAATCCGGTGATACCGCCGTACGCGACGCCAGGGCGTCCATGTGGTCGTCGAGTTCCCACTCGGTCAGCGCCCGCGGCAGTTTCATGTCGAGACGGCAGCAGCAGTCTTTCGGAATCGTGGCGAAGAGCGCATCCAGGCTTTCAACCCCGACCTGCGCCAGCATGTCCGCGACGTCCTCCGGGGTGTGGGGTAGATAGCGCATGGTCAAAGTCCTTTCAACATCTCGAGATACGCATCATTGGTCATCAAGGCATCGAATTCGCCTGGATCGTCGGGTTTGACATCGATCATCCAGCCCCCTTCGTACGGGTTGGTGTTGACGAGTTCCGGAGATTCCTCGAGGTTTTTGTTGATGGCACTGATCTCACCGCCCAGCGGCATGAACAGCTCCGATACCGCCTTAACCGATTCCACGCTGCCGAATGCGTCGCCCTTGGCGAATGTGTCGCCGACCTGCGGCAGCTCCACGAACACGACATCACCGAGTTGGTCCTGAGCGTAGTCGTCAATTCCCACCCGGATGGCGCCGTCTTCCTTGCGGGCCCATTCGTGGTCCTCTGTAAAACGAACGTTTTGAGGCAGGTTGAGCTGGCTGATTTCTTTCATGGGCGTCCTCCTTTAAAGGCGTTTGAGTATTCATTTCCCCAAAAATTTCGCCAACGGCTTACGGGCCGTGCGGTCGGGGCGGATGTCCGCGACGATTTCGACTTGAATCGTCCGGCGCTTGTCTTTCAACCTGACAATCTGGCCGGGTTCAAGAGGCCTGGTGACCTTGACGAAACCGCAGCTCAGACCACGCGGCGTAAATTCGTCCGGTTTGTTTGGGCTGGCGATACTGAAGATCCGGCTCTCGTGACGTCCGATGGCTATGTCGGTGGCGCAGGTCAAAACGCGGCCGATGTCACGTTCTCTGTTGTCCAGCACGATGGCGGGGTCCGCAGCGGACACCTTGCGCAGGTCGAAGCCGGCAAATGCTACGGTGTATTCGCCGGAATCGCTGCGCTGCAAGGCGGCGGCCCCCACGAAATCTTTTGTAAATCCGTGTCCGTCGATCTCATAGGGCAAGGCGAAAGGCCAGGGGTGATTCTTGAACAACCACGCACCGATGTCCTGGTGCGAGAGCGGCAGCACGGCTCCGGCGCGCAGCGAGTCTCTTGCCGCGAGTCCGCAGGGGATCATCCCAGACGGTTGGCCCGCGTCGATGAGCATCTGCCAGAGATCGACAAACTTATCGGGCGCGACGAACAGCTCGAAGCCGAACTCGCCGGTATAGCCCGTGCGGGACAGCAGGATGGAGGTGCCGTCCGTGAGGGTTACCGTTTCGGCTGTTGGTGGAGCAGCATCGAAATGACCCTTGAACGAAAAATAGGGCAGATGCGTGAAAACCTCTTGCGGACGCTTGAGGATGTGGCTAATGATCCGGGCCGCCTGAGGTCCCTGCACATCGAGCTTGCCGACCTGATCGGTGAGATCGACGACCGACGCTTTGCGGCTGCCGACATAGCCTTTCAGGTGCGCACTGACGATAGCGCCCATGCCGGCATTGACCACCACCATGAAGAGAGCATCGTCAAATTGAAACACGATGGCATCATCGATGACCTCGCCGGCTTCGTTCAAAAAGACACCGTACACGCTTCTTCCGGGGGTTAGCGGCTGTTGATTTTTTCCGACGCAGGCGGCCAGGTTTTTGGAGAAACAGATTTGGAGAAGGTCCCGCGCCCCGAATCCCTTGACCATAACGACACTCATGTGGCTCGTGTCGAAGATGCCGGCACGGGTCAGGACCACAACGTGTTCCTCCTTGGCACCGCTCGGATACCACAGCGGCATATCGTAGGCTCCGAATATGGCCATGTTGGCGCCACGGTTGACGTGCCAGTCGTGAAGGCGGGTCTTCTTGACGGGATTGCTCATGGTCTTTTCTCCGGTTACGATAAGGGTGTCGAACCGTCAATCAGCACTAAGGACCAAATAAAAGCTATTGAATAATTTGTCAATAATTTATAGTTGATTATGTCCGAACCGTATGCTAACAGAGCGTTTCTGATTGGAGCAGACATTTGTGGTTTTCTTCCCTATAAACCCGGTGCAGCTGTATAAAGGAGGTCGAAATGCAAAAAAAACTCATCATTATCGGTATCGTTTGTGGTCTGATTCTGGGCGCGGTCTTGCTGGCCTGCGGGCCCGAGGCGCCGAAATCCATCAAGATCGGCGTCAACGCGCCGATTACCGGTGACATTCCCAAGGTTGGTGAAGGGACTAAATATGCGGCCCAGATGTGGCTTGAAGACGTCGATGCCGCCGGTGGACTCGATGTCGGCGGAAAGAAATACAAGGTCGACCTGGTGATCGAAGACAACGAATCCAAAGCCGAATCCGCCGTCAAGGTCAACACCAAAATGATTACCGAAGACGGGGTCCTGATGATCGTCGGTCCGCAGTCGTCGAAGCAGGCCGTACCGGCGGGCGAGGTGGCCAACAATTACAGCACGCCCATGATCAGTCCCTGGTCTACCAACCCGAAGACCACCGCGGACCGGCCTTTTGTCTTCAGAGCCTGCTTCCTGGATCCGTTCCAAGGGCCGGTGGTGGCCAACTTCGTAAAGGATGAGTTCGGGTTCACCAAGGCGGCGGTTCTCTATGACGTTGCCAGTGACTATCCCAAGGGACTGGCCGAGGATTTCAAAAAGGCTTGGGAAACAGCCAACGGACCCGGTTCCGTCGTGGCGTATGAGAGTTTTACCACCAAGGACGCCGATTTCAGCTCGCAGTTGACCAACATCATCAACTCCGGCGCCGAATTCCTGTTCACCCCCCAGTATTACAACGAGGTCGCGCTGATCGTGCAGCAGGCCCACCAACTCGGCTTCAACAAACCGATCGTGGGCAGCGACAGTTGGGGATCGGCCGAGACCGTCCAGCTCTGCGGTCCGGACTGCTATGGTCTCTTCTTCAGCACCCACTATGCCGCGGCCGGCGCCAAAGGAAAGACCAAGGAGTTCATCGATCGTTACCAGACAAAATACGGCTACGTACCGGATGATGTCGGCGCCCTTACCTGGGATGCGTTTGGACTGGTTCAAAAGGCCATTCAGGACTGCGGCGCGATCACCGGAGACCTGAAGAAAGACCGTCAGTGCGTCCGCGACGCCATGGCCAACATCAAGGAATACGACGGTATCACCGGCAAGATGACATTCGGTGGCAGCGGTGATCCCACCAAATGTGCGGTCATCGTCAAGATCAGTGACAAGGGCGAATTCGAATTCTACAAATCGGTTTGTCCATAGGCCAAACGAAGGACTCACACAAAATAACGTCACACTTTGAGCACAGATGAATCCCGGCCGGTGGTTGCGAAAACTGGGAATAGCCGGACGACACCACGTTTTTGCACCTTGCCGACCGGGTGTTTCAATGCCCAAAATTGCGAACTTATTTTTTTTGTGGTCCGGTTCGGCGACGGATGCTCGACCGAACCCTGTTCTTCGCACGTTTTATTCACTTCTCGAACAAGCCAACCGTGTCAAGCAGCGATTTGCATGTCGGCGGGCCAGGGTTACCCTGAGCCCGCCTTTTTGAACGGATCGGCGAAGGCGGTTGAGCCGGTTGAGCCCGTTGAGCCCGTTGAAAAGGTCAGTGCGGTCAAGTCAACCTGGATAGGGTCCGTTAGTTCAGTAGGATTATTACAAGTAATTAGAAGAAATCGGTAACATTTTCAACTGACGCAACCGGGTAAACGAACTCAACGGTCTCAACCGGCTCAACGGGCTCAACCGACCCAAGGAGCAGACGCGATGGTATTTTTTCTTCAGAATTTTGTGAATGCCTTGCAATGGGGCAGTTTCTACGCATTGATCGCATTGGGTTACTCCATGGTCTACAGCATTTTGATGCTCTTCAACTTCGCCCATGGTGACATCTTCATGACCGGGGCCTACATCGGGTTCGGCGTTGCCACCGGTTTGATGCTCCTCGCCTCGCAGTGGGTGCTTGTATTGCCCGGTTGGCTGATTTTGGTGCTGACGATCCTGCTTTCGATGTTTTTAACCTCCTTTCTGGGCATGTTCGTCGAACGGGTGGGCTATCGCCCTTTGCGGGACGCCCCCCGGGCGTCGGCTGCCATTACAGGGCTGATGATCGGCATTATTCTCGAAACCATCGTCTTGTGGGCACTGGGCACCCAGCGGGTCAGCTTTCCCTCCCTGATCGATACCGTCACCTATGATCTGGGCGGCGTGTTTGTCACCAATAAAAAAATTATCATCGTCGCGGTCTCACTTTCTTTCATGCTGGCGCTGCACCTGTTCATCACGAAGACCCGGTGGGGGATGGCCATGCGTGCGATGGCATTTGATTATGTGGTTGTGCCGTTGATGGGCGTGTCGATAAATCGCATTGCGGCCATGACGTTCGCCATCGGGTCAGCCCTGGCGGCCCTGGCCGGAATCCTTTTCGGTTTGGCCTATCCGGTTCTGGATCCTTACATGGGGATTGTTTTCGGCTGGAAGGCTTTTGTGGCTGCGATTCTGGGCGGAAGAGGGTCCATCATGGGAGCGACCCTGGCTGGTTTCCTGCTCGGTTTCATTGAAATATTCGTGGCCATGATCTTTCCGTCGACCCTGCGGGATCTCATCGCCTATTCGATCGTCTTGCTCATTTTGGTTTTCAGACCATATGGATTCTTCGGCGAGCCTTACAGCGCCAAGTTGAGACTCTAATTGCCGGCGCCGCACACAGGCCAAGCCGGTGGTATTTTAGAAAGGGAATGAAATGGAAGCAGCCAGCAGCGCATTATCTGCCCCTGAAAGCGGGTTGAAAAACAAAATACGGCAGATGTATTCTCAGGTACCGGTCCTGGGATGGCTTTGCGGTGCCCTGAGCGCGGTCTTACTGGAACAGATCGCGGGCAGGTCCTTGGCGCTGGGCCTGGGCCTGTCGAAAATTCCCGCGCTCTTTGGCTTCACGATCATTCTGAAGAATCCGGTCCTTTTTCCCAGCGCGCTGCTCTATGTCGTGTTGATATACCTTTTGCCGATCATCATCGTTGCCCGAATGAGCCTCGCACCGACCAACTGGCTGGCGGATAAAATGATGGATTACTCGATGCTGGGATCGGTGCTGGTTCACTTGGTTCTTCTGTACGTCATCTTTCATATCTGGGCCGATATCAGCGACTACCGGGACATAACCCTTAAATTTACATTGATTGCCATAATGGTCACAGTCAGCTTGAATGTGATCAACGGATACATGGGGGAGTTCTCCTGTTCACACCCCGGGTTCATAGCGCTGGGGGCGTATACCGCTTCGGTATTTTCCGTCTCCCTTTTTGTCAACGACAGCCAGTTCGGTCAAGCGCTGTTGCCTTCCTTCCTGGGCCCATTCGCATTTCCGCTCGGCCTCATTCTGGGCGGGTTCGTTGCCGCAGCGGGGGCGCTGCTTGTCGCCATTCCTTCCTTTAGAACCCGGGGAGATTACCTGGCGATTATCTCCCTGGCATTTTTGTTCATCGTCAAGAGCCTGGTCGAAAACATGGAGTTTGTCGGCGGCCCGCGTGGCCTCAGCAGTCAACCGAACTGGGCCAATCTGCCCACGGTCTTTGCCTGGACCGTGGTCTGTATCTGGGTGATCAACAACTTTGTCCGCTCCACGCTCGGCAAGGCGCTCAACGCCGTAAGGGACGATGAAACCGCGGCCAACGCCATGACCGTCAACACGCGCCGCACCAAGATGGTGGCCTTCATGTTTGCCGCGTTCTGGGCCGGTGTGGCCGGTGGATTGTTCGCCCACGTCCTGCGCTACGTGAATCCGGGCTCCTTCGGCATTCAAAAACTCGCCGAGGTCTTGGCCATGGTTTACTTCGGCGGTCTTAACTCGGTGTACGGATCGATTCTCGGCGCCGTGAGCCTGAGCCTTCTCAGTGAAGCTTTGAGACCACTAGAACTCTTCAAATGGATCGTGATTCCGCTTCTGCTCATTTTGGTGATGATTTTCCGACCGACTGGTCTGATCGCATTCAAGGAGTTCGATGTCAAGAAACTGATTCGACCGCGGCAGAGGCCGGAAAACGAGGTGTAGCATGTCGTTGTTGCAGGTAGAGAGTATGACGCATTATTTCGGCGGACTGCGGGCCGTGCACGATTACAACCTTCGAATCGAACCGGGTCAGATCAGAGGGCTTATCGGTCCCAACGGGGCCGGCAAGACAACCATTTTCAATCTGATAACCGGTATCTACCGACCTTCAGAAGGGACGATCCGGCTGAAAGATTTAAATTTGGTGGGTCTGCAGCCCCACCAGATCGCTTCCGTCGGTCTTGGCCGGACCTTCCAGAATCTGCTTTTGTGGCGCCATATGAGTGTACTGGAGCACGTGGTCATGGCTCAATACTCGCGCATGACCTACGGTTTGATCGGTGCCTTCTTTGGAACAGCCAAGCGCAGACGGCAGGAAGCCGAGGCCGAAGAGAAGGCTTATAGACTGCTGGAACTCGTGGGCATTTCCGATCTGGCGAACCAGAATGTCCTCAATTTGCCTTACGGGGATCAGAGAAGGGTCGAAATGGCCAGGGCCTTAGCCATCGAACCGAAGATCCTTTTTCTGGATGAGCCGACCGCCGGAATGAATCCGGAAGAGTTGATTCAAATGATGCACATCATCCGTCAAGTGCATAAAGAATTCGGATTGGCGATTTTTTTGATCGAACACAGGTTAAAAATGGTGATGGAGTTGTGCGAGATGATCCAGACTCTGGTTTTCGGCGAGGTGATTGCCGAAGGAACGCCGGAAGAGATCCAAAACAACCCGAAAGTGATCGATGCTTATCTGGGCAAGGAGGCGATTGACTGATGCTGTCAGTAGATAATCTGCAGGTGTCCTATGGGAATATCAAGGCGCTGCAAGGCGTCAGTTTCAAGATTAACGAAGGCGAGATCGTCACCATTATCGGAGCCAACGGAGCCGGTAAGAGCACGACGCTGAAAGCGATTTCACGTATGGTGCCGGTCTCCAAGACGAGCCGTATGACGTTCAAGGATAGAAACCTGCTGAGATATTCAGCCGACAAGGTGGTCAGCGAACTGGGCATATCGCACGTTCCCGAGGGCAGACGGCTATTCGGCAACCTGACGGTGCTCGAGAACCTGCAACTGGCCACTTTTGCCCGCAAGGACAGGGAACATATCGAAAAAGACATCAAACGCGTGTTTGCGATCTTTCCGCGGTTGGAGGAACGCAAGGTGCAGAAAGCTGGGACCCTTAGCGGCGGTGAGCAACAGATGCTGGCCATCGGGCGGGCTTTCATGAGCGGCCGCCAGATTATGCTGCTGGACGAGCCGTCAATGGGGCTGGCGCCGCTGCTGATGCGCAGTGTTTTCGAAGCCCTGAAGGATATCAACGGAGAGGGGACCACG
>Ga0316583_10000709_pt1 | contig 10326 bp, 9 predicted proteins | sample J_170502JBrBrA_D_FD_204513 | JGI IMG/M metagenome (GOLD analysis project Ga0316583, IMG submission 204513) | Rhizosphere microbial communities from salt marsh grasses in Alabama, United States - J_170502JBrBrA | ecosystem: Host-associated > Plants > Roots > Rhizosphere | place: USA: Alabama... | reverse complement strand
GTGGTGAAACCGGACATGGGTGGGGGTGGGGACCCAGAACTGCAGCACCGCGATGCCGCCCAGGGCAAGGACCGACGTCAGCCAGAAGATACCGGGTACGCCGATCCACTGATTCAGCACCGGGCCGGCCACCAGCGACGCCACAAACGACATGCCGATGGTGGTCCCGATCAGCGCCATGGCCTTGGTGCGGTGCTCTTCACGGGTCAGGTCCGCGGCCAGGGCCATCACCACTGAGGCCACGGCGCCCACACCCTGCAGGGCGCGCCCCGCGATCACCCCCCAGATGGAGTGGGACATGGCAGCCACCGCGCTGCCCACGGCGAATATCAGCATGCCAATAGCGATCAGGGACTTACGACCGAAGCGGTCGGACATCAGGCCGAACGGGATCTGCAGCATGGCCTGGGTAAGGCCGTAGACGCCGATGGCAATGCCAATCAGCATCGGCGTCACGCCCTGTAGGTGATGGGCGTACAGGGAAAACACCGGCAAGATCATGAAAAGCCCCAGCATGCGCAGGGCAAAGATCGTGGCCAAGGACAGAGCGGCACGGCGTTCGCCGGCCGTCATGCTATCGGATTGAGCTGAGTTTTGTCTCTTTTGCTTCATGGGATATGACCGTCGTATATTAACAGGTTACCCTGTAGTTAGGAAACGTCAATGGATACCATTCGCATTCGTGGTGCGCGTACCCACAACCTCAAAAATATCGACATCGATCTGCCGCGGGACAAGCTCATCGTCATGACCGGGCTGTCCGGGTCCGGCAAGTCTTCCCTGGCGTTCGATACCATTTACGCCGAGGGACAACGCCGCTACGTGGAATCCCTGTCCAGCTATGCACGGCAGTTCCTGTCCATGATGGAAAAACCGGATGTAGACCTCATAGAGGGCCTGTCACCGGCAATCGCCATAGAACAGAAATCCACCACCCACAATCCCCGTTCCACCGTGGGGACGGTCACCGAGATCTACGACTACCTGCGCCTTCTGTTCGCCCGCGCCGGGGAGCCGCGCTGCCCGGCGCACGATGTCCTGTTGGACGCCCAGACAGTCAGCCAAATGGTGGACCAGGCCCTCGCCCTGCCCGAGGGCACGCGCCTGATACTGCTGTCCCCGGTGGTAGAGGCGCGCAAGGGCGAACACATCCAGCACCTTCAAGACCTGCGCACCCAAGGGTTCATACGCGCCCGCATCGACGGCAAGATTACCGATCTGGACGCCCTGCCGAAGCTGGATCCACGAAAAAAACACACCATCGAAGTGGTGGTGGATCGGTTCAGCGTACGCCCGGATAGCCAGCAGCGCATCGCCGAATCATTCGAGACCGCCCTGCACCTCAGTGAAGGTCGGGCGATGGTGGCGTTCATGGATGATCCCCAGCGGGCCGAGCTCATCTTCTCATCCCGGTTTTCTTGTCCTTTTTGCGGCTACAGCCTGAGCGAGCTGGAACCGCGCATCTTTTCTTTCAACAACCCGGCCGGCGCCTGTCCGCGCTGCGATGGCCTCGGCGTTGTGGAATTCTTCGACCCGGCGCGCGTTGTGCAGCAGCCGGAAATGAGCCTGCCCGCCGGGGCCATTCGCGGCTGGGACCGGCGTAATGCCTATTATTTTCAACTTATTACATCACTGTCCCAACACTACGGCTTCGATCTGGACACGCCGTTTCAGACCCTGCCGCCGCGTATCCAGGAGATTATCCTCAATGGCAGCGGCGAGGAACAGATCGAGTTCGTCTATCTGGACAGCCATGGTAAACCTATACGACGTAGACACCCGTTCGAGGGCGTGGTTCCCAACATCCAACGCCGTTATCGAGAAACTCAGTCCAGCGTGGTGCGTGAGGAACTGGCCAAATACCTGGGCAGGACGGTGTGTCCCGACTGCCACGGCAGCCGTCTGCGGGTGGAGGCGCGCCACGTGTTCATCGCCGGCAAGGCCTTGCCAGAGATCGCGGCAATGCCCATTGAGTACGTACGGGAATTTTTCAGCGTCCTGTCCATGCCCGGACGACGCGGGCAGATCGCTGCAAAGATCATCAAAGAGGTACATCAGCGTCTGGAGTTTCTCGTCAACGTGGGCCTGGAATACCTGACCCTGGAGCGCAGTGCCGAAACCCTGTCCGGCGGTGAGGCCCAGCGTATCCGCCTGGCCAGCCAGATCGGCGCCGGGCTGGTAGGGGTGACATATATTCTTGACGAACCCACTATCGGACTGCACCAGCGGGACAACCGCAAACTGCTCAACTCCATCATGCAGCTACGCGATCTGGGCAACACCATCATCGTGGTGGAACATGACGAAGAGTCCATCACCAGTGCCGACTATCTCGTGGATATGGGTCCCGGTGCCGGCGTCCACGGTGGCGAGGTGGTGGCCCAGGGCAGTGTAGCGGACATCATCAACAGCCCGGCCTCCCTCACCGGCCAGTACCTCTCCAAACGGCTGAGGATAGAAGTCCCGCTTACCCGGCGACCGCCCGACTGGGACCGGTGTCTGCAGCTGCGCGATGCACACGGAAACAATCTCAAACACATTGATGTGGATATCCCCTTGGGCCTGATGACCTGCATCACCGGCGTATCGGGTTCCGGAAAATCCACCTTGATCAACGACACCTTATACAACCAGTCGGCACTCAGCCTGTATAAATCCGGCCTCACCCCCGCCCCCTTCGGCGAGCTGCTGGGGCTGGAGAACATCGACAAGGTAGTGGATATCGACCAGAGCCCCATCGGCCGTACGCCGCGCTCCAATCCCGCCACCTACACCGGGGTATTTACACCCATCCGCGAGCTGTTCGCCGCCACCCCCGAGGCGCGCTCGCGGGGCTATGGGCCGGGGCGGTTCAGTTTCAACGTCAAGGGCGGACGCTGCGAGGCCTGTCAGGGCGACGGCGTCATCAAGGTGGAGATGCACTTCCTGCCCGACTTGTACGTCCCCTGCGATGTATGCAAGGGCCAGCGCTACGGGCGTGAGACACTGGAGATTCGTTACAAGGGCAAGACCATACTCGATGTGCTGGAGATGACCGTGGAGGATGCCTCAGCGTTCTTTCGTCCCATCCCGGTGGTCAAGCGCAAGCTGGAGGCCCTGACGGAAGTGGGTCTGGCCTACATCAAGCTGGGGCAAAGCGCCACCACCCTGTCCGGCGGCGAGGCGCAGCGGGTCAAGCTGGCCCGGGAATTGTCCAAGCGCGAAACCGGTAATACGCTGTATATCCTGGATGAGCCCACCACCGGTCTGCACTTTCACGACATCAAGCACCTGCTGGATGTGCTGCATCAACTGCGTGATCACGGCAATACCGTGGTGGTCATTGAACACAACCTGGATGTCATCAAGACCGCCGACTGGATCATCGACCTGGGGCCGGAGGGTGGCGACAAAGGGGGACAGGTGGTCGCCGTGGGCACCCCGGAGGAAATCGCCGCCCAGCCCAACTCACACACCGGCCACTACCTCAAGACCGTACTGACCGATCAGCCCGGGAAGGCCGCATCGCGTTCCAAGTCTCGAGTTTCGAGTTGAGGAGGCGGCTTTCGGGGCAAGCCGCAGCCCCATCGTCATCGTGCAGACAACATATTTTTCGCCGATGGACTGGAAATAATCGTGTATAAACCCATCTAATGAAGAACCGGGACGGTAATTTAAACCACAGACACCGCGGATACCCGCGCAGACGCCTAAATACACACTGTAACATGCTGATATATCTATTAAAATGGCGAAAGCTCGCGATTGTCCACGCGCTGCTTGCTGCGGGTATCTCCTTCTCCGTCAATTCGGCCGCCGCCGTGGAGCTGCCCGATATAGGCGATCCCTCCCGCGCATTGATGTCCCCGGATGAAGAGCGGCAACTGGGCCAGGAGTTCATGCGCAACATCAGGGACTCCGTCAGCATCCTCGATGACCCGGAAATCTCTGAATATATTCAATCTGTTGGAAATAAACTGGTAGCAACCATCGGCAATCCGGAGTTCGACTTTCACTTCTTTGTCGTTGACGACCCTACCATCAACGCCTTTGCCGGCCCCGGCGGCTATATCGGTGTAGACAGCGGGCTCATCCTGATTACACAATCCGAAGATGAGCTCGCGGCGGTACTGGCCCATGAGACGGGCCACGTCACCCAGCATCACCTGGCACGTGCCATGGCGGATTCGAGGAAGTTCAGCCTGCCCACCGCGGCGGGCATGATCGCCGCCATCATCCTGGGCACTCAGAACCCCGAACTCGGCCAGGCCGCCCTCGCCGCGACGGCGGCGGGGAGTATCCAGCACCAGATCAACTTCACCAGAGCCAATGAAGAGGAAGCGGACCGCGTCGGCGAGGTACGTATGGCCCAGGCCGGTTACGATCCCCGCAGCATGGCGGACTTTTTTGAGCGCATGCAACGCGCCACCCGGCTCAACGACGACAACGTTCCCGCGTTTCTTCAAGACCACCCGGTCACACAAGACCGTATCGCCGAGGCACGCGCCAGGGCAGAGCAGTTGCGGGCCTCCATGCATCGGCAGATCGCAGACGCCCCGCTCGATTACCTGCTGATGCGGGCAAAATTGCGCGTCTTGACGGAGACGGACACGAATAACAGTATCAATTATTTTGCGTCGAGACTGCAGAGCCGTGGCAGCACATACACCCAGGCGGCGGACCGCTACGGTTACGTTGAGGCCCTGATGGCGGCCGGCCGCTACAACGAGGCGAGCTCGGCTGTTCGCCTGTTGTTAAAAGATAAGCCCAACAAGATCACCTACTTGATTGCAGAGGCGCAAATCGATCTGGGCGCCGGAAAGGCCGAGCCCGCGTTGCAAATTTTCGTGGATGCACTTAAGCTGTATCCACGCAGTCATGCGCTTACTGTGTCTTATGCCCAAGCACTGTTACAAAGCAACAAACCGCAGGAAGCTGCCCAGTTGCTCAGACAACATATGCGCACGCAGCCCCACACCCCCGAGCTTTATAATCTGCTTGCCCGTGCCGAGGGCGAATCCGGCGACGCCGTCGATGCCCATCAATCATTGGCCGAATATTATTATCTCAATGGCCAGACACGAACAGCCATTGATCAGTTGAACATCGCGCTGAGTCTGAGCAAGGAACAGAACGACCCGTTTCAGACACCGCGTATCAAGGCGCGGCTGGAACAGATGAAGGCAGAGGCAAAGGCGGAAGAAGACCACTGAGCCAATGTATCAAACCCGTTGATCGACTACGCCCAACGGGACGCGGCATTAGCTTAGGCATCGGATGCGATCTAATGGCATATATATCACACAACAAGAAATATCCCTGCCGGACTTACGCAGGGCAGCGGCAGTGAGGCGGTCATCATGGCAAACCTACTGACGCTGATACGATTTCTTCTGCTATTCGTACTGGTGGCCATGGCCTACGAGGCGCCACCCGTCGTGCAACAGATCGACGTACTGTTATTGATCCTGATCATCGCCCTGGACGGCCTCGACGGCTATGTGGCCCGCAAGCGCGGCGAGACCTCCATGTTCGGCTCGGTTTTCGACATCGCCGTGGACCGGGTGGTGGAGAATGTTTTGTGGATCGTTCTGGCCGACCTGGACTTGGTCCCCATTTGGGTCGCCATCGTGTTCATCACCCGCAGCCTGCTGGTGGACACTATCCGCGGCCATGCCGCCGCCCAGGGCAAGACACCGTTTGGCATGATGCGCAGCGGATGGGGCAAGTTCATCGTCGCGAGCCGCTTTATGCGCGGCTTATACGGCGCAGTCAAAGCCACGGCGTTCGGCTGGCTGTTTTTCATTCAACCATGGCCGTCCCTGTATCCTGAACTGTGGTCCCGGTGGTCGGGGGTATTCAGCGACGTTTCAGACACCCTGGTCTATCTATCGGTAGCTATCTGCATATTGCGAGCCATACCGGTGATTATCGAATTCGCCACATCGGAAGAAGTGCTCAGAAAATCCAGATCACTGCAGGGGATGCAATGACCCGACGCATGGTGCTGGTTGATATTGACGGTACGCTGTTCGGCGGCATGAATTCAGAGGTCGCGTTTATCCTTTACCTGTTGCGTCGCGGCAGGCTCGGACTGCGGCAGCTGATGAGCGCCGCGTGGTTTTACCTGCGCTGGGCGCCGCGCTATCGCCGCCACGTGGCCAAAAAGAACAAAGCCTACCTGAACGGGCTGAAGGTCGACGACATATCCACGTGGGCGACGCAGTTCGTCAATGACGCACTGCTGCCCAGAATCCGCCCGGTTATGCTGCAGCGACTCGCCGCCCACCGCCGCGCAGGCGACTTCATCGCCCTGCTGTCCGGAACCCCGGCGTTTATCGTCCAACCAATGGCTCAGGCACTGCATGCCGATGGCTGGAGCGCCACGCACTGTGACGTGAAGGACGGCGTCTTCAGCGCCGCGCCGCCCATTACCCACCCGTTCAACAAGGAAAAACTCCAGCGCGGCGCGGAATTGTGTGCCAAACACGGCCTGTCGCTGACCAAGGCCACGGCCTACGCCGACTCCGGCCACGATCTGCCGCTGCTGTGCTGCGTCCAGCGGCCTGTGGCCGTATCCCCCGACGCGTCCCTGAAACGAATTGCCCGTGTGCATCACTGGGAAATCATCGACCCGGAACAGGCAACGGTGCTGCACAGCCCGCTGGGAATATAGCCTTTCCGGCCGGAGACAACGATTCAAGGCCAACACCGGCGCAAGGCATGAGTTGCTATCTCTTTTTAAAGTACCACATAACCAGCAACACACCGGCGATCACTTCCAACACCCCGATCAGGAACACCAGCCATCCTTCCACCAGCGGGGCACTGCCAGGCATCCGCACCTTTCCATAGATTTCCCGGGTTACCATGGCGTACAGACCACCGTATGCCAACACGGCGCCGACGATCAGCCATCCAAAACGGGTAATGTCTCTATTAAAGTTCATACCTTTGGCCTCTATCTCACAGGGATATCGGCCATAGCCAACCACAGGCAAGCGGCCTAGGCTTCACTTTTCCAAAATACGCGACCCTCCAGCCGTGGGTGCTTATACCGGCCGCAGCCCCAGGCCGGGCAATGATCGACCCCCGTTTGATCGTTTTGTCTATCGCCACCCCCCATTTCAGATGCCACTATGCCGGGTGGGCATTGTTATATGTCACGGCATTGCTGCAGATTCAGCGATGGCGCAGGCGCAATGGATTGGAATATTACGCTTGGTATTCCCCCGCAAATGGGAGCGACTCAGCTATGCGTCGGAGAATATCCACAATCACTCCACAATCTATAACCACGCAGCGAGATCACTCAGGGCCGTGGACGCCAGCAAGTAGGATTGGCGGTGCCGCATGGCCAATCGCTGAACTTCCGCCAACAGGGACAAGGGGCTCATGGATGCCGGGTCTCGTTTAGCGTCCGGCACATAATCCGAAACATAGCCCCACATGTGCTGCAGGGCATTCATCGCCTGTCCCGGCTCGGGGCGGGTGCGCAGCAACTCCGTGAGCTCCAGCGCCAACTCGCCGAACCCGTCGCAGCGCTGCATGCCGGCCACCCGGTGACCTATGTCCCGATAGCGCTGGGGGTCGCGGGCCAAGACGGAATACTTGTGCTGTGCCCACAGGACCTGGGAATTTGCCGGCAGTGGGATACGCCCCGCGGCCTTATGACGGTATTTCTCCGCCAGCAGATCGAACTGCCGGGACGGCGCATCGATATACTCCTCGGGCCAGACACCGGCATTGGCGCGCAGGCGCAGCGGCGTCTTGTCTATAAACCCCCTGAGAGCCATCTCTGCCCTGAGGACCTGATGTCGCCGCGCCAGGGCCCAGCCATAGCCCTTCCACCGCAGGGTCTCCGGGTGTCGGGAGTAGCCCTGTTTGTTATGGCTGATGATGGAGGCGATACCGTGAAGTTCACGGTGTTCCCCCAACAAGCTCTGATTATTCAGATACCCCGGATGGATATCCCAGATACGCATTATGTCTGGCTGTTCTCAGTTGCCGGGCAAAAAATACCGCCCCGGGGCAGACATTGCAGTACGCGGTGAACACAATCAAAAGGTCTCAATCAGCACACCCATCCGACCCATCTGGGCATCACGCACCGCTTCGAGGATTTCCGTCTCGGAGTTCATGACATAGGGACCGGAGCGTACCACGTGTTCATTCAAGGGCTCGCCGGCCATGAGCAGGGCGCGGGTGTTTTCCCGCGCCTCGATCAGGATATCGCCGCCTTGCGCCGCGAACCGGACAAGGTGTTCCCCGGCCGCTTCCTCGTGCTCATTAATAAGGCAGCGGCCGTCCAGAAGATAGACAAATGCATTATGCCCGGAGGGCACCTGAAATCGATGATGGCCGCCGTCGCGGAATTCGGCGCTCAGCGCCAATACCGGCGTGCGGGTCGCCACCGGTCCTGTGACATCTCCCAGAGCGCCCGCCATGACCCGCACGATGACACGACCGTCATCGGATGTAACGCGGGGAATGTCACCCGCGTCGAAGCCTTGGTAGCGTGGCTGTACCCACTTGTCCCGCGCCGGAAGATTGACCCATAGCTGGATGATCTCCTGGTCCCCGCCGTTTTCCACCAGCTCCCGCGGCGGCCGCTCGCTGTGAATGATACCCCTGCCGGCCGTCAGCCACTGGACACCGCCGGCGTGGACCACGTGATCATTGCCGCGGGAATCGCGGTGATGGACGCCGCCCCGGTAGACAAAGGTGACCGCTTCAAAACCGCGATGGGGGTGAGGTACAAAGCCGTACTCCTGGGGGCGGTCACCGCCGGGCAGATGGATGGGACCCATATGGTGCAACAGCAGAAACGGGTCCAGGTAGCTCATGCCGCCCCGGGGCAGAGGCTGTCTGACAGAGATGCCGTCAACCTCCGCGGGCAGGGCACGGACCACCGCGAGAATGTCCCGATACTCCGGCATAGAGACTACCCCCGGAAAAACACCTGGGTATCGGAGATGACGCCGATGAATTTTTTCTTCGCCATACGCTGCCCCCGCACCAAGTCAGTGCCGACTTCAACGCTGGTTATTCGCGGATAACACACCACCCTGCCCGCTTAAACGCTGGTGAATCCGATTTCTTTATGACTGCCGTCGCAGAACGGTTTGTTCTTGGATCCGCCACAGCGGCACAGTGCGACGTTTGCGCCTTTCCACGCCACACGACCACTGCCGGCGCGAATCGTCATGTTTCCTGATATCAGTAGCGGTCCGTTCTTCGATGGTTTGATGCTCAACCTGCCGCCTTGCGCCTTGTAACCTCCGCCTGTCTCACCCACCGCGCCGGAGTCCTTGAACTGAACCTTTTCGTGGCTGCCGTCGCAGAACGGTTTGTTAGCCGAATGTCCGCAGCGGCACAGTGCCGCGCGAAAAGATACCCCCGGCATGTCCTCCGGCGCGCCATCGATCTTGAGCTTGCCATGCACATACAACGGTCCGTTGGGGCACACGGTCACGGTATTCTTCTTTGCGGCCTCCTCGTTACGGCGGCCGTCCTTGTTGACGTAGGTCAGCGCGCCGCTGGGACAGCGCTCCACTACATCTCTGGTTTCATTGACGCTCACCAGATCAGGCTGACACCACGGCTGGCGCCCGGCTGTGAACAAATCCCCCTTGGCCCTGGTGCACTCGCCCACGTGTATACACAACCGCCCGTCCCAGGATACATCGATCTTCTTTCCGGGATATCGACTGATGCCGGAATCACTCATTGCGGCTTCTCCTTATTACCCGTAACAGATTTAACCTCCCGCGTTGCCGCACCGTGTCGGACACCGGGACAACCGCGGGTTATTCTACTCTCTTTGCCCCCAGGACCCGTAAGATATCCCGCCACGTCAGAATACCCACCGGATAGTTCTCTGCATCGACTACCGGCAAACAGGCAACACCGTGTTTGTTGATCAACTCAATGGCATCGTAAACACTGTCCTTGGGTTTCACCACAATGGGTTTGCGGGTCATGATCTGATGCACCTTCTTATTCAGCGTCGCCCGGTCCTTCTCCGTCTCGGACGCGGTGGCGATCCGCGGGCTGAGGGCCTTGAGCAAGTCCCGGTCGGATAACACCCCGTACAGGCGCCCTTCCTCAACCACCAACAAGTGATGGAATTTCGCGTGGGAAAATATCTCACGCACCGTACGCAGGGTGTCGTCCAGTTCCACCGTGACCAAATGCCGGCTCATCAGGTTTTCAACGCTCATGGCATCTTCCCATCATCGTTATCCGTGCTCACTGCGAAGCGCCCCACCCCATGTACCTATACACCGCTGGATGAGACATTTTTTCCTCTCGGACCAAAACGCAGCACCAAATAGCCCGCGGTTG
>Ga0316583_10000708_pt1 | contig 10330 bp, 10 predicted proteins | sample J_170502JBrBrA_D_FD_204513 | JGI IMG/M metagenome (GOLD analysis project Ga0316583, IMG submission 204513) | Rhizosphere microbial communities from salt marsh grasses in Alabama, United States - J_170502JBrBrA | ecosystem: Host-associated > Plants > Roots > Rhizosphere | place: USA: Alabama... | reverse complement strand
CCCGGTGCGCATCAACGGCGACTCCCAAGTCCTGAACTTCATGCTGGACACGGGCGCCTCCTACACCGCCATCAGCGCCGCGGCGGCCGACCTGCTCGGCATCCGCATCCCGGCGGACGCGCCCCGGATGACCCTGGACACGGCCAACGGCGTCATCAAGGCGCCGCTGATCACCTTGAACTCACTGGGCGTCGACGGCGCGGTCGTCAAGGAGATCAATGTCACCGTCCTGGACTCCGTGGGGGATTACGACGGGCTGCTCGGCGGCAGCTTCCTCAGGCACTTCGACTTCGACCTCAGCCAAAGCGACCAGCGTTTGGTGTTGAAGCGCAGATAAATCAGGGCCTTGCTCTTTCCCGCCGAGCGGCAACGAAAATGACGGCCACCCCATGAAGCATGTCGATCCCGGGTCTTGCCAAACGACTAATGGATGATCAGCTTCGCCATTAACCGCGTTTATACTGGATTGGGAGAAAACACCATGCAAACCATCATTCAAAGAATCACCCCCTGCCTGTGGTTCGACGATCAGGCCGAAGCGGCGGTGAATTTTTACACCTCGATCTTTGACAACTCCAAAATCGAGACCATTTCGCGTTACGGAAAAGAAGGCTCAAAGGCCTCCGGAAGGCCCGCGGGGACGGTGATGACCGTGTCCTTCCAGCTCGACGGACAGGCGTTTCTGGCCCTGAACGGCGGACCCCATTTCAAATTCAACGAGGCCGTGTCATTCATCGTCAATTGCGAGTCACAGGAGCGAATCGATTATTATTGGGAAAGGCTCTCCAGCGGCGGCGACGAAAAGGCACAGCAGTGCGGCTGGCTTAAAGACAAATTCGGCGTGTCATGGCAGATCGTGCCCACGATATTGAACCAGCTGTTTAGTGATGCCGACGGGGAAAAATCGGGCAGGACCATGAAGGCATTGCTGCAAATGAAGAAACTTGACATAGAAACCCTGAAGCGGGCGTAGGATTGACGGGGCGCCACCGCGCGCCTCCCCGGCGGATCAGCTTGGTCGTTTATCAATTAAATAGAGCAGGATACAGCATGAGTGATCTTCCTAAATGCCCAAAATGCGGCTCACAATACACCTATGAAGACGGAAATATGTATGTTTGCCCGGAATGCGCCCATGAATGGGGAAAAGACGCGGAAGCCGAAGGCGCCGATAATCATCGTATTTTTACCGATGCCTATGGCAATGTGCTTAAGGACGGGGATACCGTCACGGTCATCAAAGACCTGAAGGTCAAAGGCTCATCCTCGGTGGTCAAGGTTGGGACGAAGGTCAAAAATATCCGCCTCGTCGAAGGCGATCATGACATTGACTGCAAAATCGACGGTGTCGGCGCAATGAAGCTCAAATCAGAGTTTGTAAAAAAGGCATAGACCGCAGCGCCGCTATTCGGGAAGCGTCACCTCAGGATCGGCCATCATGAAAGTCCTCGCCATCTCGGGCAGCCTGCGCAAGGCATCCTTGAACACGGCCCTGCTGCGCGCGGTCGCGCGCATTTCACCACCTGGAATCGATGTGGTGCTGTATCGCGGTCTTGGCGACCTGCCCCTGTTCAACCCGGACATCGAGCCCACCGACCAGGTGTCCGTTGAGGCGCTGCGCAATCAAATCGTGGCTGCGGACGCGCTACTCATCGCCAGCCCGGAATACGCCCACGGCGTCACTGGGGCGATGAAAAACGCTCTGGATTGGATGGTGGGCAACGAGACCTTCGTCAACAAACCGGTGGCGCTGCTGAACGCCTCGCCGCGGGCGACACACGCCCAGGCCGCGCTGCGTGAGATTGTATCCACCATGTCGGCACGCCTTGTGGATGAGGCATGCATCACCGTCCCCATGCTCGGCTCCGGCCTCGGCGAAGACGACATCGTCCGACACCCGACAATCAAGCCCGCGCTGCAGGCCGCGCTGCTATCGCTGAAATCCGCTGCCATGACCGCATCTGACGAACAAGGCGGGAAATTTGACGTCTGGGACTGAACCGCAACGGTATACAACCCGTTCACCCTGAAGACCTGACAGCGCACCTTTTCCCAAGGGCGCCGGGAGGCTGGCATAAACAACCGTACAGCGGCATACTGTCGAGACGACACGGAGTACAGATCACAGTGCTTGCTGAAGCCACTCACGCGCCCCGACACCGGTACGCACGCGACGGCTGACAGTCATCCCCCTGACCATTGAACGTTGGTAAACCCCCATGAAAATCCGTATCGCAAAATCCGACCAACAGATCGCCGCCTGCTACCCGGTGATCCAGGCACTACGCCCCCATATCTCCGAGGAGTCGTTCGTCCGGCGCGTGCGGGGCCTTGAGAAGGCGGGTTACATGCTGGCATTCGCGGAGGAGGCCGGACGCCCGGTGGCCGTGGCCGGCTTCAGGATCGCAGAGAACCTGTCATGGGGACGCTTCTTGTACGTCGATGATCTCGTTACGCTCTCCACCCGGCGCTCTCATGGATTCGGCGCAGGGCTTGTGGGCTGGCTAACCGGGTATGCGGCGGCAAACGGCTGCAGTCAGCTGCATCTGGATTCAGGGACTCAAAGAAAAGACGCGCACCGTTTTTACGAACGTGAGGGAATCCGCATGACCGGATACCACTTCGCCAAGCTGATATCGCCGCACCCGGCAACCTAGATTGACGGTTAAGCTTGACCGAGACAGGCTGATCATCCCCAAACCGGGGGCAGGCAATGGCACTTTCAGAGATGACGCTCATAACCATCAATCCAAAAGACGACGTCGTGATCTGGCCGCGGTTTGCGAAGATTCCATCGTCGGGCATACACCATGGAAACTGAAGCCCCCACTTCATCGAGTGGAAACTCAATAGATATTCATCCGATCCGGCGGAATGAGCTCGGCAGGGTATTGATTCGCTGCCTTCCCGATGGCACCAGAATCGAAACCCTGTTCAAGACACAAGAGGTTATCGGCATGGGCGCATGGGACGGGGACAAGTGCATCGCGCAATTGCACTGTTACCGCCTGAGGGTTCCGAACGGCTCGCCCGACCTTTGGCCTGCGTGGACTAGACCCGCATACATCGAGACCATGCTGAATGGTGGCCTGGACATCACGGGCCCCGTGTGGTGTCATGCCTGCTTTCATGTTGGCCGCTCGATAGAGTCCTTCGCCCGCTCGGATGAACCTGACGCACACTATTTTGGCAGGGGGATCGGTACCGCCCTGGCGCGAAGCTCCATCGAGTGGGCACGCGAGCACGGCTACGCGGCGGTCGCCGCACCCGGCACACCGGCCAACCTATTTACATTCGCTGTGTGGGCCGGCGGTCTTCCGTGGACGACATATGCCAGGCTCGGTTTTACGGAAGTCGCGACCGAAACAGGTGATGACTTGCCGCAGTGGGCCAAGGACAACGCGCCGCTTGATGTGATGGCGTCCGTTAAGAAGGCATTGGCCGACGGGCGGCCAAAGCGGGAATTTCACAGCCGTTTGATGTTACTCAGATTAATGAACGCCCGGCAAGCCGATCCAATAACGTGAAGCTCAAGCAATACCAAGTCGACGCCTTTGCAAGCCGTGCGTTTGAAGGAAACCCGGCTGCCGTCTGCCCCCTGACCGAATGGCTGGACGACGAGCTGCTTCAGGCCATCGCGGAAGAAAACAACTTATCCGAAACCGCCTTTTTCGTGCCTACGCAAAAAGGTTTTTCCCTGCGCTGGTTCACCCCGGTCAGGGAGGTCGACCTTTGCGGCCATGCGACGCTGGCGGCGGCACACGTCCTTTTCGAAATACTGGGTTATCCCAAACAGGCGATTACCTTCGAAACACGCAGTGGCGAACTGACAGTTGGACGAAAGGACAGCCTCCTGGAGATGGATTTCCCCTCGCTCCCGCCGAAGCCGTGCACCCTGCCCATCGCCTTGGCCGAGGGACTTGGCCGAACCCCGATAGAGGTGTTGGCGGCCGATGATTACCTGGCGGTATTTGACTCCGAGGCGACCGTGCGCGGCATCACGCCCGACTACGCACTGCTGAGCCGGCTCGATTTGCGCGGCGTCATCGTCACGGCGCCCGGCGATGACGTCGATTTCGTCAGCCGCTTCTTCGCCCCGAAGTATGGCATCCCCGAAGACCCGGTCACGGGCTCCGCGCACTGTGAACTCGCCCCCTATTGGGCGGGCAGGCTCGGCAAGGACTCCTTGAGAGTACGCCAGGTTTCAAGGCGTGGCGGCAAGATCGTTTGTGAGGTAAAAGGCAGCCGTGTGACCCTCTCCGGGCAGGCGGTTGTCTTCATGGAGGCGGATATCACTTTCTAAACCAGATGCGGCGGCGAAAGATCGATACCGCAGGCGGATGGCGTACCATCCCGCCGCCTTGCCTTAAGTGTGTCCCTGATGAAATACATATCCCCCTACAACGAACACTGGCCCCTGATGTTCGAGCAAATCGCCCTGTATCTTGGCTGCGAGCTGCCCGGGGCGTGCCGTATCCATCACGTAGGCTCCACTTCCATACCCGGCATGCCCGCGAAGGACATCATCGACGTGGACATCGAATGTCCGCCGGGCGCGATGGCGTCGATCATCGTGGCCCTGCACAGGACCGAATATGTACATGAAGGGGACAAGGGCATCCCGGCAAGGGAGGCGTTCCGCCCGGCGCCCGGCAGCCGCGCGGCCGAGCTGCCCCGCCACCACCTCTATGCATGCGAGTCCGGGGCCCGCGAACTGGTCAGGCATCTTGCCTTTCGCGACTACCTCGCCGCGCATGCCCATCGGGCAAAATGGCTGGCGGACGAGAAGGTCTCCAGCGACACGGCCGCCCACAGCCGAGAGGCGTACATTGAGGGCAAATCCGCCGCGTATGATGTCATTACCGGCGAGGCGCTCACATGGGCCGACCGATCGGCCGATCAAAAACCGCGCTGAAAATCATTGCACCCGTCAGGCGCTCCACCTCACGGCCGATGCAGATCCAATTCCGGTTCCAGCTCCGCGTCGGGGTGCATCTCCAGGGCGGCCTGGGAGGTGCGCACCATGGGGACGAACTCGCCCTGCTCCTCGGTGGGGACCGGCGGGCGCACGCCCATGAAGTAACGGGATGCGGCGGCCAGCACCACCAGCAGGGCGAAGAAGTACAGCAGCAGGGTACGTGGCCCGAAGGCCGACATCAGGGCCCCGGCGGCGGCCGGCCCGAGGGTGGCGCCGATACCGTAGGTGAGCAACAGCCCGCTGGTGGCGTCCAGGACCTCGCCGGCGTTCAGGTGGTCGTTCATGTGGGCCACGCTCAAGGCGTAGATGGGAAACATGAACCCGCCGTATAAAAAGACGCAGCTCACCAGGGCGATGGGGGCCTCCTGGGCCAGGGCATACGCCGCCACGGCGGCGGCCGCGCCGGCGATGCTGACGGCCAGCAGCACGATGCGCCTGTCGCGGGAATCGGACAGGCGGCCGATGGGCAACTGCAGCAGCGCGCCGCCCAGGATGGTGGTGCTCATGAACACGGCGATCCAAGAGTTGGACAATCCGATGCCCTTGCCAAACACCGCCCCCATGCCCCAGAACGCCCCCAGCAGGAGCCCCGCGATCAGGGTGCCGATCACTCCCAGGGGCGCCTTCTTGAACAGATGCCGCAGGCGCAGCGCCGGGGTGGAGATGGGCAGCGGCTCCAACACCCGGGTGAGGGCCACGGGCACCAGCCCAAGGGAAAACAGGATGGCGATCAGGGCAAACGGAATGAAGGTAGTGATGTTGTTAAACAGCAGCAGGTACTGCCCCACCGCCATAGCCACCAGGTTGACGGTCATGTACAGGGCGAAGACCCGGCCGCGCTGCTGATTGGACGCCTGGGCGTTCAGCCAGCTCTCGATCACCATGAACAGACCGACGCTGCACAGGCCGGTAATGAGGCGCAGCGCCGCCCATGCCCACGGGTCGATGACCATGGCGTGGGTGAGGATGGCCGCCGAGGCCACCGCCGCCATGGCGGAAAAGGCGCGGATGTGCCCGACCCGGTTGATGAGGGGCGGACACACATACGCCCCGACGATGAAACCTAGGAAATAGGCCGACATGACCAGGCCGGTCACCACCTCGGAGAAATTCTCCAGTGTGGCGCGCATGCCCAGGAGGGTGCCGAGGAAGCCGGAGCCGGTGAGGATGATGCCGATGCCCAGCAGCAGGGAAGAGATGGATGAGACCAGGGTGATCAACCGCGCGACTCCACGGCACAACGCCTATGCATGACTGTCATCGGTGTTGGCCGCTCGCGTATGAGGAACACCGTCACAACCCATATAAAAAAAGGACAAGCTGGGTACTGTAACGAACCCGGGCGGAGATATGAAGGGTGAATGTGGCCGCGACCGGGTCACGTAACAGCAGCGCCCTGTTACACCACTGATCGCAAGGACTGAACAGCGTCGCTCAGCCGGAGAACTTGTTTTCCCGTTCGAGAAACTCGTAGGCGCGGAACAGGCCCACCAGGGTCTTGGCGTCCACGATCTCGCCGGAGCACGCCCAGGCCAGGGCCTGGGCCAGAGGGACCCAGTGGACCTCGATCACCTCGTGCTCTTCACGGCCATGGGGCACCTGCCCCAATTGGCGGGCCAGGAACAGGTGGATCACCTCGGTGAACACGCCGGGGGAACTGGCCAGCAGGCCCAATGAACTCCAGTCGTCGGCGCGCAGCCCGGCCTCTTCCTGCAGCTCGCGCCGGGCCGCCGCCAAGGGAGCCTCCCCGGGGTCGAGCCGGCCGGCCGGCATCTCCCACAGCCAGCTGTTGGCCGCGTGGCGGTACTGGCGCAGCAGGCACACCCGCTCCTCTTCATCCAGGGCCAGCGCCGCCGCGCCGCCCGGGTGGTGTATCACCTCCAGCTCCGCCGTCTTGCCGTTGGGAAGCTTGACCGTCTCGATGTCCACCTCGATTATTTTGCCGCGATAGACCGGCGTGCGTTTGATGCGCATCCCCCTCAACCCCTGTGTGATTATTGTTTTATACAAAATGCCCCGCACCCGGTCGGGTGCGGGGCAGGGCCGCTGCTGGACCGGCCTCGTCAACCAGACGCGGCTGTTGTCACATCCCCTTTTTCATATCCATGCCCATTCCAGGGTGACCACCCATGCCGGGATGACCGCCCATGCCGCCCATGCCGTGACCGCGACGGCTGTACATGTCCTTTAGGGTGGCCTTTTGGTCGGCGGTCAGCATGCCGTCGATGGCCTGGAGCTGATCCACGTAGGCCTTCCACAACTGGGACTCCAGCTTGCCGATCTCGGCCAGTTTCTTATCGATGGCGTCGCGGTCGAACTTGTCCGCGTGCAGCAGCCACGCCAGATCGCTGTGATCCGCCTTCAACTGCTTTTCCGCCACGCTGTTTTTCTGGATGTAATCGTCACGCATGGCTTTCAGTTTTTTGTACTGATCACCGGTCAGGCTTAACAGGTGGCCCATCTTCATGAAGTGAATGGCGGCATTGTGGGGTTCCATCATATAGCCCATGTGGCCGCCCATGCGGCCGTGCCTGTATTCGCCATGGGACTTCATGCCCATACCATGGTCGCCGTAGCCGCCGCCCATGGGGTCCGCCTGGGTCGCCGGCGCCGCGCACAGCATCAGCGCCGCCGCCACGGCCAGGCCGGCACCATAGAGGGAATTCCGTGAAAAAAGATGATGAGTCATGGGGTTTCTCCTTGTCGTGTTTAACTCAACTGGGGAGGCATGAGTGCCGCTGTGGATGATTCGATTCTACTCCGGTTTAGACATTTTATCCCCCGGCATTACTGCAACACAGACCGTCTCCGCACAAGTATTTCGCCATACGGCAAGTCACTGAACATACTGGAAGTTCGCCGCCCGCCCCGGGCATCGCCTTGACAACGGCGCGGCGGAAACTATAGAGTGCAGCCACGCTTCCGGTGCTCCACGGACTTTCATCCGCGGAGTTAAATGGGAAGTCGGTGACCTGACGCCGCATCGACCCGTGGATCACACCACGGAGATCCGGTGTACAGGAATTCCGACGCTGCCCCCGCAACGGTAGGCGGGTAAAGGCCCGGCACAATGCCACTATCCTGAAACGAGTCACTGCGGCTCGGCAACGGGGTGGGAAGGCGCCCGGCCCGGTCTGAGGTTCGATCCGTGACGCCGGATTGAATAACAGACCCCCCGCGAGCCCGGAGACCGACCTGAAGCCGCATCGGACGGTGCCGCGGAGGGCGGTTCGGACGGGAACCCGCCTGACGGCTTCCTGCTCCCTGTGTTTCCTCCCCCTGCCCACCGGTTTATTCACTCTCGCGCGGGTGTGCGCATCGGGAGCATTACACATGACAAAAACAACTTTCACCCTCGCCGTCCTGTCGGCGGCGTCTTTTTTCATCACCCCTGAAATATCCCCGGCGGCCCAGACCGCGTCGGACAAGATCATCGTCACCGCCACGCGCATCGGCGACGCGGGCGCGCGGCTGCCCGCCAACATCACCGTCATCGACGCAGCGGCCATCCGGCAAAGCCCGGCCCGGACCCTGCCGGAGCTGCTCACCCTGGAGGCCGGCGTCATCACCCGCAGCCTGTACGGCAACAATGCCAGCCAGGCCACCGTGGACCTGCGCGGCTTCGGCGCGGCGGCCACGCCCAACACTTTAATTCTGCTCAATGGCAGGCGCCTCAACGACGTGGACCTGGCGGCGGTGGACTTCACCGCCGTACCCCTCAAGGACGTGGAACGCATCGAGGTTATCCGCGGCGCCGGCGGCGTGCTTTACGGCGACGGCGCGGTGGGCGGCGCCATCAACATCGTCACCCGGGAACCGGCGCGCACCGGCACCCACGGCGACATCCAGGTCACCGGGGGCTCCCACGCCGCCCGCGGCCTGGACCTGTCCGTGTCCCACAGCCAAGGCCCGGTGGCCGTCAACCTCAACGCCGACGGCCTGCACTCCGATGGCTACCGCGACAACAACCACCTGGAGCTGCGCAACGCCCAGCTCAACCTGCAGTGGTTCCGCGACAGCGGCGAGGTGTTCCTGCGCGGCGGCCTGGACAGCCGCCGGGAGGGCATCCCCGGGGTACGCACCGTGGACCCCACCACCGGCCAGGATGAACTCCACAACGACCGCCGCGGCACCGACACCCCCAACGACTACGCCAACCAGGACGGTCGCTTCGTCACCGTGGGGGCCACCCAGTACCTGACGCCCCACACCAAGCTGGTCATGGACCTGGGCTACCGGGTCAAGAAGCAGCAGGCGGCTTATGTGACCTTTGCCAGCTACGTCAACACCCGCCTGGCCACCTGGTCGGTGACGCCACGCCTGGAGTTCGATCACAACCTCGCCGGGCTGCCCATCACCACCCTCACCGGCATCGACGTGTATCTTTCCAATTACGACTCGGACCGCGGCCAGGACCCCACCACCCCTCCGGTCCACCACCTGGCCGCGGACCAGACCAGCATCGCCGGCTACGTGCAGACCACCGTCAACGTCACCCGGGCCACCGACGTCACCGCGGGCGCGCGCCTGCAAGACGTGGACCTGAAGGCGCGGGATACCTTCGACGCGGCGGCCCCCGGCGCGGCCTTCGAGAGCCAGGCCCCGGACCTGGACAACTCCAAGCGCGAGCACATGCTGGAGTTGGGCGTGGAACACACGTTCACCGACGCCGTATCGGTCTACGGCCGCGTCAACCGCAGCGTGCGCTTCTGGACCGTGGACGAGATCTTCCAGGTGGACCCCACCACATTCCTGCGGGCGTTCACGCCCCTCAAGCCCCAGGTGTCCCGGGGCTTGGACGTCGGTGCCAAGGTCCACCATCGCGGGCTGCGCTTTCAGTCCAGCCTCTACTATATGAAGCTCAACGACGAGATCCACTTCGACCCGGCCACCTTCACCAACGTCAACCTGGACCCCACCCAGCGCTACGGCCTGGAGAGCAGCATCAGCGCGCCGGTGACAACCACAGTGCGCGTCACCGGCAACTACACCTACACCCGCGCGCAGTTCGACAAGGGGCAGTATGCCGGCAACGACGTGCCGCTGGTGCCGCGCCACACCGTCAGCCTGTCGGTGTTATGGAACGCGACTCCGACGCTGACCGCCGCCGCCAGCGGGCATTACTTCAGCGACAAGGTGTTCGACAACGACCAGACCAACAGCTTCATGAAGATCCCCGGCTACCCCATGTTCGACCTCAAGGTCAGCAAACAGGCCGGCCTGTGGCGCTTCACCGGGGCGGTGAACAACCTGTTGGGCAGAAAGGCCTACGACTACGGGGTCAAGAGCCTGTTCACCCCGGGCAAGTACAACGCCTACCCCCTGCCGGAGCGGGAATTCACCGTGACGGTG
>Ga0316583_10000707_pt1 | contig 10346 bp, 8 predicted proteins | sample J_170502JBrBrA_D_FD_204513 | JGI IMG/M metagenome (GOLD analysis project Ga0316583, IMG submission 204513) | Rhizosphere microbial communities from salt marsh grasses in Alabama, United States - J_170502JBrBrA | ecosystem: Host-associated > Plants > Roots > Rhizosphere | place: USA: Alabama... | reverse complement strand
ACGGCACGAGCCGAAAGTGGCTGGCCTACAGTGAACTCGGCCTGCTCTTTTCCGAAGGCGCCGAACTGGAGTCGCCTCCTGGAAAATGGATCAGCGAGAACGATCATGCCGGGGATCCCCTTTGGATTCGGGCCGACAATTTCGCCCGCAGCCCCGGCAGTTATTCCTGGACAACGAGTCCCTCTGGATCGGGCAGTTACAGTGATCCACCGGTAGGAGAGACCTGGAACGATTATCTGATTTCCGAGCCGATCGATCTCTCTCAAGCAACGACGGTCCATTTGACCTTTTGGTCCCGCTACCGTTTGGCATCCTGTGAAGACTGGGGATTTGTCGAAATTTCGGAGGATAGCGGGTCAAACTGGGACCTGCTGAACGACAGGCTGCCATTGGAGTGTGGTGGAATCGAACCGAACGATTCAAGCGACGCCGGTTACACCGGCAACAGTGATTTATTATCAAATGGAGTAGACGGATGGGTGAAAAAGACACTCGATATCAGCAGCTACGCCGGCAATTCCAACGTCAGGATCCGGTTCCGGTTCGAAAGAAACTGCTGCGCAACCAGCAACGGCTGGTGGGTCGACGACATCCGGGTCATCCGGGATTTTCCGATCAACCAGTCCACCCTGCTGGTGCGGATCAACGAGGGAGCTTTAGTCACGTTCAACAGCGGCGGAACAATACCCATCGAAAAAGATGATTTCGTTACGCAATCAAACGGTGCCATCGGCAAAGTCAGCATTCCCCCGATATTGTCCTCCGGCAGCTGGGCCGGTGGAAATGCTGCCGGAAAACTGTTGCTCAACAACACTTCGGGTATCGATTTTGCTTCCGGTTTGCCGCTGAACAAGGGGAACACAGCCGTAGCCAACGTCACCGCATACTCCTCACGTGAAAATTTAATCCAGGCCTATTACGGGGCCGAAACCGGCGTCGATCCGCCGCCGACCAGCCCGGCTCCTGACGGCTTGTTTCCATACGACCAAGAGCGCTTGAGAAACCTTTTCGGTACGGCCAACTTTCCACCTGACGCAGGTGAACCCACTAATGGCTTTGACGACTACTATACCCTCGTTCAGTGGAACGACGTGGTCGACAATACCGTCACCCGCGCGCAGGACGATGACGGCCGCTATTCCATCATCATCACCGACACCCTGACCTCGCCCACAACTTACATTCCTTTCACACGCCCTGAAATCGGGCTCCAGGTCGCAGGACATGGCGCTGCCAACGTCTACTTCAAAGACTACGCCGTCAAACTCGGGTTCGCCGCGCAAAGGGCGACGATCCCGATCCAACAATAAATTTTTGACTTCTCCGCATGCGGGGAAGGCAAAAATTTATTAAGATTGTAAAATCGGCTTCGTGCATTATATTGCCAACGATGCCTTGTCGGTTCTGCTACTAAGAAATAAGCGGGATTCACGGTTCCCAGTTAAACACCCTTGGCCCTTATACCACCACTGGTTCTGAGTTCCGTGTTTCAAGTTTAAAATTTCCATTTGCGGGTCTGATTCTATTTTCGAGTTAAAATGCAATAACTGGTCTCTATTAAGCGTCTATTGAACCGAATTCCATGTTTCATCCATTTGGTTAAAGCGGCCAATTCAAACAATGGCGTATAAACCCTGAACCTGGAACCGATCATTTATTACACGCATATCCTTTAAAAAGACTCTTAAAGAACATCGCATACAGACGCAATCAATTTTCGACAGAAAATTATAATGGGAGGAAAACATTATGAAATTAGCGATTAGCGGTAAGGGCGGCGTCGGGAAAACGACGTTTGCGGCATTGCTCATTCGAAGCCTCAGCCGGGACGGCCGAAGGGTGCTGGCGATCGACGCCGACCCGGACGCCAACCTGGCAGCGGCGCTCGGCATTGCCGACGCGGACAAGATCACCCCGATAGCCGATATGAAAGATCTGGTCTTTGAACGCACCGGGGCGCAGCCCGGCAGCATCGGCGGCTATTTTTCACTCAACCCGAAGGTCGACGACCTGCCGGAAGCCCTCTCGGCCAAGCTCGAAAACATCAAGCTGATGCGCCTTGGCGGTGTATCGAAAGGCGGCGCCGGTTGCATCTGCCCCGAGAGCAGCCTGCTGAAGGCCCTGGTGCGACACGTGGTTTTGCAGCGTGACGAGGTCGTGGTCATGGACATGGAGGCCGGCATCGAGCACCTGGGCCGGGCCACGGCCAAGGCCGTGGACAAGCTCATCGTGGTGGTCGAACCTGGCCGCCGCAGCATCGATACGGCCGGTCACATCAAACAGCTGGCGTCCGAAATCAAGTTGAACAACATCGCCGTGGTGGGCAACAAAATCCGCGGTCCCAAGGACGAAGCCTTTCTCAAGGAACACCTCGACGGTTTCGAGTTCCTCGGTTTCCTACCCTTCGACGACGCCCTGATCGAAGCTGACCTGCAAGGCCAATCGCCCTTCGATGTCGATTCGGCCGCTATCGCCGTGGTCAAAGAGATGATTTCCAGACTCTGATGGCCAGACGATCCGAATACCCCCGAAGACGGCGTCGCCCGGCCCCGCACCAGCCGCATAAATCGTTCGAAAAAAAGCGGGTTCAGCGTTTGAAGGCCGGGGCCGACACCAAGCTCAAAAAGGTCTTTGCCGGCATCGGCGTACCGGGGCCCAAAGCCTTCAAACCCGATCCGTACCAACTCGAGGCCGTCGCCGCCATCAAGCGTTCGGACTGTCTGGTCACGGCGCCGACCGGCGCCGGGAAAACATGGATTGCGCTGCAGGCCATCACGCACCTGCGCAGTAAGGGGGGCAGCGCCTGGTACGCTTCTCCTCTCAAGGCCCTCTCCAATGCCAAATACGCCGAATTCGCGGGGATCTTCGGTGCCGATCAGGTCGGAATCCTGACCGGGGACCGCAAGGAAAACCCCGAAGCCCCGGTGATCGTCGGGACGACCGAAATCCTGCGCAACCATCTCTACGATGCCATGCATTTAGGCGAAAGCCTGAAAACCGATCTGGTGATCCTGGACGAAGCCCATTTTTTGGGCGATCCTGACCGGGGTGTGGTGTGGGAAGAGATCATGATCTACCTGCCGGCCCGTATCCCCCTGCTGCTGCTCTCGGCCACCATCGGCAATGCCGACCGGATAGCGGACTGGTTGGCCGGCATGCGCGGTAGAAGGTGCGCCGTTGTAGCCGAAACCAGGCGCCCGGTGCCTCTCTATCCGCTTTTTTTTCATCCGACGGGAACCCTGCTGCCCTTCGTGACACCGGCCGACGGCGGCGGCAAACCCAAGCTTTACCGGAAGGTGAAAGAGTTCGTGAACACCCGGCGGCAGCCGCGCATCGCTCCCCCGGGCCGACTGCCGCCTTTCGGTGAAATGCTCGGCGTGCTGAAAAAATACGACCTGCTGCCGGCCATTTTCTTTCTTAAATCCCGGGCCGACTGTGACAGGGCGCTTGATCTTTGCCGGGAATACAATCCGCAAAACGGCGAACGCCGGGACACGCTCAGCCGCCGGATCCACGAACTGGTCGCCGACAGCCCGCACATCGCCCGCCACCGCCAACGCTGGTATCTGGAGCACCCGGCGGTCGGGTCCCACCACAGCGGCCAGCTGCCGGCCTGGAAACTGGTGTTGGAATCCCTGATGTCCGAGGGGCTGCTCGATGCCGTTTTTGCCACCAGCACCGTGGCAGCCGGCGTCAACTTTCCGGCCCGAACGGTGGTCTTCTTCAACTCCGACCGCTTCAACGGCCTCGACTTCGCCCCGCTGACCCCCACCGAGTTTCACCAGATGACCGGCAGGGCCGGTCGGCGCGGCATGGACAAAATTGGCTTCTGCGTGGCGGTGCCGGGAAAATACATGGATGTCCGCCTGGCGGCCCGGCTGATAGAGGCCCCTCCGTCCGAGGTCTCGAGTCAAATTAGAATCAACTTCTCGATGGTGCTCAACTTGCTCTTGTCGCACACACCGCAACAGGTCGAAGACCTCTTGCAGCGCTCGTTTGCCACCTACCTGCTCAAACACACGACCGCGGGGCGCTCCGCGCGCAAACAGCGACGAGGTGACACGAATTTACTCTGGCAGGATTTCCTGCGGCACCTGGCATTTCTGAAGGATCACGCTTATGTCGACCCGGACGGACGATTGACGGAAGATGGCCGCTGGACCTCGCAGCTACGGGTCGATCAGCCGCTGCTGATCGCTGAAGGTTTCCGCCAAGACGCCTTTCCACGCCGAGATCCAGCCCTGATGGCGGCGCTCACGGCCTCGTTTGTGTTCGAAAGGGAATCCGACGACCGGTTCGAAAAATCGGCCTTGTCGCAGCCGCTTCTGACGGCTTTTCTCAAGCTACGCGAGTCCCTGACCCCATTCGCCAGGGATATGATTTCCCGAGGCTTTCCGGCACGTCCCCTCTTTCTGAGGCCGGCCGCGGCGGTCTACACCTGGGCCGCCGAAGAATCCTGGGAGAAAACCCTCGCTATAGCCGAGATGGAAGAAGGCATATTTGCTTCTCTCATCCTCAGGACGGCTGACAACCTGCGGCACATTCGAAACCTGCGTGCCATTTTCCCGGAAGCCGCCGAATCTGCCGATCAGGCCATCGATCTGATAATGCGCGACCCGGTGGCGATGTACTACTGATCCAATATTTCCCTCAACTTGGCAGACAGCTCCTTAAGTTTGAAAGGCTTCTGGATAAAACCGCTGCAGCCGCGATCGAGAATTTCCGTAGCCTGACCGCTGAGACTGTAGCCGCTGCAGAGCAGTACACGAACATCGGGCTTAATGGTTTTAAGCTGGTCAAAGGTCTCCCCGCCGCTCAATCCCGGCATGACCATGTCCAGAATGACCAGGGCGATGGCGTCCTTCTCGCGCCGGAAGATCTTCAGCGCCTCATAGCCGCTGGTCGCCACCAACACGTTGTAACCGAGCGCATTTAGAATTTCCTGCCCGACCTCTATGATCACCTGCTCGTCGTCGATCAGCAGCACCGTTTCATCTCCCATGAAAAGTTCGGTGACGCTTTCTTCTTCCTCGAGAACCGCTTTGCCCGATGCCGGCAGGTAGATGCGGAACGTTGCGCCCTCGCCCGGGCTACTGTCCGCCTCGATGAATCCACCGTGATTTTTGATGATCCCATAAGCCGAGGCCAGGCCCAGCCCGGTTCCACGGCCCATCTCCTTCGTCGTAAAAAAGGGTTCGAAAATACGCTGCTGGGTGGCCTGATCCATGCCGATACCGGTGTCTGTAATCGACATGCACACATAAGGGCCGGGTTCGATCCGATAGGGCCTCACGACCGTCGCATCGATGTCGACATTTGCCGTTTTCAGAAAGATCTCTCCGCCGCCCGGCATCGCATGCCATGCGTTGACGAGGATGTTGAGAAGAACCTGTTCGATCTGGGACTGGTCGACCTCGACCGACCTAACGCCGGCGAGCCCGCCGGTGTGTATGCGAATCTCTTTTTTGGTGCGCCCGAACATTCGGGCCGTCCTGCGGATCAATTCATCGAGTTTGGTGATCTTGACTTCGTACTTGCCACCCCGGGCGAATCCCAACAGTTGCCTGGTCAAGGCGGCACCGCTTTCGACATACCGTTCTATCGCCTTGACTTTCTCGAAATGCGGATGATGACTGTCGAGGGTCAGGAGCATCAGGGAAGCATTGCCTTGCATACCCATGAGAATGTTGTTGAAATCGTGAGCAATGCCGCCGGCCAAATTGCCGATGGCCTCCATTTTCTGGGCCTGAATCAACTGCTTCTCGAGTTTCGCTTTCTCTTTTGCGCTCTCTATCCTTTCGGATACATCCCGCACCATACCGCGGAAGCCGATCGGCTGTCCTTCAGTATTGCGCAAGGGATATACGGACAATTCAAGCGTCACCTCCGAATCGTCCTTACGGATCGCTGTAAACTCGGTCGCACGCGAGGATTCGCCGGTGCGAAAAACCCGCTCCAGTATCCGGTCGATGTCTGCCGCGTTTTCCGACAAGCTCGATGCGTTCAGTTTCGTACCGATTAACTCGTCAGGGCCATAACCGAGAGTCTCGCAGGCCGGTTCGCTGACGAAAGAAAAACGACCCTCCAGATCCAGTTCAAAAAAACCCTCATCGATGTTTTCAATAATTAAACGGTATTTTTCATCCTGTTCCCGCATCTTTTCATAGTCCAGCCGGCGTTTGTTAATGTCCTGCCGCACGTGAGAGACGAAAATGACAAAGATGCACAGCACCAGCAGCCGCGTCCAAACTTCAAACAGGTTCGGCCCCAGGATATGGTGAAAAATATTGGCTTCCGGTGCCAGGAAAAAGAACATAAAGGATTCGCACACCCAATAAAGGGCGGCCAGACCGACACCGGTGACCACGATCGAATCCATCCAGCGGTCATGCTTTCCGGTCGCTGCACGCATCTGGGAACCCTGTTTCGTTATGTCCTCCTTACCGTGGCAAATATGGGGCACTGGGCCGATGGCTTCGGCGGCAGATAAGAAAATCGACCATTGCGAACGGTCGACAGGGCGCGCCGCACAACATAAAACGACCGAAGGCATCACTTTAATGAAAATACTTTCTAATTTTATCGCGTAATGATATTTTTGTAAAGAAATGGAAGGGTTTACAGGCTATGCGGCGTCAGGGTAGGGATCGGAATATCCTATAATGACGGCAACAAAGCACGTGCTGTGCAGTAAAGGTGGCTGGTTAAGGATCGGACCCCTGGGAATTGGTGTGAGCGTCATTTGCAACCCGGCCGTTGAGGTGTGTGTAACAAAAACAACATCGCTATTTTATTACAACCCCTTCATAATTCAAGATATCCTTAAACGCATCCGGATTTTTTTTAACATCCTCATGGTATTCATCTATGGCCTGCTGGTATAATTTGGGGTCCATATCTTCTTGTCCTGTTTTGGGATCATACTCCAGGTACTTGCAATTCTTCATCGCTTTCGTTGCATCTTCTAATGTCATCGGATAAAACCCGGAAGTCCTCGCACGCCATACACCCATTGCAACCCCTTCCCCAAGAAAATAAGTTTTCCCTGGTTTGAAATCAAAATGAGCAACTCCTGTGTTCTCGGTCGCTACCACCACATAATGCGGTCCGGGTGTGACAGGGGTTAAAAAATAGTTTTGCCCCAGAGTTTCACCGATCAGCTTTCCGTCTAAGTAATTCCAGAAAACAATACCACCGCCAAAGAAAGTTTCGCGAATAATGACAAGAGTGGCTTTGTCTGGCTGGTAGTTCAAATCGGGAGCCTTATCGACTTTAGCCATGTGTGTGGTGGCGCAGCTTGCCAACATAAAAACAAAAGAAATGATAAGGATTGATTTTTTCATATCTCACTCTTGTTTGCTGTGTATAAACTTAAAGAAAAACATCTTGAAAAGCAGAAGGGCACCATTTCGGGTATAAGCGTTGATTTCGATATAAAAAAAGGCTGCAAAATCTGCAACCTCTTCTTGTTATTGTGGTGCCGGAGGTCGGAATCGAACCGACATGACCTTGCGGTCGGAGGATTTTGAGTCCTCTGCGTCTACCAGTTTCACCACTCCGGCAATTCTAAGCATTCAAGAGCACATTTAGTGCAGCAGCACAATGTATCTATTGAATGACGCGAAATTCGAACGACTGCGGTGCCGATGTCATTACAGGAATCCGGCATATTCGTCAATAAAAAATGGCTGCGCTCAGCATACAGCCGCCAGGATCGCCTTCTGGGACACGGCCCCCTCTCTGATAACAATGGGCTCGGCCCCGGTGATGTCGACCACCGTGGATCCGATGCCTGCTTTCAACGGCCCGGCATCTATCACCAGGTCCAGTTGGTCGATCAGCATTTGGTCCAGTTGGTCGATGCAATGGCACCCCCCCCGACCGGACAGGTTGGCACTGGTGCCGGTGATGGGTCGGCCGAATGCCGAAACCAGGGCCATTGCGACCGGGTGCCCGGGCAACCGGATGCCGATCTTTCCGGTGCCGGCCGTCAGGTTGGCTGGGAGTCCGGGAAGCGCTTTAAAGACGATTGTCACCTGCCCCGGCCAGAATCGGTCCATGAGCCTTTTCGCCGCCGGCGGCACCTCGGCCGCCAGGTCGAAGACGACTTTGTGGTCAGGTACCAGGATCAGCAGGGGCTTGTCGGCCGACCGCATTTTGATGGCAAAAACCCGGTCGACCGCGTCGGCATTCAGGGCGTCCGTTCCCAAGCCATAGAGGGAACCGGTCGGAAACGCGATCACCCCCCCGCTTTCAAGGATTCGGACCGCCGTGTCGATCAGGTCGGCTTGGGGGTGCAGCGGGTCGATCGCGCCGATCTTAGGTGTAATTTTCAAGTTTCTGCGCTTTTTCTTCGACCTTGGCCGCCAACGCCGCCTTGTGATTGACCAGTTTATCGGCCAAAACCGGGTCGCTGACTGCCAATATCTGAACGGCCAGAATCCCGGCATTCACCGCGCCGGGCTTGCCGACGGCAACCGTTGCCACTGGAATGCCCGGCGGCATCTGCACCGTCGACAACAAGGCATCGAAGCCCTGAAAGGCGGAGGAGTCGATCGGCACACCGATCACCGGCAGGGTCGTATGGGCCGCCATGGCACCGGCCAGGTGCGCGGCGTGCCCGGCACCGGCTATGATCACCTTGAGCCCCCGGTCCCTGGCAGACGCGGCGAACTCGGCCGCGCGCCGGGGGGTCCGGTGGGCCGAGGCCACGGTTATTTCGAAGGCGACACCGAAATTGCGCAGAATCGCCACTGTTTCTTCCATAACACCCAGATCCGAATCGCTCCCCATGACGATGCCGACCTGAGGACGAGCCTTTTCTCCCGCCCCGCTTTGCTCATTTTTCAAAATCTGCCTCCTTCATTCTATGGATTTCGCATCCGCTGCAGGCAAAACCGTCGTCGACCATGTACTGTCGTGTATGTTTCGCGCCCGCCTTTCGAGCAGCTCCGATTTCATCCGGACCAGAGACTGGCGGTCGATCTGCGCCCCTTTGATGCCACCTTCGAGAGCCATTTCAGCCAGATAGCACCGACCGTTTTCGAGTAGCTGCAGGTCCAGATGGGCATAAGGAAACCGGGCCCTTTCCATAACCGACCGGCAGAAGAGTTGCTGGTCCGTGTCAATCACGAAAGGTCGGCTCGTGCCGCCGGCGGCGAGATTCATACGGAAGTTGTCCGGATTGTGCCGGCTGTAAGCCTCGACGAAGTCGTCCACGACGATGACCCGTACATCGCTGAAATGCGGCAGAAAAGGCTGCAGCACAAACGGAAATGAGGACTTGTCAAGGGCTGTCAGGCTGTAGAGAACCTCAATGTTTTCCCAGTAGCGCACGCCGTGACCGCAGTGCAGGCGGTCTTCCTTGGTCACCACGGGACCGCTGCCCTGCCTATTGTAGACGCCGATGGCCGCGATCAGGTCTGCACGGCGCCGGATCACGCGCGTGAGAGGCAGCATCCATTCATTGAGAATGTCAGCCTGGGCCGCCTTTGATGCATTGAGGGTCTGCGCCAAGGGCGCCGGCAAACAGTGAACACCCCTTTCCATGAGGTCAACCAGGCGGGTGCACCGCAGGGGACCACCGGGGATTTTACCGATGTAGACATCGCCGGGTGCGAGCCGGTCATAGAGCTCCGAGAGTTGCCTTCTGCCCCTGACGATCATTTCGTTCTCAGCTGGTGTTTCTCGGTAAACTTTCTCATGGAGCCGGGTGACCGGATGTTAAAGCGGTCAACTGTTTGAGCAAATTAGTGAGCATTGAACCGAACAACAAGAAGGCTTTGGCCGAACTAGGGATCTTGGAGTTTAAGATTCAGTCTATTACAAAGCCCCAGCCTTGTTCGGTTTTATGCTCGCTTATGCGCGAGTTTTGAGCGCTTAAAAATCCGGTTACCCGGCGGCATCTGCGGGATTCTTATTTTCACCGAGAATTTCCGGATCGCCGCCGTCTTCGGGCTCACTCAAAAAGGCGATCGCCTTAAGGCAGATGGGTGCTCCGTGAACGCTTAGCGGCCTTCCAGACTCAGTTCGATCAACCGGTCCAGGAGTTGTCCGAACGGCAAACCGGCGGCGGCGGCAGCTTGTGGAAAGAGGCTGGTGGCCGTCATGCCCGGAATCGTGTTGGTTTCAAGCACGAAGAGATCGCGACCTTTCAGCATCAGGTCCGTCCGGCTGTAGCCCCTGCAGCCGAGGACCTCGTGGGCCATCACCGCGTAGGTACGAGCTTTTTCGGTCAAGGCCGCGTCGATGCGGGCCGGACAGATCTCCTGGGTAACACCAGCAGTGTATTTCGCGTCGTAGTCAAAAAACTCATGGCTTTTGTCGGGAATGATTTCAATCAGCGG
>Ga0316583_10000706_pt1 | contig 10349 bp, 5 predicted proteins | sample J_170502JBrBrA_D_FD_204513 | JGI IMG/M metagenome (GOLD analysis project Ga0316583, IMG submission 204513) | Rhizosphere microbial communities from salt marsh grasses in Alabama, United States - J_170502JBrBrA | ecosystem: Host-associated > Plants > Roots > Rhizosphere | place: USA: Alabama... | reverse complement strand
GCTCGAACGCGCCCGTGCGCTCGAACTGAAATTGCGCGGCCCCCGCGCCGCACCCGGCCTGCAACCCTATCGCAACGCGATTGCCAAGCTGGCGCGCGAGGACAAGGGCATCTCCGCCTGGTGGGAGGGGGTCGAGGCGGTGCTGGCGCCGCTGATCGAGCTTGCCGGGCGGGACGAGGCACCGCTTGCCGATCAAGTCGATATGCTGTCTCAAGCGGGCGAGGCGCTGTGCGGGTTGAACCTGTGGGCGCGCGAGGATGGGCGCGCGCTTTCGGCGCTGGTCGAGGAATTGCGGATCCATTCCGCCGAAGCGGAAACCATGCTCGCGCCAGGCGAACTCCACGTGGTGCTGCGCGACCGGATGGACTTGGTCGCGGTGCGTCCGCCCTGGGGCGGCCATCCGCGGTTGGCAATCTACGGCTTGCTCGAAGCTCGGATGAGCCGCGCGGATTTGGTGGTCTGCGGCGGGCTTAATGAGGGCAGCTGGCCGCAGGTGCCGCCGCAGGATCCTTTGCTCGCTCCCGCGGTGCTGCGCGCGCTGGGGGTGCCGGGCGGCGACTTCCGCATCGGGCTCGCCGCGCACGACCTTGCCGGGATGCTCGGCGCACCCGAGGTCGTGCTGAGCTGCGCCGAGCGCGACGTGGGCGGGCCGGCGATCCCTTCGCGCTTCCTCTTGCGGGTCGAGGCGCTGCTTGGCGAGCGGCTGCTGCCCGAGCACCGTGAGACTCGCGCGGTCGAACTGGCGCGGGCGCTCTGCGATGCGCCCACGCCGCCGAAATACGATCGGCCAGAGCCAATGCCTTCGCCCGAGCAGCGCAACGTGCCGGTCAGCGTCACCGCGCTCGATACGCTGCGCAGCGACCCCTACCAGTTCTATGCCCGCGCGATCCTCGGCCTGCGCTCGCTCGATGCGCTCGACGAGGAGCCGAGCGCCGCGTGGCAGGGTTCGGTCGCGCACCGGATACTCGAGCGCTGGCACAAGGAGGGGGGCGAACTCGCAGCGATCGCGAAGAAGGAACTCGAGGACGAGAACGTCCACCCGACGATGCGCGCGGTATGGCTGCCGCGCCTGCTGAAGGCGCTCGAATGGGTCGAGGCGGAATTGGCGAGCCTGCCGGGCCGCGAAGTGATCGCGGTCGAGGCTTCGGGCGAGATGCAGCTCGACGGGGTCAGGATCCACGGCCGCGCCGACCGCATCGACAAGCTGTGGGACGGGACGCTGGCGGTGGTCGACTACAAGTCCGGCAAGCCGCCGAGCGGCCGTCGGGTGCAGGAGGGCTATTCGCTGCAACTCGGGCTGGTCGGGATGATGGCCCGCGCCGGAGGCATCGCGGGCGTCGCGGGGGAGCCGACACAGTTCGAATACTGGTCGCTTGCCAAGCGCCGGGGCCAAACTGGGTTTGGATATATTCGGGAGCCAATCAAGGAAGGCAAAAGGACAACGGGGATTCCGCGCGAGGAGTTCCTCTCCAGGACCGAGTTCTTCCTCCGCGAAGCGATCGTCAATTGGATAAAGGGTGACATGCCGTTCACTGCGCGGCTCAACCCCAATCTCGAGGTCTACACCGATTACGACCAGCTGATGCGGCTCGAGGAATGGCTCGGGCGCGAGGATGGCGCATGAGCGGCATCGTCCATCCGCTCCACGGCGAGCAGCGCGAGGCGGTGAACCCGCGCGACACGGTGTGGCTCTCGGCCTCGGCCGGCACCGGCAAGACGCAGGTGCTTTCCGCCCGGGTGCTGCGCCTGCTGCTCCAGCCCGAAGTCGAGCCGGGCCAGATTCTCTGCCTCACCTTCACCAAGGCGGGTGCCGCGGAAATGGCGGTGCGGGTCAACGACGTGCTCGCCCGCTGGGTGCGAATGAAGGACGAACCGCTGGCCAGGGAATTGCAGCATATCGGTGCGGATATCGGGTCCGAGACGCTCGCCCGGGCGCGCACCCTGTTTGCCAGCGTGCTCGATTGCCCCGGCGGAGGATTGAGGATCGATACGATCCACGCCTTCGCCCAATGGCTGCTCGCGGCGTTCCCCGAGGAAGCGGGGCTCGCGCCGGGCACCAGCCCGATGGAAGACCGCGAGCGCGACATGCTGCTGCGCGACGTGCTCGGCGAGATGCTACGCGAGGCGGACCAGAAGACGCTCGATACCGTGGCCGATCTCAGCCTGCGGAAGGGTCCCGAGGCGGTCGAGCAATGGCTGATGCGCTGTGCCTCGGCGTGGGATTTGTGGCATGCACCGGCCGAGTGGAAGCCGCCGATGCGCGAACGGGTCAATGCTCTGCTGGGGTTGAAGGCAGATGCCAGTGAGGCCGACGCCGCCGCGCTGTGCGCCGACGAGAAGTTCGATGTCGCATCGCTCAAGCGCTGCCACGACATGCTCGACGCCTGGAACGCAAAGACCGGGCGGGAGGGGGCGGAAGCCATCCGCCATTGGATTGCGCTCGATAACCTCGAGCGATCGCGTCAGGTCGGCAGTTTCTTCGGTAAGATCTTCAACAAGGATGGCGCCGACAACCAGCACATGGTCAAGCGCGACCCGTATTATTCGGAGTACATCGCGCGCGTGCGGGAGAGCATCGCGGCAGTTGTCGAACTTCACGCGCTGCTCGACCTCGGCAAATGGCTCGCCCCGCTGCTCGAACTGGGGCGCCAATTCGCGCTGCGCTGGGAAGAGGCCAAGGCGCGCGAGGGGCTAATCGATTTCGACGACCAGATCCGCAAGGCCTGCGAGCTGCTGACCCGGACCGACCTCTCCGCCTGGATCCGCTACAAGCTCGACCGGCGCTTCGAACACATATTGGTCGACGAGGCGCAGGACACAAACTGGGACCAGTGGCGGATCATCCTCGACGGGCTGACCGACGAGTTCTTTTCGGGCGAGGGCCAGCACACCGAGCGCATGCGCACGCTGTTCGTGGTCGGCGACTACAAGCAGGCGATCTTCCGCTTCCAGGGCACCAGCCCGGAATATTTCGAGCGCGCGAAGGAGCGGGTGCGCGAGGCGATGGCGGCGGCCGCGGCAAATGCCGCGCAATTGCGCAGCAATGTCGTCGCCCGCGAGCTACGGGACCTCGGGCTGCAGCGCTCGTTCCGTAGCGCGCAGGACGTATTGACCTTCGTCGATGCTGCAATCGGTGCAATCGGGCATGGGCGCTTCGGGCTGATCGAAGAGCCAAAGCCTCATATCGGCGATGTGCGCCCCGGGATGGTGACGCTGTGGGAGCCGGTAAAATCCGAAACTCCCGAGGAAGCCGACATCGAGTTCGGCGACGAGGACGAGCTCGACGAAGGCAAGGAGACCTGGCTCGTCAAATCGGACCGCAAGCTTGCCGACCGGATCGCCCGGCAGGTGCAGGCGTGGATCCGCGACGGCTTTCCGCTGGTAAAGGGCAGGCCGCGCAATGCCGGGCCGGGCGACGTGATGGTGCTGGTAAGGAAGCGCAAGGAGCTCGCCAGCCTGATCGTCGCGCGGCTCTATGCTCGCGGGGTGTCGGTGGCCGGGGTCGATCGCCTCAGGCTCGGCGGTCCGCTCGCGGTGCGCGACTTGATGGCGGCGCTGCGCTTCGCCGCGCAGCCTCTCGATTGTCTCAACCTCGCCAATCTCCTCGTCTCGCCGCTCATCGGCTGGAGCCAGGACGAGTTGCTGCAATACGCCTGGCGGCCCGGCGGCGTGAAGCTGTGGGAGCATCTGCGCCAGTCGAGCGAGGCGAAGGTACGCGAGACGCTCGATCAGCTGCGTGGGCTTCTCGCGCGCGCGGACTACGAACCGCCGCAGGCGCTGCTCCACTGGCTGCTGGTCGGCCCATGGAGCGGGCGGCACAAGCTGGTCGCGCGGCTCGGGCGCGAGGCCAACGACCCGATCGACGAGCTGCTCAACGCTGCGCTCGCCTATGCTAGCGCGCACACGCCCAGTCTGCAGGGCTTCATCCAGTGGTTCGATGTTGGCGAGGGTGAGCTGAAGCGCGAAGCGGGGGCGAGCTTCGGCCAGGTGCGGGTGATGACCGTCCACGGCGCCAAGGGGCTGCAATCGCCGATCGTGATCCTTGCCGACGCGGCTGGCAATCCCGACGATTCGCCGACGCGCGGGCTGAGTCTCAAGGAGGAACCTGTTGGCGGCGGGGAAGGGCGCAAGGTCCCGCTGCCCGGTCTCACCAAGGACGAAAAGGTCGGGCGCATCGCTGAGGCCGAGGAGCGGGCCGCCGCCGCGGAACGCGAGGAGCATTGGCGGCTGCTCTATGTCGCGATGACCCGCGCGGAAGAGGCGCTGTTCATCGGCGGCTCGCTTAACAAGCGCGAGAAGGATAGGCCGGCCGAAGACAGCTGGTTTGCTCGCCTCAAGCCGCTGTTCACCGGCGAAGCAATCAAGGACGAAATCTGGGGCGAGCGTTGGGAGCTGGGCAGTCGTGCGCCAGAAGTTGCGGAGAAGGCCGAAGAGAAGCAATCGACAACGGTGCTTCCCGCTTGGGCGACGGCACCGATCGGCCCCGAACCGCGCCCGCCGCGCCCATTGTCGCCTTCGTCTGCGGGTGAGGACCTGTCGCCCGACCCGCCGACGCCGCCGGGCGTGGCGAACGAGGCGGCGAGGCGCGGGACGCTGATCCACAAGCTGCTTGAGCGCCTGCCCGAATTGCCGCCCGCTGAACGCCGCGAAGTCGCGCTGCGCTGGCTCGAACGGCAAGCGGGCGACCTCGACGAGCCTGTACGCGCCGAGATGGCGGATGCGGCGCTGGCCGTGTTCGACACGCCCGAATGGGCCGAGATCTTCGGCCCCGGCGCGCTGGCCGAGGTTCCGCTCGCGGCGACGGTGGCGGGACAGGTGATCGCCGGAACCGCAGACCGGCTGCTGGTCACTCCCGAACGCGTGCTGGTGGTCGATTTCAAAACCGCCGCCCGCCCGCCGGCTGCGATCGGCGAAGTCCCGCTTTCGACCTTGCGCCAGATGGCGGCCTACGCAGCCGCGCTCGAGGCGATCTTTCCCGGGCGCGCGGTCGAGGCGGCGCTGCTCTACACCCACACCCCGCGGCTGATCGCCTTGCCGCGCGATCTTGTGGACAAGCACAAGCCCGTCCAGAAGCCGGCCTTGTTCATGGCCGAGTAATCCTGTTGACCTCGATCATTGCCTTCGCGCCGGTCGTTCCTAGATTGGCCCCAAACGCAGTTCAGGAGAATCTCCAATGGCCACCAAGGCAGTCACCGACGCCAGCTTCGAAGCCGACGTGCTCAATTCCGACAAGCCCGTGCTGGTCGATTTCTGGGCCGATTGGTGCGGCCCGTGCAAGATGATCGGCCCCTCGCTCGAGGAAATCAGCGACGAGCTCGCTGACAAGCTCACCATCGCCAAGATGGACATCATGGAGAACCCGGGCGTTCCCGGGCAGATCGGCGTGCAGTCGATCCCGCTGATGGTGCTGTTCAAGGACGGCAAGCCGGTTGCGCACAAGCTTGGCGCGGCGCCCAAAAGCCAGCTCAAGGGCTGGATCGAGAGCGTGCTTTAGTCTCACCGTCATTGCGACCCCGGACTTGTTCCGGGGGAAGCAATCCATCTCCCAAATCTTCGATTTCGGCAAACGTTGGAAGATGGATTGCCGCGTCGTCCCGAACTGCGTTCGGGCCTCCTCGCAATGACGAGGAAACTTAGGCATCAATCTCTTCCATCAATCCGGCCAGCTGGTCCCACAGCGCCGGGCTCGCCGCGCCCAACAGGCCGGTGCGCTCGATCTCGTCGACCCGGTAGTCCGAGCCGTCGGGCCGCGCGGCCTTGCCGCCCGCCTCGTTGACGAACAGCACGCCCGCCCCATGGTCCCACGGCAGGGTCCGCTCGAAAATCGAGACGTCGTTGACGCCGAGAACTAGCCGCGGATATTGCTCGGCGGCGCAGCGCGGGATGTCGACGAGCCGGTAATGCGGCGCGATATGCCGGGTGATCGCCTCGCGGTGACCCTGGTCGAAGAATAGCAGGGAGATAGCTGCGACCGGCGGGTTTTCGCCGGTGGTCCGGGCGGTCACCTTCTCGCCGTTGACGAACGCGCCCTTGCCCTTGTGGGCGATGCACAAGCGGTCGCTCAACGGATCGTAGATCCACCCGGTGTGAGCTTCGCCGCCCGAGGCCATTGCGAGGATAATCCCGAAGGGCGGCTTGCCGCGGGCGAAATTGTTGGTCCCGTCGATCGGATCGACGATCCAGCAATCGCCGGCGAGCCGGTCGAGCACCGCAGGGTCGGCATGCGCGGCCTCCTCGCCGACCACGGGCAGGCCGGGGACGATCTTCGCCAGCCCTTCTTCGAGCAATTCCTCGGCGAGGTGGTCGGCCACCGTGACGACGTCGTCGACGGTGGCAATGCCGCCGGCATCCTTCACCTCGACCTGGTGGCTTTCGAGTTGCTGGTAATGCGGCAGGATCGCCCTCTCGGAAACCTCCCGCAGCAGCGCGTGGACCGCGCCGTGCAACTGCGTGGGATTCACGAGCGGTAATCCGCGTTGATCGAAATGTAGCCGTGGGTGAGGTCGCAGGTCCACACGGTGGCGCGGCCGGTGCCGAGGCCGAGGTCGACCGCAATATCGACTTCCCGCCCCTTGAGGTGCGCGGCGACCGGCGCCTCATCGTAATCGGCGAGCGGCAAGCCTTCTTTGGCGCACCAGGTGCCGCCGAAGCCGATCGACAGCCTGTCGCGGTCGGCGGGCTCGCCGGCCTTGCCCACAGCCATCACCACGCGGCCCCAATTGGCGTCCTCGCCGGCGATCGCGGTTTTGACCAATGGCGAATTGGCGATCGCAAGGCCGATCCACCGCGCGCTTTCGTCCGACACCGCGCCGGTAACGTCGATGGTGATGAATTTCTGCGCGCCTTCGCCGTCGCGCACCACCAGTTGGGCAAGCTGGCGGCAGACGTCGTGCAGCGCCGCGGCGAAGGCGTCCGCGCCCGGGCTGTCGAAGCTTTCGAGCGGCGCGTTCGCCGCCTTGCCGGTGGCGAAGGCGAGCACCGTGTCGCTGGTCGAGGTGTCGCTGTCGACCGTGATGCAGCTGAATGTATCGGCGTTGGAGGCTGCCAGCAGCTGTTGGAGAAACGCAGGCTCGACCGCCGCATCGGTGAAGATGTAGCCGAGCATGGTCGCCATGTCGGGCGCGATCATCCCGCTGCCCTTGATGATCGCGGCGAGGGTCACCGTCTTTGCGCCTACCACCGCCCGCGCCGTCGCGCCCTTGGGGAAAGTGTCGGTGGTCCCGATGGCGTTGGCGGCCTCTTCCCAGGAACAGGGTGTGGCTTCGAAAACGGCCTGAAGTCCGGCAACGCTCTTGTCGCGGGGTAGTGGCACGCCAATCACGCCCGTCGAAGAGGAAAAGACCTGTTCCCCCGGGCATCCCAGATGCGCGGCGACGATCTCGATCATCTCGATGGCTGCTGCGCGGCCGCGATCTCCTGTGAAGGCATTGGAATTGCCGGCATTGACGATAAGCGCGCGCGCCTTGCCCTGCGACAAATGCGCACGACACAACTCGACTTCGGGGGAGGCACATTTGCTCTGCGTCAGCACGCCGGCGACGGCGGTGCCTTCGGCGAGTTCGACAAGGGTGAGGTCGCAGCGTCCCCAATCCTTGTAACCGGCGCGCGCGATCCGCGCTGTCACGCCCGCGATTTGGGGCATGTCGGGAAAGGGCAGGGCCAAAGGCGAGGTTTCGAGCTCCATGGCCAAGCCCTCTAGGGCTCAAGCGGCGGTGCGTAAACGCGCTTTCTAGGTGGACGGGAGGCCGCGCAATCCCTATCTCGCCCTGCATCATGCTGCGCAAGCTGCTTACCCTGGCTGCCGTCCTCACCGGACTCGCCGCGATTGCCGCGCCCGCCGAGGCTCGCATTGCCGCGGTCGAGCAGGTGCGGATCGCGGCATCAGGCGAACAGGCTGCGCAAGGCCAGAGCCAGGCGCCGGCGCATGTGGTAGGGCCATTGCACGCGGTGATCGCGCGCGACTGCGCCTCGCTCGCCAGCCCCCGGATCGCCTTTGAGCTGGCCGTTCCCGCGGTTCGTACCGGAATCGACCGCGCGCGCGAATAGCGGTGTAATTCCAACAGTTTGACCGCGACGCTGCCGCGCTTTCCAGGCGCAGGCGGCCGATTCCACCAAGTTTACGCAAGATTACAGGAACCGCCCATGCTCGGTGCCATCGCAAAAGCCGTTTTCGGCTCGTCCAACGAGCGCTACGTCAAGTCGCTCGACAAGATCGTCAAGCAGATCAACGCTCTCGAGCCCCAGATCGAGACTCTTTCCGACGAGGAGCTCGCCGCGCAGACGGCCAAGTTCCGCGAGCAGGTCGATGGGGGCAAGACCCTCGACGACATCCTTCCGGAGGCTTTCGCCACCGTCCGCGAAGCGTCCAAGCGCGTGCTCGGCATGCGCCATTTCGACGTCCAGATGATCGGCGGGATCGTGATGCATCGCGGCGAGATCGCCGAAATGCGCACCGGTGAGGGCAAGACGCTGGTCGCCACCCTGGCGACCTATCTCAACGCGATCGAGGGCAAGGGCGCGCACGTCGTTACCGTCAACGACTATCTCGCCAAGCGCGACGCGGAATGGATGGGACAGATCTACCGCTTCCTCGACCTCAGCGTCGGGGTGATCGTGCCCAATTTGAGCGAGACCGAGCGGCGCGAAGCCTACGGCTCGGACATCACCTACGGCACCAACAACGAGTTCGGCTTCGACTATCTGCGCGACAACATGAAGCAGGAGCGCGCGCAGATGGTGCAGCGCCCGTTCAATTTCGCGATCGTCGACGAGGTCGACTCGATCCTGATCGACGAGGCGCGCACCCCGCTGATCATTTCCGGCCCGACCGAGGACAAGTCAGAGCTCTACACGGCGATCGACGAAGTCGTGAAGCAGATGCCCGAGGAATGGTACGAGAAGGACGAGAAGCAGCGGACGGTCACCATGACCGAAGAGGGCGTGGAAGAGATCGAGAAGAAGCTTGCCGAGGCGGGGCTGCTCGAAACCGACAATCTCTACGACGTCGAGAACACGCTGGTGGTCCACCACCTCGACCAGGCGCTCAAGGCGAACATCATGTTCAAGCGCGACACCGATTACATCGTCAAGGAAGGCAAGGTCGTCATCATCGACGAGTTCACCGGCCGGATGATGGATGGGCGGCGCTGGTCGAGCGGCCTCCACCAGGCGGTCGAGGCCAAGGAAGGAGTGAAGATCGAGCCCGAGAACCAGACGATGGCCTCGATCACCTTCCAGAACTATTTCCGGATGTACCCCAAGCTTGCCGGGATGACCGGCACCGCGGCGACCGAAGCGGCCGAATTCTACGAGATCTACAAGCTCAACGTGGTCGAGATCCCGACCAACGTCCCGGTCGCGCGGATCGACGAGGAAGACGAGTTCTACAAGAACACGACCGACAAGTTCCAGGCGATCGCCAAGGCGATCAAGGAGAAGCAGAAGCTCGGCCAGCCAGTGCTGGTCGGCACGGTCTCGATCGAGAAATCCGAGCTGCTCGCCGAATATCTCAAGAAGGAGGGGGTCAAGCACAACGTGCTCAACGCCCGCTTCCACGAGATGGAAGCACATATCGTCGCGCAGGCCGGCCGGCTCGGCTCGGTGACGATCGCGACCAACATGGCCGGGCGCGGCACCGACATCCAGTTGGGCGGCAACCTCGAATTTCGAACCGAGGACGAGCTAGGGGACATGGAAGAAGGCCCCGAGCGCGACAAGGCGATTGCGAGGATCAAGGCGGAAATCGCTGAGGAAAAGGCCAAGGTGCTCGAAGCCGGCGGACTGTTCGTGCTCGGTACCGAGCGTCACGAGAGCCGCCGGATCGACAACCAGCTGCGCGGCCGCTCGGGCCGCCAGGGTGACCCGGGCCTGTCGCGATTCTACCTCTGCCTGGAGGACGATCTGCTGCGGATCTTCGGGCCCGACACGCTGTTCGCCCGGATGATGAACTCGAACCTCGCCGATGGCGAGGCGATCGGCTCGAAATGGCTCTCCAAGGCGATCGAGACTGCGCAAAAGAAGGTCGAGGCGCGCAATTACGACATCCGCAAGCAGGTCGTCGAATACGACGACGTGATGAACGACCAGCGCAAGGTGATCTACGACCAGCGCGCCGAGATCATGGACAGCGAGAGGGTCGACGACGTGGTGCTCGACATGCGCCACGACACGATCAACGCGATGGTCAGCGAGGCCTGTCCGCCGGGCTCCTATCCCGAGCAATGGCACATCGAGGGCCTCAAGGAGCGCGTGGCCGACATCCTGGGCTTCGAGCCGCCATTCGACGAATGGATGCAGGAAGACGCGCTCGAACCCGAGCTGATCGAGAGCAGGCTGGTCGAGATTGCCGA
>Ga0316583_10000703_pt1 | contig 10352 bp, 8 predicted proteins | sample J_170502JBrBrA_D_FD_204513 | JGI IMG/M metagenome (GOLD analysis project Ga0316583, IMG submission 204513) | Rhizosphere microbial communities from salt marsh grasses in Alabama, United States - J_170502JBrBrA | ecosystem: Host-associated > Plants > Roots > Rhizosphere | place: USA: Alabama... | reverse complement strand
TATCTTTTTTTCGGTCCACGATAAAGATATAATCTTCTTCATCCCGGACTGCGATGTCTCCCGTATGAAGCCAGCCGTCTTTCAGCTGTCCCGCCGTTTCTTCCGGGTTGTCCCAGTAGCCCTGCATCACCAGAGGACTCCTGATGACGATCTCACCCGGTTCGCCCCGGGCGACTTCATGATTTCCTTCCTCCACGTCCACGAAGCGGACATCCGTATCAGGCCAGGGGATTCCGATACTGCCCGTTTTCCTGAGACCCAGCACCGGATTACTGATTCCCAGTGACGTGGTCTCGCTCATGCCCCACCCTTCGCTGTAGGAAATGCCGGCGTCTTTGACCTGTTCAATGAGTTCCACCGGCATGGGCGCGGCGCCGGAGTTCAGCAGCCCGATTCGTCTTGCCAGGTCCAGATCACCGGCTCTGGGATGGTTGATGACCGCGTTGATGATGGTGGGAACGGCGGGAAAAAAAGTAATGTCTCTGAAATTCGCCAGGATCTGCATGAACTCATCGATTTCGAAGCGGGGGACCAGGATCTGGGTAGCGCAGGTAAACACGGCCCAGCTCATGGCGACGATGGTCCCGTACACGTGAAAATACGGGAGAACCGAAAGAACCGCCCTTCGCTCAATGGGGATCCGCCCGGTGGTCACGCCGCCCCACAGGCTCACCTGGAGAGTGGCGGCTACCAGGTTTCCGTGGGTGAGGACGGCCCCTTTCGGAATGCCGGTAGTGCCGCCGGTGAACTGGATCAGGGCAGGGTCGTCAGGGGAGACGGGGATTCGGGGGACCCTGGCGCCGGAAGCCCCTTCCACGAGCAGGGAAAAGTGGTTCCATCCCTTTTCCAGATCCAGGTCGGACGGGGTGCTCGTGCCCATTCCTTTTATATAGTCGCTCATCCTGGTTACGATGATCCTGGGGATTTCTACGGATCCGCACAAGGGCTTGATGGTGGGAAGCACCATGTCAAAGGTGAAAAGCGTGGTGATGCCGGTGCCTTCAGCCAAGGCTCTCAATTCGTCAAAGGTGTACATGGGATTGAGATTCACTACGACAGCGCCGAGAGATAACGCGGCGTAGTAGGCAATCACATATTGGGGACTGGTGGGGAGATGAATACCCACCCGGTCGCCCTTCCGAACCCCCAACACACCCATGGCCTCAGCCATCCGCAGGACCTGACTTCTCAGTTCCCAGAAGGTAATCTCCGTACCGTAAAAATTCAAAGCCGGCTTGTCGGGAAAGCCGCCGGCGGCCATGTACAGAAAATCCTGCGCAGGGATGCGGGGATACCGAATGGTGGTCGGCACATCATAATCATAATGCCGCTGCCAGGCTCTTGGCTCCATGGTCTTTACCTCATGTTGATCTGGATCTATGTCCTTTTTCAGTAGTGAAGAAATTCTAGGCTGTCAATAGAAAAATAACCCATAATCTAATTGCCAGTTTAAAAATATGTTGATTTTCCAATGACTATTTGATTAATAGAGCAATAACTGTACTCGTAATATGAAGATGATTCAGAGGAGGCAGTCATGAAAGCAGGCAGACGTCTTGAAAACAGGATAGCGGTGGTCACCGGGGCAGGAAGCGGCATCGGTCGCGCAACGGCCATCCGCTTCGCCGGAGAAGGCGCGGGACTCGTTCTGGCGGATATGAATGGAGAGGGCCTCCAGGAGACCCTCGAGCTGGTAAAAGGCGCCGGAGGGGAAGCAATTACGAGAAAGGTCGATGTGTCTGTCGAAGATGAAGTGAAGGAACTCATGGATTTTGCGGTGGAGAGCAAGGGCCGCATCGATATCCTGTGCAACAACGCGGGCATTGCCGGGGACCTCGCCGATCTCGAGTCACAAGATTCCGATGTCTGGCAGAGAGTATTGCAGGTCAATCTGATGGGGGCGGTGTTCACCACAAAGCACGTGGCCGGGCACATGCAGGAGCGGAGGTCGGGGGCAATCGTGAATGTGGCCTCCGTGGCCGGCATTCGGTCGGGCGCGGGCGGAAATGCTTACAGTGCCAGCAAGGCGGCCCTCATCAATTTCACCCGGACGGCTGCATGTGATCTGGGCGGATACCAGGTCCGGGTGAACGCCGTCTGTCCCGGACTCATCGAAACCGGAATGACCAAGGCCGTCTTTGACTACGCCCGAAAAGCGGGGAAAGAGGAAAAACTGGGGTATCGCTGCGAGCTGCGGCGCTATGGCAGGCCGGAAGAAGTCGCGTCCGTCATCCTTTTTCTCGCAAGCGACGATGCCAGCTACATCACCGGGCAGGCCATCGCCGTGGACGGCGGCAATACCGCGTCGCTTAACCTCCCGGGAATGAAGTTCTAGACAAAGATACTATTTTGACTTGCCCTTTGGCCGTGGGGCCGGCTTGTCGCTCGGCGGTTCTCCCTCCGGTTCCAGGTTGATCCTGAGATTCCAGGCCATAGCTTCCTTTTTTCGATTCAGGCCGTCCACAAGCAGGTCGGTCAGAGGATCAACAAAATCCAGGAGGTTTTTGGGTTTGCCGAGAAGGATCGATCGGATCACCATGTGTTCGATGGTGCCCAAAATCATGGATCTCACGAGATAGGGATCGATATTGGGCTTGAACTCGCCCGAGGACACTCCTTCATTGATCACGCGGATGATCAACCGGGACATCTCCCGTACATCCTGATAGACCTTGGTCTCCAGAAATTTCCGATTCTGCTTGAGAATCAACATGGCCACGGACGCATAATCGGGTTCTCGCTGATAGAACTCGAGATAATGGTATATGACGGCACGAAGCTTGTTCGCGGCGCCCCGGATATACTTGAGGTGAAGCTCTATGACTTCCTTGCCCTTTCTCGCCGTCTCTCCGGGAATGGAAAAAAGGAGCTCCTCCTTGGAAGTGAAATATTCGTAAATCGTGGCATCCGAGACGCCGGCCTCCTGGGCTACATCGGAGATGGTTGTCTCCTGAAATCCCTTCTGAGCGAATATTCTTTCGGCAGCCTTAAGGATTTTTTCCTTCCGGATCGTTGACTTCCTTTGGACGGCCATCTTCTTCTCCTTGAACGCCGCCCGACAATGAACCTTTTCTGCCGGACAGGGGACGACGCCATTGATTGACCTGAGAAAATACGGGCATCTCAGGGATTGCCACATCGTTCTCTGGTGTCAATTTCTAGTGGGACTTTGATTTACCTGGTTTTTTACTACACCAAATCAAAATTGGTCAAGAAAATTGTATGACCATATTAATTTTTTAAACATAATCCTTGACTTTTTCATTTGACGCCCTTTATAAAAAAAGGCATGATTCATAAGTGACAAGGATTCAGCCTTTCCTTCTCCGTATCCGTGGGGCCGGAACAATGAACGCTGAAGTCATGCCCACAACAATCTTTCTCCAAAAGCGGTTCAGTCGGCTGGACCGGGAACCGGATCCCCTGTCTCATGAGGCTCGCCGCATCCATGACTTGTCCTGTCCGAACGTGAATGCGGCTTTCAGTATCTCCGATGTCCGGCCGTTCGCCGGTCCCGGCGTCTTCCGGGCAATGCCGGGAATACAAACAATCCCGTACCATGGTAACTGTTTTTCATTAAAAGCTCCCGAGACAACGGCTTAGGCTTTGAACCGAAGGAGCCCGTCGCCGTGTTTCGGGCGGGTTTCAAAAACCTCATTCCGTACGGTTTGAAAGGAGGCAAGGACTATGAAAAAGATCACCTTTGGAGGAGTCGTTTTGATGGCGGTGTGCCTGGTCATGGGAATGACGTTTCCCTCATGGGGGGCGAATGTCATCAAGATCGGCGTGATCGGACCGATGCAATTCATGCAGGGCAAAGGGCACTGGAACGGGGCGCTCATGGCGGCCGATGAAATCAACGGCAAAGGGGGCATCCAGGTCGGCAACAAGAAAATGAAGATCCAGCTGGTGAAGGCCGATTCCAACGAATTCCTGAACATCACCGATGCCACCAATGCCATGCAGCGGATCATCACCAGGGACAAAGTGGATTTCATCGTGGGGGGATTCCGGTCGGAAGCTGTCCTGGCGATGCAGGACATCGCCATGGATTACAAGAAGATCTTTATCGATTGCGGTGCGGCCGCCCCGGAACTCTGCCAGAAGGTGGCCGACGATTATGGCCGCTACAAATACTTCTTCCGTGGAACCCCCTTCAATTCCCTGTATCTGGCAAGGACCTGCTTTATTCAGATGGGCACGGTGGGCGCCATACTGAAGAAGGCTCTCGGCATCCCCAAGGTCAAAGTCGCAATCGTGGGTGAAAAGGCCATGTGGGTGGACCCCATGATCAAGGCCGCGCAGGGCCTCATTCCGAAAATGGGAATGGAAGTGGCGGGAGTATGGCGGCCCTCCCAGACAGCCACTGACGTGAGCGCCATACTCGCGGCGGTCCAGAGCTCCCATGCCCAGATGATCTTCACCATCTTCTCGGCTTCCGTGGGAATTACTTTTGCTCGGCAGGCCGGGGAACTGAAGATCCCGGCCGTGGAGGTGGGGATTAACGTGGAAGCCCAGAAAGACGGCTTCTGGCAGGCAACCCAGGGCAAGGGCAACTATGTGATGGACATGAACACCTACTGCCGAGGTGTGGAATATAACGATCTCACCAAGCCTTTTGTGGATGAGTACGTGAAGCGGTTCGGCGTCACGCCGACCTATACCGCGGACACCTATGCGGCCATCGTATACGGCCTTGCCCCGACCATCGAACAGGCAGGGACCCTCAATGCAGACAAGATTGTGTCCATACTGGAAAAGCGGGTATACAAAACACCCGGAGGCAGGATCAAATACATGGTCGACAAAGAAGGTCGGCAGACCCATGACCTGACCTGGGGTCCCGGCTATCTCACCAGCCTGGGCGTTCAGTGGGTGGATGGAAAGCAAGTAGGTGTCTGGCCTTACCACTGGGTTGCCGCCAAGGGCGCCCCCGAGATCACCTACAAAGGCATCGTACCTTACACGATCCCACCGTGGGTCATTAAAGCGTACAAAAAGTAACTCTCTTCAGCGAGGTTGCCTTCCCGCCTCATGGTTTCATCCGGCGGGAAGGCGACCCGGGAAGGTGATATGGCGGTCAATATCCTCATCAGCGGTTTGATCAGCGGCAGCATGTACGCCCTTCTCGCCATCGGCTTTTCCCTGATTTTCGGGGTGGCCCGAATCGTCAATATCGCGCACACCGGATTTTACATGCTGGCGGCGTACTGCATCTTCTTCATTACCGAGAAGATGGGCCTGAACCCGGTCACTGCGATGGTCGCGGCCGTGATCCTGGTGACACTGATGGGCCTGATCGTCTATATGCTCTTCATCAAGCCCATCAGGGAACATGAGGCAGCGGTCCTCATCGGCACCATCGCCCTGGCCATAGCCATGCAGGAAGTTATGCTACTGCTCTTTGGTGGATCCTTCCGAAGCGTGCCTTCACTGATCGGCGGCTATTTTGTGCTGCTGGGGGTCAAGGTGTTCTACCAGCAGTTGTTGACGTTCATCGTTGTTCTCCTGGCCCTGGCAGCAATCTGGATCCTGCTTATGAAAACGAGATTGGGCCTGGCCGTCCGGTCGACGGCCGAAGACAGAGAAGTGGCCAACCTGATGGGGATGAACGAGAGCCGGGTGACCATGATTGCCATGGGGATATCCGTGGGGCTGGCCGCCCTGACGGGTGCAGTGGTCGTTCCCCTCACCATTGTAAGCCCGTTCATGTGGACGGACCCCCTGATTATCATGATGGCGGTCGTGGTCCTCGGAGGTCTGGGGAGCATCAAGGGAAGTTTCGTGGGAGCCTATATGATGGGGTTTGCCGAGGCACTGGTTGTCTTCCTGATACCGAAGGGCGCCTTTCTGAAGGGCCCCGTCGCTTTATCCGTCATGATCCTGGTACTGCTCATCAGGCCTGAAGGTCTGTTCGGCGTCGCATTCGAGGAAGAGAGATAGACATGGGTGCAATCGGCTTTTACCTGAGAAAACTCTACTCGATCTTTCGGGGTGAAATTCTGGTCCTTCCGAGCCGGGTCGCGGTGCTGCTTTTTTTCCTGTTCGTGCTCTTATTTCCTGTCATATCAAGCGATCCCTATCTGCTTCGCATTATGATCCTGACGAACATCTTCGCTATTCTTGCAGCCAGCTGGGATCTTCTTTCCGGATTTACCGGCCAGTTGAATTTCGGGCATGCTCTCTTCTTCGGCGTCGGCGCCTACACGGCTGCACTCTTGAACCTCCATTTCCACATCCCCCCGTGGGGGAGCATCCCCCTGGGCGCCCTTGGCGCGGTGCTTGCCGGTCTGATCATCGGGATACCCTGCCTGAGATTGCGGGGCACCTATCTCGCTCTGACAACGCTGGCCTTCCCCATCATCCTCCTGGGGATCGTCTACGCAGTGCCCGACTTGACCGGGGGAGAGCTGGGCATTTCGGGATTCGCCCGTCTGAGCCATTCTCATGTCGCCAACTACTATATTACGGGTCTGCTGATGCTCGGTCTCTGCACCATAATGTGGAAGATCACCGACTCCAACACCGGTATTATTTTCCATGCCATCAGGGAAGATGAGCTGGCCGTTCGGACCGCAGGCATCAATACCACCCGCTACAAGCTCCTGGCATTCTGCCTGAGCGGTTTTTTCGCCGGCATTTCGGGCGGCCTTTACGCCCACTTCATGCGCATTGCCGGCCCCTCTACTCTGGAAGTGTCCATGTCGTTCACCGTGGTCATCTGGGGCGTGTTCGGAGGTCTGGCAACCATCTACGGGCCGGTTGCCGCAGTCTTTATTCTTTTTCCGATGTTGGAGTTTCTCCAATTTTGGTCCGAGTATCGGACCTTAATGTTCGCTGCGATTATCCTCCTCATCCTGCTCTACATGCCTGAAGGCCTGCTCCCCTGGATCAGGGACAAGATTGAGAAGGAGTGCCCCAGGTGCAAGCTCAGAAACGCGGCCGTCCGGAAGACCTGCCGCGCGTGCACGGCTTCCCTGGACTAGCTCTGTTCCTCGGGATGAGGATGGTTTCGGAGCGGGCAGTGGTAAAGGAGACAATGAAGCATCTCTGAATCAGGAGGAGGGAGAAGCATGGATGCGAAACAGGCGTATTTGTCCAAACCCTGGCTGAAATACTACCCCGAAGGGGTGCCGGAAGAGCTGGAAGTTCCGGAAATATCCGTACCGGAACTTTTCGATCAGATGGCGGATAAATTCAGCAGCAAGCCCGCGTTGATCTTCTACGGGAAAAAGATCAGCTACGGACATCTCAAGGAACTCATCAATCGCTTTGCCGCCGGGCTTTCCAGCCACGGGGTCAAGAAGGGCGATACGGTGGCGCTGTACGTGTTGAATTGTCCCCAGTACGTGATTGCGTATTTCGCCGCCCTCAAACTGGGAGCCAAGGTAACGCCCATCAGCCCGGTGTACACCAGCAAGGAAGTCAAACATCAGCTCGAAGACAGCGATGCACGCACGGCAGTCTGCCAGGACATCCTGTATGACAACCTGGAGAAGGCCGGTGTCAAACTCGACAACGTGATCATCACGAGCATCGGCGAGTATCTCCCAGCCCTGAAGAAATTGTTCGGAAAGAGCGCCATGGCCAAGGCATACGGCGGCATGCATGTGCCCACTCCCGAGGAAATCAAGGAAACCGGGCTGATCCCCTTCCAGGAGCTGATCACCAAGTACCCTCCCGAACCCCCGAAGGTCGTCATCAATCCTGCAGAAGATATTGCCGCGCTGCCCTATACCGGAGGCACCACCGGCCTGCCCAAAGCTGCCGTGCTCACCCATCGCAATATGATGGCGGCGCAGGCCCAAGTCATCAATTTCTGGCCCTATTTCGAGGAGGGGAAGGAAGTGTCCATGGCCTTCCTGCCCTTTTTCCACATCTATGGCCAGGTGGTGGTCATGCTGACCGGCCTGGCCCAGGGTTTTACGCTGGTCCTTTTCACCACGCCTGATATCGACGAGATCCTCTCGGCCATATCCCGCTATCAGGCATCCGCCTTCTGGGGGGTTCCCACCATGTTCGAGTACCTGAAGGACTATGAGAAGACGGATCGAGTCAACTGGAAGCGACTGAAGCTCATTCTTTGCGGAGCAGACACTCTTCACGATTCCACCCTCGACGCGTGGGAGAAGAGAACCGGTTCCAGGATCGTTGAAGGGTACGGCATGACCGAGACCACTTCCGTCAGCCATGGCAGCCCTGGTGACAGGTCCAAAAAGGGCTCTTTCGGCGTTCCCATTCCAGGAACGAAGGCAGCCATCATCGATCATGCGGGGACCGATTTCATGCCGGTCGGCGAAGTGGGGGAATTGATCCTGAACGGCCCCAACATTATGCGGGAGTACTGGAAGCGGCCGGAAGGAACGGCGGAGAGCTTCGTGGAGATAGACGGTGAAAAGTGGCTGCGAACCGGAGATCTCGTGAGAATGGACGAAGAGGGCTACTTTCACTTCTTCGACCGGAAACGGGACCTTATCAAATACAAAGGGTATTCCGTGTTCGCCAGGCACGTCGAAGAAGTCCTCTATCAGCACCCCAAGATCAAGGCCGCGGGAGTCGTGGGCGTGCCTGATCCCAAAGTGGGCAACGTGATCAAGGCCTACGTGGTCCTGGAGAGCGATGCCAGGGGCAAGATATCCGAAGAGGATATCATCGGATTCTGCAAAGAAAACCTGGCCCACTACAAGGTGCCCCAGATTATCGAGTTCAGGGGGGAATTGCCCAAAACCGATGTGGGCAAAATCTCCCGCCGTGAGCTCAGGGAAGAAGCGGAGGAAGCGTGAAATGGCTGCACCCTTCCTTGAAGTGAACGCGCTGAGCAAAGACTTCGGCGGCCTCCGCGCCGTCAACGCAGTGCAGTTTCACATGGAACGGAAGGAAATCCTCGGACTGATCGGCCCAAACGGGGCGGGCAAAACCACCCTGCTGCGGCTCATCAACGGTATTCTCAAACCCAGCGAAGGAACCGTGCGTTTCAAGGGAAAGGAGATCGTGGGCCTGAAGACGTGGACAATAGTGAACATGGGGATCGCTTCCACTTTCCAGAACATGCGGCCGTTCCGCCGCCTGCCCATCATTGCAAACGTCATGGTTTCGTGTCTTTCCCCGCGGGCCATGAAAAGGGGTGAGTGGGTAAAAAGGGTTGAAGCCAAGGCCATGGACGCCCTGGAATTCGCGGGGATCTCCGACATGTCCCTGGAGAGGGCCTCCACCCTCTCCCAGGGGGATCTCAAACGCCTTGAAGTAGCCCGTGCCATCGCCACGGAACCCGAACTGCTGCTGCTCGACGAGCCCTTCGGAGGGTTGAGCCCGAGTGAGACGGAACTCATGGCCAAATCCATCAAACTGCTTCATAAGGGGGGGCGGTTCGGCCGCCTGCACAGCGAGGGTCCGGCCCTGATCATCGTGGAACACAAGCTCCAACAACTCATGAAGATTGTGGACCGGATCATCGTCCTCAATTTCGGCACCCTCATCGCGGACGGAGCGCCCCTGGAAGTAGTAAACAATCCGCAAGTGGTCGAGGCGTATCTTGGAGAAGGAGGCATTTAAGCTTGCTGCTGGAAGTCGCCAATCTGACCGTCTGCTATGACAAGGCCATGCTCATCAACGATCTGAGTATGGGTGTGGATGAAGGTGAGATCGTCGGGCTGGTGGGTCCGAACGGCGCCGGAAAATCAACCCTTCTCAGAGCCATCACCGGTCTGGTGGCATGGGAGCGGGAGATCACCCGGAGATCCACCCAGGGAGATATAACCCTCGAGGGAACGATCACGTTTGCCGGGGAGAGAATCGATCGGGTCCCGGCCTATGAGATTACCAAAAGAGGTCTGATTCACTGTCCTGAGAGGAGGAGGCCTTTCCGGGAAATGACGGTCCGGGAAAACCTTCGTGCCGGCGCGTACCTGATCAAAGACAAGCAAAAGATCCGGGAAAACCTCGAAAAAGTCTACGCCTTGTTTCCGGTGCTTAAAAACCGGTCCGACCAGATCTCGGGAAAACTCTCAGGCGGGGAGCAGCAGATGCTCGCCATCGGAAGGTCGATGATGTCCGAGCCCAGGCTCCTCTGCATCGACGAACCCTCAACGGGTCTCTCCCCCAAACTGAGGAAGGATGTCTTCAGGAAGATCGCGGAAATCGCTCAGCTCGGGATCACCATGCTCCTGGTTGAGCAGGAGATCGGTGCGGTCTTCGAAATGACCGCCCGGAATTACGTTCTCTCCTCAGGTAAGATCATCGCCGAGGGTACCGGCGCCCAGTTACTGGAAGACGAGGTCATCCGCAAGACCTACCTCGGCCTGTGAGTATCCCTCCACACAGCCTAACCCGCATTTCTCACGGGCAATCTACTG
>Ga0316583_10000701_pt1 | contig 10357 bp, 8 predicted proteins | sample J_170502JBrBrA_D_FD_204513 | JGI IMG/M metagenome (GOLD analysis project Ga0316583, IMG submission 204513) | Rhizosphere microbial communities from salt marsh grasses in Alabama, United States - J_170502JBrBrA | ecosystem: Host-associated > Plants > Roots > Rhizosphere | place: USA: Alabama... | reverse complement strand
CCAACTAATCATGAATTTCATAACGATCATCTCCTTTCATTTAGGTTGCGTGCATGGCGAACGGCACGTGTGGAGACCTCACGTTCATCATCATTTTCATTTTTTTATCTTCCTTATATCATCAATTTGAAAAGAAGTATGCTTTGGGTTCCTTACAGATTTAAAAATAACATAGATATGAAATTACCCAAGTCAAGAAGGAAAATACCACGACTTGGTAGGATTGAGTGGGAGGAAAAGGCATGCAATGAATGAAGGCATCTTGCCAGAAGACCAAATATCACTAAACTTCAATCTAAACTGAGCGTTTCAAATTATTGAAATGGCTAATTTGACAATATTTTTAAAGTATTCTGCCATTTTTAATTTCAATAATTTGAAACTTTACAGGATTTCCAATTTCACCACACCTACCGCGTCAGATACCGTTCCGCATAGATGACTATAGCGAAACGGCATCTTCCTTGTATCTGCAGCAAACTTGAAAATCGCTCAATTTAGGTTCGATATATTGAGACTCTGCTGGAAAATCAAAAGGTTTTTATCGTTGTGATAAACTACATTTAGCTCAGCCGCTTTAGTACAGTATCTCAGAGACAATCCGTATCAACCCTCATCTCGATCCTTTTCATGGGAATATCCCATTTTAGTCAGAGGCGCCGATTACAGTAATGCCATTCGATTTACTATTCGAATTTTGCCTCTCTTTCTTCTTCTCCAGCGGTTAGCCAAGTCTCAAACAGTTTGTAACCTATGGACAAAATCAGGGCGCCGATAAACAGACCAAGAAATCCCATGGACATAAAACCTCCAATCGCGCCAAGAAAGATCACCGGCATGGGCACAGGCGCACCGCGACCCAAGAGAATCGGCTTTAAGACATTGTCGGACAACATCACCAGAACCAGCCAGACGGTCAGGATTGCAGCTGTTAAGATATTTGCCTTATAAAACATAAACCGTAACTGCAATAATAACACCCCAGATTATTGGGGAGATAAACGGTTTGAGTATTAGGAAGCACCAGCCGATCAGAAGTGTCAGTACGCCGATTTTAATGGCCATTTCAATCGCCGGGACGACATGAGCTTTAGTGTTGGTTGAATCTGTCATTGCCTTTATCCTTTCAAGTTATTCGTTCCGCCATGATGTAGCACGCGCTTGACGAATTCACAGCAAGATATCTGAAACCAAACCACAGGCCCTCTTGCCGACTGTTTTGGAAAGTAATTCACTAACATTTTTAAGGCATAAAAAACCTGTCTGATATTGTTGAAGCCGCCACTTCTATTGTTTGGTGAAAAAAATATAAAATGTGCATGCCATCCATTCTGTAAACTCAATTCCCGAAGGACCTTTCGACGTCAAATCCCAATCCCGGCTTATTTGTGGGATATAAAGTCCCGCTTCGAAGAATGACGGCTCCGGCTGAAGGATCATCGATTAAATCGAGATGACCGTCCAGATCGGCGTAGACGACGTTGGGCCTGGCCAGCGCAAAATGCAGCCCTGCGGCAATACCAAGGGCTGCTTCATCCATGCAGCCAACCATTGCCTCAAGGTCCGCGGCTTTGGCAACAGAATTGATTTTGACTGCTTCCGAGATACCGCCGACCTTCATTAGCTTGATATTCACCATATCCACCAAATTATTCCTTGCCAGTTTGAAAGCGTCGCGGAGGTTCATCAGGCTTTCATCCGCCATAACCGGGATAGGAACATGGTTGGTGACGCGGCGCAGGACACCGGCATGCTCTTTGGATGTGGGTTGTTCAATCAATTCCAGGTGGGCCTTATGCGTACCCTTTACGAAACGAAGGGCTTGGTCTTCGGAATACCCCTGATTGGCATCAAAGCGCAATTCGATCTTTTTCCCCACCGCTTCCCGAATCTTAATTATTTTTTCAATGTCTGCTTCAACATCAATACCTCCTTTTATTTTTAACGACTCAAAACCGCGGCCGACATAGGCCTTTGCTTTGGAAACGCTCTGGTCCAGGGGCAAAATACCGATGGTGATGCTCGTCTTCATTCGCGTACGAAAGCCGCCCAAAATCTTGTACAACGGCAAACCGGCTTTTTTACCCAGAATATCATATAGGGCCATATCAACCATTGCCTGGGCAGAAGGTTGTCGGGTGAGATGCGGCTTCAATCGCTCCATAAACAGCGCGATTCTGAGCGGATCAGCCCTCTTCAGAAAAGGCTCGATAATGTCTTTGAATGCGTTTAAGACGCTTTCCGGGGTTTCTCCGGTCACCTCATAGTCCGGAGCCGCACAGCCGAATCCGGAAATGCCTTCCGATGTTTCAACGCGCAAAAAAATATTGGTGGTCGATGAGATGGTTTCGTAGGCAATGGTATAAGCCTCGGCCAGTTGCATTCTAACCGGCCAGGCATCCATCTGTTCGATTTTCATTATGAATACCGCTGCTAATTGATTTTGTCCGTCACCATTATTTTTAGATCTTCAACCAACGCGACGAGATGGGCCATCATGATTTCCCATATTTTTTGACCTTTTTCGGCACTGGCCCGGGTAGGATCTCCCAGAACACCGCTGGAAGAAATCTTATGGGTATGACCGTACCATATCACTGCACGTTTAGACGTAAAGTTCAGATAACGGCTGGAGAACTTCGGAACCGATCGCCGGACCTTATCCATTCTCACCTGGTGGGGCCGAACGGCCAACGCTGTGCTGGTTTCGATCTCACCGGCATGGACATCGTTGGCCGTCTCTATGAATCGGTCGATATCCACATCACTGGTTTCGCCGGTATCCACACAAACAAAAATACCGGCATCCCGGTTGATCATTTGTGCCGCATAATTCAGTGCCGGCCCATTGCCGCCATGGGCGTTGATGATGACCAATTTCTTTATGCCGTTGCGGGCCGCATTCATCCCGATTTCATAAACGAAACGGGACAGGGCATCATTGCTGACACTGAGGGTTCCTTTAAAATTATCATGGTGATATGATACACCGAATGAAATCAACGGGAGCACCAGCGGTTTTGGATCGCTGCAGGCTTCGGCAACCCGCTGGGCCAGATAATCTGCGTCAAATGCATCCGTATCCAAGGGAAGGTGCGGGCCATGCTGCTCTATGGAACCGACGGGCAAAAGCGCGACATTCACCCTTCGGATTCTCTCCCGGAGTTCCGATGAAGTCAATTCACCCCAAATACAGCTTTGTCCGGCTCCGGGAGAGGACCTCGATAGATTTATGTTGCTGGGGTTTGCGATATCAATCTCAAAGGAGTAGGCCCACGACATGGCCGGATCCGTTATCGGATCTATGTTCACCCATCGATTTTCGAGGTATCGGACGGCGCCCCTTGCGTGTTCAAGGCAAACTCGGTAAAGGGCCTTGCGAAGATCAACCGGGATACTGTTTACGGGCGATATCGCGGAATGGAATCGAAGGTTTAATATTTCAGGGTGCGCCTTGAAAATACTCTTATTTGAATTATCTGGTTCAATCAAACCCTTTTGTAGCAGCATGGTCATCAGCTGGTGGAAACCGGCCTGTTCCTGACTGATTCCTTTTCGGGCGATATTTTCTAAGCAGTTCTGAATTTTTGAATCCGAATAGCCGCACCTCCGAGGATCGACACCGACAGCCGACAACATTCCGACGATTCGCCGGCATTTTTCACATTTGCCGCAAGGTTTGATCCGCTCTTTTTCCTTGTGTGCGGCATGACAGGAGATCTGATTTTCCTGAAGATGGGGGTAACGAGCCGCCAGAATTTTTTGAATCAGCAGCTCGGAAAGCGGCCTCAACACGGAAAACTGACTGATAAACCATCCTTTTTGCAAAAAGTAACGGGACAATGCATCGTCAAAATAACGACTCTGATCAAACAACCCGTCATAATGTTCAATGCCCTTGTAATTCGTACAAACAGTGGTGTCGAACTCATCCCCTATAAGAAGCCGTCCGATATTCCGACGCCGAATCAAGGGCAAGACACCAAATAAAAAAACGGCCACCGTCCACAGACGGATGGGATACTCATCGGAACGGATGTCGGCAAAATTTTTTCGAATAAAGGGCATTCGCTGGAGCATCCATGCAAATATCCGATCGGAATTCACCCAGACTCTGCTCGTGTTGGGCATATTTTGTTTGAAGTAGCGATATGCATTAAGGGCGGTAAACCAGTGACGTCCGGATTCATTGACAAAAATTGGATGAACTTCGCATCCGATTTCATCCATGAGGCCGAAGCTCAACAGGCTGTCCTTGCCGCCGCTGGAGAGGATCGCATGGCGGTTTCGGTCGGCGGGCCAGAACCGCCATGGAAATTTCGGTCCGCGGTGATCGGATTCTGGAAATTGAATCTCTGCACGGAGATAAGCGTCTTTTTTCACCGCCGGCAAATGGGCGGCATCTCCCACGAGAAACGGATTGGGTTCCAAAAACTTTTTTACATAGATTTCCCGGGCTGTGTTTTCGGCCATGTCCCGAATAAAGCGCTTATCGGCTTCTTCAAACACTCCGCGAAAAACGATCCGACGGCAAAACAGACCGTAATTCAGTGCCACCTGTGCGGCAATCATATTTGATAGATTAACGGACTCCGGTTCCAAGGGGTCGAAGACCTTTTCTTCATATCGATAGATGAGCTTCGTCTCTTCATCTTTTCCATTCGCCACCAGGCGGTAGGGTGCTACAAGCCGTTGGGGTTCCAGCTTAACAGGGCCGACTTCCAAGCGGTCAAATACTTCCAGAGTTGCCAATGGATCATCTTGCGAAGTGTCGTGCTTGTCGGGATTTAGGGTTGGTTTGTCAGCAGATGGGTTCGGCATCGGATTCTCTTTAAACGGATGTTGAGGGCCTGTTCATCTTCAGATATGGGCTCAATAGGTTAACCAGCGCACCGGCACCATCTCGCAACACATCGAATGCAGGCAGGCCAATGGTTTTATATATGGCATCGCAAATGACCGGGATCTGTTCATACGGTAAGTCTTCGTGGTTCACGGTGACAGCGACCACCGGCCTGCCGGAAAGCAATTCAATGACTTGAATTTGCCTGGCCAAAGGATGCATGGGATAATCCGGGAACCCGTCATAGGTGTGTCGGGCGGGGGCATGCTGCAGTACAACCACGTCCGGACGTCCGGCAGCCAGGATTTCGAACCCACCGGGATAGGCTGGATTCATGAGGCTCCCCTGGCCTTCGATGACGATGATATCGGGGCGAACTTCATCCCAGGCCTTCCAAATTGCGTGCTCGATCTCCCCTGACACAAAATCGTTAATCAACGAGTCCAGAATAATACCGTATTTTGAACCCTGCATCCAGGCGGTCTGGCCGGTGCCGATCATTTCAGCCCTGTGACTGATGCCGTTAAACTCCTGTACGATTTTCCATGCTGTGGTGCGTTTTCCTACCGCCGAATCTGTACCCAGAACAGCGATTTTCAGCGCTAGGACTTCTTCGATTTTTCCACTGAAAAAATGAAGATGTTTTCGGTGTGGTGGTTTGCGGACGTCCCGCAGCAAAACCCCCTTCTCTGATGCCAACCTTTCAAGTTCAGGGTCTTCCGACAAATAGTCGTGTAAACCGCAATCCACATGGCATCCTGATTCAATCGCTTTGCGAATCGTCGTTCGTGCATCGGCGCTGAGTCGACCGCCGTCCGGAGCCAACCCGATGACAAAATGGGTGGCCGGAGTCCCGCTGTCTTTCGCTGCCTGAAGGGCACGGTCCAGGCTGTCATAAACCGGGAGGTTATTCGGTTTGTTGTCCAGAATTTTGCCGGCATCACCACCTGCATGGCGCGAATCGACTACAGACATCACCCGGTAGCGCTCTGTGAATCTGACCAAACCATGGGCGGTTTTGCCATTGGGGGTATTAAACGCTCCTTCGCAATACACAACAGCATTTCCTTCAGGCAGGCTCATGTCTTTCTCCCGGTTAAAATCACGACAAAACGGTCGTTAGGTAATGCTTCCTTTCGGTGGCGATCAAGCAATGCAATCAATCCGGCTGTTGATGCAGGTAAAACCTGTAACCCTTCTTTTTCACGAATCATGCGGGAAAAATCACGCATATTTTTATCCGATGCATCCGAAGCCCATCCATTGGTCTGGCGTATCCCTTCAAGGGCGTAGTCGCCGTCCATGGCATGCCAGTTGACCAGCGGTTCATTGATATGGGTCTCCCTAATTCTTTCCGGTAGCAGATCCTCACAAGTCTCCATGTTTTTAAGGTATGCCTGGACGATTGGATTTTTGTGAAATGAAGAACCGCCCACGATCCTGGGCATGCGTGACGTTTTGCCCCGCCGATATAAACTCAAAAATCCGCGGTAAATACCTGCCAGAGTTGTCCCGTTGGAAACCGGGACGGCAACGACCAGCGGGGCATCTCTTAATTCGTCATACAATTCATAGGCAATCTGGCCATAGGCACGGAACTGCAGTGAGGTATTTGCCCCACCGGGATTGGCATCGTAATAGTCTTGCTGTTGAGCATGTTCTCCTGAAATTCTCACAGCATTTTCATAGTCACCGGGTGTGCGAACGATCTCTGCGCCCAGTGATTTCATTTCATTGATGCGAAGGGTATGATAATTTTCAGGGATGAAAATCAGGCACCGCAGCCCGGCAACGGAAGCAGCCAAGGCCAAAGCCGTGCCATAATTCCCGCAGGTAGCGACCGTAATGGCTTCGAACCCCCTCCGGAGTGCATCCATTGCCTGCATAAAAGCAATGCGGTCTTTCTGAGTACCGGTGGGATTGCCACCTTCGAATTTAAGATAGATCTGACGAACACCCACCTCGCGCTCAATGTTGCGGGCGCGCATTAATGTGGTATCCCCCACCTCCGAGTCGATGACATCCTCATAGGCTTCCAAACGCTCTTCGATAGAGTATGTTTTATCTTCGATTATTTTCTGATTCCGCTTGAGGGCGTCAGCGGTTTCGAACGCTTCACCGGTTGCTCCGTCAAGCAAATCGAAAAGTTTTTCTCCGTTGGGTGAGCCGGAATTATCTTTTGGGGTTGAATCCATCGCTATCAATTCATGACATTCAATTGTGTGACTGCCAATGCCTTACCGCCAATAAGAGGATATAACCATAGAAATCATACTTTTTAAAAGTTGAGGAAACCGGCCACGACCGGAAATCCATTAACTTAATAGATATCAAACTCAAGGTTTAATTATCAAGCAAGAATCATTTTTCAGAAATCGTTTTCATATCTCGGATCTGGTGTTATCTGTGATCTATTTAGACTACCTTATAAAAATGGGATTTGTCAAAGACTGTGTTTCTGCCCAAAACCCAACTCAGGCCAGAATTGTGATATGATATTATGGTATCACAGAAATTTCAGGTGATTGATATTCGTACGAATTGCAGAGATACCATTATGTCTAAAAGTCCAGCCTACACACATAACAATAAAAGACTTACTTTATGTAGTCTGTCAATGTAAACCAACGATTGCTGTCGGCATATACAGAACGGACGGAGAGTCCGCTAACAGAAGCAAACTCGTCTATGTGATGGGACGTAAACTTGTGGGAGTTCTCAGTGTGAATGGTCTGTCCCTTTGAGATTTCCAATACTCCCTCAAAAAATGGGGATTTGACGATCATATCCCTCATAGCGACCAGATGCATTTCAATCCTTTGTTCATCATCGTCATAGAATGCATGATGTCGGAAATACTCGGGTTCGAAATCGGTTCTTAATATTTTGTTGGTTACGTTCAAAATGTTCTTGTTGAACTTGGCTGTAATACCCTTTTCGTCATTATATGCTCTTTCCAAAACAAGCTTGTCCTTGACCATATCCAAACCTAATAACAGCCGCTCTCCTCTCTTTATCAATTTCCCCAGCTTCGCAACGAATCGAAAAGCATCTCTTCTGTCAAGGTTGCCAATAGTGCTCCCGAAGAAACAGAATATTCTGTTTTCATGTTGCGAAACCAAGTGAATCTGATGCATGAAATCGGCAACGATCCCGCATACCTCGATAGCTCCAAACCTGTCCTGAAGTTTACATCTGGACTCTTCAACGGCACTCAGGCTCACGTCGATTGGGACATATGTTGACGTCTTAAGCTTCTCTCTACATAACGATTGCAGGAGAATGGAAATTTTGGAACAATCTCCACTTCCTAACTCCACTAACGTAGTGCCATCGGCACCTTGCATTAGTTCTCCGGAATTTTGTTTCAATATGGATTTTTCAGTCCTGCTCGGGTAGTACTCTTCCAGTCTTGTAATTTGTTCAAAGAGCTTTGAACCTGTCTCGTCGTAGAAAAACTTGCAGGGCAGATACTTTTGGGTTGCCATGAGCCCGGCCAACATCTCCTTCTCCTTTGTTTCCATAGCAATTTCCAGAAAAGTGTCTTCTGCCAGTATGTCCGGATCTCTTTCCATGGTTCCTTCTATTGCGGTTTTCCAACAGTAATTGGATTGTTTGGATCATTGGACCACTCGTACCAACCCCCGTCATAAACGGCGATCTTGTTCCATCCCATCAGATAGGCGTTAAAGAAGGCTTCACTCGCCCGCCAACCGGTCCCGCAGTAGAACACATTGAACTGATCCGGGGTAATCCCCGATTCGTTCCACATCGCCTGGATTTCGTGGTACTCCCGTGTTGTGAGATCTACATTTCGGTAGTTTTCCATATGGTAAGCATCACTGCCGCAGTTACCGAAGATGGCACCTGGAATGCATCCTTTTTTGAATATGTAATTGTACCCGCTCACCTTGCCGATGAATTCAGCCCAACTCCTTACACTGATTACGTTTCCATTTCCGGATCTTAAAAGCTCCTTTACCTGCGGCGTATCAATAAAAATCTCCGGCCATGCAGGCACACGGTTTCCGAACTCGGATAAAGGTTCAAGCTTCAACTCGTTTTTAGAGAGGGAATAACCCTCGTTTCCCCATGCGGCGATACTTCCGTTCAGCACTCGGACATCCCGTACACCTGCATACATCATTAAGGCTGCACAACGTATTGATCCCAGGTGTCCAGCCTTGCTGCCAGGGTGAGGGTCAGTGTTGCGAGGGCTTGAAAACCTTCCATATACGACCACAGTCGTATCTGCAGAAATGCCCAGCCTCATTAAGGCCTGCTCCAATTCTTCGGGAGAACGGCGATTCCACGTATCCGGGGATTCAAGCTCAAGTGTATCCAGCGCTATGGCGCCCGGGATATGACCGATATCATAATCTGCCTTATTTCTGTAATGGCAGTGACATATCGCGTATTTGTTTCCATTGAAAGCCGGAGGACGCTCTCCGGTAATGAGCTGATGGACCCATCTCGGATAGACTAGTTTTTCAAACCGCTCCATTCTTTCCATAGGAAGGGATTCGTTTGCGGCCCACTCATCAAGGAAGTGTGTGTATACACTCACTTCCTTGTAACCCGATAAAAGAAACCTTTCAGCCACTTCCGCTGCATCGGCCTTTGTATAACCGTAGACTACTATCTGGTGGTTTGGCATTATATCCTTCTTCCTCACTATCTCTTCCCAGTTTTCTTCATCCGTCCAACCGACGGGCAAGGTTTTTGCGGACATTATATGCCCACCGCGTTGTTCACCTTCCAGCGTCCAACCATTGTATGCATCGACCGGACGAACGTCGAGAATACGGTGCGATTTGCTGCCAATGGCCTTTTCCAGCTTCTTCGTCGAAATCTCGTTCACTGCACAGTTCTCCTCTAAACAAAAAGGTTTCAATAAATACAAATATAATGGCTGGATCTAACTGCAAATAAATCGGGGCATCTCACAACCACATGATTCCACAATAAAATTGAAATACATCATAATTTTCAGACCGTTTCAAGGTACTTGTGGATAAAGCTGACGGTCACTGCACCTTGCCCCACAGCCGAGGCCACGCGCCGAACCACCCCGTGGCGGACGTCACCGGCAGCAAAAATACCGGGAACACTGGTTTCCATTAGAAAGGGGTCGCGCCTGAGCTTCCAGTTCTTTGGCCTGCGTCCGTCCTGGATCAGGTCCGGCCCGGTTAATATGAATCCAACTTCGTCCCGTTCAACCAAATCCGCTACGATTTCGGTGTGAGGATAAGCACCGATAAAGATGAATAGTGCATCTGCACGCAACTTTTTGGTTTTCCCGGTACCGCGATTCTCTACCGTGATGGCTTCGAGCCGGTCTGTGCCATGCAAGGTATTCACCGTCGTTTGTACCATCACCCTTATGTTCGGTGTCTTCTCAATCTGTTCCACGAGATATTTCGACATTTTCTTTCCCAGCGCGTTATCGCGTACCAATATGGTGACTTTGCTGGCAAACCGGGATAGAAAAACCGCACCCTGGCCGGCGGAGTT
>Ga0316583_10000700_pt1 | contig 10357 bp, 5 predicted proteins | sample J_170502JBrBrA_D_FD_204513 | JGI IMG/M metagenome (GOLD analysis project Ga0316583, IMG submission 204513) | Rhizosphere microbial communities from salt marsh grasses in Alabama, United States - J_170502JBrBrA | ecosystem: Host-associated > Plants > Roots > Rhizosphere | place: USA: Alabama... | reverse complement strand
TAATATTTATTCCACTTTACCAAACTACGGAGCGCATTTTATGCAGAACAATCACAATGTAACCTCAAAACGTGAGCGCAGTTTTTTTGGAGATGTGCTCGACTATTTTAACAAAGCTGCGCAATTCACAAAATATCCTGCCGGTTTGCTTGATCAAATTAAAGACTGTAACAGTGTTTATGAAATGAAATTTCCTGTAAGAATAAAAAATCAAATAAAAGTTATAACAGCATTTAGAGTGGAACATAGCCAGCATAAGTTACCTGTCAAAGGAGGAATTAGATTCAGTTTATCAGTAAATCGTGATGAAGTAATGGCTCTTGCCGCTTTAATGACTTATAAGTGTGCCGTTGTAAATGTCCCTTTTGGTGGTGCAAAGGGAGGAGTATGCATAAATCCCAGAGATTATAACGAAGTAGAACTAGAACATATAACCAGGAGATATACTTCTGAATTAATTAGGAAGAATTTTATTGGACCTGGAATAGATGTGCCTGCACCTGATTATGGAACCGGTGCCAGTGAAATGGCGTGGATTGCGGATACATACGCTGCATTTAATCCTGGAACAATAGATGCGCAGGCCTGCGTTACAGGTAAACCAATCAGCCAGGGTGGGATAAGAGGAAGAACGGCGGCTACAGGCAGGGGAGTCTACTTCGGAGTTAGAGAATGTTTATCTAATAAATCCGATTTGAAGCAATTAAGTTTGGAAACAGGCATTGAAGGGAAAAAAATTGTAGTGCAGGGTCTTGGAAATGTCGGTTACCACTCTGCAAAATTTTTTTCTGAGGCTGGCGCTAAAATAATTGGTGTCGCAGAATATGAAGGTTCTATTTTTGATTCGAAGGGAATTAATATTGAAAAATTAATGAAACATAGAAAGGAAAACGGTACCATTTTGAATTTTCCCGGAGCTAAAAATTTGAAGAACAGAGGCGATGCTCTGGAACTTGAATGTGATGTATTAATTCCTGCAGCTCTTGAAAACCAGATCAATTCGAGTAATGCAAATAGAATAAAAGCAAAAATTATTGCAGAGGCAGCAAATGGTCCTGTTACTCCTGAGGCCGAAAAAGTTTTGCTAAAGAAGAATGTTTTAATTATACCTGATCTTTATTTAAATGCGGGTGGCGTAACTGTATCTTATTTTGAATGGCTGAAAAATCTCTCTCACGTAAGATTTGGAAGAATGGGGAAAAGATATGACGAAATAATTAATCAGACGCTGGTGGAATCAATTGAATCGGCAATAGGAAAAAAGCTGGATGAGTCATCAAAAAAAATTTTTACGCATGGGGCTGATGAAGAAGATCTTGTCAATTCAGGACTTGAAGAAACAATGGTAGGAGCATATAATGAAATAAGAGAAACTTTGAAATCAAATAAAAAAATTCCGGACTTACGTACAGCCGCTTTCGTAACAGCTATTAATAAAGTAGCCGAATCATATTATGCGCTTGGGATATTCCCTTAGTTAATAAGATGCTGATCGGTTATATGGTTTCGCACAATCAGACCCACCCGCGAAGCTTACAGGCCTCAGCAACTCGCGCTACGCCTACTACCATTGCTCCAAGGCGCGGATGAACTTTTTTCTCTTTGACTGCTTCCATTACGGTGTGATAAGCTTTTGTTAACTTATCATCAAGTCTTTTGTGCACAAGTTTTTCATCCCAGAAATATGAATAATTATCTTGAACCATTTCAAAATAGGAAACAGTAACTCCGCCCGCACTGGCAAGTATATCCGGAATTACGTGTATTCCTTTTTTATTTAAAATAATGTCGGCCTCAGGTGTAGTAGGACCATTTGCCAGTTCGCAGATTACTTTAGCTTTTACGTTATTTGCATTTTGGGATGTAAGAGCATTTTCCAGGGCCGCTGGGTATAAAATTTCTACCTCAAGTTCTAATAACTGTTCGTGTGGAATCTCTTTTGCTCCGGGAAAACCTAAAACAGACCCTGTTTTTAATTTATGTGTAACAAGTTCCTTTGAATTAAATCCATCAGGATTATAAATTGCGCCTCTTGAATCGCTGACTGCAACCAGCTTTCCTCCCCCAAGAATTTCGTGATGGAGCAAAGCAGCCCTTTGACCGGCATTTCCAAAACCCTGAATAGCAAATGTTTTTGTCGGATCAAATCCGTATGATTTGCATGCCTCGCGAACCGTATAAACTCCACCACGTGCTGTAGCGTCACGTCTTCCTTCAGTTCCTCCGATTTGTTGAGGTTTGTCTGTCAAAACGCCGGGTTCGTGCCTGTTCGTTATTGTTTCGAATTCATCCATCATCCACGACATTGTTTGAGGATTTGTATAAACATCAGGAGCCGGGATATCTTTTTTTGCTCCAATTAATGGTGCTATTGCGCGGATATATTCACGTGAAAGGTTTTCCAGTTCTCTGTCGGACATATTTTTAGGATCGCAGCACACACCACCTTTGCCGCCGCCCAGCGGAAGATCAACAACTGCAGTTTTCCAGGTCATCCAGCAGCCGAGCGCCCTTATTGTATCAACTGTTTCATCAGGATGAAATCTGATTCCGCCTTTTGCCGGTCCCCTTGCATAATTATATTGAATTCTGTAACCCTGAAAGATTCTAACTTTCCCATCGTCCATTCTTACATGTAAGGTAAAATTAAATTCTCTCTGTGGCCTGATTAATAATTCCGTAGTTGCGTTATCTAAGTTTAAGATCTTAGCTGCTTCTAAAATTTGTTGCTTGGCAACATTAAATGAATTATATGATTCCATTATTTTATCCCTTAGCCTTATTTTTATCTTTTGCCTTATCCGGTTTAGGCTCGTCTTTGCTGGGAACATCCAGAATTATTCTGTACCAGCAATTTTTGCAGGTTAGAGCACGGTCAACTTTTAATAAAACCTGCTGCCATGGACTCAACCTGTGTCCACAATGAGGACAGAATTCTATTGTTTCGGCACTTTCTTGTGATTTCCCGTTTTCCAAATTATTTCTCCGGTTTGTAAATTACCCCTTTATTCTGATGCCCGTTCATTTTTACAACTATCGGCGAATCAAAATGCAAAAGTTTTGTAAAATCCTTTGATGATTCCGGTTTTTGCTCGAGTAGCCAGTTCCAATCTATTAGTCCTTGGTGTTTGTGTCTATTTACATGGAAGTATCCTATCATAAAAGAAGTCAAATTTTGAAAGAAATGTGAGCCTTGTGAAGGCTCAACCGCAAAATCCTTAAAGTTTGATTCAATAATTGCGCGGGCTCCCGCAATTTGTTCCCAGTTAACAGGTATGCCAAGCCACGGGTCAAGCGATCCCCATCTTCCTACACCAATCAGGAGATACGGTCTGTTTTCCTCCATCAATTGTGCATTAAATTGGCTTACCTCCCTGGCTACCTCCAGGCTTTTTGATCTTTCGAACAGATTATAGTCTACATAAACAATATCGAATATATCATTCATGACCCCGTCACCTAATACCTGTTCACTATAGCAGATTAATGTTTCAGGTTCGAATTTTTCAATTGTGATTTCTTCGTGTTCCCTGTTGATTACTAGAGGTCTCATCTGAAGCAATCCGAATTCAATCGGCCTGCCCTTAGGGACTGACATATTAACTGCAAACTCAATTTCAATAGGAGTTCCCATTCCCCAGGTACCCATATCAAGCAGCAAATCTATTATTTCTGGCAGAGGGAAAAATTTATGCTTCAGCATAGGCCCGAATGTTACCATCCTTATTCCCTGTCTTGAAAGTCCGTCAGAGATGGAGTCATTTTCAGGTGAGTATGTTGACCCGATCAAATTTAATGTTCCCTCCTTCTCTGCCATATCCAATCCGTATTTTACGGTCAGCATATCATGTGTTACGAAGCCAAAATCGGATTTGCCGTCAAGGTTTAATGCATAAAAGTCTTTCTGGCTGCTGTCGAGAGACTCTTTCGTCGAATAGAATTGAATCAGGTCTGTTGGATACTTGGGACAAAATCTTACTGTGTTTCCGCCGTCAACAACAGTCTTGCCTAATCCAAGGGCAACTGATACAATTCCATCGGTAGATTTTTGTGGAGCTATCGGGTAAAAGTTGAAGGATTTAGCTACACCTGAAAACTCAGGGTAAAATTTGTGATCATGATTCGCACCAATCATTTTTTGAATTATTACCGCCATTTTTTCTTCTTCTAATCTATAACTGGTAATTCTTATGTAATTTTTGGCCCCCTGGTAAAAAGTAGAAGCATAAACTCTTTTAATTGTGTTCAACAAATCATTTAACTTAATGAGAGGATTAGAATGATTGTTTGGTATCATATAGGTTTCATAAACACCGGCAAACGGATGATACTGAGAATCCTCTAGCAAACTGGAAGAGCGTACTGCAAGAGGACTATGAACTATATCCAGAAATGCTGCTAATTCTCCCAGTATATCTTCAGGAAACTTTTCAGCTTCTAGAAATCGGCGGGTAATTTCTTCATCATTATCGCAGCTTAATGCAAAGTTTCTAAGATTATTTTCTTCAATGAATTGATCAAATACATTTGTTCCTACGACTACGGCAGTAGGTACTGAAATCTGTACATCCTCAAACTGGTCTCTAACATTGTAATTATTTATTAATGTGTTGACAAATCCAAGACCGCGCGCTTTTCCGCCAAGCGAACCGCCTCCGATTCTTGCAAAGCTGCTGTTGGGATCAAAAGATTCTTTTACAAAGTCAGCTATTATTCCTCTTTGTCTTAAATTCCTGTAATTGTGCAGAGAGTTAATCAAATCTTTACGAAGATCTTCAACCGACGCATAATCTGTAACTTTTCGAGGTCTTAATTGGTGAGCAAGCCAGAATTCTGTTCTTGCTTTTAGCCAATTCGAAAAGTGATTCCTCTCTCCGTGAAATCTTAAGCACTCTTCCGGCACAACTTTTAATTGTTCTTCGAGGCTCCTCAGGTTGGTTGCTCTACCAACCTCAACTCCTTCAGGTGTTCTGAAAATAAAATCACCAAAGCTGAAATTTTGAATCATAAACTGACGGAGTTCGTTGAACAGCAGACGGGAATCTTTTAGTACAAATGAAACACCGATTTTTTTTGCCGCGTCTTCATGTTTGGAATTATTTGATGCAAGAAGCACAGGAATATCAGGATGTTCTTTTTTTATACTTTCAGCAAGCTCAAGCCCTGCTAAAGTGTTCTGCCTTCCATCCTTTGGAAAGTCAACGTCTGAAATTACTCCCAGCACAAGATCTTTATATTTTTGATAATAATTCCACGCCTCCTCGTAATTGGTGCAAAGAAGAATTTTAGGTCTTGCTCTCATTCTCAGGAATCTGTGCGTTAGGTTTATTCCTTCGATAATAAGTCTTTGCGACTGGTTTAGAATTTCTGTGTATATAACAGGGAGGAAGGAAGAATAATATTTTACATTATCTTCAATAAAAATTATGTTTTGAACTCCTACAATTCTGCTGTCATGATCAACGTTCATCCTGTCTTCAAGATATTTAACTATTGCAATTATTATTCTGAAATCTCCCTGCCAGATGAAAATTTTATCAAAGGCAGAAATTTCCGGTTTCAGCAATAGATATTTTAGTTCTTTATTATCGTGAGCCAGAAGCACAACAGGAATATTTAAGCCGGATTCTCTCACAAGCGTAGCAAAATTTATCGGGTGCATGTCTTCGATGTGAAGAGTTGTAATAATCAAATCGAATCTTTTTTCTTCTTTGGCCAGAGCAATTGCATCTTTACCGCTGGATACTCTTGTAAGCTCAGGCGAATGGCTGAGGTTTAGTCCCTGGTATTCATTTCGGATTAATTCATAAAGACGTCCGTCTTCTTCGAAGAGATATAAATCATAAAGGCTTGAGACGAGGAGAATATCCCTTATTCTTAATCGCATCAGATTTTGAAAACCCTGGAACCGTGTACCGTAGCCATGCTCAACCCAGTAGTCATCAAAACTGCTTTTTACTGTATTAATATTATCCAGCATAATGGCCTGAGTATATTGGGGGTTACTCAATTATACGAAATTACTTTTACAAAAAATAGAGGCATTCAATTCAATAATTGAATGCCTCTATAATCGATACATTATTGTAAAGCTAGACTACACCTTGATCCATCATAGCATCGGCAACTTTCAAAAATCCTCCAATATTAGCGCCATTTACGTAATTGCCAGGGGTTCCAAACCTATCGGCCATGTGAACACAGGTTGTATGAATATCTTTCATAATCATTTTTAACCTGTTGTCAACTTCTTCTCTGTTCCATGGCAAACGCATGCTATTTTGTGTCATTTCGAGTCCTGACACAGCAACACCGCCGGCATTAGCTGCTTTTCCTGGTCCATAAAGAATTTTCTTATCGAGGAATAGTTTCACGCCGTCAATGGTAGTAGGCATATTAGCCCCTTCGCTGACTACGTAAACTCCGTTCTTAATAAGATTCTCTGCATCTTTTTCGTTTATCTCATTTTGTGTTGCACTCGGGAAGGCACATTGAGCCTTGTGATTCCATAATGGATTGAAATCAGATTTTGGATCTATAGCGGTGTAAACAACGTTTTTATACTTTTCTGCATATTCTTTGATTCTTCCGCGTCTGACATTTTTTAATTCCATCACAAATTCAAGTTTTTCTTTATCAATTCCCTGCTCATCGAATATATATCCGTTGGAATCCGACAATGTGACGACTTTAGCTCCCAGTGAAATTAATTTTTCAACTGTATATTGAGCAACGTTTCCGCTGCCTGAAACTAGACAGGTTTTTCCTTCAAGAGTTTCTTTTTTAGTGGTCAACATTTCTGCTGCAAAATAGACTGCTCCATAGCCGGTAGCTTCGGGTCTTATAAGTGAGCCTCCCCAGTTCAAACCTTTACCTGTTAATACTCCTGTGAATTCGTTTCTGAGTTTTTTGTACTGACCAAATAAGTAACCAATCTCTCTTCCACCGACTCCGATATCACCTGCAGGAACATCTGTATTTGGCCCAATGTGTCTGAAAAGTTCACTCATAAATGCCTGGCAGAACCGCATAATTTTCAAATCACTTTTTCCTTTCGGATCAAAATCAGATCCGCCTTTTCCTCCTCCCATCGGTAGAGTTGTCAGGCTGTTTTTAAATACTTGTTCGAATGCGAGAAATTTTAATATTCCGAGATTGACTGATGGGTGAAAGCGTAATCCTCCTTTATATGGGCCGATTGCGCTGTTCATTTCGATTCTGTAACCCTTGTTGATGTTAACTTCTCCCTGTTCATCAACCCAGGGTACGCGGAAAGTGATAACTCTCTCAGGTTCAATAATTCTTTCCAGTATTTTTGCCGCTCGGTACTCCGGATGTTTTTCAAATACAAGCGAAAGAGATTCTGCAACTTCTTCTACTGCCTGATGAAATTCGGGCTCAGCAGGATTTTTTGCTTTGACTTCCGCAATCAAATCCTTTATGTAACTAGACATGATCGCCTCCTTGAGTTATGTATAGTGTGTATGTATTTCAGCGTAAGGTTAGTTTATATATCTACGCCTTTTTTGAAGTAAACTCTATCCCCCTAGATTTTAAGTGAAATTTTATTTTCCCGGTTTTAGTATAATACCTTTATTCTGATGCCCGCTAATTTTTACGGAAACAGGCTCTTTAAAATACAGATGTTTTACGTAATTTGTTTCATTAATTGGAGTTTGTTTTAACAACCATTCCCAGTTTATAAAACCCTTATGGGCGAAAGTATTTACAGTAAAATAGCCTATTCTGAAAGAAGTTATATTCTGGAAAAAGTGAGAACCCTGTGAGGGTGTTACATTCATATCCTTAAATCCGCCTTCTACGATAGTTACCGCGCCTGAAATTTGGTCCCAGGTTACAGGTATGCCAAGCCAGGGGTCAAGGGATCCCCACCTTCCAATACCGATTAAAATATACGGCCTTTTTTCGTTAATTAATTTTGAGTTAAGGGTGCTGACCTCTAAAGCGGTTTCATTTGTCTTTGAGCGGTCAAATTTATTTATATCTACTAAAACAATATCGTGAATATCAGTTATCACTCCGTTTCCAAGAACCTGTGTGCTCTGGCATATAAGATCTTCTTCAGGAATATTATCAAACTCCAATTCAACATTTTCTCTATGTATGACAAGCGGTCTCATTTGAAGCATAGCAAATTCTTTTTTGTGCCCTTCCAGATCTGAAAGATTAACTGCAAATTCAATTTCGACCGGAGTTCCCATTCCCCACGTCCCGATATTCAGAAGCACATCTAATATATCCGGCAGTGGAAAAATTCCGTGTTTTAAAATCGGGGCAAATGTAACCACCCTCATTCCGTCTCTAGATGTCCCGTCGTAGACCGCTTCATTTTCAGGTGAATATGTTGAAGCAACTGAAAAAAGAGTATTATCTTCTTCAGCATGGTGAAGGTCATATTTCTTTACTAGTATATCGGAAGTCTCGTGCACGTTCTTTTCCAGATGACCTTTGATATCCAATGCAAAGAAATATTGCTGTGCATTCTTAATTGTTTCTTTTGTTGAAAAAAACTGAAGCAGATGCTTTGGATATTTTGGACAAAATCTTATTGTATTTCCTCCTTCGACCACGGTTTTACCAAGACCTAATGCAACCTGGGCAATTCCATCAGAAGATTTTTGTGGCGGTACCGGGTAAAAATTAAATGATTTTGCAACTCCGGAGAAATCAGGATAAAACTTTCCGTTCCTTTCAGCGCCAATCAATTTTTGAATGATCACAGCCATCTTTTCTTCTTCAAGCCTGTACGACGTAGCTTTAATATAATCTTTGGCCTTTCTGTGAAAGGTCGAGGCATATACACTCTTTATACATTGCAGCAATTCCCGAAGCCTGATAGCTTTATCAGGATTGCTATTTGGGATCATATATGTCTGATATACCCCCGCAAAAGGTTGAAATTGTGAGTCTTCAAGCAAGCTTGATGATCTCACGGCAAGCGGGCCTTTAACAAGATCCAGAAAATCAGCTAATTTACCGGTAATATCTTTTGGAAAGTTTGATGATGCAATGAATTTCTGTGTAATCTTTAAATCATCCGTCTCATTCAATGCAAATCCTTCAAGATCATTTTTTTCTATAAAGTAATCAAAGACATCAGTTGCAATTACAATAGCGGAAGGAACAAATACTTCTATATCTTCAAACCGGTTCCTTATATTATAATTTATAATCAGAGTATTTATGAAACCTAAACCGCGTGCCTTTCCGCCAAGCGAGCCCCACCCAATACGCGCAAAACTGTTTTTCGGATCAAAATTATCCTTATCGAAATCTGTAATTACTCCCCGTTGGCGAGCCTCTATATAATCCTTTAAGGAACCAATTATTAGATTGCGAAGATCGGTAACAGATTTGAAATCTGAAACTTTTGCAGGGCGTAGCTTGTGCGCAAGCCAGAATTCGGTTCTTGCTTTCAACCATTTTGAAAAATGATTTCCCATTCCATGGTAAATAATACTTTCGTCCGGGACTAAATGTAAAAGCTCTATCATTTCCTTTAAATTTCTTGCTCGGCCTATTTCACTGCCATCGGGAAGTTGGAAGACAAAATCGCCAAAGCCAAAATTTTCCAGCATAAAATCACGAAGATGGTGCAGCAGCATTGGCGATCCTTTTAAAAGGAAGGAAGCGCCAACTTCCTGAGCCTTGCTCATATAATCTGGATTACTTGATTGAAGCAGTATTGGAATATCTTTCTGTTTTGCCTTTACCTTCTGTGCAAACTTAATGCCTGCTTCAGAATCTTTTTCACCGTTGTGTTTAAAATTAATATCTAGTATAATCCCAAGGATATAACTCTCATATTTTTCATAGTAATTCCAGGCTTCCTCGTAGGTATTACACAACAAAATTTTGGGACGCGCCCGCATTCTTAAAAATCTGTGAGTAAGATTCACTCCCTCAGCAATTAGTCGTTGGGACTGCTTAAAAATCTCCGTGTAAATTAAAGGAAGGTAGGACGAATAGAATTTTACATTATCTTCAACTAAAATAATTGTTTGTACACCGGCTGTTTTGATATCATTTTCGACATTAAGCCTGTCCTCCATATATTTTATTATTCCAATCAGCAAGTGATAATCGCCCTGCCAGATGAATATCCTTTCAAAAATTGAAGTGTCATATTGTGTTACCAGTTCCTTCCGTTCACGGTTGTCATAAGCAAGAAGAATTATAGGCGTGTTTATTCCCGCTTCTCTTACCATGTGAGCAAACCTGACAACGTGCATATCTTCGATATGAAGAGTGGTGAGAATCAAATCAAAATGATCCTCATTCATTGCTATTTCAATTGCTTCTTTTCCGTTTGTGACGTGAGTAATTTCAGGTGAGT
>Ga0316583_10000698_pt1 | contig 10359 bp, 7 predicted proteins | sample J_170502JBrBrA_D_FD_204513 | JGI IMG/M metagenome (GOLD analysis project Ga0316583, IMG submission 204513) | Rhizosphere microbial communities from salt marsh grasses in Alabama, United States - J_170502JBrBrA | ecosystem: Host-associated > Plants > Roots > Rhizosphere | place: USA: Alabama... | reverse complement strand
GTGGACGCCACGCCGTCGGCGCAGCAGTGGGCGCTGGTGATCGGCGTCCTCGCCGGCGCGGTGATCATCCCGCCGGTGCTGAACCTGCTCAGCCACGCCTACGGCTTCCTGGGCGCCCCCGGCGTCGACCCGGCGCGGGCGCTGCCGGCGCCCCAGGCGGGGCTGATCTCCGCGCTGGCCCAGGGCGTGATCCAGAACAACATCGACTGGAGCCTCATCGCCATCGGCGGCGCCATCGGGGCCGCGAGCATCGTCTTCGACGAGCTCCTGGGCAAGGTGACGAAGTCCTGGCGCCTGCCGCCCCTGGCCGTGGGCCTCGGCATCTACCTGCCCACGTCCACCACGCTCATGGTGGTGGTGGGGGCCGTCGTCGGCTGGTGGTTCAACACCCGTGCGGACCGCACGGCGCCGAAGCCCGAGGCCACCAAGCAGCTCGGCGTGCTGCTCTCCTCGGGGCTCATCGTGGGCGAGAGCCTGCTGGGCGTGGTCTTCGCCGCCTTCGTGGCGTTCTCGGGGAAGGCCTACCCCATCGCGGTGGTGGGGGAGGGCTTCTCCACCGCCGCCGCCTGGATCGGCGGGATCGTCTTCGTGGCGACGGTGGTGGTGATGTACCGCTGGATCGAGAGGCTGGGGCGGGCCTGACTCGGCGGCGCCGCGACGCGGGAGACCCGGGAAACGCGGGAAACGCGGGAAAGCCGGGGAACCCGGGCCGTCACGGGGCGGGAGGAGGGGCGCGGAGCCCCCTCCTCCCGCCCGCGTGCTCTACTTCCCTACGACGAAGAGCCAGGACGCCTTGATGGGCCCCCGGACGAAGCGGCGGCGACGACCGCCCGCGGGGGGCTGCTGGGCGTTGGCCGGCGCCGGCCCGAACTCGGGCGTGAACGTGTAGGCCAGGTGCCGCGTCGGATCCACGGCGATGGTGCGCGCGCCCCGCATGGTCTCCACCGTGGCCACCACCGTGTACTTGTTCGGCGAGTCCTCGTGGGCGATGGTGATGGTCCCCGTGGACGGCTCCGCCGAGGCGCCTTCCCGCCCCCGCCCGAAGCTCCCGCCGCCCGGCGTGTAGATGAGCTTCTGCGACGGATCCCAGCCGATGGCGTCGGGGCCGGGGCCGATGGGGATCTGCGCCACCACCTTACCCGACATGGCGTCCACCACCACGGTCCAGCCGTTGTGGCACGCGGAGAAGAGCCGGTTGGTCCCGCGGTCGAGGGCGAGGCCGCTGGGGCCCTCGCCCGGCGCCAGGGGCCAGGAGGCGATGACCTTGAGGGTCTTGGTGTCCACCACCTGGATCAGGCTCTTGTCCTCGATGTTGATGTAGAGCATCCCCTTGCCGTTGGCCACCGCTCCCTCCGGCGCGCCGGCGAGCATCACCTTGCCCACCACCTTCCCCGTGGCGGCGTCGATGGCGACGCTGCTCCCCGGGTCGCGGGAGTGGTCCATGGTGAAGATCCGGTCGGTGGCGTCGTCGTACGCGATGCCGTCGAGGCCGGGGGTGTGCGTGTCGATGCGGCCCTCCACCGCCAGCGTCTTCATGTTGAACATGGTGACCGTGGAGTCACCGCCGTCGGTGATGAAGCCCCGCTCGTGCTTCCGCGCGAACGCCACGCCGTGCACGCCGGGCGTGTCGGGGATGTTCCCCACGACCTTGCCCGTCGCCCCGTCGACGACCATGACATGGGTGCCGCGCGTGACATAGACGCGGTTCGTGGCGGGGTCGACGTTCAGGTAGTCGAAGAAGCCCTCACCGCCGATGTCGTACTTGTGCAGGACGTGGAACGTCTGCGCTCGCCCGGCGGACGGCAGCGCCAGCAACGGCGCGAGCAGCGCCGCCGCCAGCATGGATGCGCGTACACGTATTGTCATCGTGCTCCTCCCGGCCCTCTGCGGGCTCTCAGGTGACAGCTGTTCTCTTCGCTCGGTCCAGACCGTCCCCCCCGCGTCGTCGAGCCGGCGGGGCGGACGGCCCCAGCCAGGGGCCCTGTCCAGGCCGTCCGGAGAGTAGCCCTCCCCACCTTGCTCCCGGATGACGGGAGGCGCCCCCGCCCCCGCCGTCTCCGCCTAGCTTCGGCGTAGTCGCGTGCCGACGGCCGTGGGCATGGGCCTGGCCGAGGCCCGAGGACGGCATCGCGCGGCGGCGGGCCTTCACGAACCGGGCCGGTGCCGCTCCACCTGCCGCTGCATCATCCGCACCAGCTCCGCGTCGGTGAAGGGCTGCCACCCGTGGGGCTTCATGGGCCTCCCGTACTCGAACGTCCCCGCGTAGTGCGGGTTCGTGGTGTGCGCGAAGAAGTCCTGGAGCCGGTACACGGCGAGGTTCAGGTAGTACGTGTCCATGTCGCCCACGTAGACGTGGATCTTGTCCACGAGGTCGGGGCCGATCTTCGTCCAGTTCTTCGCGAGATAGGCGCGCAGATCGTATCCGTGGTCGCGCATGTACTCGGCCACGGCGTGGTCGATGTGGCCCGTGCGCTTGTTCCAGAGCTCCTCCGGATACCCGTCCGGGCCCACCGGACCGTAGACGGCGTCCCACGCGTTCATCTGCTGGGCCGAGCGCCCGTGGCTCCCCAGCACGGCCTCCAGCTGGCTCATCTGGCGCATGGTGGTGTGGGGCTGGCCGTCGGGGGAGCGCATCATGTACCGCTCCGGCACCCACCACCCGCTCTCGTTGGGGACGAAGGCGCTGGTGTCCGTGTAGGCGTTCGTGAGCTGGTAGTTGCGGAAGTCCACCGGGTCCGGGTAGAGCGTCCAGGTGCCGCCGAAGAACTTCGGGTGGAAGACCTGGAGGGCGAGGGACTCCCAGCCGCCGGTGGAGCCGCCGGTGAGGAGCCGGGCCCAGGGCTGGCGGATCATGCGGAAGTGCCCTTCCAGGTACGGGATCAGCTCCTGGATGAGCGCGTCGCCATAGGGGCCGTCGTTGGCGGAGTTCACCGCGTACGAGTCGTCGAAGTACGGCGTGGGGTGCTGGAAGGTCACCGCGATCATGCGCGGCATCGAGTCGCTCATCCACTCCTGCGCGAACTCGTAGCCGCCCTCCCGGGCGGTCATGCGCAGGCGCGCGGCCCTGCGCTGCGGCGACTCGGGGCGCCCGTCGGGGTTGAAGCCGAAGGGGGCGCGCAGGCCGAAGTGCCCCTGCACGTAGATGGTGGGATACGAAGAGTCGGGGTGCTCGTCGTATCCCTTCGGCAGGAGCACCGTGGCGCCGAGATACACGGGGTGGCCCCAGAACCTCGTCAGCATCGGGCTCTGGATCTTGATGTGCTTCACCCACTTCGTGTCCGCCGGCATGGCGATGGGCGGGAGCACCCGGTCGGTGACGAGCTTCACGTCGAAGCCGGCCGCCGGGTCCAGGTGCACCCGCCGGACAGCGCTCACCAGGTTCCCCGGCGAGCGCTGGAAGTTCTGACCCTCCCAGTGGTCCATGTGCGCCCAGATGGTGTGGCCGTCGGCGCGGTGGAACTCGGTGTAGACGTTGATGAGCGCCTGAACCCAGTAGTCGCCCGCCGGCAGGTCCTTCAGCGAGGCGAGGGGGAAGCCCAGCGTGCGGACGTCCACGACCGCGGGCTTTCCCGGCGCCAGGGCGTCCACGTCCACGCCGAAGAAGGGCACGCTGTTGTAGTACGAGCCCGCCTGGAAGCGGGGCGCGGGCGCGCTGTCCCGGGAGATGAACACGAAGGCCCGTCCGGTGATGGGCCCGGCGTGCGCCGACGCCGGGAAGGAGACCTCGAGCTGCTGGGCGCCCAGGCACGGGGAAAGGAACGGCGACGAGAAGACGAGCGCCGCCGCCACGGAGGCGAGACGACGCTGGCGGTGCGGGGCGGACGGGCCCATGATCCCTCCCGGGACACGAGAACGTGGTATGATTCGTAGAGTCGGTGGGGATCACGGTAGGGGTCGGTGCCCGGAACGCAACCGAACGGCGGCGGCGACCGTCCAACTCCAGTGAACGCCTCGGGGCTTCGGGGACGGGAAATGGGGAAGCGGACCAGTCATCTGTGGCGCGAATTGCGCCGTCGGCGGGTCGTCACCACGGCGGCCGGCTACGCCGCCACGGCCTTCGTGCTGCTGCAGCTCGCGGAGATCATCTTTCCCGCGTTCGGTGTGGGGGAGGGCGGGCTCCGGGTGCTCCTGGCCGTTCTTCTCGCCGGTTTCCCCCTGACGGTGGCGCTCTCGTGGGTCTTCGACGTCACCCGCTCGGGGGTCCGCGTCACACCGCCCGCGGAGGGAGAGGGCGACGCTCGCGTCCCGGCTCCCCGCCCCCTCGTCCTCGGGTCGGTGCTGCTCATGGCGGCGGGGCTGGCGTGGGGCGGTTGGTGGGTGGTGCGGGCGGCCAATCCGGCGGACGCCACTCCGGAGGGCATCCGCTCCATCGCGGTGCTCCCCTTCAAGGACCTGAGCGAGGCCGGCGACCAGACCTATCTGGGCGACGGCCTGGCGGAGGAGATCCTCAACAGGCTGGCCGGCGTGGACAGCCTGCAGGTGGCGGCCCGGACGTCGTCGTTCGCGTTCCGGGACCGCAATCAGGACGTGCGCGACATCGGCCGGCAGCTCAACGTCGCCGCGGTCCTCGAGGGAAGCCTGCGGCGGAGCGGCAACCACGTACGGATCACCGCCCAGCTCATCGACGCGCGCACGGGCTTCCACCTCTGGTCCCAGGACTTCGATCGCGAGGTCGACAACCTCTTCGCGGTCCAGGACACGGTGGCCGGGGCGATCGTGAGGGAGCTCACGGGGCATCTCGCCCTCCCCGGACGCGCCGCCCGGAGGCCGGTACCCCCTGCGGCCCAGGAGGCCTACTGGCAGGCGCGCGCGCAGCTGAGCCGCCGCGACGCGTCGGTGATTCCGCAGGCCATCTCCCTGTTCCAGCAGGCGGTGAGCATCGATCCCGACTACGCGGCCGCGTATGCCGGCCTCGCCGACTCGTACGCCCTCATGCCCGTGCTCATGCAGTCCATGGCACCCGGAGAGGCGCTGGCGCAGGCGGAGCAGTGGGCCCGCAAGGCCATCGAGCTGGACAGCACCCTCGCCGACCCGTGGGCGTCCCTGGGGCTCGTGCACGCCCTGCACCAGGACCGCGTCGAGGCGCTGGACGCGTTCGCCCGGGCCCTCCGACTGAACCCCTCCTACGCGCCTGCGCTGCACTGGCGTGCCAACGTGCTGGCCGACATGGGACAGCTCGTGCCGGCGAGGCGCGACGCCGAGAAGGCCGCCCGCCTGGACCCGCTGTCCGCCTCGGTGGCCACCGACCATGCCGCCATCCTGTTCTGGAGCGGAGACGTCGAGGCCGCCGGCGTCGAGGTGGAGCGGGCCCTGGACCGGGACTTCAGCTACCGACCTGCCATCTTCCTCGACGCCCTGCTGGCCCTCGAGCAGGAGCGCGAGCTTCCCTTGAGGATGTCCCTGGCGCAGTGGGCGGTGCTGTGCGGCCTGCCCTCCGATGCCGTTCCGCACCTGGCGGAGGCCATGCTGGCGTATCGGAGGACGGGAGAGGCGGCGTCCCCACCTCCGGAGCTTCGGGGCCTCGAGCCCCGGCCGGGCGTGCTGTCGTCGGGCACGCTGGCGGCCCTGTACGCGCTCGTGGGCGACCGTGAGCAGATGATCACGTGGCTCCGCCGCGCGGTGGAGGACGGCTCGTGGGCCGAGGAATACCTGGCCGTGAATCCGATCTACGAGCCCTTCCGCGGCGACCCGGAGTTCAGGGAGATCGTCGCGGAGCTGGGATAGGGCGGGTGGTTCGCCGGAGAGATCCGGCGACGGCCTCCGCGCCGCCTGCCGGCGTTACTCGGCGTCGGCCTCGGCGGGATGCGACCTGCGGTAGCGCCGGTACGCCCAGAACGAGAGGGCCAGGACGGCGAGGCCGAGGCCCGCGCCCAGGACCACGAGGACGACCTTGATGGCCAGGGCGACGAAGCCCATGAGCCACGCGGCGATGGGCGCCAGCAGGATCTTCAGGGCCTCCAGGAGGAGGAAGCCGATGAGGCCCGATACCGTCAGGGTCGCTGCGAACTTCATCATGATCTCGCGTCCGGTTGCGGGCTGGAGAGGGCCGGCGTCTCACCTGGTTCTACGCTAGCGGGTACCGCGGTGTTTCGCACGGGGGCCCGAGGGAGCCGGACCACGGGGCGCCGGCGGCCACCTGGCCGCCGGCACTCCCGAAACTCCCGAACGTCAACGCCAGAGCGAGCACCGAAGCGAGAACCGTACTGGGCATCGCCGCCTTCTCCTCGATGGAGGTCTCGCTCAGGCGAGGTCGAAGCGGTCCGCGTTCATCACCTTGGCCCAGGCCGCCACGAAGTCGCGCACGAACTTCTTCTGCGCGTCGTCCTGCCCGTAGACCTCCGCGATGGCGCGGAGCTGCGAGTTCGAGCCGAAGACGAGATCGACGCGGGTGGCGGTCCACTTCAGCTTGCCCGTCGCCCGGTCACGCCCCTCGAACTCGTCCTCGGAGGTCGCCTTCCACTCGGTGCCCATGTCCAGGAGGTTGACGAAGAAGTCGTTGGTGAGCGCCTCGCGGCGGTGGGTGAAGACGCCGTGCCGGGACCGGCCCACGTTGGCGTTCAACACGCGCATTCCGCCCACGAGCACCGTCATCTCCGGGGCGGTGAGCGTCAGGAGCTGCGCCTTGTCCACCAGCAGCTCCTCGGCCTTCACGGAGTACCTGGCCTTCTGGTAGTTGCGGAACCCGTCCGCGACGGGCTCCAGCACCGCGAAGGCGTCCACGTCGGTCTGCTTCTGGGTGGCGTCCGTGCGTCCCGGCGTGAAGGGCACCTTCACGCGATGTCCGGCGTTCTTCGCCGCCTCCTCCACGGCCGCGCACCCGCCGAGGACGATGAGGTCGGCCAGCGACACCTGCTTGACCTGTTTGCCTCTCTTGAGCTGCTTGCCCTTGCCGCGCTTCTGCGCGGCGTTGAATGCCTTCTGCACGCCCTCGAGGGCCTTCAGCACCCTCGCCAGCCGGCGGGGCTGGTTGACCTCCCAGCCCTTCTGCGGCGCGAGACGGATGCGCGCCCCGTTGGCCCCGCCGCGCTTGTCGGAGCCGCGGAACGTCGAGGCCGAGGCCCAGGCGGTGGAGACCAGGTCGGAGACGGAGAGCCCCGTGGCGAGGATCCTGGCCTTCAGGTCGGCGATGTCGGCGGCGCCGACGAGCTTGTGGTCCACCGCCGGCACCGGGTCCTGCCAGATCAGCTCCTCTTCCGGGACCTCCGGGCCCAGGTAGCGCGAGCGCGGGCCCATGTCGCGGTGGGTCAGCTTGAACCACGCCCGGGCGAAGGCGTCGGCGAGCTCCTCGGGGTGCTCGTGGAAGTGGCGCGCGATGGGCTCGTAGATGGGGTCCATGCGCATGGCCATGTCCGCGTCGGTCATGATGATGGGGACCCGCCTCGACGCATCGTCGGCGGCCGGCGCCATGTTGCTGTCGGTGTGCACCTTCGGCGTCCACTGCCACGCGCCCGCCGGGCTCTTCGTCAGCTCCCACTCGTTGCCGAAGAGCATGTCCAGGTAGCTGTTGTCCCACTGCGTGGGGGTCGGCGTCCAGCCGCCCTCCAGGCCGCTGCCGATCTGGTCACCCCCCTTGCCGCTGCCGTAGCGGCTCCTCCAGCCCAGGCCCTGCTCCTCGATGCCGGCGGCCTCCGGGGCGGGCCCCACCAGCGCCGCATCACCGGCGCCGTGGCACTTGCCGAAGGTGTGGCCGCCCACGGTGAGCGCCACGGTCTCGTAGTCGTTCATCGCCATGCGCGCGAACGTCTCCCGGACCTCCCGGCCGGACGCCACCGGATCCGGCTTGCCGCCCGGCCCTTCCGGGTTCACGTAGATGAGGCCCATCTGCACGGCGGCGAGGGGGTTGTCCAGGTCCCGCTCGCCGGTGTGGCGCGCGTCGCCGAGCCACTCGGTCTCCGATCCCCAGTAGGTGTCCTCCTCGGGCTCGTAGACGTCGGCACGACCGCCGCCGAAGCCGAAGGTCTTCAGGCCCATGGACTCCAGGGCGCAGTTGCCGGCGAGGATCATGAGGTCGGCCCAGGAGATCTTGTTGCCGTACTTCCGCTTGATGGGCCAGAGCAGCCTACGCGCCTTGTCCAGGTTCACGTTGTCGGGCCAGCTGTTGAGGGGCGCGAAGCGCTGCTGCCCGGAGCCCGCTCCGCCGCGGCCGTCGCCGATGCGGTAGGTGCCCGCGCCGTGCCACGCCATGCGGATGAAGAGGGGCCCGTAGTGACCATAGTCCGCCGGCCACCAGTCCTGCGAGTCGGTCATGAGGGCGTAGAGGTCCTTCTTCACGGCCCCGAGGTTCAGCTTGGCGAACTCCTCCGCGTAGTCGAAGGCCCCGCCCATGGGATTGGACCCGGGACCGTTCTGCCGCAGGATCTTCAGGTTCAGCTGGTGCGGCCACCAGTCCCGATTCGACCTCATCTCGCTGCCCGTGTGCACCACCGGGCACTTGCCCGCGTCCTTGTCGGCCTTTGCGCTCATCTTCTGTCCACCTCGGAGAGGGATTGCACGTTGCTATGATCGGTGACGTCGTGGGTCACGATGCGCCCTCGGCGTGCATGCGCCGCTCGTGACTCGAGAATCGGGGGCTTCCGTCGCTCGGGGTCCCGGCCGACTCCCGGGCGCATCTGGCGCATACGCCCCGGACCTCGACGTGGGCGCTCAGCACCCGGCCGAGACGGTTCACGGAGTCGGGAATGCTCAGGGCGTCGAGGTCGCTGCTCTCGAAGTCCAGCACCTGGCCGCATCGGACGCACAGGTAGTGGTGATGATGCTCCGGGTTCGCGTCGAAGCGGACGCTCCCCTGCCGGGGACCCAGGGTCGTGAGGAGCCCGAGGTCCGTGAGCAGCCAGAGCGTGCGGTAGACCGTGTCCAGGGACACGGTGGGCATGCTCCGCCGTACCGCCTTGTAGACCGCCTCCGCGCTGGGGTGCTCGGCGCTGGAGGCGACGGCGCGGAAGATCTCCAGGCGCTGGTGCGTGAGCTTGACGCCCGCCCCCCTGGCCACCGACTTGAACCGCTCGATGCGCCGCTCGACCTCGTGCCGATCCACTGTCACGTAGGATTCCTAATTAGGAATTATTCGTAGCTCGGACTCTAGCGCAGGCCTAAGGGGGGCGCAACCGGGATCTCCAACGCGGCGGCCCGGCCGGCCACCGGCTCGGCGGTCGCGGCGACGGATCCTCAGGCTCCCTTGTGATCCCACGCGCTCCTGGGGAGGTTACAGGCTCGTCCGAAACCAAGCACGAAACGCCCCAGAGCCCACCATGCCCGATCCAGTCGTCGAGTGCGTGCCGAACTTCTCCGAAGGCCGTGACGCCGGAGTCCTGAAGGAGATCACCAACGCCGTGGAGGCCGTCTCCGGAGTGAAGCTCCTGGACGTCGATCCGGGGGCCAACACCAACCGGACGGTGGTCACCTTCGTGGGCCCGCCGCCGGCGGTGGAGGAGGCGGCGTTCCGCGCCGTCGCCCGGGCGGCGCAGCTCATCGACATGAGGAAGCACCACGGCGAGCACCCGCGCATGGGGGCCACCGACGTGGTGCCCTTCGTGCCGGTGGCCGGCATCACCATGGAGGAGTGCGCGGAGATGGCGCGCCGCGTGGGCAAGCGCATCGGCGAGGAGCTGGGCATCTCCGTCTACCTGTACGAGCACGCCGCGTCGAGGCCCGAGCGCAGGAACCTGTCGCGTGTACGCTCCGGCGAGTACGAGGGGATGGCGGAGAAGCTCAAGGACCCGGAGTGGAAGCCCGACTTCGGCCCCACCGAGCTGAACGCCGGGGCCGGCGTCACCGCGGTGGGCGCCCGGGAGTTCCTCATCGCCTACAACATCGACCTGAACACCACCGACCGTCGCTACGCCAACGAGATCGCGTACATGCTGCGGGAGCGCGGGCGCTGGAAGCGCAAGGGCAACACCGAGCCCTTCTACTACAAGGGCGAGATCGTACGCTTCCCTGCCGACGGCAAGTACCCGTGCGGGCCGTGCGACTTCGTGGGCGACTCCTTCGAGGAGCTGGAGAGGCACTACGAGGAGGTGCACGGCGGCGACCTGCGCCAGCGCTACGAGGCGCTGGAGATCGACCCCGCTCACCCCGCCGGGCCCGTCTTCACCGACGGCATGTTCAAGGACGTGAAGGCCATCGGCTGGGTCATCGACGCCTACAATCGGGCCCAGGTCAGCATCAACCTCACCAACTACAAGGTGAGCCCGCCCCACGCGGTGCTGGAGGCCGCCCGGGAGGAGGCGCGCAAGCGCGGCATCGGCATCACCGGCTCCGAGCTGGTGGGGGTGATCCCCTTCGAGGCCATGCGGCAGGCGGCGCGCTTCTACCTGAAGCGCATGATGAAGTCCACCGGACTGCCGGTGCCGGACCTCA
>Ga0316583_10000697_pt1 | contig 10364 bp, 5 predicted proteins | sample J_170502JBrBrA_D_FD_204513 | JGI IMG/M metagenome (GOLD analysis project Ga0316583, IMG submission 204513) | Rhizosphere microbial communities from salt marsh grasses in Alabama, United States - J_170502JBrBrA | ecosystem: Host-associated > Plants > Roots > Rhizosphere | place: USA: Alabama... | reverse complement strand
GCTTTTTCGCCACCTTCAGGCGCAGACGGCGCCTCCGAGCGGCGCCGGGGAGTCGGCGGGTGCGAGGCGTGCGCACCCCGCTCAGCTGTACCGGATCATGTCCGAGCTCGCCGCTGTCCTGATGACCTTCTCCCCTGCCCGGCATCCGAGAGACCTCCCGCCGTACGACCACGCGAATCTCTCAGGGTGTCTGACGGAATTGGACGCCGTTCTCAGGGAGCTGCTGGATACCGCCATCCCCACCAACTGTGTCACGCTACGCCTCGAGGAGAAGGAGCCCTCGATCCACTCGACGGCTCTCGACGACGACCGGCAGCTCACGGCAGTCCAGGCGTATCTGGCGGTCACGAGTGAGATGGATCAGAGCCGCCTCATCCAGAAAGGCCCCGATTGGATCAAGGTCGCGTCGCGGGACCAGCTCCGGGATCTGCTCAATCGCGCCGTGCCAGGGGTGACTCTGAGGCACCAGCCCTCGCCACCCGCCGCGGTACCGCTCAAGATGGGGTGCCAGTACTTCCATCTGGAGACGACCGGACCGTTGTGGTCGGCCATCCTGCAGTCCCGAAGCCTGGCCGCGTGGGTGCCGTCGGAGATTCCCGCACCGGAGATCGAATTGGTGCTGCTTCTTCCGCCCGAGAAGCAGTAGAGCCGCCGCCGCAGTCTCGTCAGCTCGAGCGGAGGGCGAAAAAGAGAATCACGGCGACGAGCACGGCTACCGCGACCACCAGCATCACGATGATCGGAGTCCTGGAAGCCGGCGGCGCCGGCTTGGGCGCCGCCTTGGGCGCCGGCGGCGGAACCGGTGTCGGGGGTGGCCCTCCGTAGGCCCCGGGTCCGGACCCACTTCGGCCGACGGATGCGGCTTCGGCTCCGCGGATGACACGCGTATACTCGCTCGGCCCCGAGGGCACGGACGGCACCGTCGTCCTCATCCCCGGCTGGGGAGGGGGCGGCGGCGGCGCTCCCCCTGTGCGAGAACCCACGGAGTCGTCCGGGGTCTTTCTGCCCCGTAGACGGTCCAGATAGCTCTCCGTGCCGCCGTAGCCCGAACTCATCGCGTCGTCCGGGCCCGCGGGAGAAGGCGATCGAGGTTGTCCCGAGTCCTTGTAGGCTCGCATGGCGCGCGTGTAGGGGCCGGGCTCGGCCCCATGCTCTCCGGGGGGCGGCGGCGATGGCGCCTGGAACGGCAGGCCCGGGGGCGGAGCCGCCTGGGATCCCGGGGGCGGCGGTGGTGCGGCGCTTGGACGTGCCGGCGGCGGCGTGCTGTCGGATCGCGACGGCGGTACGACGCTTGGACGCGTCGGCGGTGGAGCGCTAGTGGGACGCAGTGGGGGTGGAGCACCTCGACGCGCCGCCGGCGGGGGAGCGCTGCCGGGACGGGGTGGGGGTGGAGCGCCCGGCCGCGCCGGGGGCGGAGCGCCGCCAGGGCGCGGCGGGGGTGGGACACCCGGACGCGCCGGCGGACGTGGAGCGCTGCCGGGCGGTGCCGACGATGGAGCCCTGCCCGGGCTAGCCGGCGGTTGCGTCGAAGGGCTTCTCGCGAACGGTGACCGACCGGCGCTCTCCGGTGGAACTGCGTCGACGGAGCCAGGGCTCTCATGCGCGGCACCCATGATCCGCGTGAACGTCCCGGTTCCTTGCTCTGCCGGCGGTTCGGGCGGCGGCACCGACGACGGGGCAGACTGTGCTGGATGCGGCGGCTTCAGGGGCTGTGCCACGCCGGACGTGGAATCGTCCGCCGACTCGGTCGACGCGGCCGGCGGCTCGGCTTCGGGAGGCACCACGAGCTCCGCAGATCGATCCGGCTCCGCCCGGGGCGGGGCAGGCGTAGGCGGAGGCTGCTGCAGGGCGCCGAAAGCACGGGTGAATTCCCCGGCCTCTTCTACCGGCTCCGCAGATCGGCCTGACGGTTCTCCGGGGGGCTGCACCTGGAAGATACGAGTGAACGCTCCTGGACCGTGCTCTTCGGGGGTCCGCTGGTGCTCGGCGACCCAGGTCTCGAACGTCGAGAACGGCTCGATCACTTCCGTGACGACGACCGTGATCCCTTCCACGTCCAGGACCTCACGCACCGCCTCGCCCCCTGCCTCGTCGAGGAGCGAAGCGTCGAACTCGGGCGCGGACTCTCCGCGAAAAGCATGGACCAGGGCGTCGCCATCCCGATCATCGGAAGCAAGATAGCTCACGATGTCGCCATGGCTCAGCTGTTCCCTGAGCCGATATCGTGCCGTGAACTCGTCGCCAGTCATCGGTGGCAAAGGTACGTAGGGGTGGCTCGGCGCAGCAACCGCGGCACACTTGCGAAGCAGCCCCTCCGGTCGGACTTTGCTTCGGAAGCCGCCATCGATGCCCGATACCCGATTCCCGTTACCCAACGTGGCCTGACCCAGTGGGTGTTCCAACGCTCTCTCGCTTGGTGTGGACCGAGGGCATGCATCTCGCTCAGCACCATTTCCAGGCTCAATCCCGGTATTTCGAGAGCGCGATGCACTTTGCGCTCTCCTCCGTCATACCGAGCATCTACGGTCTGGTGGCGATGGAGCTGGATCACGACGCCCTGTGGAACGGAACGGTCTCCCTCGTGCGCGCCAGCGGGATCATGCCGGACGGCCTGGTCTTCGATCTCGGTGATTCCGACCCCTTGCCGGCGGCTCGGGCCGTGTCCGACCTCCTCGAGAGCGGGGGCAAGGGGACGACAATCTATCTGGCCATTCCGCCCTACGACCCCCGCCACGCCAACTGCATCGTCGACGGTGAGCCCTCGGCCGGGGATCGGCGGTACCGAGCCGAGACGGTGTCCTTCTACGACGAGACCACGGGCACCGACCCGCGCACCATCCAGGTCGGGCACCGGAACCTGGAGATTCTCGGCGAATCCGATCTCCCGGAAGGCTATGTCTCCCTCCCCGTCGCCCGCGTGCGACCGGACGAGAGCGGCCATTTCCTCTACGATCCTCTGTTCGTACCTCCCACCCTGCGCATCGGCAGCAGCCCTCGCCTGCTCGCGATCGTCGAGGGCCTGATCGAGATCCTGGAGGCGAAGGGAGAAGCGCTCCGCCGACAGCTTCCGGGTGCCGACACGATGTCGGAAAAGGCCGGACACGAGTTGACCGGCCTGTGGCTCACGCACGCCATCTACTCGGGTCTCGGTCCGCTCCGCCATCACGCGCAGTTCGGCCGAGCGCACCCGCGGGACGTGTACGAAGACCTGGCACGCCTGGCCGGCGCCCTCTGCACGTTCTCGCTCGAGTCCGATCCCCGGGACATTCCGTTGTACGAACACGATCGCCCCGGCGAGGCCTTCTCCGCTCTCGATCGGCACATTCGCAGGCACCTGGAGGTGGTCATCCAGGAGCAGTACATCTCGATACGCCTCGATCGCACGGCCGCGAACCTCCATACTGCGCCGGTGACCGACAAGCGGGCCCTCGAGCCGGCCGAGTGGGTGCTGAGGATCCACAGCCGGACCCCGACGGCGACCGTGATCGCGGAGGTTCCGCGGAAGGTGAAGGTCTGCTCCGCGGAGGATGTCATGCGTCTGGTGGGAAGCGCGGGGCTGCCGGCCTTGGGGATCGAGCACCTGTCGACCCTCCCGGAGGGGATCCCCGTGCGGGTGGGCAGCCAGTACTTCAGACTGCTCCGCGAGGGTCCGCCCTGGGAGTTGATCCGGGTACGTGGCTCAGTAGGCGTGTACATTCCCGACTCCATCGCGGACGCCGAGCTGGAGTTGCTGGTCGTTCCCGAATGACGTCCGCGAAGAGCCCGGAGGGCTGATGGAACCTCAAGTCTCCGCCACTGTCACGATGCAGGCTGGACGTGCCCCCACAGGCCGTCTCGCTCTCGTGTTGCAGGAAGTGCTCACCGCGGTGGTGCGCCTCCGCGAAGGACGCCAGGTTCCGAGTGATGCGGCTGCGTTCCGCACGCACATGAAGGACCTGCTTGCAGCCGCTGACCAGGACGCCCGCCGGATGGGCTATCCTCCCGAGTTCGTGAAGGTGGCGGTCTACTGCGCGATCGCCTATCTGGACGAGACCGTGATGGGTACTGCGGGCCCGCTGGCATCCGCCTGGGTGGGCCAGCCCCTTCAGGAGGAGGTATTCGGGGACCACGTGGCCGGCGAGACCTTCTTCCGGCACCTGGAAGACCTTCTCTCCCGCCAGGACTCCCCGTTCGTCGCCGACGTCCTCGAAGTCCCTCTCCTGTGCATGCTCCTGGGCTTCAGGGGCCGCTACGGATCTTCGGACGGGAGCGAGCTGCGGAGCTTCATCCGGGCTACCGAGGAGAAGATCTCGCGCATCCGCGGGGGACAGGCGTTGCTGGCTCCCCACGGCCTTCCCCCGCAGGACGAGGGAATCGTGAAGAAGATCGACCCCTGGCTGCGCCGCCTGTCGATGGGGTTGCTGGGCTCGGCGATCGCCGTGTTCGTGGTGTTCGTGTTCCTCCGGTTCTTCTCGCTTCCGGGCGGCGTGGCCCGGATCCGTGCGATCACCGGGTAGGACCTCGCTAAGACCCGCTCCAGGAGACCCCGGCCGCCATGCCCCGACTGCGGATGCCCAAGGCTAGAACCCTCGCGTTCGGCGGTCCCGCCCTGTTGATGGTCCTCGTCTTCGGGTGGCTGGCGGGACGATGGCTCCACCTTTCGGGCTTTCTCCTGTGGGGCGTCCGCGCGCTCTTCTGGATCCTCGGGGCATTCATCGTCTACTTGTTGCTCAAGCTGCTCCGTCCCTCGGCGTCGTCGGCTTCCGCTTCCGGGCCCGATCCGGTCGTCGAGCTCGTCGACGAGGCACGCAAGCGCTTGAACGCGGCCGGCCTTCGCGGCCGAGGCGTCCTGGGCAAGCTTCCGGTCCTCCTCGTCCTGGGCCAACGCGGCTCGGCCAAGTCCACGTTCGTTCAGCAGTCCGCCCTGGACGCCGAGCACCTCGCCGGCAACCTCTTTTCCGGCGACATGATCGCCCCCACCGAAGCGCTCAACGTCTGGTACCACGAGCAGAAGGTCCTCGTGGAGGCCGGGGGAGCCCTTTCGGTGGAGCCGGCCCGCTGGGCTCGGCTGGTACAGAAGATCCAACCGAAGAAATGGATCCCCGCGCTCCTTGGCCGTCCGCAGGCGCCAAGGGTGGCGATCGTGTGCTTCAGCACGGAGGAGCTTGTAGCCGCATCCGGCCCGGAGGCCGTCCTGCCCGCGGCGCGCAACCTCCATGATCGGTTGGCCGAGCTCTCCGAGAGTATCGGCATACGACTGCCGGTCTACGTGGTCTTCACGAAGGCGGACGCGATCCCCCACTTCAGCGAGTTCGTGAAGAACTTCACGATGGAGGAGACGCACGAGCTCCTCGGCGCCACGTTGCGGGCCTCGAGTGAGCCGCCGACCTCCACTTCCTACGGGGAGCGTGAGACTCCGCGTCTCAGCGCCGCCTTCGAGGAGTTGTTCAGGTCGCTGGCCCAGCGCAGGCTGACCGTTCTGGCGCGGTCGGGGAGCCTCGACGGCAACGGGGCCGCATACGAGTTTCCGCGGGAGTTCAGCAAGATCTCCCGTTCCGCGATCCCGTTCCTGGTGGAGCTGTGCAAGCCGAGCCAGCTCCGTACGAGCCCGTTCCTCCGCGGCTTCTACTTCGCGGGCGTGCGACCGGTGGTGGTCGAAGGCGATGCCGCTTCAGTGGCGCCGTCGCCATCCGTGCAGAAGGAAGCCGCAGCCGGCGCGACCCAGGTGTTCGACCAGCGTGCGATTCAGCAGCAGGGGGTCCGCCAACCGCCGCCGCCTTCGGGCCGCCAGCGACGGGTTCCTCAGTGGGTCTTCCTGGACGGGATCCTCCGGCGCGTCGTGCTTCGGGACCAGGTCGCTCTGGGGATCACCATGAGTGGGTTCGGCCTCTCGATCCTTCGACGCCTTTCCCTCGCCGCGGGAATCGCCTTCATGCTGCTCCTGGGCGTCACGTTCATGGGACTCGACCATTTCGAGTCAAACCTGCAGCAGGACGTGCGTTCAGCCGTGGCAGGGGTCCAAGACGTGCAGGGACCCGCCACAGGGCTGCCGTCCCTCGACGAGCTCCAGCGCCTGGACACCTTGAGGCAGGTCACGGAGCGACTGTCTCACTATGAGAACGGACACCGCCCGCTGCGGAGCCTGTTGTTCATGTACACGGGTGGGGACCTCTACCCTCTCGCGCGGCGGGCGTATTTCTCCCACTTCCGGTCCCTTCTGTTCGACCGTGCCTTCGACGATGTGCGCCAGACGCTCCAACGTCTTCCGGCAAAACCGACCCTCGACCAGTACGACCGGATCTATCGGGCACTCAAGGTCTACGTCGAGATCACCAAATGGCCCACCGAGGCCAGCGGGCCCTTCTTCGGGAGCGTTCTCACCGGGCACTGGATCGGTGATGCAGACGTGGACCAGGAGAGTCGCACGCTGGCGGAGCGGCAGTTCGCTTTCTTCGGTGCGGAGCTGCCCTACGGGAATCCGTACGCCGAGGCAGAGAATACGGGGATGGTGAACACCGCTCGCTCCTTCCTGGCCGAGAACACCAACGAGGATTCGTTCTACAGAAGCCTGCTAGCGCAGGGGGACCGCCTGCCTCCCGCGATACTGGAGCGGGACCGGCCCGAGACCAGAGGCTTTTTGGCGGGCTCTCCCGAGGTTCCCGGAGCGTTCACACGTGCCGGTTGGGATTCCGTGCACGCGAGCCTGGCCTCGACAGGAAACGCCGCGAGCTTCGACCTGCACGTCGTGGGCACCGAGTTCTTCGACCGACTGCGCTCCCGCGGCTTCGATTCGAAGACGGCGGCACCCCATCTCCAGGAGCGCTACGAGCAGGCGTATCGGGACACCTGGGTGAACTTCCTCCAAAAGACCCATCTGGAGAACCGTAGGCTCCAGGGTGGCGAGAGCTGGCTGACCACCCTGGGTGGGAATCGGTCGCCCCTGTTCCAGCTCTTCGCCTATGTAGACTCGCAGACCAAGGTGGACAGCCCCCTCGTGGAGAAGGCGTTCGCGGCGTTGCGGGGATTGGTCGGGCCGGACACTCTGCCGCAGTTGTTCAGTGACGCTAGTGGCCGGCCCTACCTGGGGCACGTGCAGACGCTGGCGCAGGGTATTGGGCGTCTGACTCAGGATCCAGGCTCTTCAGCCGCGTCGGATGGAGTTCGCGACGCCACCTCGTCGGGTCTCACGTTCGTTCAGGGCCTCGAGGTGGGCTTCCCGACCGAGCCACCATCCGCAAGCGAAGCGAGCACCGCGGTCGGTGCCTTGCTCGCTGGCCCGTTCCACTGGGCGGGCCAGCAGGTGGGGAAGGGACCCCAGCTTGCCGCCAACCAGCTGGCCGCGGAGTTCTGCCGCCGTCAAGAGAACCGCGTGCTCAGCCAGTATCCCTTCCATGTGGGGTCGCAGGATGCCGCACTTCAGGATGTGGAGGCGCTTCTCAAGCCTGACGGCGGTGAGTTGAGCACCTTCCTCAAGGCCGCGGATGCGTCGGGAGCGACGCTGAACCAGTCCTACGACCGATTCCGCACCCGCGCACAGGACATCGCCAGCGCCTTCTACGGGTCCGGCGGACAACACCCGGGCTTCAGCATCCTCTTCCAGGTTCGAAGCTTCCAGGGGGTCGATCGGGTTCAGTTGCGGGTGGATGGTCAGTCGCGCACCTTCACGCCGACCCAACAGGAGCGCCAGCGCTTCGTGTGGGATGCGTCGCATGCGGAGCAGGCGGACCTCCTGGCCCAGTCCGGAGACCACCGTGAGTCACTGGACTTCAACGGGACCTGGGCAATCTTCAAACTCTTCCACCAGGGATCCTGGCAGAGCGTCGGCAACGGCACCTACCGCGTCACCTGGACGATGCCCAACGGCATGCGAGTGATCGCCGACGTGAGCGTGCGCGGAGCGCCGATCCTGGAGCGCAGCTACCTGTCTACATTCGCCTGCCCCAGGACCATCGCTCGATGAGAGTCTCCGATTCATCTCATGACTGCCCGCCGAGCTCCCCTCGACGGGGTTTCCCAAGGAGGAATCGAATGCGATCGATCCGCTTCCTTCTGATCGTTTCGCTGGCGGCTTCGGCGGGGGCGTGCCGAGGTAAAGCGCCCGCGCCCGTCGCGCCCAGCCGGCGAGCCCAAGCCGTACAGGACGCGGATCGGCTCTTCAGCGATGACCGTACCGAGACCGACTCGGCGAGAGTGGTGATCAACGATCCGGGGACATTCAAGCTCTGGTGGCAGAGGGCGACCGCCGACACACCTGCGCCCAAGCCGGAGATGCCCACCATCGACTTCACCCTGCATACCGTGCTGCTGGTGGCGGCCGGCCGTCGGAACGCGGGCGACAGAATCCGGGTCGACAGTGTGGGCTTCGAGATCCAGCCGAAACCAGGTGGGGGCCAACAGGAGGTCTGGTTCGCCATCGTAAGAACCATCCCCGACTGCAACCCGTTCCCCGGAACGGCCTACCCGCTCGAGTTCGTGCGTATCCCCAAGGTGGGGTCTCACCTGGAGTTCATCGACCGGGTCGTCTCCTGCAATTGAGACCCTCGGCGTCGGGTGGCGCAGGTCGCATCGAGCCAAGCTGACCACCCGACCGTCGAGTTAGACACCTCTGGCAGCACAAAGAGGAACGACGACTCTTCTGATGTCGTTACATACATGCCGGGGGCGGGAGTCGAACCCGCATGCCCGTGAGGACAGCGGCTTTTGAGGCCGCCGCGTCTACCATTCCGCCACCCCGGCGACGGCACGGCAGGAAGCTACTTCCGCGGGGCCGAGGCCTCAACGGTCCGGCCCTCTCCGGCCCTCTGGGTCGCGCGCCCCACGGCCGACACCGCCCCCTTACTCGGCCGCCGACTTCCCTTATCGTTAGAGGCTGTCGGCGTCCGACCGCGCGCCGGGCGCCTCGAATCCCGACGACCGACTGGAGCCCACCGTGGCCGTGCCCCTGAAAGATCCTTTCGGCGCGCTCTCGACTCTCGATCTGAGCGAAGGCGTCACCGCGTTCTATGACCTCGCCCGACTCGAGTCGGAGGGCGTCGTCCGCTCCCTCGACCGGCTTCCCTTCTCGATACGCGTCCTTCTCGAGAACGTCTTGCGCCACGCGGGGGGCGGCCATGTCTCCCGCGACCACGTGGCGGCGGTGGCGGCATGGAGCCCCACCAACGCCGGCGCCGATCTTCCCTACATGCCCGCGCGCGTCGTGCTCCAGGACTTCACCGGCGTCCCCGCGGTGGTGGATCTGGCGGCGATGCGTGACGGGATCCGGGAGCTCGGCGGCGAGCCCGGGCGCATCAATCCCGTGGTCCCGGCGGACCTGGTCATCGACCACTCGGTACAGGTCGACTACTTCGGCACGGGGGACGCCTTCCGCCTCAACGTGGAGCGGGAGTATCAGCGCAATCGCGAGCGCTACGCGCTCCTGCGCTGGGCCCAGGAAGCGTTCGGCGGCTTCTCCGTCGTGCCGCCCGGAACCGGCATCGTGCACCAGGTGAACCTGGAGTATCTGGCCTCCGTGGTGCACCGCCGTCAGCACGGGGACCGATGGGTGGCGTACCCGGACACGTGCGTCGGCACCGACTCCCACACCACCATGATCAACGGACTCGGCGTGTTGGGGTGGGGCGTGGGCGGCATCGAGGCCGAAGCCGTCATGCTGGGCCAGCCGTACTACATGCTCCTCCCGGAGGTCGTGGGCATGAAGCTCACCGGGACGCTCCCCGAGGGCGCCACCGCCACGGACCTGGTGCTCCGCGCCACCGAGATGCTGCGCGCACACGGGGTGGTGGGGCGCTTCGTCGAGTACTGCGGCGCCGGCCTGTCCAGCCTGACGCTCCCGGACAAGGCCACCCTCGCCAACATGAGCCCCGAGTACGGTGCCACCATGGGGTTCTTCCCCGTGGACGCCCAGACGCTCCGCTACCTGGAGGGCACCGGCCGGAGCCGCGAGCTGGTGGAGCGCGTGGAGAAGGTGACGAAGGCGCTCGGGCTCTTCCGCACCGACGACACCCCGGACCCCGAGTTCACGTCGAGCCTGGAGCTCGACCTGTCCACGGTGGAGCCCAGCCTGGCCGGGCCCAAGCGTCCGCAGGACCGTATCCGGCTGGCGGACCTGCCGGCCTCGTTCGCGAGGGACCTGCCCGATCTGGTCCCGTCCGGCTTCTCCCTGGAGGGCTCCGACGGCGGCACCGCCGTGGCGACCGAGGAGCGGCGGGCCGTCTCCGTGGAGATGGGGAGCGAGAGCGTCGAGGTCGGCGACGGCACCGTGGTCATCGCGGCCATCACGAGCTGCACGAACACGTCGAACCCCTCGGTGATGGTGGGCGCCGGCCTCCTGGCGAAGAAGGCCGTCGAGCGCGGCCTGAAGGCCGCCCCGTGGGTGAAGACCAGCA
>Ga0316583_10000696_pt1 | contig 10367 bp, 4 predicted proteins | sample J_170502JBrBrA_D_FD_204513 | JGI IMG/M metagenome (GOLD analysis project Ga0316583, IMG submission 204513) | Rhizosphere microbial communities from salt marsh grasses in Alabama, United States - J_170502JBrBrA | ecosystem: Host-associated > Plants > Roots > Rhizosphere | place: USA: Alabama... | reverse complement strand
CGTCGGCCCCGGATGAGTGGGACATCTGTACGGCCCTGCGGTGCGGAGCGACCGAGGCCTTCGGGCCGGGTCGATTCGCCGATGCCATCGCGTACGAGGTGTCCGTGCTCTACTACGGTCTCTTCGCCCGAAAGCGCGCAGTGTCGAGCGCCGCGGCGTTCACGTATCACCGCAAGACGGCCTACGGCACCATCGTCCTGGCTCTCCTCATGGTCACCGCCGCGGAAGTCGTGTCCGTCCATCTCCTCGTGCGCCTGTGGAGCCCTCGCGTGGCCTGGCTGCTCACCGGCGTCGGGCTCTATGGTGCGCTCTGGCTCTACGGGGATTGGCGCGCGTGCCGTCTGCGTCCGGTCACGGTGGACGGTGAGACGCTGCGGGTCCGCTTTGGCCTTCGGTGGCAGCTCGACATCCCCATCGACGCGATCAGGAGCATCCGCGCCCCCACGACCCCGGAGCGGGCGACGCGTGGTGGTGTGGATCTTCGCCTGACTCTGCCCGGTGCTCCCTGGAGGGTCCTGGAGCTGAATCGACCCGTCGAGGCGAACGGCATCTACGGACGCACCCGCCGCGTGAGTGTGCTCGGCCTGGCCCTCGACGACTTCGATGGCCTGAGCGCCGCGCTGGAGGCGGAGGGCGTGCCCGTTGCACCTTCCCGCACCTCGTCCCTCGAGAGAGAGCACGGGTGATTTCCATGGAGGTGCTCGAAGCGATTCGCACGCGCCGTTCCATCCTGCGGCGCCCACACGGAGGAACATCCCGGCAGACCTGTGGTTCATAGGGCGTCGGGTTCGCGCGGGCGGAGAGCCCCGGGGCCACACGGAGATAGGCAGCAGACCAGACCGGTGCGAGGTGTACGCTCGGCGCCGGCCCCGCCGAGGCTACGGAGAAATGGGAGCGCATGAAGGCTGAGCGAACGCGGCTGAACCGTCAGGAATGGTGGGCCGTCGGCACATTGAGCGGCGTGTTCTTCCTGCGCATGCTCGGGATCTTCCTCGTGCTGCCGGTGCTGGGCCCGTATGCGAGCAAGCTTCCCGGAGCCACCCCGCTGCTGGTCGGGCTGGCCTACGGCGCGTTCCCCCTCTTGCAGACCGCGTTCCAGGTGCCGTTCGGCTGGATGAGCGACCACATCGGCCGCAAGCCGATGATCGCCGTTGCGCTGTGCATGTTCACCGCCGGCAGCGTGTGGGCGGCCTTCGCGCACTCCATCTGGACGCTCATCGGCGCCATGGCTCTACAGGGCTCCGGAGCCGTCGCCGCCGTGATCCTGGCCCTCGTGGCCGATCTGACGCGACCGGAGGTCCGCACGCGCTCCATGGCCATGATCGGCAGCAGCATCGGGCTTGCCTTCGGCGTGGGCTTCGTGGGCGGTCCGCTTCTGGCCGGCCACCTGGGCGTCGCGTCGATCTTCGAGGTGTTGGCTGTGCTCACGCCCATCGCGCTGCTCGTCGTGCTGTTCATCGTGCCAGCCCCCGACAAGCAGCAGCACCCCGACGAGATCGAGGGCTCCGTCGGCGGGTTCAGGGACGTGATCACGAACCCCGACCTGCTGCGGATGGACAGCGGGATCTTCGTGCTCAACGGCACGCTGCGCGGACTCTTCCTGGTGGCGCCGTTTCTCCTGTCCACAATGGTGGAGAAGCAGCACGAGTGGCTGGTCTACCTGGGCGCGCTGCTGGTCGCAGGCGTCGTGATGGTGCCGGTGATCATCTTCGCCGAACGCGACGGGTACATGAAGGAGGCGCTGTACTTCTCGCTGCTGTCGCTCGGCGCGGGGCTGCTCCTGTTCACGAGCGGCGGCCACAGCGTGACCTGGTTCTTCCTGGCCATCGCGCTGTACTTCATCGGCTTCAGCCTGCTGGAAGCCATCATGCCTTCGCTGTTGACGCGGCTGGCCCCCGCCAGCAACCGCGGCAAGGCCACCGGCGTGTTCAACATGAGCCAGTATCTCGGCTCGTTCGGCGGAGCCCTGCTCGGAGCCCTGTTCCTCGGAGGCGGCAATGGCAGGGAGATCGGGGTGGGCTCCCACTACGGTCTCTTGTTCGTGGTCCTGGCCTGCGGCGTCGCGATCTGGGCCTGGATCGCGTGGAAGCTCCCCATGCCCACACGCCGACCAGCCGCCGCCGACGGTCCGGTTGTCGACGTGGAGAATTAGGCCGCGCCAGGATCAGGCGGCCTGGGCGGGCGGCAGCTTCCCTGGACAGCACGCGTAGACAGTATCCCCGACGCAAGACGCCCTCCCGGCGCCAGCAGGCGCCAGATGGCCCTGGCGGGATTTCGATGTCGAGGTGCGTGCCCCTCGCGTGCCCTTGATGAGGCTGCCGCCAAAGCGATGCGCCATGGGCGAGGCGGGCAGCGCGTCGAGCCGCGGTGCGCGCTCCCCTTGCTCCCTCGGCACCCGCATCCTACGGTGCTTCCAGTCCCCCGGGGTTCTCGGACGTCCTTTCCCTCTTCCGGTCGGCTGCTGATGGAATTACCGACGATCCTGAAGCGCGGTGCCAGGCTGCTGGCGGACTTCAACCCCGACTCCCGCACCGTACGCCTGGTCCTCGGCGCGCTGGCGGTCGGAGCTTACGCCATCACCTTCGCGGAGCTCTACGACATTTACGGCAGCGGATCGCTGTACCTGGCGGCAGCCCTCGTTCTCATCCTGGGCTGGCTCTTCGGTTTCGCCGTCGGCGTCATCTCGGCCGTTCTCACATTTCCGCTCAACGCCCTGCTGCTCACGCTGCTCAAAGTCCCGGGCTGGAGCACCGTCACGACGCCCGACGCGCTGCAGGCTGCCGTGCTGGTCATCGTGCTCGGCGCCATCATCGGTGGACTGCGCGACATCGGCGAGCGCATGGAGCACGAGACGGAGACGCGCCGCCGCGCGGAAGCCGCGCACCGGGAGAGCGAAGAACGCTACCGCATCGTCGTCGAAGGCGCATCCGAGGCGATCCTCACCATCGATGAGGACAATCTGATCGTCTACGCCAATCCCGCGGCGGAGCGGATCTTCGGCCACGCCGTCAGCGACCTGATCCAACACCACTTCAACATGCTCGTGGCCGAGAACGAGGGCCGTGTCGACGCCCTGGCCTTCCCGCCGCCGCCGGAACTCCTCAGCGGTAAGGGCCAGCGCGCCGTCGAGATCGACGGGCGCCACCGTGATGGCGCCCGCATTCCGCTCGAGGTCTCCTTCGGCGAGTACTACCGCGGCCGCGAGCACGCCTACATCGGGATCGTTCGGGACATCACGGAGCGCAAGGCGGTGGAGAGGGCGCTGAAGACGGCGAAGGAAGCGGCGGAGCAGGCAAACACCGCCAAGAGCGAGTTTCTGTCGCGGATGAGCCACGAGCTGCGCACGCCGCTGAACGCGGTCCTGGGCTTCGGCCAGCTCCTGGAGATGGACGAGCTGAACGAAGAACAGCGCGAGGGCGTGGACCAGATTCTGAAGGCGGGCCGCCACCTCCTGGACCTCATCAACGAGGTGCTGGACATCGCACGCATCGAAGCCGGACGTCTGGCGCTCTCGTTGGAGCCAACCCCCCTGAGTGAAGTCGTGCGCGAAGCTTGCGAGCTTGTCCGCCCCATCGCCGGCCAGCGCATGGTCAGCCTTGATTCCGACCCGGTGGATGCGTCCGGAGCGCACGTCCTGGCAGATCGACAGCGACTCAAGCAAGTCATGCTCAACCTCCTCTCCAACGCCGTGAAGTACAATCGCGAGGGCGGCTCGGTGAGCGTGACCACGGAGACCGACGGCGGTGAGGTCAGCATCCACGTGGAGGACAGCGGCTTCGGCATCCCGGGCGACAAGCTGGAAGCACTCTTCACGCCCTTCGAGCGCCTCGACGCGGACCGCACGGGTATCGAGGGCACGGGCCTCGGCCTGGCTCTGTCGAGGCGTCTGGTGGAGGCCATGGGCGGTCGCATGCTGGTGGCGAGCGAGGTCGGCACCGGAAGCACCTTCACGGTCATTCTGCCCGTGGCGGAGAAGCCGGTGGAAGATCTCGAGCGGCGCGTCGTCGAGGCCGGTGGTGCAGGCCAGCCGGACATCGAGCGAGAGGCGGCCATCACGCGGACGGTGCTCTACATCGAGGACAACATCTCCAACTTCAGGCTGATCGAGCGCGTCCTCGCCCATCGGCCGGGCGTTGGCCTGCTCCCCGCCATGCAGGGTCATCTGGGTCTGGAGCTCGCCCGCGAACATCACCCGGACCTGATCCTGCTCGACCTGCATCTCCCGGACATGCGTGGCAGCGAGGTCCTGGCCGAGTTGCACGAGGACGACCGCGTGCGTGACATTCCTGTCGTCGTGATCAGTGCGGATGCGACGCCCGGCCAGATTCAGCGCCTGCTCGACGCGGGAGCACGGGACTACCTGACCAAGCCCTTGGACGTGCAGCAGTTCCTTTCGGTGCTGGACGAGACGCTCGTGGAGGCCGGAAAGGCGAACGATGGACAGTGATTCCCTGAGCGGCGCGCGGGTCCTCATCGTGGACGACGAGAACGCCAACGTTCTCCTGCTCCAGAGGATCCTCCAACGCGCCGGATTCGAGGAGTTCAAGAGCACCACGGACTCGCGGCACGTCCTTCCGCTCTTCACGGAGTTCAAGCCGGATCTGGTCCTGCTCGACCTGCACATGCCGCATCTGGACGGCTACGCGGTCATGGACCAGCTCCACTCACGCATCGGACCCTCCGAATACCTGCCGATCCTCGTGTTGACGGCGGACGTGACAGCCGCGACCAAGCAGCGAGCTCTCTCGGCCGGAGCCCGTGACTTCCTGACGAAGCCGCTCGACGCCACGGAAGTGGTGTTGCGTATCCGGAACCTGCTCGAGACCCGCTCCCTGCATCAGGTGCTCCAGAACCAGAACGTCAGGCTCGAGGAGAAGGTGCGCGAGCGCACGGCCGCGCTCCAGGAGGCGCAGCTCGAGATCCTCGCCCGCCTCGCCTCTGCGGCCGAGTATCGCGACGACGACACCGGCGAGCACGCGCAGCGCGTGGGCAGCCTCGCGGGCTTTCTCGCTGGCGCGATCGGCCTCTCAGAGGAGCAGAGCGAGCTGATCCGCCTGGCCGCGCCGCTGCACGACGTGGGCAAGATCGGCATTCCGGACGCGATCCTGCTCAAGCCGGGTGCGCTGACCGCCGACGAGTACGAGGTCATGAAGACGCACACGACCATCGGCGCCCGCATCTTGTCCGGCAGCCGGTCACCGATGCTTCAGCTCGCCGAGGAGATCGCGCTCTACCACCATGAGAAATGGGATGGAACGGGCTACGCCGGGCTTCGCTCCGACGGAATTCCCGTTCCCGCCCGTCTCGTGGCCGTGGCCGATGTCTTCGATGCGCTCACCCACGAACGGCCCTATCGGAACGCCTTGTCCATGGAGGATGCGATCACGTACGTCCGGGATCAGAGCGGGCGTCACTTCGACCCCTCGATCGCGGAGCTCTTTCTCGACGCCCCCGGGAACGTGGTCAGCTCCGCGCGGGGTTATCCAGGGCATGAAGAGGGTGTTCAAGGACCCTGAGGGACATGTGCCAGGCATACGGGCCGGCGACTGCGCCTCCGGTCGGAGCTCGTCGCGGTCTCCGGATGCGAGACCCGATTCGACGCGCACACGCATTCTCAGCGTGGCCGGGAGCCGGATTTCGGGACGGGTCTGTAGGCGGGCGTAGGTACGATCACGGCCGCCTTCCCCTCGAGAAGGGCGTTGAACGCCTGCACCCCGGGGCCGAGGAGGGCGTCGATCCGGGCCTGGACGGGGGGCCACTGCGCCTGGAGATCCGACAGCCGCTGCTTCATGCCCTGCGTGACGGGCATGTACGAGCCGTCCATGTTGCTGGCGAGGTAGACCCACTGGTCCACGATGCCGTTGTGGAAGTTGATGATATCCTGGCCGTTGGTGTGCTTGGGCTGCACCAGGCTCACGCTCATCGAGTCCAGGCGGGCCGCCAGCGTCTTGCCGGTGGACCTCACCTTCTCGGTGTTGGGCAGGTCCTCGGCGTGCGCCACGATCGCCTTCACCTGGTCGGCCACGTCGTTCAAGCGTTTGGCGTCCTGGAAGATGGTGTTGGCGCCGCTGTCCACGGCAGCGATCATGCGCTGCTCCTGGGCGATCTGCTCGGCGGTCAGGTGGACGCGCGGATCGAGCTTCACGGTGAGCGGCGCCGTGTGCTCCTTGCCGCCCACGGTGAGCCGCACGGTGTACCTTCCCGGGGCCACGAGGTACCCGGCGGTGGAGCCGAAGAACGTGATACCGCGCGGGGCGTCGAGTCGGGCGGTGCGCAGATTCCAGACCGCGCGGTGCATCCCCGGTGCTCCATCCATGGCCTGTCCGCCCGGTTCGTGTCCGGTGTGATAGCTGCGGACGACGGCGCCCTGCGCATCGAGAACGGTGAGTGAGACCTTGGTAGAGTCGGTACCGGCCGCGATGTGGTAGTACAGAGTGGCTCCGCTTGGCGGGTTCTGACCGGCGTCGGCACCGCGGCCGCCCCCCCACTCGGTGAGGTACGCGGCGCGCGGGCGGAACAACATGGTCTCGCCCGAAGCCACGCTGTCCGCGCCCTGTTCCAGGGGGGACAGGTCGTCCAGGATCCAGAAGGCGCGCCCCTCGGTGGAGGCCACCAGATCGCCGTCGTGCACCTTGAGGTCGGTCACCGGCACGCTGGGCAGGTTGGCCTGCAGGCTCTGCCAGTTCCGGCCGTCGTCGAACGACACGTACGCGCCGGTCTCCGTGCCGGCGTACAGCAGCCCGCGACGCACCGGATCGGCGCGCACGACGCGCACCTGGTCCCCGGCCCGGATGCCATGCACCAGCTCCGTCCACGAGCGACCGTAGTCGGTGGTCTTGTAGATGTGCGGCGAGCGGTCGTTCCACTTGTAGCCGTCGTACGTGATGTACGCCGTGCCGGCGACGAACGGTGAGACCTCGATGGCGTTCACGAAGCCGGGCCCGACGCCCTTGGGCGTCACGTTCGACCACGTCTTCCCGCCGTCCCGGGTGAGCTGGACGAGGCCGTCGTCGGTACCCACCCAGATGGTGCCGGAGTCGTGCGGAGAGGGCTCGATGTAGTAGATGGTGTTGTACACCTCACCACCCGCGCCCTCGTTGGTGATGGGCGCACCGCCCCAGCCCTGGTGGGCCTTCTCGTTCCGTGTCAGGTCGGGGCTGATCACGCTCCACGACTGCCCGCGATCGGACGTCTCGAAGAGGACGTTGCCGCCCCAGTAGATCACGTGCGGATCCTGCGGCGATACGGCCATCGGCGCGCTCCAATTGAAGCGGTAGCGCGTGGAATCGGATGGCTCGTTGAGGTTCATCGCCGCGTATGCCTGGATGTTCCGGCCCATCCGGGTCTCGCGGTCGAATTCGCTGACGATTCCCTGGTAGCAGTCGCCGTAGATGTAGCGCGGATCGTTGGGGTCGAACACCAGATGCGAGCTCTCGCACCCGGCGACGGGGTACCAGTCGGCGGCCGTGATGCCGCCGGGCGCGGCGCTGGGCGTGGCGATGGAGGTGTTGTCCTGCTGCGCGCCGTACACCCAGTACGGGTACATGTCGTCGGTGTTCACCCGATAAATCTGGGCCGTGGGCTGATTGTCCTGCGTCGACCACGACTTGCCTCCGTCGAGGGTGATGGTGGCACCCCCGTCGTTGCCGTTGATCATGTCGTCGTGGTTGCGCGGGTTGATCCACAGATCGTGGTTGTCGCCGTGCTTCGCCCGCAGCACCTGGAAGGTCTTGCCGCCGTCGATGGACTTGAGAATCGGGGAGTTCATCACGTAGACGACGTTCTCGTCCTGCGGGTCGGCGATGATGCTGGTGTAGTACCAGGCGCGCGAGCGGATATTGCGTTGAGCGCTGTAGTGACGCCAACTCTGGCCACCGTCGTCCGAGCGGTAGACGCCGCCGGTGTCGCCACGGGCCTCGAAGATGGCGTAGACGCGGTCCGGGTTCGCGCCCGACACGGATACGCCGATCCGACCGACGAGACCTGTGGGGAGCCCGTGTCCGACGAGCCGCGTCCAGCGCGCACCCCCGTCGGTGGTCTTCCAGATGCCGCTCCAGGGGCCGCCGCTCCTGATCTGCCAGGGCGTGCGCTGAAAGTCCCACATCGCCGCGTACAGGATGCGCGGGTTCGACGGATCCATGCTCAGGTCGATGGCCGAGGCGCTGTCGCTGGGGTGCAGGATCTGCGTCCAGTGCGCGCCCCCGTCCGTGGTCTTGTAGATGCCGCGATCGGGACCGGGTGCCCACTTGCTTCCCTCCGCCGCGATGTACGCCACGTCGGGATCGCGCGGGTCGACGCGCACCTTCGCGATGGAGATCGAGCTCTCCATCCCGATGTGCGTCCAGGTCCTCCCCGCGTCCGTGGACCTGTACATGCCGTCGCCCCAGCTGGAGGACTGGCCGCGCGGCTCCGACTCGCCCATCCCGGCGTACACCACGTTGGGATCGCTGGGCGCGACGGCGAGCGCGCCGATGGAGCCCATGCGAGTCTGGTCGTCGGACACGTTGTTCCAGGTGATGCCGGCATCCGTGGTCTTCCAGATGCCGCCGCCCGTCGCGCCCATGTAGAAGGTCATGGGCTGCTGCGGTACTCCGGTGACGGTGGTGACGCGGCCGCCCCGGTAGGGGCCGATGCTGCGCCAGTGCAGTCCGCCGAAGAGCGTCGAGTCGAACGTCGAAGCGCCCGTGACCAGCCGGGGCGGGGTCTGGGCGGTGGCGGACGGGGCCGTCAGGGTCAGCGTGACGAGGACGAGCGTGCCGGTCGCGAACGGAATGCAGGTAGATCGCATGGGAGGGAGTGGGAGGCAGGAGAACCGGGAATCGACGGACCCGATTATACGGTCCGACCCCCGGGTGTGCGAACTCGTGACCCCGGCTGTCTGAGTCGCCTCACGCTGGGCGACGGTCGAGAGGATACATTGCCTTCGACGCCTTCGACGATCGCACGTGTTCGCCTCTTCGCACCCTCTTCGAGGAGATCCCATGGACCGCCGCGCTCTCGGCCTTGCCGCCGTGCTGTGTGCTGTGCTGTGTGCCGCGCCCATGGTGGCGACGGCTCAGCAGGCCGCCTCCGCCTACGACCTGATCATCAGGAACGCCCACATCATCGACGGCACCGGCTCGCCGTGGTACCGCGGCGACGTGGGGGTGCGCGACGGGCACATCGCGGCCGTCGGTGACCTCGTGAACGCAACCGCCGAGACGGTGATCGACGCAGGCGGCGATGTGGTGGCGCCGGGGTTCATCGACATGCTCGGGCAGTCGGAGCTCACGATGCTCGTGGACCCGCGCGTGCCCTCCAAGATCTTCCAGGGGATCACAACCGAAATCACCGGCGAAGGCGAGTCCATCGCGCCGCTCGACAGCGCGATGATCGCCGAGAACATGCCCGCATATCGCCACTACGGCATCACCCCCGACTGGCACACTCTCACCGAGTACTTCGCCAGGCTGAGGAAACAGGGGATGGGGATCAACATGGGGACCTACGTGGGTGCGGCCTCCGCTCGGGAGATGGTGCTGGGATACGGCGACGTCACGCCGACCGCGGCACAGCTCGACAGCATGAAGGCGATCGTCGCCCGCGCGATGCGCGAGGGTGCCCTCGGCGTCTCGACGGCGCTCCAGTATCCGCCGGCGCCCTACGCCCGGACCCCGGAGCTCATTGCGCTGGCGGGCGTCGCGGCCCACTTCGGCGGGATCTACGCCACCCACATGCGGAGCGAAGGCGACGCCGAGATGCAGGCGATGGACGAGGCGTTCCGCATCGCACGCGAGGCGGACATTCCGGTGGAGATCTTCCACCTCAAGACCGCCGGAAAGACCAACTGGGGGAAGATGCCGCACGTGGTGAGCCGCATCGACTCGGCGCGTGCGGCCGGACTCGACGTCACGGCCGACACGTATGCGTACACGGCGTGGGAGAACAGCTTCTCGGCGTTCGTACCGCCGTGGGCGCACGACGGGGGAAACGCCAAGCTGGTCGAGCGGCTGAAGGATCCGGCAATGCGCGCCCGCATCCGGAAGGACATGCTGACCCCGTCCACGTCATGGGACAACGAGTGGCAAGAGATTTCCGGGCCGCACGACGTGCTGATCACGTCGGTCAACAATCCGGATCTCCTGCCTATCGAGGGCAAGCGTCTGGACGAGATCGCGAAGTCGTGGCACGAAGATGCGATCAACACGCTCTTCGACATTCTGATCAAGGATGACGCGCAGACCTATGTCGCCGTCTTCGGCATGTCGGAGCCGGACGTGGAGCTCGCCCTCGAGCAGCCCTGGGTGTCCATCGACAACGACGCTTCCGGGACATCACCCGAGGGGATCCTCGGCAAGGAGCATCCGCACCCGCGAGCCTATGGCACC
>Ga0316583_10000695_pt1 | contig 10369 bp, 8 predicted proteins | sample J_170502JBrBrA_D_FD_204513 | JGI IMG/M metagenome (GOLD analysis project Ga0316583, IMG submission 204513) | Rhizosphere microbial communities from salt marsh grasses in Alabama, United States - J_170502JBrBrA | ecosystem: Host-associated > Plants > Roots > Rhizosphere | place: USA: Alabama... | reverse complement strand
GAGAGGAGACAGTGCTACACGATCTAGCTGCGCCGGATAGGCCAGGAACAGGGGATTGAAAAAGATCAGAAGAGGATTAAAGGTCCGAATAATGCCTCAATCCGGGCGCGGCGTCGTGCAGACCCGGAATCCGGCGCTTTGACTCAGCGGGGGACTGGATTCCCGCTTGCGCGGGAATGACGGTAAAAAGAATTGTTCAAATCTTTTCTTATCATCCCTTTGCGCCTTAGCATACCGGCGAAAGGCCTCACGGAGACATCGTGAGTTATGCGGAAGAATGACTATCTATATTTCATACGGTTACCTTCATAACCTAACCCGGGTTATGAAAGTGATGAAAGCTTGTCTTTTACGAATTGGCGCAGTTTGGGGGACAGGACTTGGGACAGCTGCGCCTTTTCATAGGCCTGCCGCGCCTCCTTCACCCTGCCCGTGGCCTCCATGGACAATCCCAGGCCCAGCCACCATACACCGTTTTCGGGTTTCTGATTGACCAGCTCCTGGTACACGGCCCCGGCCTTGTCGTAGTCGCCGAGGCGCTGATAGACGGCCGCCAGCATGGCGTGGTATTCCGGGTCCTGGCCGACCTTGGGGGCGTTTTCCTCCAGCAGCGACCTGGCGCGCTGGTTGTCTCCCTGCATCACATACACCCGGGCACGCAATTCGATCAATGCCGCGGAGCCCGGCTTGAGGGTCAGTCCTTGATCCAGCAGTGCCGCCGCCCGGTTCAGTTGACCGTTTTGTATCATCAAGCCGGCCAGGGCCCCGCGGGCGGCCACATGCCGCGGCTCCAGGGACAATGCCTTGGTCAGCTTGTCCTCGGCCTCATCCAGATTACCCCGGCGTGCCAGGCGCAGTGCCTCACCCCGCAGCCGTCTGGCGCGTTCCCTGGCCGTCAGCGGATGCACACTCTTTTTCATGCGTACCGGCGCGGCGCTGCTCGCCTGGCGACTGGATGCCAGCGCCTGTTGCGGAGGAACCTGCGCCGTTTCCCGCGCCGCCACGCCGGCGGCCTCCCCGTCACCGTCGCGGGGCTTGGCGGCGACCGGCTGCTTGACATCGTGTATCCGTGACTCGCCGTCCGACTCCGCCGCCTGAGACGCCTTTGCCGTATTGTGATCCACGGCACCACCGCCTTGCCCAGCGTCGGCGTCCACCGCGTTACCGGGCTCGACCCCCTCCCCCAGGACCGCCGGCGCCGGCTGATCCTGAACGGCATGCCGCTCCAACGCCGACCCGGACGATTCCCCGTCGGCCGCGGGCGGCGCGATCGACGCCACCATGGAGGGGGGGACTGAGGCCGCCGCCACCTGCGGCGGCGGTTCCGGGCTCGATACCTGCGGCGCCTGGAAGGCCGGCGCGGCTATCCCGGCGTCCTGCGACGGGGCGCCATGATAGAACCCGTCCTTGAGCGCGAATACCAGGATCGTTGCGGCCAAGGCCCCACCCAGGTAGAGCAGCCACTGGGCGCTGTGCATGCGCGCGGCGGGCGGGGGCAGCCCGATACCCGCCAACACGACCCCCTTGGGGTAGGCCTCCTCCGCGTGGCGCTTCTCAAGATCCTTGAGCATGTCATTGATGAGACTCATGAACGCAGCATCCTGTTACTGAGCCTGTGCAACGATGTGATCCGCGGCGGACGCCTTCATGTGATGAAGCGCATAATACGATCCAACCGCGGCGCTCACCACCACCAGCAGTGCAATGAATGACCCATAGGCAAGGCGGAATTTTGGCCGCTGCGCGAACGGCTGAATGCTCTCGGTGTCCTGAATCGCCTGACGTACGTGCCGGCGCTTGATGGTGCGTTGCCCCTGGCCGTATGACGCCATCATGGCCTTGTGGGCCAGCACATTCACCAGGCGCGGGATCCCCCGGGTGCTGCGGTGCAACAGGCGGATGGCGCCATAGGAAAACAGTTTTTTCTCCGTATACCCGGCGGCATGGAGGCGGTGGTTGACATAGGCATCCACGCAATAGCGGTTCAGGGGGGCAAGATAGTAGGAAAAGGTGATGCGCTGCTTGAGATGGCGGTACATATGGCGCGACAGGCGCTGATCGAACTCCGGCTGACCGAACATCACCACCTGCAGGAGCTTTTGCTTTTCCGTCTCCAGATTGGTCAGCAGCCGTACGCACTCCAGACTGCTGTCGGGAATCGCCTGTACTTCATCCAGGCACAACACAACATTCTTGCCCTCGCGCTTCAAATCAATGAGCTTGCGCGTAATGCGCTTGAACAGCAGGTACATGCCGTCGTAACGGTCCACCTCCAACCCCAATTCCTCCGCGATGGCCATGAGCAGGCCGGTGGGAAACAAATACGGATTGGGGATATACAGCGTCACGTACTGCTCACCGAGGGTGTTCAGCAGCTTGCGGCAGATGAGCGTCTTGCCGGTGCCCACTTCCCCGGTGATCTTGATGAAGCCCTCGCCGCTGCTCAAGGCGATGAGCAGTACGTTCAACGCCTCCTGATGGCTGGCATAATTGCAGAAAAAGTCCGTATCCGGGGTAAGCCGGAACGGCGTCTCCTTCAAGCCAAAATGTTCAAGGTACATGATGCGAATCCCATAGACGGATGGATGCCGGTTACCCCGCGGCGACCCTCATACATGATGGCACCGCCGGCGTGAGGAGAAAAGAGCCTTGGCTATAATTTTTACTCACCCATATCCTCATAATTGTCCAGGGACTTCTTAATGGATTTGGACCACGCCTCCCCAGACTCATCGACCACCTGAGGGCGCAGCAGGATAATAAGCTCGCTCTTGGTCTTGACCTGGCGTGTATGACGAAACAGTTTGCCAAACAAAGGCATATCCCCTAACACCGGCACCGAGGCGACGTCATTGGTGGTTTTTTCCTGCATCAGGCCGCCGATCATGACGATCTGGCCGTTGGCCGCGCGGATGACATTGTCCGATTCACGCACGCTGCTCAGGGCCAGGGGCAACTCCTGTTGTTGACCGGCGACGGTGAATATCTTGGTCTGGTCCGTAACGTCGCTCACCGAGGGGTGAATATGGAGGATAATATCCCCCTTGGCGCTGATCTCGGGCGTGACGTCCAGGGCGATGCCGGAAAAGAACGGCGTCAGCGTAATGTTGGGTGTTATGGTCGGATTGCCCGCTGCCGGATTGGTCTGAGTGGTGGACACATTGGTGACGAAGAACTCGTCGGTCCCCACCTTGATCACGGCCTTCTGGTTGTTGACGGTGGAGATGCGTGGGCTGGACAGCACCTGCACGTCCCCCTGGGTCTTGAGCAGCTCAATAAAGCCGTTAAAGTCGTTCAGATTGAGGGCCAGGGAGAACACCCCGCCGAAGGCACTGGCATTGGTGCCGCTGATGGGACTGAAATTCGCCCCCGGCGCGAGATTGCCGCTGTTGCCCGAGATCTCCGACGTGCCGGTATTGAATATGCTGCCGCCGCCCGTCTGCGACCCGATGACGGTGCTGTTCTTGGCCGCGTTACCCAGCGCCGCCCAGTTCACGCCTGACTGGAATTTATTGTTCAGCTGAACCTCAATGACCTTGGCCTCCAGAATCACCTCCCGGTGGACGATGTTCTGAATCTCGTTAAGCAACTTGTGAACACTGCGCAGTTCCCTGGGGTAGGCGTGGACGATGACGATGCCCGCCCCGGGATTGACGATGACCTTGCGGCCGTCGCCGTTGCCGACGATGGCGTCAAGAGTAACCTTCAGGTCACTCCAGAAATCGGCCTCCGAGGTGGTGCTGATCGAACTGCCGGAAGTCTCCGAACTCTTTGAACCAGCGCCGGAGGTCGCCGTGTCACCGGTGGCCTGGGTGTTGGACCTGTTGTCGGTAAGCTGCCCCGTCGCGATTCTTATGTCTGACGATCCGGTGCGTTTGACGTTGATATAACTCACCTGATAGATACGCGACTGCAGCCGCGGCGGGTAGATCTTGTACAGATCCTTGTCATGATCGAATTCATAGCCGTAAATATCCCTGACCACCCCCAGGACCTCGTCCACCGTGACGTTCTTCAGCGTCAGCGATATATTGCCCTTCACCTCGGGGTGAACGACGATGTTGTAAGGCGTGCCCTTCATCAGGCTCATGAAAAATTCCCGGGCCGGCATCTTGGTGGCGCTGATGTCAAAGCGCGGCTCCTCCGCCTCCAGGGTTGCCTGCCCCCCCGGCAGTTCCACCGGCGGCAACAGCGCCTCGGAGACATCAGCGGGCACCCGCGGCTGCTCGGCGCCTTTTTTGAGCTCCTTGCCTATATCGTCATAGGTCGACGCGGCATGCTTTTTCGGTTCGGGTTTCGGCGGGGCCGAGGCGCAGCCGGCGGCCATCACGGCTGCCATGGACACCCATATCAAGAAAACAACGCGAAACCGCCTCGATGACATGGATTCGCGAGCCCGGCCGGAGTGTTCCCCAATTTGGCAATGTCTCATTGTTGTTTATCCAGTGTCTTGTTCATTGTTCACCGTTACTGACCGGTTTTTTGACGTCCTGTCCCACGAGATTGATCACCTCGGTGCGCCCCCCGCCCACCAGCACCACCTCGCCTCTGCCGATTTTCGCAACCGTCATGTCGCCGATCTTGCTGCCCTTGGTCACCACCTGGCCGTTGATCACCGCGAGTGTGCGCCGGGGCGACACCAGGGTCGATGTCAGATCCCATGGGCTGCTGGGAAAGGTTCCGGTCTCCTGTGGTCCGGCCTCTTGCTGTGTGCCGGGGGCGAGATAGTCCGGCGGGCGCGTCGGGTCCACGAGCTGCGCGGACACCACTGACGGCGCGGTGATAACGCATAGCCCAGCCGCGATCAGGGCCGCCTTGCATGCCGCAGAGATCCGCCGCATCGCACTCATACGCCGATCCACCCCTCCTTCAGACTCAGGGTATACACGTCCAAGGTGCCATACGCCTCGGGATAGTCCTTCACGTCATAGTCGATGTCATTCCAAAACAACCGCCACGGGAGTCTCTCAAGGGCCTTGAGATAACTCAGCATATCCAGATAGCCGCCCTTGAACTTAATGCGCACACCGTGCATATAGACCTGGGCGATGGTGCTGTCCTTGGGCTTTTTGTCGCCGTTGTCGATCAACGGTTTGGTCCCGAGACTCTCGACGCTGACCAATTCCAGATTCGTGTTGTGAGCGAGGATGCCCTGCAGGACCTTGGTCATCTGCGTCGGCTCTATCATCCCGCCCGTCATATGCTTGAGGCGGTCATTCACCTTATCGATATCGAATTTCAGGCTGGCGATGCGCGCCTGCTTCTCGGCCCTCGGGTTGAGCTTTTTGCCCTGCTGCACCTGCTTGATCAGTTTGACCACACCGTTTATCTGGGTCTGCTTCTCACTGATCTCGTTCTGCAGCAGGGACTTCTGTTTCGTCAGCGGCTGCATCAACAGCGCGTACCACACATAGATAATGGCGCCGAGCAAAGCGGCGAATATGATCAAGCGCTCGCGCAGGGTGACCGCGTTTAGTTTGCTCAGCCACTGTTGGATCATGCCCATCGCATCAGCCCTTGTCCCCGGAGGTCTTGACGACAAAGTCTATTTTTCCAGGCTGTTTCTCCTGGCGGTGCATCTCAAAACTCCTGAAGTCCGTGCCTGAAAATACCGACTCATTGGATAACCGCCGCAGGTACAGGGGCACCAGCTTGGGATCCAGGCTGCTGCCGGCGATGTACAAATCGTTGCCGCCGTTATGAATGCTGATCTGCTTCAACCAGACGCCGGTGGTAATCTGCCTGGCGAGCCCTTCCAGATAGGGGGAGAAGCCGGTGGTGTTCCCCAGCGACTGGCCCGCGAGCAGGTTTGCCACGTCGGCCTTGGTCTTCTTCTCCGTGATCAAGCGACTGATCTCGGCGTCCAGGTCGGAGGTGTCGAGATTTTGCCCGGCCTTTGTACTGATGCGGGTCAAGCGGGCCTGCTGATTGTCGTATTCCGTCGCCAGGCGGGCCGACTGCGCCTGCAGCTTCGGCACCTGTGACTTGGCCACGGTGTAAAACACCCCCAACACCACAATGGCCGCCACACACACGCCGATCATGACCTGCCCGGACAGCGGCACCGCCTTGGGACGGAACCCCTGTTCCAGCAGGTTGATCTGTTGCTTGGCGATGATGTCAGTCATGACGCAGCGCCGCGCCTATGGTGGGCAGGCAATTTCTCAACATGCTGTCGTGCAGGAGCACGAACGATTGCAGGTTCTGGTCCAGCAGCAGCGGTTTGACCTCCGCCCCCAGATTCCTGGAAATGCGCGCCATAAACCCCGGAATTTCATCATCCAGGGGGGTCACCACCACCTTGGTGATGGAAGGGTTGGAGCAATGGCGTTCGTAATAGTCCAGCGAGCGCTGGATCTCGAGCACGATGCTGTCCAGTGCATTTTCCAACGCCGGCGTGGCGCCGCTGCTGTCGGCACTGATGTCCTGCATGCGCAGCCGGTGCAGGCGCTCAATGCCGATGTTGATGCTGCGCGCCAGATAAAGCGTTTCCTGCCGGGTCAGCGTGATCAGCCCGCTGTGTTGATTCAAGTGCAGGATGGCCACGCCCTCGCGGTCTTCCGGGAGCAGGGAGGCGACGTTGCGCAGGGCGAGCTCCGGTATGTCGATGACACCGAGCTTCATGCCCGCCCCCTCGATTATCTCGATGCGCTGCCTGATCTCGGCGGCATTGGCGACCACTACGTAGATCATGCGCCCGCCCTGACCGCGCAGGTTGCGCCCCGGGACATCGAACACGTCGATCACCGCATCATCCACGGGAAAGTCGATCAACTCCTTGACCCGCCAGCGGATGGCGGCGCGCATCTCGGCCGGCTCCACGTTGGGCGCGTCCACCAAGTGCAGGCTGTAGGAACCCGGCTCCATGACGGTGGTGCAGTGAGCCCCCTTCAGGCCGTGGGTGGCCACCAAGGCCCTCAAGACCTCCGCCAGTTCCTCCTTGTTGAAATAGGTCTTGTAATCGCAGACCTCCAGGGCGGGCGTGCCCTCGGTGCGGTCGACGTGGGTCACGCAGACCCCCTCGGGGGAGATACCGACACCGGTGAGCCCCATGACCTTGGGTGAGCGCTTGAATATGGAAAATAAGGAGATGGAAGGCAGCCGCAGCGGCGCTTTGGTGGGCTTTTTGCCGGGCGGCTCTGAGACTTCTACAGGTGCCTCGTCGGTCTCAGTCATCAACGACGTCCTATCATGTATTACGGTTTAGATACTTTACCGTTCCAGGGGTATTGTCAAGCCATAACCACTAGAAGTTGGTCCGCTCAACAGATTGGGACACAATATACTGTGTTCTATGTACTAATGCAAAATATCGCGGCGGGACAATGCCCCGTCACGGCGCGCTCTTTAGAATTATTCCAAGGGGGGTTATTTGCGAAAGATGATGGGCGAGGAATGCCGCTCGGGCCCCGCCTGGGAGGCCGATCCGCCGGCAGAGGAGGCGTTCTGCGGATGGGATTGATGGAGGACTGATGGGGCAGGCGGCGCGGCAGCATGGACCGCGGGAGTGATGACCGGAGAGACGGGTCCCTGCCACACCCCGGCACCCCACCAGACAGCGGCGCCGGCAGCGGCGGCGGCGATCCATAGGCCAAACACCCACCATGGGCGGCGCCGGACCGGCTGCGCACGCGGCTGGGGACACGACGGCGCCCGGGCCAGCAGCAGTCGCTCGATCTGATCAAGGCGCGCCTGATCCGGCTCCGGCAGCGTCTCACAGGCCGCCGGAATCAGCCGCGCCAAGTGCTCCCCATCAACTCTGTGTCCGGCCATGTATGTTACTCCCGCGCTACCAGGGCTCGCGCATGTACATCCAGCGCTTGTTGTCATAAGGACCGAAGCGCACCCTGCCCTGCAGATTGTCCAGTGAGCCGTTGCCGTCCCAGTCATACTGCAGCCACGACAGGGGATTGGCGGGCGCGGCCAGATTCAGGATGAAATCCACGGTGCCGGTATTGAAGGTCCCGGGCGCGGAGAAGTTCAGGTCCGTGGCGGCACCCGTGAGGGGGCTGTCGGCGATGGACAGGGTCGATTGCCCCGATGCGCCCACGTTGACCGTATCGTTGCCCAGGGGTGGATCGTCCACATCGCTCTTGAGGTCATCATTGGCCGCGGTAATCGCCGTACAGGTATCGGAGGCATTCACCACCCAGTTGGTCCCGTTGTAGTACTCCGCCTCCACGCCCTTGGTAATGGCGGAGGTCTCCGGCCCTTCCGCATGGTTGTCGTTGGGGTCGGGGGTGAAGGCGAGCCGCCCGTAGCGCAATTCTCCGGGGCCCGGTATGCCGGTACCGCCATTGTTGGTGACGAGGGAATACGCATTGGACACACAACTGGCGCAGGTCACGCCGTCACTGTCCTGCAACGGAAACTGCAGATCGATCTCGGGACTAAACGGGGATGCCGCCGTGGCGGTACGCGCGTAGACCAGCGGCGCGGTATCGAAGGTGACCGTATTAACCCCGTTGCTGCCGCTCGCAGAGGCCCATGTATGGGTAGGCGTGCCGTTGGAGGCCAAGGAAACGATAGCGCCGTTGATGGCCGGTGTCGCGTGCACATAGCTCTCGCTGATGTCGCCCAGCTTCCAATAGCTACCCTGATAATTCTGCGTGGTATCGCCGCCGGTATTCTGGGCCGTGATGGCCAGAACCGGACTTGACTGAAGACCGAAACCCTGGCCCATGTAGGTGAAAGTCCCCCCGCACGCGGGTCCAAAGGCGCCGGTGTTATTCACGGCCACGGTAAAATGATCGGGAACGAAACGCCCCACCGTGACCAGTCCCGAGCCCTGGATCTCCATCTCGGCGGCGGTGGAGCCGTCGTTGGGCGCGCCGTCGCCGCCGCCCTTGGCGTAGGTGTCGTCGTTCTTGATCTCCAGGGTCAACCAGCCCACCTCCTTGTAAGTCGCGGTGTCATCGACGGCCGTGCCGGAGCCGGAGCCGTCGAATGTGATCTGTGCCGGTGTCACGCCGCCGGCGTAGAAATAGTCGCCGCTGCGCATGGCCGCGTCGCCCTTGGTCTCCACCAGCGTCACGGTATGGTTGGCGAAGCCGCTGACCACGGCGCTGCCACCGTCCAGGGCCGTGACGGTCACACGCACCGGTCTTCCGGCCTTGTGTACCAGGGTGCCGGACGACGTCCCGTTGTTCAGATCGGTGTCGCCCGGCGTCTGCCAGTCACCCTGACTGACCTTCAGGGAATAGCTGACCGGACGCACGGTGAAGATGTCCGTGGAACAACCCACCAGGTCGTCGCTGGTGTCGGTGGGGGTCCCGCCGTTATCGGTCATGCGGATGCGCAGGTTCTGACCCGCGGAGTGAATGGTCAGGGAGACCTGCTTGCGTCCCTGCTCGGTGGGCTGATTGGCCACGGTGAACATCACGGACGGCAGGGTCTCCAGGACGGTAAAGCTGCTGCAGGTGCCGGTGCCGACTTCCAGCTGCACGGTATGGTCGACGCTGGTGGGATAGCTGGTCTCCACACTGTCCACCACCCCATCGCCGTCGGAGTCCTTTAACGCCACGATATCCAGATTAAACGCCTGGCCCACCACCTTGGTGTGTATTTTGCCCGTCACGGCATCCTTGTCGGCGGCGGGTGCCGTCCCGGTCTGGGCCTCCACGGCGTTGAAGCCGGCCGGCTCATTGTCGTAATTGGTGACGGCCACGTCGGAGGGGTCGATGCCGTCGAAGGCCCTGTCCAGGCTGAAGGCCGGCGCGGTGACGATGGTGTAGGCGATGTTGCCGTCGCTGATGGTGTCGTCCACCCCCGTGACGGTGACGGTTTGCGGCGTATTCCAGTTCGACGTGGTAAAGGTCACAGCGCTGGTGGATACCGTTCCCTCGGTGGTGTCACTGCTGGATAGACCGATGGTGACGTCGGCCGTGGGCTGGCGAGTCAACACGATGGAGAACGTATCGGCCCCGCCGCCCTCGGTGGTGGTCAAGCCGGTCACCGGAGTGACTTGAATGGGCGACGGCGGGCTGATGAACTCCCCGATGCTGGTGGGCTGGGACCCTACCGCGATGGTGGTGGTCACCGTCTTGGTGGCGGTGCTGATGACCGAGACGTTGTTAGCACCGTGATTGACCACGTAGACCTCATCCCCTGTCGGAGTGATGGAGATGCCCTCGGGGTTGCTGCCCACCGCGACGGTGGTGGCGACGGTATTTGAAGCGGTGTCTATGACGGAGACGCTCTGGCTGCCCTGGTTGGCCACGTAGACATAATTGCCGCCGTGGTCCACGACGATACCCATGGGGTGCACACCGACGGGGACGGTGCTCACCAGGGCGTGACTGCCTGTGTTGTAGACGTACACCACGTTCAATCCGTAGTCCGGCACATAGGCGTAGGTGCCCGACGGGCT